>Ga0209099_1001549_pt1 | contig 22595 bp, 21 predicted proteins | sample AD_JPNHW2_MetaG_FD_184430 | JGI IMG/M metagenome (GOLD analysis project Ga0209099, IMG submission 184430) | Active sludge microbial communities of municipal wastewater-treating anaerobic digesters from Japan - AD_JPNHW2_MetaG (SPAdes) (version 2) | ecosystem: Engineered > Bioreactor > Anaerobic... | reverse complement strand
TTTATAGTGTTAATTGCTTAAAAAAAGCTGATTTTTAAATGGAAAAGTTAAAAAATAATAATTGGTTGCCCCGTAAAACTGCAAATAGTATTCTGCCGACCATATTTATTCATTATAATTCTGCAAAACAGGAATATTTGATATTTCCGGTGTTCCATTGAGATGGAGAAACCGATTATAAACTTTGTTATCAGGTATTAAAGGATTTATTAAGTATGAAGAGTAAGAACAAATTTTTTTATCTTGATCTGCTGCGCGGCTGGGCGATGGTGATAATGGTTGAGGTACACGTTTTTAATGCATTTTTAAGGCCGGAAATTAAAAAAGAAACATGGTTCTCAGTGCTTAATTTTATTAATGGAATGGTAGCTCCATCTTTTGTATTCATAGCGGGATTCGCGTTTATCCTCTCCTCAAAAAACAATATCAATGAACTTCGAAACTATGGGAATCTGTTCCGTAAAAAACTTGGAAGGATAGGGCTGATATTTTTCGTCGGTTACCTGCTCCATATACCGTATTTTTCGATGAGGAATAATTTTCTTTATACGGACCCGGGTCTGCTTAAAAGCTTTTATAATGTAGACGTACTCCAATGTATCGGTGCCGGTATACTTATGCTTTTTATATCAAGATTAATTATAAAATCGGACAGAATTTATAACACTTTTATTATTTTATCTTTGATCGGATTTGTCATGGGCGCGCCTTTCATATGGAACATTGACTTCAACAGGTTTTTACCACTGCCTGTCGCTTGTTATTTCAATGAGGTTCATGGTTCTTATTTTCCTGTTTTTCCGTGGCTCGGTTTTTTATTTTCAGGAGCAGTTGTTGCAACTTTTCTGCTTAAAGCAAGAGCTAAGGGCGTTGAGGATAAATTTATGAACAGGCTGATTCTTGCCGGTATATTTTTTATCATAATAACTTTTCCTCTTGTCGCATGGCTTGAATCATTTTCATGGTTTGAGGTTAAACCCAGCCCTCTGTTCTTTATTCAGAGACTCGGTGTTATTTTTATACTGCTGTACCTGTTCAGATTATATTATAAGAAACGTGGTGAGCGTGAGTCTTTCTTCCTTGATATGAGTAGAGAGTCTTTACTTGTTTACTGGCTTCATCTTCAGATTATATACAGGATACTTTTCAACGGGAGAAGTATTGACAATATGGTAAATAAAAGTTTTGGTGTAATTGAATGTACCGCGGCAACATCTGCATTGCTTATTCTTATGATTGTTGTTGCTATAACCTGGGGTAAGATTAAAAAAAATCATCCTGAATGGGGGAGAAAAATTTTTGCCGCAGTTTTAATCGGCGGTATGATAATTTTCAGCATAACATAAATGTGTATAAGAGTAGAATTTAAACCTGCCACCGAAGATGATTTTGAGGAAATCCTCATGCTGGAGGAGGAGTCATTTAATCTGTACGACAGGCTTGACAGGGAAACACTGACTGAAATGTTTTCAGAGTTCAGAGAGGGATTTTATATTACCAAAGCTGATGATGTAACGGCGGGATATTCAGTTTTTCTGATTGAGGATGGTGCAGGATATATTGAATCTATTGCCATCAGTAATAATTACAGGCGCCGCGGACTGGGCCGGCGTACACTTGAATTTATGATGAAATGTATCATTGATATGGGTTTGAAAGACATTAACCTCCATGTTAGAATGGAAAATATTTCAGCAATGGCGCTTTATGAAAAAGAGGGTTTTGTAAGGACGGGGATAGTGTCCGGTTTTTACACAGATGGTGAACCGGCTTATCTGTATTCAAAAAAAGGAGTTAACTGAACAGGATGACAGAATTTATATTTTATCTGGATATATTCGGAACAATATCTTTTGCTGTTGCAGCTTCACTGATGGCTTACAATAAAAATCTTGATCCTTTTGGAATCCTTGTTATTTCAATTATAACGTCAGTCGGCGGAGGTACGTTAAGGGATATCCTCCTTAGAAATTACCCTATATTCTGGATTGATAATATTGTCTATCTTATCGTAATAATAATTTCGTCTGTCCTGACTCAGCTTTTTATCAGATATATTTCAAGAATTTCAAATATACTGCTGATTTTTGATGCAATAGGTATCGGAGTATTTACAGTTATTGGAATCAAAATCTCACTTAATTTTCATCTTCATCCTTTAATTTCAATTACAATGGGAACTATTACAGCTGTGTTCGGCGGTCTGATACGGGACGTACTGTATAATGAAATTCCTGTAATACTTCATAAGGAGCTTTATGCGACCCTCTGCATTACCGGAGGAATGTTGTTTTTTATTTTAAATTTTTTTTCCATACAGGTGGAGATAAATTATGCAGTTTCAATGCTATTTATTATATTAACACGAATCATTGCTATTAAATATAATCTTTCACTTAAAACTTTGACTTTTAAAAGATAGATAAATGTATTACAATATTGGTATTCAACATACGAGTATAAAACCATAATGAAATTCAGATATAAAATAATTATCGCACTGACTCTCGCGTCTATTCTTTTCAATATAATATTCGGTTTTTTTGCGATTAGAAATGAACTTAATGGAGAGAGGGAACGTTTTAAAGATAAAATAGAACAATACAATTCATTAATGCAGCTTATGAATGTCAGGCCTTTGTGGGATTTTGATTCTGAAAAAATCCGTTCTAATCTCGAACTCATCTTCCGTGACCCTGAAGTTGTTGCAGTTTCATTAAAAGATATTACAGGTACAATCAACATTGTTCTCAGAAAGGAGAATTCTGAAACAGACGGGAAGACCTTTTCTTATAATCTCAGTATAAAAAAAGATGAGGATAAACTCGGAGAAGCTCAGATAGATTATTCGAATTCCATTTACAATATGAGACTTACCGGTTTTATTTTTGAAAGAATTATCCTTACGCTTGGTTTAATTGTGATTAATATTGCTATTGTTTTCTTAATTTCAAGTTACCTTTTGAGGCCCATTGATTCCGTGGTGGATGGTTTGCGGAAAATTGATGAGGGCGATTTTAATTTTAGAATGAATATCAATACAGGTGATGAGTTTAAACAGATAGAAAAATATTTTAACCGGATGGTGGAGACTCTCAGCAAAGAGATTCAATCGCGGGGTGAGAAAGAGGATCAGCTTGTCGAGATTCATAAATATCTTGAGAATGTGTTTAACTCAATACCCTCTGTTCTTATATCTGTTGATCAGAATGGTTTTGTTAAGCAGTGGAATTGTGCCGCAGAAAAATTTACCGGGATCAGATACTCCGACGCAGTTAAAAAAAACGTATGGTCTCTCATCCCCATACTTGAAAAATATAAAAACGCATTCAATGCCGTGATACAGGAAGAGAAGACAGAAGAAATCCGCCGGCAGTATGTTTCACCCGGGAAAGATGAATACATAAACATCTCAATATCTCCGCTGATTTCCGACCGTGGATCAGGTGCGGTTATCAGGCTTGATGATGTCAGTGAGATGAAACAGAAAGATGAAAAACTAAGTCATGCCCAGATGATGGATACAATTGGTAATCTTGCCGGCGGGCTGGCCCATGATTTTAATAATGTACTGACAGGTATAACCAGTACAATTTCTCTCATTAAATTCAGGATGCAGAGAGGCGATGATCTCAGCAGGACTGAGCTGCAGAAGTTTTTAGATATCATGGAAGATTCCGGGATAAGGGCTGCAGACCTTACTAAACAGATTCTTACGCTTTCACGAAAAGAAAAAATGAATTTCCGGATAGTTGATCTCAACCAGATACTTAAACAGGTAATCCAGTTCTGCAATCATACACTTGATAAGTCGGTCGAAATTCACCCCGGATTTTATAAATCAGAAGCTCTTATTCATGCTGATTCTGTAAGGCTGGAGCAGGTACTGCTCAATTTATGCATTAACGCCTCTCATTCAATGACTGTTATGCGTGAAGACGGTGAAATTCGCGGCGGCATAATTTCAATAGATATTGAAAGACAGGTTGTGGATGAATTCTTCTGCAATTCTCATACGGACGCGCTGCCGGGAATCGATTATTGGCGTGTATCAGTAATGGATACGGGAGTAGGAATAGAAAAAAAAATCTTCAAGAAAATATTTGAGCCTTTTTTTACTACCAAAGGGAAGGGTAAAGGATCCGGACTCGGTTTGTCTATGTCGTACAGTATAGTTAAGCAGCACGATGGGTTTATTGATGTATATTCCGAAGCAGGAAAGGGAAGTATTTTCAGCATATACTTACCGGTCAATGAATCAAAAATTGAAGAAACAGTAAAAAGTGAAACTAAAGTGACTTCGGGAAGCGGACTGATTTTAGTTATAGATGATGAAATGTCGATGTGTGAAATGGCATCAAATATGCTGAAAATTTTCGGTTATGAAGTAATTGCATCTGATGATTCCGTGGAAGGAATAGAAATTTTTAGAGAAAAACATGAATCAATCAAGGCAGTGTTACTCGATATGGTCATGCCTAAAAAAAACGGAGGGGAGTTGTTTGCTGTCTTTAAGGAGATAGATTCCGCTGTACCTGTCGTTATAACTTCAGGTTTTGGAAAAGATGAAAGTATTGAAAAATTATTAACAGAAGGAGTATCTTCTTTTATTCAGAAACCCTTTTCTATGGAAGTTCTTGCACTTGCAATAAACAAAGCGATTAATTCCTGAAATACTATTTTTCAAATCCATACATATTATAATATTTTTTTACTACCTTTGCGGTAAAACCTTCTCTGTACAGTTCGTTATTAATTTTGTTAAACAAACCCATTCTTTTTGATAACGCGGATTTTTTACTTATAGCCATGTAGACTTTAGCTCTTTCATTATATACATATGGTGATTGCTTAATTATATCCTTATAATTATTTATAGTGATATAATAGTTTTCTGTCGGCATATAACCGGCCATGACCTGAATTCTTTTATGAACAAGCATTGGGAAAATCTGTTCCTGCGATGCAACTTCATATTTATTTATAAGCCGGTCCGTATCGAATTTAGGGAAATAACTTGCTCCTCTTAAAACAGCGATATTCTGATATTTGTATAGGTCACTGTATTTGGTTATTGAAATTCCGGAATCTTTTCTGTAATAAAATGCTATGGGGAGTTTGTTTAAAAAAGGTTTGTCGAAGTATAACATGAACTCTTCTCTTTCAGGGCGTTTATACACACTGCTTAAAATATCCGCTTTTCCGCTTTTCATCAGCTCAAGCGCTCTGACCCAGGGGCACCGGATGTATTCAACTTTAAGATTTGCCCTTTTGGCGATTTCATTAATAATTTCAACATCAATTCCTTTTAAATCGGAATCCTGCCTGTCGGCGCCAATCATGTATGGAGGGGCAGGGAAAACTGCATATTTAATGGTCTCACTCCACAGGCAGGAATTCATAACCACGATTATGATTGAAGAAAGATAAAAAATTTTTAAAAAATTATTCAGCATTTCCGGTATTGCCTTTTTCTTCGGCTTTTTTATAAAATTTTTTTATAAATTCCATATCTATCTTTTTTTTGCCTCTCCTGCTCCTGTTGAGTTCCACTTCTAATTTATTGAGAATATTTTCTTTTTCACTGATTATATCGTTCATTGATTTTTTTGAAAAAATATATCCGGAAGGGCAATTGAAATATTCTCCAAGTAGTTCCCTGAATATCCAGACTGTTTTACCGAGTTCCTTTTTTTCTTTGCTTAACCGCCGGAAGCCGGGAAATTTTTCTTTATATTGATGGAATTGATCTACAATGAAGTTTTTTTCGGAAACATGTAAGGATAACTCCAGATATTTGTTATATAGATTTTTTTCATTTAATTCTTTCTCAAACTTTTCGCTGATTTCAAGCAGATGTAATACATCATTTACAGCATATTCAAGGAGGTCATCTCTTATGGGCCGCCTTAACCAGTTTGCTCTCTGATAAGAATCTTTCATCTGCTTCTCAATCCCGATATATTCAGAAAGATTTATTCTGATACCTAAAAGTTTCTGTGCAATTGCAATATCTCTTATCGGCTCTATTGAATAACCAAGTACATTCTGGGACATAAACTGGTCATTTTCGCTGGAAAACATGACTTTTATTATATCAGGGGAGGTTAAAAAATCTTTAAGAGCCTGTGTACCGGCTGTCTTTAATACATCAATTACTACAGGAGTTGTACCGTCAAAACATTGGAATATGGAGATTGAGTATTTATATTTAATAGAGCCCTGATCACCTTCAAGATCGAGAGCTATTTTTTTAATTTTTTTTCTTCGGAGATATTCAAGGTACAAAGCTATCTCTTGTTCAGTGGAGATGATTTTAATATCTGACATTTAATATCCATGAATCTATATTGTCTGCATATAATGGTTATCAGCTATCATACATAAAAGATATTTCAAGGAATAATTATTTTCACAAATATTTTTAATACAATAACTCCATGCGGATCCGGAGCTTTTATCGTCATAGCAGGTAAACATTGATGTTTTTCTGATTGTAATTTCAAAAAATTCCGAATATTTTTTTATTAACGCCGAACTGCCGTGATTAATGTATATTTCAATCAATTCAGAAAGATAAAGATCAGGGTTTAGAAGCTCATTGATTTATTCTTATGAAAAAATAAAGTGAGAAGAAAATACAAATATTCTCAGGGCAAAATAAGGAAATATGGCTAAGAGAAACAAACAGAATAATTCAGTCATTAAAAAATCAGATGATGTAATACTTAATGATGAAAAAAAAATAAATGAATCCTGTTCTGAAGAGGATGTTCTTTCAAAAGAAGTCAAAAAAAGAAAATGCGTTGAGGAAGAATTAAAAGTAACTGAATCCAGGTACCGGTTCATTTCAGAGAATATGCTCGATCTGGTCTGCCTTCATGACACTCGGGGGATTTATCAGTACGTATCACATTCAGTCAAAGAACTTCTTGGTTATGAGCCTTCTGAAATGATCGGGAGGTCACCTCTTGATTTTTTTCATCCTGACGATATAAAATTTATTAAAAAAAATTCATACTTCCCCGCAGTACATGACGGTAATGAAAACCTGATCCAGTATAGGGCCCGTAAAAAAGATGGTTCCTATATCTGGTTTGAGACTCTCACCAGGCCTATTAAAGACGGCAAAGGTAAAATTATACAACTGCAGACTTCATCAAGAGACGTATCAAAAAGAAAAGAATATGAACAGAAACTCATAGAAAATGAAATGATGTACCGGACTCATTATAAAAATTTTCCGTTACCATCCTATACATTCACGAAAGCTGGTGATGAATTTATTTTTACAGATTTTAATGATGCAGCATTGAAAATATCTGATGGGAAAATACCGGATTATATCGGGAGAAAAGCTTGCGATATTTTTATTGATGATCCGCAGGTACTTGAAAAAATCAAATTCTGCTATGATGGGAAAACCGTAATAACTTCCGAGGGATCATATAACATGATAACCACCGGATCTTACAGGTCATATGTAAGCAGTTTTGTCTTCGTTCCGCCGGCAATGGTTACGATACACAATGAAGATGTAACTGAAAAAAAATTGAGAGAGGATGAAATCCGGAATCTTGCAAAATTTCCAGAGGATAATCCTAATCCGGTTTTTCGAGTTTCAATTAATGGCGAAATCATATATTCAAATCCCGCAAGCAGTTGGCTGCTGGAAAAGTGGAGGTTCGGCGAAACCTGGAGTGTTCCTCAATTTGTTTATGATACAGTGAAGGATGTTATATCGTTAAATGAAACATTATCTAAAGAGTTCTCGATTGATGGAAGAATTTTTAATTTTACTGTATCACCGGTTTCAGGGATGAAAGAAGTTTACTTTTACGGGTTTGATATAACAGAGAAAAAGATAGCGGAGGAGGAGCTTCTTCTCGCGGGCCGTGTGTTTGAAACCACAACGGAAGGTATAGTTGTTACAGATTCGTGCAATAATATAATAAGAGTAAATCCCGCGTTTACACACATCACCGGTTATTCGAACGATGAAGTTGTGGGCAGAAATCCTAAAATTCTTAAATCAGAAAGACATGACAGATTGTTTTATGAAGAAATGTGGAAATCGTTAACTGATCATGGAACCTGGGAAGGTGAAATATGGAACAGGCGGAAGAATGGAGAGACTTACCCCGAATGGCTTTCAATTAATGTAATAAATGATGAAGCTAATAAAGTAAAAAATTATGTTTCTGTTTTCAGGGACATATCAGATATAAAAAGTTCAGAAGAGAAAATTGAATATCAGGCATACCACGATCCACTCACTGGTCTTCCTAACAGGTCTCTTTTCTCGGACCGTTTATCGCAGGCTGTAAATCAGGCTGTAAGAAGCGAAAACCAGATGGCCCTTCTCTATATAGATCTGGATAGATTTAAAATTGTAAATGACAGCCTTGGACATATCACTGGAGATTACCTCCTTCAGGAAGTAGCTAAACGGCTAAGTGAATGTGTCAGAGATGGGGATACGGTGGCACGGGTTGGAGGGGATGAATTTATTATAATTCTTCCCAACATTGAAGAGATAAATGATGTTGTTCGCGTATGCGGCCGGATAACAGAAAAATTCAGTAAACCGTTAAAAATTGATGAACATGAACTTTTTGCATCTGCGAGTATCGGAATAAGTATTTATCCGGATGACGGCACTTCTGTTGCAGAGCTTCATAAAAATGCTGATATAGCTATGTATCATGCGAAATCTCTTGGCGGAGGTGAATACCAGTTTTTTTCTGTGGAGATGAACAGTGAGGTTGATGTACGGCTTATCCTTGAGATGCAGCTTCGAAAAGCTATTGAACAGGACCAGTTCGAGATTTTTTTTCAGCCTATAGTTGACAGCAGAACAGGAACAACTGTCGGTGTTGAAGCCTTGGCAAGATGGATCCATCCTGAACTAGGTGTGATTCCTCCTTCAACATTTGTTCCTGTTGCTGAAGAAACAGGTTATATTGTACAGATAAATGATATTGTACTCAAGAAATCATGCCTCAGGTGTGTGGAACTTATAGAAGCAGGTTATCCTTCAATTTATATCTCGGTAAATATAACATCGCATCAGTTTTTAAACAGAAGAATACTTGAATCTGTTTCAGTGGCCCTTGAAGAATCAGGCCTTAATCCGGAGAACCTGATTATAGAAATAACTGAAGACAGCATAATGCAGAATGTTGACGAGATAACTTTGATAATGAAAGAGTTGAAGCAAATCGGAATCCGGTTTTCTATTGATGATTTCGGAACAGGTTATTCATCTCTTAGTTACCTGAAAAAATTTCCTCTGGATAATCTCAAAATAGACCGGTCATTCATAGTAGATATCCCGGGTGACAGTGACAGTAAAACACTCGCAAGAACTATAATTGTGCTGGCGAAAGAACTTGGATTAAAGATTATAGCTGAAGGCGTTGAGAATAAGGAACAGATCGATTTTTTTACGCAAAATCACGAATATTTAATTCAGGGATATTATTACAGCAAACCTGTTCCTTTTAAAGAATTTCTCGAATTTTTAAAAGAGGAAACTTTATAGACGCAGAATATATTCCGCATTGAACCGGTCATTTTTTAAATGATTTTGTTTAATTGTTTTTTTCACAGGCAATAGAATGTTTTACACTGCCTGTGAAAAAAGGTTACTATATACTTTCCAGAAGAGCTTCTATCCGTGTTTTAATCTGCCCCGTATCTCCCTGTGAATAATCAGTGACTACTTTCAGGAACGGAAGGTTTCTTTTTTTCATAACATGCTCCCCCGTTTTGTAGGATTCAATATTATATCCGTGACATGCCTGAAGGACAATGTCAATTACGGCATCCGGTTTGTATTTATCAATCAGCTTGTCAAGTTCAGCAATCCGGCCGTTATTTGGTGTCATGCAGGCACATGGAATTTTCAGGTATCTTTCAGCAATTGACCTTATCGGATCAGCAGTTCCTTCCTCAACTTTTTCCGCAAACGGCTTCAATCCTACACATGAATCAATAGCGACTATTACTCCTCCGGTTTCTTCAATTATTTTAAATACTTTTGCAGCATCCCCTGCCGTGGGACATCCAGTGACAAGTATTCTCGGAGAACCCTTTGCCCCGTGAACATAACCCTGTTTTACCCGATCCTCAAGTTTTGCTATAATCCCTTCAAGAGTGGTGTAGATATCGTTTCCTCTTGCCGGTGTAGCAAGAAATATGACATCATGCATTTCCGTCCATCCGATTACAGGTGAAGGCAGTGCTCCGAACTCAAGAATTTTTGTTACAAGGTCATTCTTTTTATTATTCTCTGTAATTGCTTTGCGGATATCTTCAGTGGTTGCTTTTACATCAAAAGTTTTTTCCAGGAAACTCTGAAGTTTTGTAATCATAACAGTCCAGTTATTGAGCGCTTCTGCTTCGTCCGGAAGCTGCGGGAGATCCATTACATGCATAGGTTTTTTTTCAGAGATTAGTTCAAACATTTTTTTCTTACCATCACAGGTTGTTTCGCCGATTACAGCTTCAGAGAATGAATAAAAGGGGCAGGTATCCTTTGAGATAAATCCATAACTTGATTTAATAAGAGGGCAGAGATTTGCCGGAAGCACAGATTCGGCTTCCTCAATTGTCGCGTTTGCGAAAGCGCAGAGTACGGCCGGAACGATATCCATAGCATAAAGCAGTTCAACCGGAGCATAGCCGCAGTATATACCTGCAACATGTTTTCCTTTTTCGCGCTTTCCCTGAATATAGCCTACTGCCCGTTTCGCGGGGGGCTCTCCAGTGAATGAGTCATTAAATATAGGCTCAGTTTTAATAGTCATTATCTTCTCCTGTAATTTTATTTTTATTCATTTAAAAAAGCACATCCGATAGCGCCAACCATCTGCGGGTCTTCAGGGATTGTTATTCTGCAGCCCAGTTCCTTTTCGATCAGTTCAATCATGCATCTGTTCAGGGCGACACCTCCGGCGAAGAGTATTTCTCTTTCAACAGATACGCGTTTCAGCAGATTGACGGCTCTCTGCGCGATAGATTTATGTATCCCAAGTGAAATCTCATTCCTCGGTATACCCTGAGTTACAAGAGATATCACTTCAGACTCTGCGAAGACAGTACAGGTGTTGTTGATAGATTCAGCTTTTCCCGCCGAGAGCGCCTCAGATGCAAAATCTTCAAAACGATACCCGAGAGCAGCTGCCATAATCTCGAGAAAACGTCCTGTTCCCGCCGCGCATTTATCATTCATTTCAAATCTGTTTAGACGTCCGGACTCATCAAGCGAGATAGCTTTTGTGTCCTGTCCTCCGATATCGAGAACAGTCCTGCATTCGCAGGATATTTTTTTTGCTCCGACAGCGAATGCTTTAATTTCACTTACAACGTTGCAGTTAAGGTAATTCTTAAGAAGATGACGGCCATATCCGGTTGCAGTAAGAGTATCAAACCGCACATCCGCAAGTATCTCCTGGCACGTTACAAGCGGATTGTGCGAGTTTATGGTTTTTTTTAATTCTATAACTGAACCATTTTCAACAACAGCAAGTTTTACTGTCCGTGAACCGATATCAATTCCGGCATGTCTCATAAAACAGATCCTTATTTTTTAGTTCCAGAAACAACCTGATGCAGTTTAGTCAATCATTAATTATATAAATGTATAGTATCAATATATTAAATATCCTTAAACGTAAATTCCTGCAGGAGGTTTCAATAAATTAAATTCATCGAAATAATTCTGGAATTCCGATAATATCAGAAATCGGTTGATTTTTAAAACTGCACATTTATGCTGAACCCTGGTGATAATATGAGAAATTACTTTCTATTGATTTTTACTTTAATTTTTCTGATATCCGGATGCGTGAATCATCCGGGTATTCAGAATACTCCTTTGAAGACAGCTCTCCCTCGTGAATCCGGAAAAGTTAATTTCTGGCTTGATGAGGAAACCGGCACTGTTCATAGGACAGAAACCGTTGAAGGGGTTGAGCAAGTAGTCTCAATAATAAAATACAAAGACGAAAAGCCTCTCGAAGTAATGAAGATATTAAGCTCTCAAAATAAAAATGGTAAAATCCGCTGGTCATATTTTGTCCCGTCAACTCAATACGTTGTTGAATTGATTGCTATATCACTCAGCGAGAATGAAATCAGTATTGAATGGAAGAACAGAAATGCAGAGGGAGATGAAGATTCGGGTACTGATCATTTTCTGCGCTGCAATGAAACCGGACTTATTCCTGGTAAAAATATTGATAAAGATGTAGAACAAACAGATCAGGCTGACGGGTTTTCGTCCTTTGATAATGAAAATTAATTGAAAAAAACATTGGCGTATACATATCATTAGAGAAAGATTCCGCAGAGATTTTTTCTATTAAATATATAAGATATACATTTTATAAATCCGCAGAAAACTCAGTGCAGGTGACCGGCATAATTACTGATTGTAATGCGGCTGTGGAAAAGCTCCCTGCACTTGAAAAAATGCAGGATTATTATTTTACTGCCCCGAGCGCTTTTTGTACAAGATCCTGGTTGAATCCGAGAACAACCCTGTTTCCAATTACAAAAATCGGTGTAGGGAAAGGTTCATCTTTTCTGCTGTATTTTTCCTCTTTCCGGAAATATGGAAGATTTTTGTTTTTATAGTATTCATAAACATCTCTTCGGAAGTAGACAAAGTTTCCTGATCCGGTTTTTTTTGCAATGGATGAACACATGCTGTTAAGCTGATCCATATTTTTGGATATTATTTTATTGTTTCCATCGACGATCCGGTAAGGTACAAATTTTATTCCATTATTGATCCATGATGATCCGTCTTTGATGCCGTCGGGCTTTTTATAAAACGCCTGGGCATCTTTACATGCTGAACAGTTTTCCGCCCAGAAGTAATAAACAGTTTTTTCAGAAGCGGCGTTAAGAAAAAGTTCACAGCCGAGTATAATACTTAAAAGACAGATTGCTGATGATATATTTTTTGTAATAGATTTCATAATTGTTATTCTCCTTTGATGAGTTCCGATCCTTCTTTCCATCCTGCAGGGCATAGACCTCCGCCTTTTCTTACCGCAACTGCAGCATCAAATTTCCGCAGCAGTTCTCCTGCGTTTCTCCCTATCGAATCGCTGCTGTATTCTGCTGCGACAATTATTCCATCAGGATCTATGATGAAAGAGGCCCGGTTAGCTGTACCGCTGTTTCTATCATAGACCTGCATTACATTACTGAAATTCCCGGATCGGTCGGAAAGCATTGGAAACTTTATATTTTTCAACAGTTCAGTATCTTTCATCCATGCCTTATGCACATAGGCAGAGTCGGTACTTATACTGAAAATTTCAGCTCCGCCTTCTTTAAAGTCATTGTAGTAATCTGACATCTCTTTCAGTTCGGTGGGGCAGACAAATGTAAAATCAGCAGGATAGAAAAAGAGGATAATCCATTTCCCTTTGTAATCATCAAGATTAATAGTTGTAATTTTTCCATTATAAAAGGCATCAAATGTTCTGAATGGAATAGTCTTTCCGATAACCGGCTCGCCTGCACGGATCATGTCTGCAGATTTGAATGATTTTGAAACAGAAAAAGAAGCTGAGGCTGAAAGTATAAAAAGGATTATTAAAGCTCCCTTGATTTTCATACGAATCTCCACAATGGTTTAAGTTGTTAATAATAATATAACAGTGATAAATTCAAAGTGTCAATATAAAAATGGTGCAGATATAATGCCCGCAATTTAACTACTGTATTTTTAAGGCTTCGGCTTCGCTCTGCCGGCAGGAAAGTTTATAAGTTTATAATAGAAAATTAAGCTATCTATAAGTATATATGATTTCAGGGGATATTTGCTGTTGCTGTATTGTCATGATCTCCGAGCGAGGGGCTTTTTTTCTGCATAAAATCGCTGTTTTTAAACAATCGCATCTTCATATCCTTCAAAACACTGTGTTTTATCATCTTTTATGCAATCTTTTTTGGATTAACAATAATTTCGTTTGACAGAGTCATACTCTTTTTTAACATTTATTTAAGAAAGATTTCTTCAGTGCTTCTAAAATAAAAGAATGCAGAAAACTTTCACCAACTAAAACTACTTATTCGAAAAAGGGAAAGGAACTAATATGGCAAAAGCATCAGCTCCCAAAACAGTATCAAAGACAGTTGCGAAAGCAGCAGTTTCAAAAGACAAAAAAGTTGCTCTTCCGGAAAGTTTTACATTGAATTCAATGGCAAATTACCTGGCAGATGTTAAAGGATTCTCAAAAAAAGAAGCAAAGGAACTTCTCGAAACAGTAATGGATCTTATTGAGGCTGGCGTGCTTCAGGGGGAGAGAGTTCCGCTTGGAAAAATTGGTAAGGTTTATGCAAAAGTTAAACCGGCAACCAAGTCAAGAAAAGGTAGAAATCCAATCACAGGTGAGGAGATTACCATAGCTGCAAAAAAAGCAACTAAGGTGCCTAAGTTTACATTCAGCAAGGGATTTAAAGAGGAAGTCTTAAAAGCTAAAATAAAAAAATAATTTTCAAACCCGCCGGCAGGCGGGTTTTTTAATACTAACCCGGTCATCCGTTTCTTATGGATTCTATTACTTAATCCCTAGGGTTCTTTACATACCTGTTCATCGATTTAAATTCTTAAAATCCACCCTGATTAAAAAATTTTTTATAATAAAAATATTTGCTTGATTTATTTGCAGATACAAATATTGTATCTGCAAATAAATCAAGCTATGAATAAATCGAAAAAAATATTATATCTGATATCAAGATCAGTTAATAAACTGAAGTACTACTCGATTACTAAATTTAGCGAAGGTGGTGTTTCGGTAACTCCCTCACAGATGGGGATTTTATTTCTGCTGAAAAACGGCAGCACTCTTCAGATGTCGGATCTCAGTACCGCTCTCTCCCTCGATAATTCAACTTTAACCAGGCACGCAGATAAGCTTATTAAAAGAGAATTTGTAGAGAGGGTAAAGGATGATTCAGACAGGAGAGTCTCTAAACTCCGCATAACTCAACTTGGCCTTCGTGAGAGTGAAAAGGCGCTGAAGATTGCCAACCGGATAAATTCTGACGTAATCTCCGGTTTTTCTGATGAAGAGATTCAGATTTTCATCAAAGTTCTTACAGGCATTATATTAAAATTTGATATAAAAAAAGGAGAAAACAATGAACAGAATCCTGAAAATTTATAATTCACTTAAAGGGCTTCCGATGGGGAAAAGGATTTTTTCTTATTTAACATGTAAAAATGCCCCCTATTTCGGATCGATCAAACCGCTTTTTGAAGAGCTTGAGCCGGGGAAATGTATAATTTTTATGAAAAAAAGAAAAGCGCTGACAAATCATATAAAAACCGTTCATGCAATTGCAATGTGCAATCTTGTTGAGCTTGCAGGCGGAGTGTGTACAGATGTTTCAGTTCCGGAAGGGGTAAGGTGGATACCAAAAGGAATGACTGTTGAATATCTGGCTCTTGCTAAAACGGATTTAAGGGGAGTATGTAATATTGATCTTGAGATTCTGGAAAATTGGGATTTGAACAGGGATTTTCCGGCTGAAGTTAATGTGTCTGATACTTCCGGGAAAATCGTTATGCGCGGAATAATTAATATGCATTTATCACGAAAAAAATCATAGAAACGCATTATTATGAATTTTATGACAGCGAGTGTATTTCTATAAGGGGTAAATGCATGTAATACACGAGGGGGAGGGAAGTCCTTTTACCCCCGATTTGGTGTGTTTTAACAGGTTTCCCCGTTAAATTACTTCATGTAGTATATTTATTCCGGAAATTAAAATAATATCATCATAACATCTTGACAGAAACTCTCATCTTATTTAAATTACAAATATTCTATTGATATTTGCACGTCGGGTTTATCGTCAATTTTAAGGGATTGATTTTAATGGTTATAGCAAGCGAAATTAATGTTGACATAAAATGGCCTGTTTCTATCATTTCATCCTGTTTTTTCCCGTAAAATTAATATTTATGCCCACTTAGCTCAGTCGGTAGAGCATTTGCATGGTAAGCAAAAGGTCGCCAGTTCGATTCTGGTTGTGGGCTCATCCAATGCAGTCTTTTTATTTCTTTTCTGGAAAAAAGCATTAAAAATGCTTGACTGAAAGAGGGCAGATATTAGTTTGCTCTTGGTTTACTATATATAAGTGTGGGGTATTTATATGCGAGACGTGGTATTGCTGGCCTGTCAGGAATGTAAAAGGAAGAATTATTCTTTTACTAAGAACAAAAAAACACAAACAGGTAAGCTCGAGATTAAAAAATATTGTCCATTTGACAGAAGACATACTGTTCATAAAGAAACTAAGGCATAAGAGTTACCCCAATTGATATCGAAAATAAAACAATTAATCAGTTTTTTTAAAGATTCCCGTGAAGAGCTGAAAAAAGTCACCTGGCCTGACAGAGAAGAGGTTACAAGCTTTACTGTAGTTGTGGTAATCGCTTTAGTTGTTTTTTCAATCTTTTTATGGGCTGTGGATACCGGGCTTATGGCTTTAATTAAGGTCGTGATGAATTAATTATGGCAAAACGATGGTACATCATACATACTTATTCAGGGCATGAAAACAAAGTAAAAGCTGCGCTTGAAATTAAAGTAAAAAATCTTGGCCTGGTTGAAGATATCAGTGACGTCAAAATTCCTACTGAAGAAGTTGTAGAGGTTAAAGACGGCAAAAAGAAAGTAAAATCAAAAAAAGTTTTTCCAGGATATGTTCTTGTTAGAATGGAGCTGAATGATACTACTTGGGGTGTTGTTAAAGGGGTTCCCGGAGTAACTAATTTTGTGGGTGCATTTGGTACAAACAAGCCAAAACCGTTAAGTGACAGCGAAGTAGCTTCATTATTCGATTCACTCGGCGGAGTGCAGAAAACCGGTGAAAAGACAGCTATAACCGTTGATTTTTCAATAGGTGAGCATGTTAAAGTCATAGATGGTCCCTTTAATAATTTTACAGGTGTAGTTGAAGAAGTTTACCCTGAGAAGGGACGGCTAAAAGTTAAAGTGGAAATTTTCGGCAGGGGAACTCCGGTAGATCTTGATTTTCTCCAGGTTGGAAAGATATAATATCGTAATATAAACTGAACGATCGTAATAGGATAAAAAAATGGCACCAAAACCGAAAAAAAAGAAAATAGTTAAACTTATCAAACTGCAGATTACAGGCGGCCAGGCTAACCCGGCACCTCCAGTTGGTCCTGCCCTTGGTCAGGCCGGCGTAAATATAATGGATTTCTGCAAGAACTTCAATGAAAGAACAAAAGATCAGATGGGTACAACCATACCAGTTGTAATTACTGTATATGAAGACAAATCTTATACATTCATTACAAAGACTCCTCCTGCTTCTGTTCTCGTAAGAAAAGCCCTTGGACTCGCTAAAGGCTCAAGTGAACCGAATAAAATTAAAGCAGGCAAGATCACAAGAAAACAGCTTGAAGAGATTGCAAAGTTAAAAATGCCTGATTTGAATGCTAATGATGTACACGCAGGCGCAAATATTATTGCTGGAACAGCAAGATCAATGGGAATTGATGTCGTTGACTGAAAAAAGTCGGCAAAGTGAAAAGAGGTTAATGAGATGAAAAGAGGAAAAAAGATAACTGCCGCAAGGGGTAAGGTTGATAAAACAAACCTTTACGCTCTGGAAGATGCTGTTAAGCTTATGAAAGAGCTTAAGACCGCAAAATTTGATGAGTCAATTGATATGTCTATTAAGATTGTTCATAAAAGTATGCAGAATGTCAGAGGTTCAGCAGTTCTTCCTGCCGGAACAGGTAAAACAAAAAAGGTTCTTGTTATCTGTAAAGGCGACAAACAGAAGGAAGCTCTCGAAGCGGGTGCGGATTATGTTGGAGCTGAAGATGTTATAGAGAAGATCAAAGAGGGATGGCTTGATTTTCAGGCAGTTGTTGCAACTCCTGACATGATGAAAGAGGTCGGTAAACTCGGAGCGGTTCTTGGAAGAAAAGGTCTGATGCCAAAACCGAAATCAGGTACTGTTACAGATAATGTTAAAGAGATAATTAAAGAGCTTAAAGGCGGACGTATTGAGTACCGTGCGGATAAAACCGGTGTTGTTCATATACTTTTAGGTAAAGTATCATTTGCGGATGAATCCATTATTGATAATATTAAAGCTTTTTTTGTTCAGCTGATGAAGGATAAGCCATCTGATGCCAAAGGTAATTATGTTAAGTCAATACATATAAGTTCAACAATGGGACCTGGCATAAAAATTAATCATAAGGGGATAGAGCGATAATGGTTAAGCAATATAAAGTTGATGAAGTAAGTGATCTGATCGCAAGATTAAAAGAGAGAAATAACTTTATTCTTACCGATTATTCCGGTGTTAAAGTTAATGATATAGCTATCCTCAGAAGACAGCTTGCTGAAAAAAATGCTCAGTACAAAGTAGTAAAAAATAATCTTTTCAGAAGAGCTCTTCAGGAGACAGGTTATAGTAATATAGATGAGCATCTCAAAGGGCCGATCGGTGTTGCTTTCGCAGGATCTCAGGTTGGTGAAGTAGCAAAAGTATTAAAAGAATTTGCAGAAAAAAATGACAAATTCTCGTATGTTGCCGGAGTTCTTGAAAATGTAATTTACGGCAAAGAGCAGATTAAAAAAATAGCTGATTTACCATCGAAAGAAGTTCTTCTTTCTCAGACAATGCAGATGATAAATGCCCCTGCAACATATATTGCAACAGGTATGAATCAGATTATGGCATCTCTGGCAAGAGGTATTAAGGCTGTTGCTGAAGCGAAAAATAATTAACATAAGTTAATTATAATATATAAGGTGTTTAGGTTTATGTTCCAGAATATTACGTTTAAACGTATCCGGATCAATGCCTGACCCCTTTATAGGTTTTACGGCTCAAGTCCGTACTAACTTGAAGTAATTCACTAAGTATAAAGGAGTAGAATATGGCAAAATTAACAATCGAAGAATTGTTGGATGCAATTGGCAGTCTTACATTAGTTGAGGCAGCTGAGCTTGTAAAAGCAATGGAAGACAAATTTGGTATCTCTGCTGCAGCACCAGTTGCTGTTGCTGCTGGTCCTGCCGCTTCAGCTGAAGCTGCTGAGGAGCAGACTGAATTTGATGTAATCCTTACAGGTTTTGGCGATGCTAAAGTCGGTGTAATTAAAGAAGTAAGAGCAATTACAGGTCTAGGCCTGAAAGAAGCGAAAGAGCTTGTTGAAGCTGGCGGAAAAACAGTTAAAGAAAAAGTTTCTAAAACTGAAGCTGAAGCTATTAAGAAGCAGCTTGTTGATGCCGGCGCAACTGTCGATATCAAATAATTTATTTTAATAGGTTATATTGAACTACAGTAATTTTTTCTTCAGTCTGAATTTAATAATCGATAGGTTTGATCTGTTGCGGTCAAACCTATCGGTGTTAAAAAACTTGTTTTATACTCTTGATTCTGGTATTATATGTTTAATATAATTTTACTGGTTCCACATTTATTTCATTATCATGAAATGTTATTATCCTTAAATAAAAATAAAGGTTAAGGTTTATATAGATGCAAGAATTAAAGAAAGTTGTCAATTTCGGTAAGATTAAATCTAAAATTGACCTTCCGAATCTAATTGAAATTCAATTAACTTCTTATGAGTGGTTCCTTCAGACCAAAGTGGCCAAAAAAAAGCCCCAGGGTCTGCAGGCTGTTTTTGATGAAATTTTCCCTATCGAAAGCCCTCATGATGACGTTGTACTTGAATTTGTAAATTATGAAATAGGCGAACCAAAGTACTCTGAGTATGAGTGTAAAGAGAGAGATGTAACCTATGCAGCTCCGCTTAAAGCAACCATAAGATTGATCAGAAAAGATAGTATGGAAGTAAGGGAACAGTTCGTATATATGGGTGATATTCCTCTTATGACAGAGCGGGGTACATTTATAATAAATGGAGCTGAGAGGGTTGTTGTAAATCAACTTCACAGATCTCCGGGAATTTTCTTTTTCTATGAAGAGGATGAACGAGCTTATAATTCAAGAGTTATACCTGATAGAGGTTCGTGGCTTGAATTTGAAATGGATAACAAGGGATATATTGTAGGACGAATAGACAGAAAGAAAAAATTTCCTGTCACCCTGCTGATTAAATCTCTAGGATATGAAACTAATGAAGAGATCGTTAAGCTCTTCTATGATATAACTAAAATGAAGCTTAAGAGTGAAGAGGATTATGAATCTCTTAACGGAAGACGTGTTGCTTCTGATGTAATAAGCAAAGCTACCGGTGAAGTAATTATTGAAGCAGCTGAAAGGATCAATATAGATATTATTGACCGCCTTAAAGAAGAAAAAGTTTCAGACGTAGAGCTTATTGAATTTCCGAATAACAAGGAAGATGCGTATCTTAGCACTACATTCCAGGTTGAGCCGGAGTTTATCAAGAAAAATCTCAGACTTGATGAAGGGCATGATTACACCAGTTCTGAACTGGCTCTTCTCGGACTCCATGCAGTTATGCGTCCTGGAGAACCTACGAATATCGATAATGCCAGAACTGAACTCGATAGACTCTTCTTCAATCCAAGAACCTACAGCTTAAGTTCAGTTGGAAGATATAAGATCAACAGCAAATTCGGATTTGATGAAGAGAATGAAATCCTTACAAAAGATGATATAATTCATACTGTTAAGTACATTTTATATCTTATCGCTGAAGCGGAAGGATATGAATTTGAACATACCGGCAAGGGCGGTAAGAAAGAAAAAAAATATGTCTACACAATTGTAGATGATATTGACCACCTTGGAAACAGAAGGGTAAGATCTGTAGGTGAGCTGATCATGAACCAGATCAAGGTCGGCTTCCAGAGAATGGAAAGAGTTATAAAAGAGAGAATGACTATTCAGGATCTTGATGTAATTACTCCTCAGGCTCTTATAAGTATTAAGCCGATCACTGCTGTAATAAATGAATTTTTCGGTTCAAGTCAGCTGTCTCAGTTCATGGATCAGACCAATCCTCTGGCGGAACTGACACATAAAAGAAGACTTAACGCACTCGGACCTGGCGGTCTCTCCAGAGAAAGAGCAGGTTTTGAAGTACGTGACGTTCACCCGTCTCACTATGGAAGGATGTGCCCGATTGAAACTCCTGAAGGACCTAACATCGGACTTATTGTTTCATTGAGTACATACGGTCGGATAAATGATTATGGTTTCCTTGAAACTCCTTACCGGTATGTAGAGAAGGGACGTGTAACCGATAGAATTGAATACCTCACTGCGAATATTGAAGATAATTATTCTATAGCTCAGGCGAATGCCGAGCTGGATGAAAATGGTAATTTTATAAAAGGCCTTATAGCTTGTAGAAATAGAGGAAACTTTCCATATAAAAAGCCGAAAGAGATTCAGTACATGGACGTTTCCCCGGAGCAGATTTTTTCTGTATCTACGGGTTTAATCCCATTTCTTGAGCATGATGATGCCAACAGGGCTCTTATGGGATCAAACATGCAGCGTCAGGCAGTTCCTCTTCTAACCGAAGAAGCTCCGCTTGTAGGTACAGGAATGGAGTCATATGCAGCATACGATTCCGGAGTTCTTGTTATTGCAAAAAAAGGCGGAGAAGTAATTTACGTAGACGGATACAAAGTAAAAGTCAAAACTTCCAGCGGTGAAGTTGATGAATATATTCTTCAGAAGTTTAAAAGGACAAACCAGAGTACATGTTTTAATCAGAAACCTATGGTTCGCGAAGGACAGAAAATAAAAACCGGCGACATTATAGCTGATGGGCCTGCTACCGACAGGGGAAGAGTCGCTCTTGGTAAAAATATTCTTGTGGCATTCATGCCATGGATGGGTTACAACTTTGAGGATGCAATACTTCTGTCAGAGCGTCTTGTGAAAGAGGATGTATATACCTCGGTCCACATTGAGCAGTTTGAAATGGAAGCACGTGAAACTAAACTCGGCCGCGAAGTAATAACCAGAGATATTCCGAATCTTAATGATAAAGCGTTCAGAGACCTTGATGCTGAAGGAGTTATCAGAGTCGGTGCATATGTTAAATCAGATGATATTCTTGTCGGAAAGGTAACACCAAAGGGCGAGCAGGATCTTACTCCTGAATATAAACTTCTATATTCAATTTTCGGAGAAAAAGCGCGTGAAGTAAGAGATACCTCTTTAAGAGTACCAAACGGTGTAGAAGGTATAGTTGTAGATGTTAAGAGATTTTCCCGTGAAAATGGCGATGAGCTTGCTCCCGGCGTTGAAGATCTGGTAAAAGTATATATAGCTGATAAAAGAAAAATTTCTGTCGGTGATAAAATGGCCGGCCGTCATGGTAATAAAGGTGTTACTTCAAAAATAGCTCCTGAATATGAAATGCCTTTCCTCCCTGATGGTACTCCTGTTGATATAGTACTTAATCCTCTTTCAGTTCCTTCGAGGATGAACCTTGGACAGCTTCTTGAAACAGAACTCGGCTGGGCTGCGCATGAGCTCGATGTATATATGGAAACTCCGATTTTCGACGGAGCAACAGAACAGGATATAAAAGATTATCTAAAAAAAGCCGGATT
>Ga0209099_1001545_pt1 | contig 22658 bp, 19 predicted proteins | sample AD_JPNHW2_MetaG_FD_184430 | JGI IMG/M metagenome (GOLD analysis project Ga0209099, IMG submission 184430) | Active sludge microbial communities of municipal wastewater-treating anaerobic digesters from Japan - AD_JPNHW2_MetaG (SPAdes) (version 2) | ecosystem: Engineered > Bioreactor > Anaerobic... | reverse complement strand
TTCTTTGAACTACTGATTCGAAAATCCTTGCACCTTTAAATAAAGTGAAATCTAAAACGCTAGTAAAATCTACAAAAAAAAGATATAGTCATGTTCCCATTCTCCACCCAAACCCCAGCATATGCTGGGGTTTTTTAATTTCCCGCCAATTGAATCTTCAATCATCTTTTAAAGTGATCTAAATCAGTAAAAATTTAATTGATTTGAATCTAAAAATTCCATAATTTGTATAATGAAAATAACCAACTATGCGATACCCAAATATCATTGTTGAGCTTGTGCGCAACACGTATATGAAGCATAATCCCTATTTCTTTTATAGGGAAGTTATTTTCTTTAACCTTGAGGAGCCAATAAAACCGCATCCTGAGTTTCTTTCTTTCTACGATATGTTTGTTCGTCAGGTAGATATTAAATTGCTAGAGGAGCAATCGGAGGATAAACTAAAACGTACTAAAGCGTGCTTCTTTTTTAAAAGTTAAATAGTAGTATCCAACATCAATTCACAAGGTAACCATTTTTGGTTACCTTTGTTTTTATCCAATTGTCGCATAAAATTGTTAGGTATGAAACAACTTTATTTACTTTTAATTGTAATGTTTATGTCTAGTGGTTCATTTTCTCAAACTAGCGATAGCGTAAAAACTGCTTTGCTGATTATTGATGTTCAGGAATTTTACTTTGCTGGCGGTAAAATGGAATTAGTGGAACCGCAACCAGCCGCCGATAATGCTGCTCTTCTTCTTAAATATTTTCGTGAAAAGGGTATGCCTGTTATTCACATAAAGCACAATTCGAGTAGCCAGATGGAGATAAACCCAACTGTTAAACCGATTGAGGGGGAGAAGATTTTTGTTAAAAAGGAGATAAGTTCTTTCAACGGAACAGGTTTGGATGAATACTTGAAAAGTCTAGGTGTTGAAAAACTTGTTATATGTGGAATGCAAACGCACATGTGCGTTGAGGGTGCTGTTAGAGCAGGGTATGATCTAGGGTACAAAATTACTTTAGTTCACGATGCTTGTGCTACCCGCGATTTGAAGTGGGAGGATGAGGTGATCCCTGCTAAAATGGTTCATCTTTCAACACTAGTTACCCTAAAAAACTATGCTGAGATTGTAAGCACCAATGAGTTTTTAAGTGGGAAATAATCTCAGAATACCGGATTAGCAAACGCCTTTACATCCTTATCATTAATCTCTTTGTCGCAAAGGATAATTAAACGCTCAATAACATTCCTGAATTCACGGATATTCCCAGTCCACTTCATCTTTTGAAGTTCTTCAATTGCCTTCTGGGTAATGGTTTTCTTGGGCATCCCATGCTCAGCGCAAATCAGCTCAATAAAATGCTCAGCGAGCATTGGAATATCTTCAGCCCTATCGCTTAGCGATGGAACATGGATAATAATTACGCTTAAACGGTGGAATAAATCCTCGCGAAAATGCCCTTCTTCAATCTCTTTCTGGAGGTTTTTATTTGTGGCTGCAATCACTCGAACGTTCACTTCAATATCCTTATCGCTACCAACACGGGTAATCTTATTCTCCTGTAAGGCTCGTAAAACCTTTGCTTGAGCGCTAAGGCTCATATCTCCAATCTCATCGAGGAAGAGAGTGCCACCATCGGCTTGCTCAAATTTCCCTTTACGCTGCTTGATGGCTGAGGTGAAAGCACCTTTTTCGTGCCCGAAAAGCTCACTTTCGATAAGCTCCGAAGGAATTGCAGCACAGTTAACCTCAACAAAAGGTAAATCGGAACGGTTGCTCTTCTCGTGTAACCATCGCGCTACAAGTTCTTTCCCTGTACCATTTGCACCAGTAATTAATACCCTTGAAGTGGTTGGCGCGACTTTGTCAATAATATCTTTAACCTTCGAAATAGCAGTAGATTCTCCAACAATATCGTATGTTTTGTTAACCTTCTTTTTAAGAATTTTTGTCTCTTGAATTAATGTGGTTTTATCTGTTGCATTACGAATGGTAATTAGCAGGCGGTTTAAATCGAGAGGTTTTTCAATAAAATCGAATGCCCCCTTTTTTATTGAATCAACGGCAGTATCAATATTCCCATGCCCAGAGATCATGATTACAGGTGTATCGGCTGAGTGTTCCTGAAGTTTTTCGAGCACTTCAATTCCATCCATCTGAGGCATCTTGATATCACAAAGTACAACATCGTAGTTTTTGCCTTTGAACATCTCAATTGCAGACATCCCCTCTTCGGCGACATCAACCTCATGCTTTTCAAATTCAAGGATTTCTTTTAGTGTGCTGCGGATAGCCCGCTCATCGTCAATTACAAGTATTCTGGACATGGTAGAAGAATTAATAGAACAAAAATAAACTAATTCTGCATTAACAGTTTGGATTATGCTAATTTTTCTGCTTTTTGCCCCATCTCTAAAGGGAGAAAGCAGAGAAATTAACCTAATTCCCTTTAGACTTAGGGCTATTTAGGTTGATTTTTCGGTAAGTAGTTAAATATGATTTTATCTAATTCCTTTTTATGTGTTGATCGTTCAGTATTTCCCATATAGCACCCTCTTTTAAGGCATAGTTCGATTGGATAATTTGCTTTATTCCCAATCTATCAACAATAAAATGGGTAAATATTGATGCAAGTACAATAAAATCAACACGTATCAACTCCATACCCTTCATGGCAACACGTTCATCCCTATTCGATTTTAAAAGAGTTTGGTGAAGTTGTATATAGTCTTTCAAAGGAATTGTTTCTGTAATTTCATCAGTAAGAGGTATGCTTTCAGCATTAGCCAAAAGGCTCCGGTAAGTGTCAAATGAACCAGAGCTGCCTACTAAACGAATAGGTTTAAACTTTGATGTGGCTTCAAAAAGTGGTTGTAATTCCTTTTCAAGGTATGATTCAACCTGCTTTATCTGCTCATTTGTAATTGGGTCGCTTGGACTAAACAGGTTTAGAAGTCTTTGTATGCCAAGATTGAAGCTGTGTTTCCAGAACACCTCATCTGCATTGCATAATATTAACTCGTTGCTACCGCCTCCAATATCAAGAACAAGATTAATCTTGTCTCCTAAATCAACTGCTTGGCGAACACCAAGGTAAATAAGAAATGCCTCCCTTTCCCCCTCGATAACGTTTACTTTAACTTGATGTTTTTGATATATCTCATCAACAAACTCGGCTCCATTCTTTGCATCACGGGTTGCTGATGTTGCAAAAGCAAATATCTTATCAACTTTGTAATCCTTTGCAGTTTGAACGTGCGTTTCGATTGCTTTTAATCCCCTTTCCCATGCTGCTGGAGCAATTAACCTTTTATCAATTCCCCCTTCACCCAGTTTGACCCCACATTTGCTATTATGGATTGTTTTAAAACGGGTTCCTCCGTCTACCTCTGCAACAAGAAGATTAAAGGTGTTTGTCCCCAAGTCAATAATAGCAACACGCATAAAATTCGATTAATGCGTAAAAGTAATGAATTTGGTTGATCGTTGATCGTTATTTGTTGATCGTAAAAATCATTTTAAAACGAACAACGATCAACCAATAACAATCAACTATTCTAGGTCCCATTCCGAGTAGAACTGCTCAAGGAATTGTTCCATGAACTGATGTCTTTTCTCGGCGAGTTGTTTTGCAGTAGGTGTGTTTAATCTGTCTTTTAGTAGCAAAAGTTTTTCGTAGAAGTGGTTAATTGTTGAGGTTCGAGTTTTCTTATACTCCTCAAAGCTGCCATGCAGATTTGGTTTTAGATCAGGGTTGTGTAATGGTTGATTCTTATGTCCTCCATACGCAAATGTTCGAGCAATTCCAATTGCTCCAATAGCATCGAGCCTGTCGGCATCTTGAACAACCATTGCCTCAAGTGTTGATGGCTTTGTTTCAACTCCAGCACCTTTAAATGAAACCTCATCAATTATTCCTAGAATGGTATTTATGGTTTCAGCTGAGTACCCATTTTCACTTAGAATCTTTCTGGCTTTAGGGAGGTGACCTTCATTGGATTCGTTGAGTTTCCAATCGTCTAAGTCGTGAAGCAACGCAGCCAGTTCGACTATGTCGAGGTTTGCGCCTTCTTTTTTTCCTATGTGTTTAACAAGATTTACAACCCTAAAAATGTGCCACCAGTCGTGACCCGAAGAATCGTTTTTGCATGCTTCTTTAACTGAGGAAGCAATGTTGTTTATCATAATTCAAATTGAAAAGTAGTGAGTAGCCAGTAGTTAGTACTTAAAGACACTTTAAAATTCCTAAAAGGAAATACTAACTACTACCTACTTACTACTATTATTACTATCTACTAATTTTTATATCTAACCCACTTCCACATTTCTTTCCATGTGTACTTTTTACCATAGAGTAGAATACCTGTACGGTAAATCTTTGCTGCCATCCATGTAACCAAAATAAATGTAATTACAAGCAATACACCTGATGTAATAAGCTGCCAAGTTGGTACACCAAACGGTATTCGAGCCAACATCACAATTGGAGAGGTAAAGGGAATCATCGAGAACCAGAAGGCAATTGGACCATCGGGATTTTTTATTCCACTTATCATAACTAGAATTGCTAAGATAAGCGGGAGTGTTATAGGCATTACCAATTGTTGTGTGTCGGTTGGACTATCAACAGCAGAACCAACGGCGGCATAAAGGGCAGCATAAAGTAGGAATCCAAATAGGAAGTAGAAAATAAAGCTAACAAGGATTAGCATAATGTTTTGACCGCCAAAAAATTTAAGAATTTCATTTGAGTTCACTGATTTTTCAGGAGCCTTTACATCACCTGGTATATTTTGCTGTTGAAGTTCTTTAGCAGCCATTTGCTGAACCTGCTCGGTTTTTGCAGGGGTGTTTTTATCTTTTATTACAGCAACCGCAATATTACCAATAGCATAGGTTAGAACGATCCAGGCAAGAATTTGAACCAAGCAAACGGCAGCAATACCAAGAATTTTACCCATCATCAGTTGAAAAGGTTTAACAGATGAAATGATAACCTCAACAACACGATTCGTTTTTTCCTCTATAACGCCTTGCATTACCTGAGTTCCAAAGAGCAGAACCATCATATACATCATAAAACTCATGATGTAAGCAATTGCCATTGTACCAAAGGTGTTGCTCTCTTTTTCTTCACCATCCTTTGATAGTTTGATAGTTCTAACATCAACCTTGGTTTTAATCGATTTCATAATCTCATCGATGTTCTCAATCTTGTAGGCTTTGAGCTTTTGGGTCTCAATCTCTTTCTCAATTGCATTTGAGAGATGTTCAACCACATCGATAGATGGTTGTTTATCGGAGTAAAGAATCATGCTATCAGGGTTAGCGATAGCAGTTTTATTGATGTGTAAAAATGCATAGTACCCCGATTCCTTAAAAGTTTTCTTAAGTGCTTCGGGTGATTCGTTACTAATAAAATTTAGTTTGATATAATCGGTTTCGGCTATTTTCCCTTCAAATTGTTTTGAGTCATCTATAACAGCAATTCTGGTTAGCTCGGTGCTTTCCATAGAAGCAAGCAAACTTGGCCCAACCATTAATGCAGCAAATAGGATAGGGGTAAGCAGGGTCATCACAATAAATGATTTTTTCTTCACCCTGGTCATGAATTCCCTCTCGATAATCAGTAATATCTTATTCATAGCTATTTTCTATTAGATTTTTAAATTAATTGGCAGTTACCCCGTGGGCATGGTTATATTCCTGAACAACCTGAATGAAAATGTCGTTCATACTTGGGATTACCTGGTTAAAACCGGTTACTTCAACTGCAGGAAGTACCATATTTAAAAGACGATTATCGGAGGAGTAGTTGTTTACCTTTATCTGAGCTTTTTTAAGACCAGCCTCTTCGTTTGTGCTTAATAGGGTATAATTTGAGTCAATACTATCCTTTAACCTTTGGGTATCGCCTCTAAAGGTTAGCTCAAAAACATTGCTGCCATATTTCTGACGAACCTCATTAATAGGGCCATTCAGAATATTTTTTGATTTATTTATTAGAGTGATATGATCGCATAGCTCCTCAACTGAGCCCATATTGTGGGTAGAGAAGATAATGGTTGAACCATTTTCCTTCAGTTTCAGAATCTCTTCCTTTAAAAGATTCGCGTTAATTGGGTCGAACCCGCTGAATGGCTCATCAAATATGAGTAATCGGGGTTTATGAATAATGGTAGCAATAAACTGTACTTTTTGAGCCATCCCTTTTGATAGCTCTTCTACCTTTTTATCCCACCAACCCTGAATCTCAAATTTTTCGAACCAGTATTTAAGCTGTTTGATGGCATCGGATTTACTTAATCCTTTTAATTGTGCAAGATAGAGCGCTTGCTCTCCTACCTTCATTTTTTTATATAGTCCGCGCTCCTCAGGGAGATATCCAATTTGGTAAATGTCATCAGCGGTCATCTTACGACCAGCAAATGTAATTTCACCCTTATCGGGACCGGTAATCTGATTTATAATTCTGATAAGTGTTGTTTTTCCTGCTCCGTTAGGACCAAGTAAACCGTAGATGCTTTTCTCAGGGACTTCGATGCTTACATCGTCGAGTGCTAGGTGATTTGCAAATCGTTTTTCGACATGTTCAGCGGTTAATAGATTCATAACGATTTTAGAATTAATTGATTAAATATTTTATTCGAAATTTACTGCTTTATTAGTAAGGATAATCTTATAAAAGCTACAAAAAGAGAAGTACAATTTTTAAAAAGATTTTTTTGGCAAGAAAAAACCCTGAAGGAATCAGGGTTTTGCTATTTTGTCTTACTCAAAAAATCCTCGCATTTTTTCAAAGAAATTACGCTCACTACTATCGGGGTTAGGCTCAAAGTTTTGAGATTTGGTTAACTTTTCAATTAACGTTTTCTCATCCTTAGTCAAGTCCTTTGGCACCCATACATTGATGGTTACAAGCAAATCGCCACGACCATAACCGTTAACATCGGGTAGCCCTTTCCCACGTAGTCGAAGTACTTTACCCGGTTGAGTTCCTGGATCTATCTTGATTTTTACCTTCCCATCGACCGTTGGTATTTCTATTGGTGCGCCAAGTGTTGCTTGTGGAAAGCTTAAGTAAAGATTATAAATAAGATCATTTCCATCGCGAATTAGATCAGGATTCTTTTCCTCCTCAATGATTACAAGCAAATCACCATTAACTCCACCCCTGCGGGCAGCATTTCCACGACCGGCAACATTCATCTGCATTCCTTCACCAACGCCTGCGGGTATTTTGATGTTAATTACTTCATCGTCTCGAACCACACCCTCACCGCTACAACTTTTACATTTATGGGTGATTATTTTTCCTTCACCATTACAGGTTGGACAAGGGCTGGTCGATTGCATTTGCCCTAGAATGGTGTTCGTTACACGGGTAACATATCCCGAACCTCGGCAGGAGGTACAAGTACTATGCGATGATCCGCCTTCGGCACCTGATCCGTGGCACTCTTTGCAGGGTACGTATTTGTTAACCTTTATCTTTTTTTCGACCCCGTTTGCAACCTCTTGAAGGTTAAGTTTTACCTTAACCCTAAGATCGGAACCTTTGTTAACCCGTTGGCCACTTCTTCCCCCACCAAAGCCACCAAATCCTCCAAAACCACCAAAATGACCGCCGAAGATATCACCGAATTGAGAAAAAATATCATCGATATTCATTCCTCCTCCGGAGAAACCCCCATTGTCTTTCATGCCAGCATGACCAAACTGATCGAAACGAGCACGTTTGTTATCATCGCTGAGAACCTCGTAGGCCTCGGCTGCTTCCTTGAAATGCTCCTCAGAGTTTTTATCCCCTGGGTTTTTATCGGGATGATACTTAATGGCCATCTTGCGGTAGGCCTTTTTTATTTCATCCTTTGAAGCATCGCGTTTAACCCCAAGAACCTCGTAATAATCTCTTTTCCCCATAATTTATTTTTGCTATACCTATTCCCCAATAACTACCTTCGAGAATCGAATTACCTTGTCGTTAAGCATGTAACCCTTTTGGATTACATCAATAATTTTTCCCTTCTTTTCCTCTTCCTGAACAGGTACTTTGGTTATGGCTTCGTGAATATCTGTGTTTAATTCTTTTCCAACAGCTTCAATTTCTACAACCCCTTTGGTTTTCAAGAAATCGTTGAATTTCCCGTAGATTAAATGTAGTCCTTGCTTTACTGCATCAATGTCAGTGCTCAAGTCCATGCTTCGCATTGCACGCTCAAAGTCATCGAATACGGGTAATATAGATACAAGTACATCTTCCGATGCGTATTTTGTCAGATCCATCTTTTCGCGTAGTGAGCGTTTGCGATAGTTGTCAAACTCTGCCGAAAGGCGAAGATATTTATCCTTCATCTCATCAAGTTGAACCTGAATTTGATCAACAGGATTTACCTCAACCTTTCCCTCTTCCTTTTTCTCAGTGTTCTCTTCATCTGTTTTAGCTCCCTCTTCCGCTACATGGTTTTTAAAGAATGTAGCGGCGTCACTCGCTGTTGGATCTAATATTTGCTCATCGGTGACTTCCTCACCCTTTACTTTCTTTCTGGTCATATATAGTTATGCTTTATTTTTTACTGATATTTTGGGTAAACAAATAGTTTGCCATTGAACAGATTCGGTCAATTTGGCACAAAGGTAATAAAAAACCCACCAGTCAATAGGCGGGTTAGTTTTTGCGATTATTTACTACTATTTCTTTTTCTTCTCGTCCTTTTTTTCATCTTTCTTAACATCGGGTAGGAATAAGCCATTGCGTGAAAGTAGATGATCAAGGTTGGCAACACCATAAACAACTACTGCGGTAACAATAGATGTATGCTCTTGGTACTCGGTAATACTCTTAGTGTAAAGATCCCTTTCGGTATGCCAAATCTCACGGTAATCAAAATTGTATCCTTTATTATCTTCGGTGCCAAATGTGATAGTAGGAACACCTACCACAGCAAAAGGACCACTATCGGTTCCCCATGCTTTTTTAGGCTTCTCGCGAGGTTTGCCCTTTTTTAGTGTGAATGGGAAATCGGGATTGATAGAGTTTAGCGGAGCACATATCTTCTCAAAATCCGCATACATAGCTTCGGGCACTTCGAGACTATTAGCAACGGTTGGCCCGCCGTCGCGGTTGAACATGTTAGAAATATTGTCAAGTTTATCCTTGTTGCGCTCTACCCAGCTTGTTGAACCGTTTAAACCGAACTCTTCGCCAGCCCATAGGCAAACTAGGATTGTGCGTTTTGGTTTGCCTCCAGCTTTCATGATAAGCCTTGCTGCTTCCATTGCTGGAGTTGAGCCCGATCCATCATCTACGCCACCTGTTGCTACGTCGAAAGCATCGAGGTGACCGCCCATTATAACATACTCATCAGGGAATTCAGTACCCTTAATCACACCGATTACATTATGGTACTTTACAGGACCCATTTTGAAGTGGTTGCGAATATCAAACTCAAGTTCAAACGTCTGGCGTTCTTTTGCCATCTGCTCGATGATTTTATACTGATGCTCGTCGAGTTTGATGTCTGGAATTGATGGTAAATTATCGAAGGTTAAGCTGTCAATGTTCTTACGATCATAAAGTGCAGTAATTGGAACTGGAGCGGATTGGATAATGCCAAGTATTCCGGCTTCAACCATTTGTCTGTAGAAAAGAGCAGGCTCCTCTTTGTAGGTGAGAAGATCAATCTTTTTTGCACCATTTTCAAGGCGTCTATTTATTGAATTTATCGAGTCGTTTTTATGTTCAATTATGGCATTCTCGGCTATAATTTTTGCTCTTGCAATATCAGCAGTTTTAGAGATATCAATAGGCCAACCTGTACTATTGCCAGAGACTAACACCCAAGCACCTTTTAAGCGTCCCTTCATCCGGTCAAACTCCCTTTGAGATTTTGGCTCAATAAGTACATGTCCTTTCTGAACGCCTTTGGTTCCTGAAGTATAGGAAGGAGTTGCGAAATGAAGGGTCATGCCATTGTCGCTAAGCATACGACCAAACCAAGGGCCACGGTTAAAACCAACAGGTAGGGTGCCAACTTCGTCCATAATTACTTGCATTCCCCATTCTTTAAATTTACTGGAAGCCCATTCAGCAGCGTTAGTGTAAGCATCGGAACCAATTGGTCTACCACCAATCCGATTGCAAAGCACATCGAGATGCTTCATGGTTTGGTTATCGGTTTTACCAATCTCAATTATCTTTTGAACAACAGGATCTTCCTGTGAAAAAGCGGTATGAGATAAAAATACCTGAAGGGTAATTGAAAGGACTATAAGAAGATTTTTCATAAAGGTTAATGGTTAAAGGTTCTTTATAAACAGAGAATTAGAACCCTAATTTTTCAAAAGGTTTAAAATAAGAAAAAAGAAGTTAGAAGTAAAAGCGGTTAGAGAAGATAATTAATTTGAATAGTTGTAAAAGATATTCAAGAAAAACAAACAGCTAGCAACTGTCAACAATCAGCTGTCAACTAAACTATCCTACTCTTCGAATATCAGCACCAATGGCATTTAGTCGTTTGTCGATGTTCTCGTAACCACGGTCAATTTGCTCAATATTATGGATTATGCTTTTGCCATCAGCAGATAAGGCAGCGATTAGCAAGGCAACCCCGGCACGAATATCAGGAGATGTCATTGTTGTGGGGCGAAGCTGTAGTTGATGGTTATGGCCAATAACCGTTGCGCGGTGTGGGTCGCATAGGATAATCTGAGCGCCCATGTCGATAAGTTTATCAACAAAGAATAGGCGGCTCTCGAACATTTTCTGATGAATCAACACCGATCCTTTAGCTTGTGTTGCAACAACAAGGAAAACGCTGAGTAGGTCGGGGGTAAGCCCGGGCCATGGCGCATCGGCAATGGTCATAATTGATCCATCGATGAATGTATCTATTTCGTAAGTTTTTTGTTCTGGGATATGGATGTCGTCACCAATCCGTTCCATTTTAATTCCCAAGCGGCTAAACGAATCGGGAATTATTCCCAAATCCTCATACGATACATTTTTTATGGTAATATCGCTATGGGTCATCGCTGCAAGGCCAATAAACGAACCTATTTCAATCATATCGGGGAGTATCCTATGCTCACAACCACTCAAGCTATTTACTCCTTCGATTGTAAGAAGGTTTGATCCAATACCATTGATTTTTGCGCCCATGCTTACCAGCATTTTGCTGAGCTGTTGAACGTATGGTTCGCATGCTGCATTGAAAATTGTGGTAATTCCGGGGGCTAGAACTGCTGCCATTAAGATATTTGCAGTACCAGTTACCGATGCTTCATCAAGGAGCATGTAAGCACCTTTAAGGTTTTTGCCTTCAACCTTGTAAAAACTTTCTTTGGTATCGAAGTTGAATTTTGCTCCAAGCTTCTCGAATCCTATAAAGTGGGTATCCAATCGTCTACGGCCAATCTTATCGCCGCCAGGTTTTGGAATGTATGCAATGCCAAATCGAGCAAGGAGAGGGCCAACCACCATTACCGAACCCCTAAGACTTGCAGCCTTATTTTTAAAATCATCAGTGGTAAGGTATTCTACATTTACCTTTTCGGCTTTGAAAGTGCATACCGATGGCTCGGGGCGTTCTACCTCTACGCCCATGCACTCTAATAGTTCGATTAGCTTAATAACATCCCTGATGTTAGGGATATTTCGAATTATAACCTTTTCGGGGGTCAAAAGTGTTGCGCAAATAATTTGTAACGCTTCATTCTTGGCGCCCTGAGGGTGTAAATCACCCTTTAGCTGCCTACCGCCATATACTTCAAATGTGGCCATAGTCGCTCGGTTTTAGGTTATTTTTTTCGTGGGATAAATTTTCGTTTATTCTTGAATGCTTCGCGGCTGTCGCTCAGTTTTGTTCCGGGGGTAAGGCTTAGCTTATTACCCGATAATCTAACCATATCGGCAATTACATCCTCGTCGGAAACAGAATCCTTGTTCCACATCAGGTATGATTTTTTCATGTGGTTAGCGATCATCTGCGTTAAAGCTTCCTTTTTTTCACCATCTTCCATCTCTATAGCCTTCTGGATCATCATCTCTATTGATTTTCCGTAATGCTTCAAAGTGATTGGTTGGCTAGGGTATGGAACTTTCTTCGGTTTTTCTTGATACGTTTCAAGTTCTGGAATTGGGTATGGTGAGTCGATATCGAGCTTAAAGTCCGACATGATAAATAGATGATCCCACAGTTTATGCTTGAAATCGTTAATATCCCGTAGGTGTGGGTTCATATTACCCATAATCCCAATTAACACTTTTGCCAAACGGTTGCGTTCCTCCCTGTCCTCAACTGTTGACAGATGGTCAACCATCTGTTGGATGTTCCTTCCATACTCGGGGAGGTTCAGTTTTTTTCTACTGGTATTGTAATCCATGAAATAGATTGTTTGCTATCAAATATAAGAAAACGATTGCTTTTATGGTAAGGATTAGTACTTTTTTAATTCTCTTTTAGAGGCAATTTATTAACTTCTCTCAATAGCAAAAGGCTAATCGTTTCTTTTCTGACGCAAAACTAACTGTTTGATTTGTAAAAACAATAAAAGAATTTATTTAATCACTTTCAACCTTGCAAACTTAAGTATTTGTTGTTGTAATCCGCGGATTGAAAATACCCCGTTGTTTTATTTGCTAATGATTTTTCTCTTTTAGCTTCTTGATTAGCCATTTTATTGAATCCAAGAAAAACTGAGAGTTCAAGTATATTAAGGGTTGTATTTAATTTGAAATAGGTTGTTTCCTTTTTTAAAATACTTTTGAAGGATTTGAACTTTTATTCATTCAATAAAACTGTTTTAAACGGCTGTTTGATGTGATGTAAGTATAAGATAAAAAAGAAGTTATAAAAAAGTTTGTTCATACTATTCATGTAAAATAGTTGGTTTTAGAAAGCAATTACTTTACCTTTACAATAAGCGAAGATGCAAAATCCAAAATTTTTTGATCGATAAAATTTTAAGCAAGTAGGTTTTCTTTCTGTTTAGCAGTATCTCATTCTATCTATTGTGAAAATTGCCTTTCAATACTAATTTAATCCAAGTTAAGTTATGAAAACAATCACAAAATTTGCACTTGTGCTAATGGTTTTGTCTTGCACTGTTTTTCTATCCTATGGACAAACTTTAAAAGAAAGGATTGATGAAGCCAAAGTGATGAAAGTCTACTTTAAGATTTCCCCATTCGCTCATGTACCACACACAACTCCGCCAATTGGCAGCAATGCGCTAGGTACAGGCTGTGAGGCATTTGGTGAAACCACTCCAATGCCAGCAGAATATATAGATGCTATAAATGGATTAATAGATCAATTGAACAAAGGGTTTAATACAACAGCTTTTGTTGCCGGTGACTTTGCCGCTGTTCCGCTTAAATCTTCAGGAATGATGAAAGGGGAGCCTGACTGGATCACTCTTAACGAACCTCTAATGTTTTATATTCAAGTATGGGGAGAATATGTTGTTAATATGTCTCAAACAGGCAAGATGAATTCTATGGCAATTCAGGCATACCTTAATGTATATTATGTTAAAGATGGCAAGGTAAAAGTTACTGGACAAGAACAGTTAGCGTACAATAGAACAGAACCAATTAAGACTCAAAAATGTGATGATTATGCGTATTTCGTAGAAAAATTCCCAATTAATTCATTACTTGAACCATTCAAAACCGAACTTACTACAAAAATGACCGAGTATATCGACAAGGATATGAAGAAATACGAAAAAGCAATGAAGAAAAAGAAATAGTTTTAATTGATTATCCGTAATTATAGAGAGTAAGGTTGGGATATAAATTTTTCTTGCCTACAAACTCTGAAAGGTTTTTCTTCTCTTGAAGATTATTGACGGAGTTCAAGTAAATATTCAACGTGATTTAGAAATGTTCAACAGGATATACCTAATTACGGATAATCATTTTAAATAATTCCATTTATCCTTTATACCATAAGATTGTTAGCACATAATAAATTGAGATTGGTAAAAAGAAAATATCTTAACCTAATCTTTTTAAACTACATAACAATCTTCAATCGCGCAAACTTTAAGAGCAGCTGCTTTTGTCCTGCTGACTGAAAATGAACAGTTGCCTTGCGATTCTGACCATCACCCTCAACGTTAATTACTTTGCCTTCGCCAAATCGTTCGTGGGTCACTATCATACCTTCTACAATACTTGCTGGGTCGCAGGTTTCACCTGTTGATTCGATAACGGTTTTATTAGTAGATGGATTTCGGTAAAGACTTCCATTCCCCTGAAGTTGACTTTCCCTTTGCGAAAGCGATGTTAAATTTCTGCCTTGTGTTGAACTTCCTCCAAATCGATTGCTTGATGATGTAATGCTTGCAGGCTCATCCTGAGTGGTGTTTACATCGGCTGGCATTTCTACCCATTCAGGGTCAATCTCATTAATAAAACGACTGGGAACGCAATGCGATAAGTTACCCCATTTATACCTGGTTTGAGCGTACGATATAGTTACCTTTTTTGCAGCACGGGTAAGCGCAACATAGAATAAACGGCGCTCCTCTTCCAGTTCGTCGGGAGATGAAACGGTCATCTTTGATGGGAAAAGATCCTCCTCTAAACCTGTTAGGAATACATAATTAAACTCTAACCCTTTTGATGAGTGGATTGTCATAACTGTTACCTTGTCTCTATCCTCTGGTTTCTCTGTATCAGCATCGGTTAAGAGCGATACATTTTCCATATAATCGGCAAGGGTGATTATTTCGGTAACACCCTCTTCCTTTTGACTTTCGGTAAACTCCTTGATACTATTTAGTAGCTCTTCAACGTTTTGAAAACGCGATAATCCCTCAAACGATTTATCCTCTTTTAAATCACGGATAATTCCCGACCCCATTGCTATTGCATATGCAGCATCGTAAGCTTCAGAGGTGTATACTGAACTTTGAAACTGCTTTGCTATCCCAATAAAATCTTTCAGTTTCTTTACTAAGCCTGATTTAATGCCCGGATTATTCTGATCGATTTGCTCAATGGTTGTCCAAATGCTTTGGTTCTGAGCATTTGCTAGTTCCGAGAGTCGATCCATGGTTGTGCCGCCTATACCCCTTGCCGGATAGTTGATAATCCTTTTTAAAGCCTCATCATCGCTAGGATTGATCGATAAACGGAAATAGGCGAGAATATCCTTGATCTCTTTTCGCTGGTAAAATGATAAACTACCATATACCCTATAAGGAATGTTTCGCTTACGTAATGCTTCCTCAAAAATACGCGATTGTGCATTGGTGCGGTAGAGAATTGCAAAATCCTTGTTGGGCACATGATCGCGGTACTGAATATTCAATATTTCTGATGCAACAATATAACCCTCCTCCTGATCGGTAAATGCCCGGAGTACTTTAACACGCTCTCCGTTCTCCTTCGATGAAAAGGATACCTTTTTAATCTGACGATTATTTTTAGCAATTACGCTGTTTGCAGCGTTAACAATATTTTGGGTTGATCGGTAGTTTTCTTCTAGTTTAAAAAGTTTGTAGTTGGGGTAGTCGTTTCTGAAGTTGAGGATATTCTCAATTTTAGCTCCACGGAATGAGTAAATGCTTTGGGCATCATCACCAACCACACATACATTCTGATGCTGAGTGGCAAGTTTTTTAACAATAAGGTACTGTGAGTAGTTGGTGTCTTGATACTCATCAACCAGGATGAACCTGAATTTCTGTTGATATTTTGCCAGCACTTCTGGAAAATCGCGAAATAGAATATTGGTGTTTAGAAGTAGATCGTCGAAATCCATTGCCGATGCTTTAAAGCAACGCTGAGAGTATAAGGCATAAATTTTAGCGATTTCGGGTTTTCGATTCTGCCTATCAAACGCTACAAGGTTTGTATTTGATGCGTATGCTTGAGGTGTTATCAGGTTGTTTTTTGCAGATGAAATCCTGCTGAATACTTCCCCCGTCTTATAAATTTGAGAATCTAGATTTAGCTCTTTGATGATAGAGCCAACAAGGTTTTTGGAATCGCTAGTATCGTAAATCGAAAATGTTTTTGAATAACCAAGCTTGTCGGCTTCGTTTTTTAAAATCTTTAAGAACATCGAGTGGAAAGTACCCATCCAAAGCTGCGATGCAGTTTTTTCACCAACAATCTTGGCAATGCGCTCCTTCATCTCTCGTGCAGCTTTGTTGGTAAAGGTCAATGCTAGTATCGACCAAGGCTGTACTCCTTGCTTAAGCAAATGGGCAATACGATAAGTTAATACCCTAGTTTTTCCTGATCCTGCACCCGCAATCACAAGGCTTGGTCCTTCGGATGAAGTAACCGCTTCGCGCTGAACATCACTTAACTCGTCTAAATAATGCACTTAAAACCCTTTCGTTAAAATTTAGCCAACAAATGTACTTGCACACATTCGAACTAACAAGAGCTTATAAGAATTGTTGTTAACATTCTATGAGATTGAGGCAATAATTCTATGAGATTGATGTTTTCTTTGAGAAGTTTGATATAATGAATAGGGCTATGGTTTGCTATTATAGAGCATTAGTTAACAAACAACGATCAACAAACAACGATCAGCTTTTTTTAGTAATATTGTGACTTATTTATTTTAAAGGATGAAGAAACGCATTTTATATACTGGAACCCTTTTAATGCTAACTTTTATTGGTATTGCCTTGTCTTCCGAGGCTCAAGTATACGCACCTGGAAGGAATTGGGTCGATACAACGAAGTATACCAAATTGGGTGTTAAGCAGGATTCTATCTTCGTTTTCTTTTCATCAAGCAGTAAAATACGAGCTCAATTCAGCGATGGTTCTAAGAGCACCTATGTTTGGAAAAAGTATGATGAAACTACATACCCTGTATCAGCGCGTTTTAAACTAATTACTGGGGTTACTGATTCTGTTCTTACAAATGTTGCAAAGGGTGGATATAGGGTTTGGGTTACAAGACAATCGGATGATTCTACGCAAGTATATACCTGTTGGTTAATGATTGATGAAGTTGTATTAGATACTATAAGTGTATACAATGGGTGTGATTTTTTAGAGCTAAAAACAATTACAAGCCCTACGGCACTTGGGATAAACAATAATAACCTTTTTAGCTACTGGGATATTACTTCTCCCGGACACACTAAAGTTCCTAATTTCAGTCGAGATTACTTCAAGAACCTCACATGGCAAGCAGGTAACCCTGAAGTCTCTCTGCCTACTGATGCATCACTTACTCTTACTATTGCTAATCCTGCACCACTTTTCGATTCGAAGTATAGTATCAATATCCAAAATCCGTTTGGAAGAATCCTTACTTCTGAAACTAATATTTTACCATCCAAAGCAGCTGTTTCAAATCTTATTGTTTACACTGAAAAGGATGGAGCTTGGAATGATGGAGGTTCTGCTCCTAGTGGCGAAGCACCATTAAAATTGAAGTTTGAGAGTCATGCACAAAATGCAGATTCAATTTACTGGAGGATAATTGATGCCAAAAAGTTCTTAAATAATCAAAAGGATAGCATTGTTTGGCTTGATAGCTCTTTATTCAGTGATAGAATAGAATCGTATCCAACTCCCACAAAAATGCTTCCGGGAACTTATACCGTATTACATATTGCAGAGAAAACAACCTCTGGTTGTAGGGATACTATGAAGATTACTGTTAAAGTCGATTCTTCAGCATTTAGTTTTGGCTTAATACCTAATGTTTTCACTCCTAATCAGGATAATTTAAACGATAACTTCAAGTTTATTAAGGAGGAGTCTAGCACGGACTCTAAAACAAAAATTTCTTCAATAAAATCCTTTAAGATTACAATTCTTAGTAGGCAAGGACAGCAAATCTATCAATACTCAGGAAACAACCCTAAGGATTGGGATGGTTGGGATGGAAAGATCAAAGGAACCAGCAAGGATGCTCCGGAAGGAATATTTTATTATATCATCGAAGCAGTTGGCTGGGATGGTAAAAAATTCCATGGAGGGAAGTTTAAAGGATTCCTTTATTTATATAGGGGGAAATAGGTTTATCCAATCATTCTTCTGAAAAGAACTCCAAATACATCTACATGAAACCAAATGCGAGCGTAGATGTAGTAAAGAATGAATAGCATTATTGCAAAGGCCAAGTAAATTCCAAGTGTACGGCCAAACAAATTCTTCCCTTTTTTAAGGAAACGGACAGTAAATTTCTCTACAATCCCATTAATGTAATTAAAAGCAGGGTAGAAGATCAGAACTATAACACACATTCCAATTGCGGTAAACCGCAAAGCATCGGTGCTGTTTTTAAATTGCATAAAGTAATCCGAAATGAATGTTGTAAGTAGATTTACAAGCAGAATTGTAATGCTAAATACGAATAACTTAAATAATTTTTGATTCATATATAAAAAGATTGAAAAAGGCTGCTCGTATTAAACAGCCTTATATTTGTAACTTGTAATCTGTAACTCGTAGCTTTTAGGGCTATTCTTCTATAATAACAATTTTCTCAATCTTATCGCCTGCTTTAATGGCATCGATTACCTCAAGCCCTTCATAAACTTTACCAAAGCAAGTATGTTGTTTGTCTAAGTGCTGAGTGTTCTGACGACCATGACAGATGAAGAACTGTGAACCTCCAGTATTTCTTCCAGCATGAGCCATTGAAAGAACTCCACGATCGTGGTACTGGTTATTACCAGCTAGCTCGCAGTTGATTTTATACCCTGGGCCACCTGTTCCAACTCTTGGGTTGCTCATATCCTTTGAAAAAGGACAACCCCCTTGAATTACAAAGTTGGGGATTACCCTATGGAATGCAAGTCCATCGTAGAAACCTTCTTGAGCAAGTTTAACAAAGTTAGCAACGGTGTTTGGTGCATCCTCCTCGTAAAACTTTACTTTCATCACGCCTTTGGCGGTGTGTATTTCTGCTGATTTCATTTGATTTTAATGTTATATTGATTTACAAAAGTAGGTAGATTTGTTATTAATGCAAAAACCTAAAATAAATCGTTCAATATAAAAAGGGATGCCTTTCGGCATCCCCTTCTTTTGAAGCTATATAAAGGTTTGGTTTAGGGTTCGATTTATTCCTCTTCCTGTTCTGCTTCGTAAGCCTTAAGCAGTTTGTCCTGAACATCAGAAGGAACTTGCTCGTAAGCAGCAAACTTCATATTATAGGTAGCACGACCACTAGTTAATGAAGAAAGAGCGGTTGAGTACTTGTTCATCTCAGCAAGTGGAACGCGTGCGTTGATAACCTCAAAGCCTTTTTCGCTTCCCATACCCATAATAATAGCACGACGGTTCTGTAGATCGCTCATTACATCACCCATTCTATCTGCAGGAACTAATACCTCTACATCATAAACGGGCTCCATAATTTTTGGACCAGCATCTTTAAATGCTTGCTTAAACGCATTTCGTCCAGCAAGCTTAAACGAGATTTCGTTTGAATCAACTGGGTGCATCTTACCATCATAAACTGCAACACGGATATCACGAGCGTATGAACCAGTAAGTGGTCCTTGCTCTATTTTCTCCATAATACCTTTTAAAATTGCTGGGAGGAAACGTGCATCAATTGCACCACCAACGATACAGTTGTAGAAAACTAGTTTTCCACCCCACTCAAGGTTAACCTCTTCGGTTCCTCTAACGCTGATGTTTACTTCTTTACCACCAATTTTATACTGTTTTGGAGCAGGAGCACCTTCAATGTGTGGCTCAATAACAAGGTGTACTTCACCAAACTGACCAGCACCACCCGATTGCTTTTTGTGTCTATAGTCTGCAGTAGCAATCTTAGTAATAGTTTCACGGTAAGGAATACGTGGTGGAATAAACTCAACCTCAATTTTATGTAAGTTGGTTAAGTGCCATTTTAAAATATTTAAATGGTGCTCACCTTGACCAGAAATAATAATCTGACGTAACTCTTTTGAATGCTCAACAATAATAGTTGGGTCTTCCTGATGAGCACGGTTAAGTAATTCGCCCAATTTCTCAGTATCCGACTCATTCTTAGCCTTAATAGCTGTACGGAACTTTGAATTAGGGAAAGTCATTGCTTCAAACTTAGTACCACCTAATGAAGGGATAGCCAGAGTATGATTTGTTTTTGAGTTCTTTAGTTTTACTGTTGCACCTAAATCGCCAGCAACCATTTCGGTAACCTTTGTACGGTTCTTTCCTGCAACAACAAATAGCTGAGCAATACGCTCCTTAGTGTCATTATTGCTATTTACAAGGTCCATACCTTCGGTAACTTTACCCGACATAACTCTGAAGTAGTTGATTTCACCGATGTGTGGTTCAACAGATGTTTTGAAAATGAATAATGAAGTTGGAGCGTTTGCATCACATTTAATCTCCTTGCTTTCGCTATTCTTAGGCATTGGAGTTAATGATGCATCTGGAGCTACGTTGATGATAAAGTCCATCAATCGCTTAGTTCCAATATTTCGTTTTCCTGAAGTACAGAAAACTGGAAATAATCCACGATTACGTAATCCAAGTGATAATCCTTTACGCATTTCCTCTTCGCTAAGAGTACCCTGCTCAAAGAATTTCTCCATTAACGATTCGTCGTTTTCAGCTGCAGCCTCAATAAGTGCATTGTGAAGTTCAGTTGCTTTATCCATTTCCTCTGCAGGAATTGGTAAATCTTCACGAATACCAGTATCACCCTTAAACTTATAAAGTTTCATGGTTAGCACATCAATAAAGGCGTTGAATTCAGTACCCGGATTAATAGGATATTGAATGAGAACTACCTTGCCACCAAAACTTTGCTTAAGTGATTCAACGGTTGAATCGAAATTAGCCTTATCCTGGTCGAGCTGGTTAACTGCAATAACCATTGGTTTGTGCATAGCGTCAGCATGACGGCTGAAAATTTCAGTACCAACCTCTACACCGTACTGTGCGTTAACAACCATTATTACGGAGTCAGTTGGACGCATTGATGAGATAACAGCCCCAACAAAATCGTCGGAACCTGGAGTATCTAGAATATTTAGTTTATGATCTTGGAATTCTGTATAAAGGATAGTTGAAAATATGGAACGTTGGTTTTGTTGTTCAATTTCAGAGTAGTCCGAAACGGTATTCTTCCCCTCTATTGTTCCTTTTCGTTCAATTACTTTACCCTCAAACATCATCGACTCGGCTAGGAGTGTTTTCCCCGAACCGGTATTCCCAAGCAGGGCAACATTCTTAATTTGATTAGTAAGATAAGTTTTCATCCTTACAGCGTGTTAAAATTGTTATTTTATTAAAAGTTATTTTTTGTCGTATATAATTAAGGTGTAACCTATAATTCTCCCATCATATTTATCAATCGAAATTTTTAAATCTCCCAAAAATAGTAAAATTTTGATATAAACATCTTTTTATGAAAACTATCTTAAAATATTGTTTTTTGGTTCTGCATTAATCTATATAACAAAAGTTTATTTTAAATAAAAAACTTGTTTTCAAATAGTTTGCATATTCATTAAAAAGCTCTACTTTTGCGCCCGCGTTAAGAAATCGATATGTAATCGATTAATTGGCAGTAAAAAAAGGGGTTGAAATTGTGGTATTTAAAAAAAAACAAATACCTTTGCAGCCCATTTTATAAAGTTTTTTATTTAATTATTAAAGTATTAATATGCCTACTATTCAGCAATTAGTAAGAAAAGGAAGGTCTAAGTTGATTGACAAGAGTAAAGCGCCTGCGCTTGATGCTTGTCCACAAAGACGCGGGGTATGTGTACGTGTGTACACCACTACTCCTAAAAAGCCGAATTCGGCTATGAGAAAGGTTGCCAGGGTTAGGCTTACCAACGGTAAGGAGGTGAATGCCTACATTCCCGGAGAGGGACACAATCTTCAAGAGCACTCAATCGTGCTAATTCGTGGCGGCAGGGTAAAAGATTTACCAGGCGTTCGTTACCACTTAATTCGAGGTACCCTCGATGCATCTGGTGTTGAAGGACGCAACCAACGTCGTTCGAAATACGGCACTAAGAGACCTAAGAAAAAATAAGTTAACCTCTTGATGATTATCAGCGATGAGAAAAGCGAAACCAAAAAAACGAATCATTCTTCCCGATCCAAAGTTTCATGATACTTTGGTTACCCGTTTTGTAAACAATTTAATGTTAAGCGGGAAGAAGAGCACAGCGTTTAACATCTTTTATGATGCGCTAGACATTGTTGGAGCCAAAATGAAAGACTCTGACAAAACACCCCTTGAAATCTGGAAAAAAGCTCTTGAGAACATAACCCCACAGGTTGAAGTAAAGAGCCGTCGTGTTGGTGGTGCTACATTCCAAGTTCCTATGGAAGTTCGTGCCGACCGTAAGATTTCAATTTCGATGAAAAATATGATACTCTTTTCACGTAAACGTACCGGTAAAGGTATGAGCGATAAACTTGCTGCCGAAATTATGGCTGGGTTTAACGAAGAAGGTGCTGCCTTCAAGAGAAAAGAGGATATGCATAAGATGGCTGAAGCTAACAAGGCTTTTGCACATTTCAGATTTTAATAGTTGCGAAACTTAAGAGATAGAAAGAGGTAAATAAATGGGTAGGGATTTAAGGTTTACACGTAATATAGGGATTATGGCTCACATCGACGCCGGTAAGACTACAACTACCGAGCGTATTCTCTATTATACGGGTAAGACTCATAAAATAGGAGAGGTACAC
>Ga0209099_1001544_pt1 | contig 22659 bp, 45 predicted proteins | sample AD_JPNHW2_MetaG_FD_184430 | JGI IMG/M metagenome (GOLD analysis project Ga0209099, IMG submission 184430) | Active sludge microbial communities of municipal wastewater-treating anaerobic digesters from Japan - AD_JPNHW2_MetaG (SPAdes) (version 2) | ecosystem: Engineered > Bioreactor > Anaerobic... | reverse complement strand
TGATTTTAGTGCTATAGTAACTTCTGACGATAAACCGTGCATTGTGATTAACTACAATGTAGAACCCTGTGAAGGGTATTGTTAAAAACGCGCATAAATTACATAGTGTTTTATGAAAGAAACAAATTTTTAATATTTTTAAGGAGAAAAACATGGACGAAAATCAAGCAGAAGAAGTTGTAGAAGTTTTGAAAGAAACAGTTGACGGACTTCCGAAGATGGCGGGGAAGGACTTTATTAAAGCGGGCGTTATCGTATTTGCTATTGGTTTCGGAGGAACATTAGCCTTCGAACTGGTAATAAAACCGATATGCCGCCAGACAAAGTCTTTCCTCGAGAGGCGGAAGGACGAAAAAGCAGCAAAAAAGGCAGCTTCTACGGAAGACTATGGAACGGACAGAGTGGAAGAATAATAAAAAAACTTTCAAGAGAGGGAACAGTACCAACACGGTACTTTCTCTCTTGTTTTTTTTTATTGGAAGGACTGAGATATGGAAAAATATGTATACGAAGGACCTGTTATGCGTTTTGATGTTTGTATTCAAGCGAGATGGGCGGGGTCTACTTATGCCTCATCTCTTTCTCAGGCAGCTAATAATTTAGCTTTTAGATACAAAAAAGAAAACGGATTTAGTCCTAATACAAAAATAACAATACCGAGATCAGGTCTCAAAAGAATCGATGAGGAAAGGTAAAATATGGATGAATTCAAAGATTATAAACCAAATTCATACAAATCAAAAGAAGAACCGACTGTTCCGATTTCACCATTGAAAGTAGAGGTAGCCGAAAAGAAAATAGAAAAGATTATAACAGGAACGGCTACTGTCAAGAAGAAAAGTGAACTGAAGAAGTTTGCAGAATCATTTGTTAATGAAGACCTTGCCAATATGAAAACCTATATAATAAGTGATGTACTGATTCCAACGCTGAAAAAAGCAATTACAGACATTGTTGTCAACGGAATATACATGATTATATATCCTGGAGGTGGTGGAAGATATAAGTCAGATTATCCATCATCAAAAATATCTTATGATAAACCATCATATATGCGGTCTCCAGAGCAGTCTCCGCCGAAAGTAAAGACGGGGTTCAGCTATGATGACGTGTTGGTTGATACTCTTGCTGAAGCCAAGGATATCGTGGTAAAGATGGATGAAATCATGGCATATTATAAAATGGTGTCTGTCGCTGATTTATACGATCTTGCTGGTGTTAGTTGTCCTCATACTTATAATAACTACGGATGGACGGATATTCGTTCGGCTGAACCAGTGAGAGTCTGGGATGGGCGATGGGCTATTAAACTACCGAGGCCACTGCCATTTAATTAAAGAAAGAGGTAATATTAAAAATGGGTACTATTAAAAATATGATTCTTCTCACTTCTGGTTTTACAATCGGCTTTGTAACATGCGGTGTTGTCGTTGTAAACAAGGTAATAAATTCAGAGAGTCTTAGAAAGGCTCTCGTGGATGTGGCTGCAGATAAACTTAGAAAGGCTTTTATGGATGTAACAGCGGATAGGATTCCGATTATTGTCAAGGCAAAGAACAACCGGAACATAGAGTATATTTATGATAATCCTATATACCCTTACAAAATGGTGTTCTTTAAAAGCAAAGAAAAAGCTTTCTCCGTGTTAGTTAAAATGCAAGAAGTTGTAACAAAACACACATTTATCTCGGTATGTGACATGCATGATATTATGGATATAACCGACACCTTTGAAGAATCAAAAGAAAATATCAAATACGGCTGGACAGATTTAACAGGTGCTAACGTTGTCCCTTCCAGTTATTATGATTATATCTTACAGTTACCAGAAATTAAACTTTTACAACAATAATTTAAAAAGAAAAGGAAGTATATTTAAAATGAAACAATTACAAATATTTAACAAGTTAAGTTCTTCTATCGGTAAAATAGGGCTTAAAATCAAGACATATAGCCCTGAAATTCTTGTCACAGTCGGCGTGGCAGGAACGGTTATAAGTGCTGTACTTGCCTGCAAAGCAACTTTAAAGGTGTCAACCATTATTGAACCGTCAAAAAAGACAATCGAGACAATCCGTAACTATGCATCAGACGATTCTATCAAAGTTTACTCTCAGCAGGACGCAAATAAAGACCTTACCATTGTTTATATTCAGACCGGTCTTAAGATAGCCAAAGAATACGCTCCCGCTATCATCCTCGGTGCATTATCTCTTACGGCAATCATCAGTTCTCACAACATTCTCCGTAAACGTAACTTTGCCATAGCGAGTGCCTATGCTATCCTTGATAAAGGATTTAAGGAGTATCAAAATCGTGTTGCTGAACGTTTTGGTACCGAGGTTGAACGTCAAATTAAATACGATATTAAAACAAAAGACGTAACAGAAACTGTTGTTGATGAAGACACCGGAGAATCAAAGGACATCGAGAAGACTGTTGATGTTGTTAATTCAAAACTGAAAAGCCCATATTCACGTTTTTTCGATGAGGTGACAACCAAATATTGGGATAGAAATCACTCTACGAATCTCTTCTTTCTAAAAACCGAGCAGAATTATGCAAATGATAGGCTTCGTGCAAGAGGTTTTTTATTCTTAAATGATGTATACGATCGTTTAGGAATACCACTCACAAAGGTTGGGCAAGTAGTTGGATGGGTGTATAATGAAGAGAATCCCGTCGGCGATAATTATATTGATTTTGGAATTCAGGAATTCTTTGAGGACTATATGCAAAACGGCGCTTCTCACTGTAAAAAAGCATATCTACTTGATTTTAACGTTGACGGAAATATCCTGAATAGTGCCGTACTTGAAAAATAAATAAAATAATAAAAAGAAAAAGGAATAGATTTGTATGAGGAAAATATATTTAGCAACTATTCTATGTATGTTAACGTTATTGATATTCGCCATAATGAGTATTAATATAAAGGCAATTGTTGTAGAATATTCAAACTTTGCAACAATTTTGCCGTCCAGAACCTGCCAAAAATCTACTCCTTCAATAAAAATAGACGAGAAAACTGCTCCTAGAATATCTGATAAAGATGTTGAACTGATTGCCTTAGTCACTATGGCTGAGGCAGAGGGAGAGCCAGAAGTAGGTAAGAGAATGGTAATTGATACTATTCTAAACAGGATGGATTCAAAGTATTTTCCTAACACCGTTGTTGGTGTTCTATATCAGCGGAATCAATTTTCCTGTATGACAAATGGCAGAGTTGACCATTGTGAGGTGCAAGAAGATATTGTAACTTTGGTAGAGGAAGAACTCATAAAACGTCTTGATTATGAAGCTGTGTTCTTTACTGCGGGAGATTACAGTATATATGGTGTACCTATGTATTCTGTTTCCAATCATTACTTTTCAAAATATGAATAAAGGAACATAAAAAAAATGAATACAAAAATAAAAATATTTATTGGATTTTCTATTGGTGCTGCAGTCGGAGTATTGTCAACATGGCAATATCTATCAAAAAAATATAATAAAATCATCACTGAGGAAGTCAATGTCATTCGTGAAAAGGCCAATGCACAAGCCAAAATATACCTTCCTCAAGAAGACAACAATCCTCCCAAAGTAAAAGACCCGTTGAGTTATTCAGAACGTTTAAAAAAAACAAGTTATGATAAATGCTTTCCGGAAATACCAAAAAATCCGGAGCCAAAGAAAGACGAGGAACAATTGATGATCGAAAAGAGAATAAAAAGCAATCCGATAGTTATATCCCCTGATGAGTATGGGGAAGAGGAAGACTATGATAAAGTAAGTCTTACCTACTATGCAGACAAGGTACTTGCTGATGAAGACGACAATCGCATTCGCGACGTGGAAGGATGCGTCGGTATTGAATCTTTAGAAACATTCGGAAAATATGAAGATGATAGTGTTTTTGTTCGGAATGATTATCAACATACATATTACGAAATACTTCTTGACCTTGGAACATATGAAGATATTCTTAGAAAAAAACCATATAAAAAGGAGTGATTAACACGAAAGACAAAATGTTTACTGGAGAAATAACACAATGCTATTTTTTTCCTAGAGTGTTAACCGCATTTGAAGCATATAAACTATTTTGTGCAGAGTCTCATAGAAAGCCAAATAAATGGATACTTTTTAAGTATTATGTTGCACAGTTTTTCAAAAGAAAAATCAAGAGGTGACATTTAAATGACTAGAGACGAGCTGAATGAAAGTTATTTTGAATGGATGTATCAGCTCGTATATACAGAAAATTACTGTAGGAATAAATCTTATCATAAACTTCTTACTTTCCTTAACAATATTGATTTTACCTACAGTATTGGTCTGGACGGAAATAGAGCCGAAGATGGGATAGAACTTCGGTATAGATTTGGATACGAGCAAGGACTTATACGTCCAATGATTGCAGATTATCTTGATCATAGGTCTTGCAGTGTACTCGAGATGTTGATTGCCTTAAGTATTCGTTGCGAAGATCATATTATGGCGGATCCGGAGATTGGAGATCGTACCGGAAAGTGGTTTTGGGGTATGATTTGCAATCTCGGGCTTATGTCCATGACCGACGAGTCTTTTGAGGAATCCTTTGTTGACTATATTATTCATAGATTCTTACAAAGAAAATATGGACCAAATGGTGAAGGAGGTCTTTTTACTGTAAACGATTGTGCCACAGACTTGAGACGAGTCGAAATCTGGTACCAAATGTGTTGGTACCTTAATAAATTTATATAAGAAAGGAGAAAATTAAAATGGACTTATTAAATTATATTTGTGGACACTTATTATCCTCGGAAAAGGCTATAAATGTCCTTTTGAGTCGGCAAGGAAAAATAGAAAACAAACTTAAAACATTAGCAATAGCAACCACAATATATGCTATATTTTTAAATATCGAACATAACAATCAAAATAATAAAATAAAACAGCTGGAAAAAAGCATCGAGGAGCTGAGGCATAAAGGGGAATAACAGCCATGCTTGATTTTCTAAAAGTCTGGGAACGAAGAACCAAGCAAGGGACAATCGAGATATATCCTAAATTTATTCTTACTAAGAGCGGGGATCTTATGCTCCGTGGAGGAGACTTCTATGCTGTATGGGTTGAAGAAAGAGGTCTCTGGTCACTTGATGAGCAAGATGCTTTAAATCTCATCGACAAAGAGATGGACGAATACGTAAAGGAGAATGCCGAGAAATTTGATGCTAAAGTAAGGATTTTATATTTATGGGATGTCGAAAATGGTATGATTAGTGCTTGGCATAGATATGTGAAAGAGCACATGCGTACTTCTTTTGTGGCTCTCGATGAAAAACTTATATTTTCTAATATAAAAACTACAAAAAAAGACTATGCTTCAAAACGACTTAGTTATCCACTCGAGGAGGGTGATATTTCTGCATATGATAAACTAATGTCAACTTTATATGTAGAAAAAGAACGTCACAAACTTGAATGGGCGATAGGTTCGATTGTATGCGGAGATTCGAAAAAACTTCAAAAATTCATGGTCCTATATGGAGCAGCTGGAACCGGAAAATCAACGGTATTAAATATAATTCAACAACTATTTGAGGGTTATTATTCTGTATTTGATGCCAAAGCGCTTGGCTCATCAAATAATAGTTTTGCTCTTGAATCGTTTAAGGAAAACCCACTTGTATCCATACAACATGACGGAGATTTGTCTCGTATAGAAGATAATACAAGACTGAATAGCTTGGTTTCACACGAGAAAATGAGTGTGAATGAGAAATTTAAGTCTTCATATGCTGGTCAATTTAAGTGCTTCTTATTTATGGGAACAAACAAACCTGTAAAGATTACTGATGCAAAGAGTGGACTTATGAGACGATTGATAGACGTATCACCGTCCGGTCAAAAATTGGGCATCAGAGAGTATAAAAGCCTTGTCGCACAGGTGAGTTTTGAATTAGGAGCTATTGCATACCATTGTCAAACTGTATATTTAAAAAATAAAGGTGCCTATGATGATTATGTACCCATAACAATGCTTGGAGCATCCAATGACTTCTATAATTATGTGGTAGAAGAATACCATATTTTTAAAAAAGAAAACGGCACCACCCTTAAAGCTGCGTGGGAAATGTATAAGATATATTGCGAGGAAGCAAAAGTGTCATTTCCATTTTCGCAACGTATATTCAAGGAGGAACTTAAGAACTATTTCAAAGAATATACGGAACGATTTAATCTCGACGATGGAACTCGGGTTCGTAGTTATTACACCGGTTTTCGCTCAGATAAGTTTGACAATGAAGATACTGGTGATAAATCTGACGAACCTACGGAATCTAAAGAATCTGCTGAATCTGAGAAACCACTGCCATCATTTTTAAGACTCGACGTTATGAAATCGAGGCTTGACACTGACTGGGCTGATGAGTTTGCTCAGTATGCCAACGCAAACGAAACACCATCTAAAAAGTGGGACGATGTTACAACAAAACTTAAGGATATCGATACGTCAAAACTCCACTATGTATTACCGCCTAAAAACCATATTTTCATTGACTTTGATATAAAGGACTCTGACGGTAACAAATGTCTTGAAAAGAACCTTGAAGAAGCTGCTAAGTGGCCTGCGACGTATGCAGAACTCTCAAAAAGTGGACTTGGTGTTCATCTTCATTATATCTATACTGGTGATGTGTCTAAACTGAGTCCTATATATGATGAATTTATCGAAGTAAAGGTCACCAGTGGTAAAAGCGCATTGAGACGAAAGGTTACCAAATGTAATGACTTGCCGATAGCAACAATTAGTTCAGGTCTACCTCTGAAAGGGGAAACCAAAGTGATTAATATTGATTCGATAAAAAGTGAAAAAGCACTTAGAACATTAATAATACGAAATCTAAACAAAGAAATTCATGGTGCTACTGCTCCAAGTATTCAGTTTATATACAAGATACTCGAAGATGCATATAATAGTGATTTACATTACGACGTAAGTGATATGTATAATGACCTGTTTGTCTTCGCACTTGGCAGTACACACCAAGCAGATACTTGCGTTAAACTTGTAAACGAAATGAAACTTCAATCCAAAGAAACATCCGAACCGGTCCACAATGAAGAAAAACCGATAGTGTTCTTTGATGTTGAGGTATTCCCTAATCTATTTCTTGTTAACTGGAAGTTTGCAGGAGAAGGGAAACCCGTTTCGCATCTGATAAATCCTAAGCCATATCAAATCGAAGACCTCATAAAAAATAGATTAATAGGGTTTAATAATACAAGGTACGATAATCATATGCTCTATGCGTGTCTTATAGGGTACACAAATGAACAAATCTATAACTTGTCGCAAAATATAATAGTTTCGGATGATGACCATAATTACTTATTTAAGGAGGCAACGCATATCTCTTATACTGATGTATACGATTTCTGTTCAGAAAAGAAATCCCTTAAAAAGTGGGAGATTGAACTCGGAATTCATCATAAGGAATTGGGCATCCCGTGGGATAAGGCCGTTCCTGAGAGTATGTGGGAAGAGGTGGTCTCTTATTGTGATAATGATGTAATGGCAACCGAAGCAGTATTTAATGCTCGTAAAGCGGATTTCTTAGCACGACAGATTCTGGCTGATTTAGCTGGAATGACAGTTAACGACTCAACAAATAATCTTACCTTACGAGTTATATTTGGTAAAGAACGTCATCCAAAACTGGTCTATACGGATTTAGCAACTGGTGAGCAATTCTTTTAGGAAAGGAGGAAATTAAAATGTATGATAAAATAGAAGGACAGTATGTTTATGGTGACGAGATATATGTTGATGATTATTACATGGATGAACTATGGAGTGATATAGAAGGTTTTCCTAACTATATGGTTAGCGATAAGGGAAGAGTTTGGTCTATAAAAAGTCAACAATTTATGAAAATAAAGCCAATGGATAAGCACGGCCATTTTGGTGTATGTTTATCCATGAATAATCGACCGTATTATTTTTATATACATAGACTTGTTGCAGAAGCATTCATTCCTAATCCAAATAATTACCCTATAGTACGGCATCTGGATGATTTTACAGATGATAATACTCCAGACAATCTTGCTTGGGGTACTCAGAAAGACAATGCTATGGATGCAATTAGAAATCGACGAGCTTATGCCTTGACAAATGAGGATAGACAAAAAAGTTATAATTTGAATAGTATTCCAGTGGTGGCTATCAACTATATTACTAATAAAAAATTATATTTCAAAAGTCAAAAAGAAGCTGGAAGATCGTTAGGAATTCCACAGGCTAACATATGGAAAGTTGTAAATGGAGAACGTTCAAAAGCTGGTGGATATAAGTTTGAAGAGGTGATATATGACTAACCACATAAACGCTTTCCCAGGATACGAATTCGTATATTTCGAGAAGGATAAGCAATATCATAATATGTTTCGTGGGGATGACGTAGGAAAGGGCGGTTTCGTCTACGCAGTTCCTGGTATGTATGGTAATGTTGCGACGTTAGACATAATTTCGCAACATCCAAATTCTATAATTGCTCTAAATTACTTTGGAGAATATACTCCTAAATATAAAGAACTTCTCGATACTCGTATTGCTATTAAAAAAGGAGACTTTGATACTGCTAAAAAAATGTTCGATGGTCGTCTCGAAAAGTATTTACAAAATAAGGAAGACGCAGCCGCTCTTTCACAGGCTTTAAAGATTGCAATCAACAGTTTTTACGGCATGACATCAGCGCATTATTCTAATCCATGTCAAAATCCTCGTAATCAGAACAATATAGTCGCACTTAGGGGAGCCTTATTTATGAGGACCCTTCTTGATGAAGTACGAGATAGAGGTTTTGTTGTAGCACATATTAAGACAGACTCGATTAAGATACCAGACGCCACTCCTGAAATAATTCAATTCTGTATGGACTTTGCTAAAAAATATAGTTATCAATTTGAGCATGAGTCTACATATGATAAAATATGTCTCGTAAATGAGGCTGTATTCTGTTCTCGATATGCTTCACAGGAAAAATGTATAGAACTATATGGCTATGTTCCTGGCGACAATAAGAAACATCCCGGAGAATGGACTGCTACTGGCACTCAGTTTGCTGTTCCATATATATTTAAGTCCTTATTTACGAGAGAAGAAATCGCATTTGAAGACTTATGCGAGACGAAATCCGTAAAGAGTGCTCTTTATCTTGACATGAATGAAGCATTGCCAGATGTATCAGCCGAGGAAAAAGAGTATGATAAACTGATGACTAAACTGTGCAAATTATCTCCTACTGACCCAGCTGGCGATCCTATAGCAAAGCGTATAGACGAGTTATCACCAATTATCGAAAAAGGTCATGATTACCGATTTGTAGGTAGAGTAGGACTATTCTGTCCTATAAAATCTGGATTTGGAGGTGGAGTGTTATACAGAGAATCTAAGACAAAAGGCGGAGCAGTTAGTTATGCGGCAGTTAGTGGGACTTCGGGTTATCGTTGGCTCGAGTCAGAAACGGTTAAGGATGCCGGACTTGAACATCATATTGATACATCATATTTTGAAAAACTTAAAAACGAGGCAGAGGCAAGCATTCGTGAATATGGTGTCGTTGAATGGTTTACATCTGATAAGCCTTATGACAAAGATGACAACGAGATTCTTCCCTTTTAACCACGCACCTTTTACATGTCCTTTAATGAAAGGGAGTGATTATGTGGGAAATATTAAATTTCAAATACTTATTAACCATACCGAAGAAGCAGCATTATATGTTAAGGACCAACTTAAAAAAGCCAAAGTTAAGATTTGTGATTTGCGCGAAGCAGATATAATTAATACAGAGGATAAAAATAAGATTGGACTTGTTTATATATTTTGTTGCGAAGGGAATGTTTTTAAGTTTTTAAAAATGAAACAAAAATACCGCGATCAAATAACTTACGAGGGAATTACAACCCTAATGTAAAAAAAATGAAGACATCATTAACACGGTGTCTTTGTTCTTTTAACCGCGCACAAAACACATGGGCTATTATGAAAACTATTAAATTTTAAGGAGAAAGATTATGGATGAAATTAACCAAATTGTAGGAGAAGCCACAGAAAAAAGTAAAGAAGACATTTTAAGAGCGCTAAGAAAGTGGGTTAAATGCGGACGACCGGGAGTATTTCGATATGTATCAGATATTGATCTGAGAAAAAAAACAATAACCTGGCGGTTGCAGGATGCCACTTTAAGTGCTCTTATAACAGCGGGAATCTTAACGGGAGGATATCTGATTTACAAGAAACTTCATAAGAAGAAAACCGAAAAGTAATAGTCAGACAAAAGAGAATTTCAGAAATGAAGTTCTCTTAATTTTTTTAAAATGAAAGGAGGAAACATGACACAAGAAAAGTCTTACAGGGATACTTTAGTTGAAAATATTAAAGCGGCTGGTAAGGAATTGATTGACCGTGCAGAGCAGATGGTTGCTAAAGATCTAGAACTGATTACCGACTTCAGTATTCATATCAACATATCTACACAGGAAGCTACAGAAATTGATTTTACAACTTCTGTGATCAGTAAAAATAATGCGGATATATTCATAAGAAATATTCAATAAATTTATTAAAATTATGAGGAGAAATTCAAATGGAATTCAAGAAATTGCCAACAATTAAATTTGAAGATGCAAAAATCACCTATCGCAACTTTACTGGTGTTAAAACAGAGTATAATCGGGAAGGTGATAAAAACTTCTGTGTTATTATTCCCGATGATAAAATTGCTCAACAGTTAGCCGATGATGGCTGGAATGTAAAGATAAAACCGCCCCGTTCGGAGGATGAGGGAACTTTCTGCTATCTTCAAGTAAAGGTCAACTATGATAACATACCTCCGGAAATATATACAGTCACGAGAAAAGGCACAAACCTTCTAACTGACGAAACTGTTAAATCGCTCGATAAAGCATCAATTCGTAGTGTTGACCTTGAAGTACGTCCATATAATTGGGTAACTCAGCCCGGGACAAAAAATGAAAAATCCGGTGTTGCAGCATATGTAAAGGCAATGTGGGTTGTACTGGAAGAAAGTTCCTTTGCAGAAAAATATCAGAAACCTCAGGAATAAATGGTTATTTTATATAAAGGGGCTCTTCATAGGGCTCCTTTTTTCTTTTTTTTATGAACATAATAAATTATAAGGAGTAATAAATGATACTTGAACCGAAAATTCAAGAACCCGAAGTTCCTACCTTTCTGGTTTATGATAAAGACAAGCCTATATATAAAGTGCGAGTTAAAAACCCAGATATATTTCAAGTTCTTACGGTAAAATTTGATGACAATATTGTACATGCTTTGTATATTCCTGGGATGGATTATTGCATATCTATTCCAGATCATGTTGCCGATATGCTATATAATGAAGTAGGAGAATAGAATGGAGAATAAACCTGACAAAGTAGCCATGCATGCAGAAATTTGTACATATCTTACAGATTTGTATCGCCGAAAAAATAAAGATTATGGCGATTCGTTTACTGAACTCAGACAAGAATTTCCAGATTCAATTTTATTACGTCTAAAAGATAAGTATAACCGTCTTGAAACACTCTGTAAAGTTGGTGCAACTACTGAAGTTGGCGATGAACGTATTGAAGATACTTTCCTTGATATGTCAAATTACTGTATTATGGAAGATATTGAAAGACGTATAGAAGGGTCTAATACGAAAGAAGTTGAATGTGCACTTCTTAATCTGGCAAATTGGTGTATTTGCGAAGTCATCGAGAGACGTTCTGTTGATGGAGATGTCCGTATTACAGATATGCAAGAACTCAAGCAACTTCTTGATAAGGTGTCATTTGAAATTAAAAATCATACAAACAGTATTCATATATCAGAATTTGAACTTACAAAGAAACAACTTAAAGAGGTTTCTGAGGAATTAAATTCTTATAAAGAACGCTGTCATTTGCAGTGTCAAAAAATATATCTTAATTAAAAGGATGATAAATTATGAAAAAAACACAATGGATTCCTGTTTCTGAACGTTTACCAGAAAGACCAAAGTATGACTGGGTTCTTGTTCAAGTAAAACTACTCCCTGAAAACAAATATAATCTTCCTCATGTTGCAGAGTTACGTAGAGGCGTATGGTATGGTATGGGATATCCAGAGGACTTTCCTCTTGAGGATGGTTGCGGCGTAAAAGTTACACATTGGATGCCTCTTCCAGAATGCCCAAAAGAAATGGTTTAAAATAATATGAAAAATAAATAAAACTTGTAAAAAAAATTATTTAAAAAAGAAGAAACAGGAACAATTACAAGATGGGCTGAACGCGAAGTCGAAATTGCCTGTAAACAAGAACACAATGGTGCCCCTTATGGCGAGTGGAATTACAGTGTTGCTTGTTATGAAAGCGCCCTGAAAGCCTTAAAGTGTCTTATTGGCGACGGACACAGTGGTTACAGTATTAGTATAACACAAAACATTCTCAATCGTCTTATTAATGGGAGTCCTCTGACAGCTATAGAGGACACTGATGATATTTGGAACGGTCTTGATACTCATAGACTTATGACAAGCAACAAAGGTTATATTTCATACCAATGTATACGCATGTCGTCTTTATTTAAACATGTTTATAAGGATGGGACTGTTAAATATGTTGATTTTAATAATAATTATAGCGTAAACATAGATAATCTCAACTCAATGTATCATGGTGGTCTTGTTCAGGATATTATGGACGAAATGTTTCCGATTACAATGCCATATTATCCGGGAAAGGTGACTAAATTCGTTTGTCAAGATTTCTTAACTGACAAAAAAAATGAAGACTTTGACACTGTCGGTGTATTTTATTGTGTAAAACCTGACGGTAAACGAGTTGAAATTAACCGATATTATAAGTCAATAGAATCCGGATGGGAAGAAATAACCATTAAAGAGTATCTGGAAAGAAAGAAAAAAGAAGTAATTCCGAAATATCTTATACCAGTCACTAATAAGGAGGGAATAGTGTGAAAGCAAAAGAATATTTTGACTTGTATGATAGGGCAATATGTGAGGAAGTAGGTAGAGACTGTGTTGAGGTAAACAAACTTTTATTAGCTCTGTCTGGCGAGGCTAAAGATATTTGTGACAAAAGACATTCTTCGAATGACCTTGTTACGTATGCTATACTCCGTGAACTCAACCAGAAATGGAATGCTATTTGCAATTTATTTGAGCGTAAATACCAGGTTGAAATACTTCGTCGTAACGGGTTCAAAGAATTCTGGGTACTTCGTATACCCGATCTTAAAGGAAAAATATGAACAATAAGATGAAAAACTTAGAGAGACGAATGATTATTGCTTCAAATATAAGACAATATGTTGAAATAAAAGAATATGATTATGCCAGTCTCTCTAATATATTAGGTGTTACTCAATTACAAATGTATAAGTATGCGAATGGAATACTTGAACCACCATCTATATTTATATATAATTTGTGCAAAGAACTTGGAATTGATGTTTATCGTATGTTCTGCACAAAAGAAGAGTGGAATAAATACATAAATCATACTAAATAATATGTTATAGGGAGAATTATATGTTACCATTTAAGCTATCCTTAATAAAGACTATTGATGAACAATTCTTGGAAGTTGGTTTTTCAAAAACAGAAGATACTGAATATGCAGTAGTCTACCAACGGTATGATACTGACTATGAATATACTCATGAAATATGTATTCTTCATAAAGAAAACGGTAGGCATCTTGTACAGTCCTATGACCCGGCCTTGTTTGATACTGAGAACCTCGGTTGTACAAATGTCGGACTTACTTCGCATGAGCTTAAACTTATTTATAAAAAGATGAGAGAGAAAGGCTGGTTGAGTAAATAACATGAAACCAATAGCTTATAAAAAAGAAGACACGACGTCGGAAGAATTGATTGCAGAAGACGGTACCGTTTACGTCGGCGAATATACTGATATGCGTATTGACCGTGATACCCTTCCAGAAGGAAAGTTTGCGTATGAGTGCCGTCACGGTGACGAGGGAGACTGGGTTACCCCTGAGACCATTGAGAATCGAGTTTTAATAAACTTTGCCGGAACATTCATAACAGACAAAGAAATTCCACATGAAAATATTTGGGACCTTTATATTGCTCTTAAAGTTGAACACGAGGATGAGGATGATGCTTCAGAGGATTAAAAACTTATTTGGACGGCGCTCTACAAGCAGTACTCTTGACGGTATGATTATTCCTCCGTGCTGTCCAGGTTGTAAACACGGGCATAATATGACCTGTCACAAAAAGGTTCTCGGACAAGACTATTGCCTTGCGTATCGTGTATATTGTTTCTTCGATAAAAAATACGGGGTTAATCACGAATGATATGAAAATATACACAAGTTATTTTGCTCAATTGGATAAACTACCCACTAACATCGTTCCTATTTCCATTTGTGCGAAGGCGCCGGACTTTTATACAGGATTACAGTATAAGGTTTTAGCTCCGAGTTACGACCTTTTACAACATTGGCACAAAAACCACGACATTAAGTATTATAACACAATTTTTGATGCTGAGATTTTATTTTGGTTAACAAGATGCGGTGTTGTACATGACCTTGAGATATTGTCCAGAGGTAAAGACGTTGCACTCATCTGCTATGAGAAACCATTTGAGTTTTGTCACCGACATCTTGTCGCTAAATGGTTAGGAGATGTGGAAGAATATAAATTTTAAAGGAATAATGTATGGCAGGCGTTAGTTTATTTGATTATCAACTCGATGCTCTCCGTAAGATGCGCAACGGTTGCGTTTTAAACGGTGGCGTCGGAAGCGGCAAAAGCAGAACGGGACTTGCATATTACTATACTCAAAATGGGGGAGAGGTTGGTTCTGAGGATTATGTTCCAATGAATGACTCTCCTCCCGATTTATATATTATCACGACAGCTCGTAAACGTGATACAAATGAATGGACGGGAGAACTTATACCATTTTTAATGTCTCCCAAACCCGAATTCAACTATTATAAAAACAAGGTTATTGTTGACTCATGGAATAATATAAAAAAGTATTCAAATGTAATGGGTGCTTTCTTTATATTTGACGAGGATAGGGTTTGTGGGTCAGGCGCGTGGGTAAAAGCGTTTCTTAAAATAGCAAAGCATAACAAGTGGGTTATATTATCAGCCACGGCAGGAGATTCTTGGACCGATTATATTCCAGTGTTCGTAGCGAACGGTTTTTATAAGAATAAGAGCGAATTTATGGACGAGCATGTTGTATACGTCCCTCGATGTACCTTTCCTAAAATAGATCATTATGTTTCTACTGGGAGATTGGTAAGACAACGCGATTCTATTTTAGTTCCTATGGAGTTTGATAGGCATACTATTCAAAAACACGAAGATGTATATGTGCCATATAATGTAACAGCATACAAGAGTGCTATGAGAACACGTTGGGACCCTTTTAAAGACGAGCCTATACAGAATGCAGCCGCTCTCTGTTATCTTCTAAGAAAGATTGTTAACTCCGACGAAAGTCGTCAAGAAGCACTTCTACGTATTTTTAAAGAACACCCTAAGATGATTGTGTTTTATAATTTTGATTATGAGTTAAAAATATTAAAAGGTTTAGCATATGGAGATAAGGTTGTTGTGTCAGAATGGAACGGGCATCTTCATCAACCTATTCCGGAATCAAAGAGTTGGGTATATCTCGTACAGTATACGGCTGGATGTGAAGGTTGGAATTGCATATCTACAGATACAATAGTATTCTTCTCGCAGAACTATTCGTATAAAGTCATGACACAAGCAGCAGGACGTATTGACCGACTTAATACCTTGTATACAGATTTATATTATTATCATTTAAAATCACGCTCTGGTATTGATCTTGCTATCAGCACCGCTCTCCGAGATAAAAAGACTTTTAACGAAATAAAATTTACTAAGTGGGAACGACATAGCCTTGACACGCGTTTTTTACATTCTCCTTTATGAAAATAAATTATAGGGTTAAACTATAGAGGGGGTATATTATTATGTACTTTAAAAAAGGAAGAGAATTTATTGTCGAGGAGGAAAATGTCACAACATTGTTGACCATCATCAACAATCATAGAAGATTTTACGTAACTCACGTAGGTAACTGTGGATGGGCTGATGACGTAACAAAATGGTTTGTGATGTTCGATGCGACAGATAAAGTATTCTATGAAATCGTTAAAGAATTAGCATCAATAGGAAAAATATCGGCCTCGGTAAGACCGGGAGGAATGATTGATTTATGTTTCGAAAAAGAGGAGTCCTAACAAGGGCTCTTTCTTTTTTTTTGTTAAAAGGAGATAATATGGAATTATTACGTTTATCTGAGAACTGTCGACTTTGTAAACACGTGCTTACTTGCGACCATAAGGTAATGGAATATTTTATGGTCTCGAAACAAGAGGCAGATATTGCAGCACATGGAGCCGCTATGCCAGTTCTTCGCGAAACAGTTAACACTATTATCGATGGCAAAGTTGCAGTTGTGTATAAAGATGAGATGATTAAAAATCTTTATCATGATATATTCAAATCAGCCACTTAATATTTTAAGGAAACTAATAAAAAATTGAGGTAAGAAAATGAGTTATAAATACGATGAGTACTTAGGAGAACACTTTGACAATGTAGAAGCCGCTTATGATTGGCTTCAGGAAAATTTACCAGAATTATTGACACTAGAATATGACCTTGACTGGCAAATATGTTATGGTCATGATCAATCGAAGCGTTCTTTAGATGAATATTCTGCATATGATGATTATTTTTATGGCGAAAAGAAGACAGAAGCTATTGATCAAGCCTTTGATCTAGCATGGCTTCATCATATTCATCATAATCCGCATCACTGGCAGTATTGGATTCTTCATTTAGACGACCCTACCAAAGCGGTTACTGTTGTTGAGATGCCATATAATTATATTATCGAAATGATTTGTGACTGGTGGTCTTTCAGTTTTGCAAAAGATGACCTCACACTTATATTTGCATGGTACGAAGAAAACAAACCACATATCATGTTTCATGAAAAAACTCGCAAAATCGTTGAGGATATTCTAGGAAAAATAAAAACGAAACTTGAGGAATAAAAATGAGCAGGAGTTATTACGGTAACTTTTATATGTATCGTTTAGGCCGTGGATCTGGTAAGTCTCTTTTTATTGAAACTGTTCTTATAAACTGTGGAGGATATATGCAACCACTTAATAATAGACATCCTGACATTAGGAATTCAAATCGTATTCTTGAACGGTTTATATTGTCGAATTACGAAACTAATATGTATCGAAGGAAAACAAATTAATAAAGGAGAATAAAAATGACATTATGAACGAAAAAAGTAATGGTTATTGCATCTTATGCTATACCCTTGATAACAAATTTTTATGGGCGACCGAAAACGGTTTATTGCCTTCTGATTCTGATGAACGCCCTGCAGAAGGAGTTATATTCTTCGATACGATAGGTTTTGCCATCGGTCATTGGCTTACTTATTATCCAGATACTCCTGTAAGCACTGTGTCATTTAGTTTTGTTGAATTTCATACAAATAAAGGAGAATAAAAATGATAAAACTCCAAGTAGCGGATTACTGTCATAACTGTCCGGAATTTGAACCTAACGCTGCAAAATCAATAAACGCAATATTTAAAGACAGTGATACAGACGAAGAAGAAGTGTCTACGACTATTACTTGTACACACGAACGTCGTTGTCGTAGTATGAAAATTTTTATATCTACGCATACATCGAAAGGAACTACCTAAAATGAGCCTGAGTAAATTATCTAAGAAATGCCGAGAATGTAAATATTTACTCTTATGTAATAAAAAACGAATGGAAGAACACGGTTTTTTATCAAGCGCTGCTCAGGTTAGTACGGAGTTTGAGGCGTCTCCAGCCATTCGGGAGTTTGCAAATATCCGTGTAAACCGAGAAATAACTTATCGAGACCAGCTTGAGAAAGAACTTACAAAATCTTTATATGGCGGTCAGTTAAAAAAACAACAAATACTTAAATCATTAACTTAAAAATTTGAAGGAGATTTAAATTATGGAAAGAAGCGTTATTGTTGGAACTGTTGATGTTGCAAATACAGTTAACGACATTTGTTTTAAAAAATGCTCAAAACGTCTTACTGCTCTAAAAAATAAACTTGTTGAACTTTCTCCAAAAGATATTGACGAAATTACGGGAATAGCACAACAAATTTGGCAGGACGCAGACAATATTAATGACATTAAATATCAAGGGTCACGTCTGCTTAAAAATCTTTATAATGCTGTTGAAGAATGCCAAAATTTTATTCTTGCCTATGCAACTGAAATGCCTGTAGAAGAGGAGCACTAAAATGGGTCGTGCAAGCAGAAACAATCCAACGGCTATAGCAGCAAGCGAGGGCAAGCTTCCTCCTAAGAAGACTAAGATGGGTGCAAAAGAGTCTGAGAGACGACTTTACGCGGCGGTCAGAGCTAAAATGCAGGAGAAATGCCCAATTCCATTAGATAACTTTTACTTATGATTTATATTTTGAAAGGATAATATAAAATGAAATGTTTTTACCATGACGACGCTGACGGAAAATGTGCAGGCTTCTGGGTTTCCTTTAGCGCCTCGTTAGAAGACCGCTGCGATTCAAAAGATTTTATTGAGATGACTTACTCAAAACCATTCCCGATTGATACAATCCGTACGGGCGAACAGGTTTATATTGTTGACTACTCTATTTCTCCGGATGAGATGCGACGCCTGTTGACAATCACAAGAGATGTTACGTGGATCGACCACCATAAGACGGCAATTGAAAAGTATAAGGATTTTGAGTATAATATACCAGGCATTCGTCTTGATGGGGTCGCTGGATGCATGCTTACCTATTGTTATTTACATCACATGACACGCAATGGGGAAGGCTGTATTCTTCCGTTTGATATGTTAATGACAGCTGATGCCCCGATGTTTACAAAGTTAATCGCTGACTGGGACGTTTGGAAGTTTGAATACGGTGATGATACCAGACATTTTATAACAGCTTTTAATGCTGGTAATTTTACTCCTGAAAGCGCCGCTTGGCTCGGACTTGTTTATATTCAGGATTCTGACTGTAAAACATTTATCGCAGAAGGAATGATAATGACCAAATTCCGTGACAGTTGGGCTAAAGATTATATGAAACTCGGTTTTGAAACGGAGATTGATGGGTATAAAGCCTTTGCTGTTAATATTGGGCATGCAAACAGTGAGTGGTTTAAAAGTCTCGAACCTGGTAAATACGATATTCTTATGCCCTTCGCGTTTGACGGTAAGAAATATACTGTAAGCCTGTACTCAACTACTGTTGACGTCTCTGAAATCGCTAAGAACCACGGCGGTGGCGGTCATAAGCAGGCTTCTGGATTTGTGTGTAAGGAACTGCCTTGGAATCCTTTAAGGAGATTAATAGAGGATATTTTAAAAGAACTTGAGTGTTTTCGGGATGCTGATGGCGTGGAAACCTACGAATCTGGATACCGAGTCGGGTATAAATATGGGCGCATCGAATTGCTTCGTTCCTTATTAGGGATTAATCCGGAGCCTATTACATCGGAAAGACAAATATTATGAACGAGCCTATATTAGGTAAATCATCACATACTCATGGTAAAGCCAACAAATTAATAACGTGGCGAGAATTCTTAAAATTAAGAGAAGCCGCTCAAAAAGTTGCTGACAGCATGGGCTATTCTGTTTATTTAGTAGGCTCTGCTTTAAGTAATGATTACCCACGGGACATAGATATTTCCGTTATTATTCCCCTCGATAAATATGAAGAAGAATACGGTAAGCTTCCAACCATGCAGGACTACTATGGATCGTATCTCGCTTATGTAATCAATAAAACTTGCGCACACCATACCGAACTAATTGATTTACAGTTCTGTATTGACTACTGGCTTGATATAAAGATATGTCCTGATACGTGGTGGCCTGAGAAACCAAAGATGCTACTCGCGGAACCGACTATTATGAAAGGATAAAAAACTGATATGGACGATGACTTTTCCTCATTTATTCAGAAATTCTGTAAGGATATAGCCGATGCGATTCATTGTTACCAGAGAGTTGTTTTTGAGTTCTTTTTCAAAGACTTCAGAAAAGTACGTCTGGAAAAGCCTGAGGGCGCTAACTATATAAGCGTAGGTATTGTCGACGACATTCCTTCTACAACTACTGTAAGTATGGTAGGCTATGGTAACACGCCCACTATGGTTTGCGTTGACGAGATGGACCGAGTAACCGAAGCCTTTAAACGATTGTCGGATTCCATGATGGCTCTGTCGACTTATACGGCGGTCGCAGACTTTAAAGACTGCTTAAGTTCTGGAATAAAAAACAGCAAGTTCTTATCCGCTGAGCATCGTTATATTCCGAAAAGGTTTAGCGCATACATCAACACTAAGAAAGTCCGTCGTAACTTACCTTATCAGCGCCATATTCCCTCGCGTGTATACTGATTTAATAACTTAATATTTTAAAATTTGAAAGGGATTAAGAGATATGGAGTCTTATACTGACTATAATATAGTTGAGGATTTCCCGATATTTTTCATTGACGATTCGCGTTTCATGACAGCTGAGCCTCGTTATATCCCGGAAAGAACTGCTACTTATATAAATAAGAAGAAATATCGTTGTCCCTTGCCTCATCAATTTCATATATATTAGACCCTGACTCATGATAAAAAACTTAAAAATTGAAAGGAAAGACAAAATGGGTAAACCAGTAGCTTTAGATTGGCTAAGTGATTTAAGCTTCAAACAGCAAACAGTATTATTGTCCGCTCTCAGAGGTTGCGACACCGCTGATAAATATGACTTATCAAAGACGTTTATACGTAAACTGAGGGGAACAATTATTCATGACGCCTGTCCATCCGGTGGAGATTTTATGGAGGACAACGTTAGCTCTGACGATATATATTTATTTACGAAATCTCTCGACAAGTATCCGTTCCATTTTTTAATACATTTTATTCATGCTTGCGAAATAGTCGGGTATTTCCACCCTGATGCACGAGTACGGGAGTGGTGGCGCAACCTATACTATACCTTTGTTGCTGCTTTTCATATGTCGCCAGAATCCAAAGAGGATTGTAACTATCGGTTACGTGATGGCGTCGAAACAATCTGTCATAAATCTTGATTTTACTCTTTGAAAGGAGAAAATAAAAATGAAAACAACAAACAGCAGTTCCTCTAGCAGTGCAGGGATAGGTTTTGTAGGGCTGCTAACCATTACATTCATTGTTTTAAAGCTGTGCCACATAATAGAATGGTCTTGGTGGTGGGTGTTATCTCCGATTTGGATATGTATAGCGAGTGTAGTCTTAATACTTATCATAATCGGAATCTATATATTTTGGCCTTTTGGTCGTGACGACAAGAAAAAGAAAGGACAGAAATGATAAACATTATAAGCCGTCTTGAAGCGATTCAACAGGAATATATTGACGCATTTACGCTTGAATTCAATCCATTAAGTCTTAAGCGTGATCCAGATAAAAAACAAATGGCGAAGGATATTAAAGCTAATCCGGAAGCAACACAAGTAATGAAAGAAATAAAGAAAAGCATTCTGAAAATAAAAATAAGCTTATGGTTCCTCGGGGATTATCGACGATCCTATAGTGACTGGCTTGTTTGAAAGGAGAGCTCTTATGAAGTACATAAAGAAACCTTATTTAGTCGAGGCTATGCAGTATACCGGTTATAATTTTGATGATATCGGCGACTTTACGCATGGTAAAGTGCTCCTTTTTAAGGATGAGATTATGCATGATGGTAAAGTTTATTCTGGAAGTATTATTGGTCTTAATGATAATGGCTTACGGAACTTCCGTGAGGGCAACTTTATCGTTAGAAATAGTTATAATACCTATTCCATATATACCAAGGAGGCTTTTATGGCTGAGTACGAGGAGGTAAAAGAATGAGATGTAGAAGAAAATCGGAGCCAATAGACTTTGTAAGACTTGACAATACGACAGAATCAATACTTGAAGCTGTTGGTTTTGTCTTTGATATTTGTAAATACTTGCCCTATCTCGATTTAAGAGACGCTGTCGTAGAAAAGGTTAGAAATAACGGGGGTCTTGATATACCTACCGCTTCCGGCGTCGGCTTCGTGAGGTTTGGAGAACACATCCTAAGGAACCAGGATAACAAACTTGACGCATGCTCTCCTGCTAGATTTAATGATATGTTTGAGGTGATAAAGGAATGAAACCATTAATAGTTTATGCGCAGGATTCATACGGACAGATTACAATTAGCAAGGACATCTTTGAAAAGGCTATATTTGATGCATATGAACAGGGTAGGGCGGACTCAATACAGGTTCAGTTTAACAATGTACCGCTTGTGACCTTTACAGACAACTTTGGTGTAGTACATACCATTGACGCATCTAAGGTCTATTCTACTACGGCTGTCGCAAAAGAAGATATTACCCTGTCAGACGTTAAACGTAGAGATCCTTCTTACCATATGCCGGACGACGGAGAAGTACGAGGCAACCATGATTGACTTAACTAAAAATCCGAAATACTTCTGGCGCATTGCTGTAG
>Ga0209099_1001541_pt1 | contig 22669 bp, 18 predicted proteins | sample AD_JPNHW2_MetaG_FD_184430 | JGI IMG/M metagenome (GOLD analysis project Ga0209099, IMG submission 184430) | Active sludge microbial communities of municipal wastewater-treating anaerobic digesters from Japan - AD_JPNHW2_MetaG (SPAdes) (version 2) | ecosystem: Engineered > Bioreactor > Anaerobic... | reverse complement strand
CCGCTACAGGCATCATCTGCACCGGTGTAAACAGGAACATGACCACCGAGATCAAAATAGCCAGCACACCAACAGCTATCGTCCTCACCGGGTGCAGGAAACACTTCTCAAGTAACCATTCATAACCACCCTGCAATCCTGCAAAGAATTTGTTTTGGGCTTTTATGGCCAGGGAAAGTTTTGCATTTGACCTCGGCCGTTTGATGAAACGGTATTCCAGGAAAGGTGTCATCAGCATGGCGATGACCAGCGAGATGCTAAGTGCAAAGCCAAAGGTCCATGGAAAGTGTTTGATAAAATCGTGCAAAGGCCCGGTAAGTGTGAACATAAACGGGAAGAACGCAGCGCTCATGGCCAGTGTGGCGATGAGCAGCGGCTGGAAATAATCTTTTGCACTTTTTATGGCCGAGTGCCAGCGCGAATAGCCGTGTTCCAGGTTGTCGATATAACCATCAATCACCACAATAGAATTATCGACGATCATCCCAAGCACCACGATCAATGCCGCCAGCGTTACCGTGTTCAGTTCCATGCCACAGGCATACATAAATGCCCACGTGATGGCGATCGCGATGGGAATGCCTGATGCCGCCACCAACGCGGACCTGACAGGGAACAACATCAGCATGACTAAAATAACTACCAGAATTGCAAATACCAGGTCGCGCATGAACGAGCTGACGGAAGTACTTACCACTTTAGGCAGGTCGGTGATCCGGTATAAGGAAATGCTTTCAGGCAGTGTTTTCTGAAAATCTTCCAATACGGTTTCCACGTTTTTCCCAAACTTCACAATATTGTTTCCCGACTGCATCTCCACCGACAATACCAGGGCCTCCTCACCATTCTTGTTGATGTAACTGTCGGGTTTTTCATATTCCCGTTCAATTCGGGCGATATCTTTCAGGCGGATCACGTTCCCGTCGGGGTCGGTATACACAATTTGCTCTGCCACCTCTTTTTCAGAAGTAAAAGGCGTATTGATATGAATAGGAATTTGCATTTCGTTATTTTCGATGCTTCCGCCCATGCTTAAAAAACCCTGGGAATACAAGTTCAGCATCAGCGTTTTTGAACTGATGCCGTAGGAAGCCAATTTTTCCTGTTCGATATAAACACCGATCTCTTCTTTCTGTTTGCCGAACACTTTGATATTTCCCACGGCATTAACCGTACGCAATTTACTGCATAACTGATCCATGTATTTTTCCAGTTCCCGGTAGTTCTTATCTTTCGACTCCATGGTGATCAGCAGCGAAGAAGTGTTCCCGAAATCATCGTTCACTACTATGGCCAGCACCCCTGAAGGCAATTGCATCTTAAAGTCTTTCAGCCCGTGTTTTATTTTTGACCAAACCTCGTCTTTGTTATGCACACTTTTGTTCAGTTCCACAAAAACATAAACAATTCCATTGCGGGAATAGGAATAGGTATTTTTTTTATCAATTTCCTGGTAGGTGAAAAGGAAATTTTCCAGTGGCTTGGTCAGTTGTTGTTCAACTTCTTCCGGTGTGGCCCCGGGATAAACAGCCGCAACGACGCCCTGCCGTATCGTGAATTCCGGGAACTCCTGTTTGTTCATATTGATCAGGCCGAATATGCCAAAACCAACAAAAAGCACTACGATCAGCCACACGATGCTGTAGTGTTTCATCATTGATTCTATGATCCCTTGATTGTTTTTTTTCATTTTAGTACCTCAAATTTCAAAACCGCACATTCCTAATATTCCATATCTGTAACTCATTGCTGGCATTTCACCGGGCTTCCTTCGCTTACTTTCTGCCAGCCTTCGGTAATGACCACGTCTCCTTCTTTAATTCCTGATTCAATGATGACATTTTTATTACACAGCTTCCCGATGGTGACAAACTTACGCTGTGCTTTTCCATCCATGACAACCCACACATACCGTTTCCCATCGTTTGAGATCTGTACGGTAGTTACCGGAACCTGAAAAGCCCGTTGCGAGGTGTCGGCAGATTCAATCTGAACTTTGCACACCATGCCCGGAAGCAGTTTCTTTTCGGGGTTATTCAATTCGATTTTTATATCGTAACAATGCGAAAGGACATCAGCCTCCACACCACGCTCCGTGATGGTTCCTGTAAATGTAGCATTGCTTAATGCCGACACGGTCACCGCGGCCTTTTGCCCGATATTGACCGAGGCAATTTCATTTTCAGGGATGCTGACATTGACATTTAGTTTTTCAATGTCAACAACTTTAATAACAGATTGAAACGGAATTACATTCATGCCTTGCTCAATTTTGAGCGAACTGACAACCCCTGAAATGGGTGCAAGCATTTTGCAATCCTGTAAATTCTTTTTAGCGATATCGGCCAGCGATTGTGCCTGGATGACGGCCGTTTGAATTTCAACCCATTTTATTTCCGACAGGCTTTTGTTTTTGTAGAGCTGCTCCGCGCGGTTGTAGCCGTCCTGGGCTTTTTCGAGTGTTGCTTTTGCGACATTGTAGGCATTTTGTGCATTGCTTTCATTTAACGTTGCCAGCAGCTGTCCCTTGCTGACGCGTTGGCCTTCCTTAACAAATACATGTTCCACATTTCCGGCCGTTTCAAAGCTGAGGGTGGTGCCAAACGACTCTACAATAGTGCCTACATAATTGTTGTCGGCGCCCGTTGATGTTTGCTCCATCACCAATGTTTTTACAGGGATGGCAGCTTTTTCGAAGGACTTATCGTTGTTTCCGCAACCGGCAAACAGGAATGCGGCGGAGAGAAGGGCAAACAGTGCCTTTTTTCGTATCATGATTTCTTTTTTTATTGCAATTAACTTGACTATTTTGTTACGATAACATCATATGACCAGGTTGTTTGATCATTTCCGATTCAGTCATCTTCATTTCTTTCGGCTACCGTGAGGACACTGTCGCCGCTTATGGTTCCAGTCACATTCAGGAATGAACCCTGCCCAGCAAAAGTGCCGTCATACGTTTCGTTGATGATGATCGTGTTATCATCATAAATCTTTCCGCTGGCACGGCTGGTGATCGTGGCAGTCCCGTTTTCAACAAGCAGGATCAGGGTTTCGTTAAATGTTACCGGGTCGAAGGTGATCTGATCGCCGTCGATAGTGGCGTAACCGCTGGTAACATTTCCGGTTAATGAAGTTTTTACCACCATCACCCTGTCGTCTTCGCCAATGTCAATGATATCCATCTGCCCGGTTTGGTTCAGTAATTTCACCGGATTGGGAATTCCGCCGATGCTGACGGTTATATTGCCGGATGTTTTATACGTATAATCACCTTTAAAGACTTTTACGCCTTCTTTCTGGCAGGACGATAAAAACAGGCACGACAACATCAGAAGTGCACATATTTTTAATTTATTTTTTTTCATGATTTTTAAGTTTAACATTCAAAAGGTATTTTTTATTAGTTGAAATATTCCGTTGTTATTTGTGATTCCTTGATCCCGAGGAAGCATAATAATTTCTTTACCTGCTCGACCATTTCGGTATTGCCGCCGGCATAAAACTGTATGACGGTATTGATGTTGCTGTTTAGAATTACTTCGATCGATTTTTGGATTTTAGCTTTCATGACGGAAGCTTTGGCTTCATGAGAAATGATAAACACCTCCAACGAGTTTGAAAATCGTTTTTCGAGGCTTTGCAATTCGGCTTTATATAAAGGATTGGCAACATCATTCAGAAAGGCATAAACCAGGGTGATGCAGCCAAAAGAGTGTTCGGCCAGGGTTTTTTTGAGCCGGTTAAAAGCTATGCCAATACCTGTTTCATCCGCGATCAGTACATAATGCGAATCATTGCCGGATTTGGCATCTTTATTTATGATTTGATTTTCAGACATTCATGCATCCAATTTGGGGATGCAAAATTCTGTCAAAACCAATGCTAAGTTTTTGACGAAAATCAAAAAATGAAAAAAATTATTTTTTTGCCCGTATCCTGCTGAGGGTTTCCTGGGTGATGCCGAGAAAAGAAGCAATATGGCCCAGCGAAGCACGCCGTAGTATCGTTGGGTGCGTTTTGACAAGCTCTAAGTAACGGCCTTCGGCCGTCTGAAATTTGCTGCTATTGATGTATTCGGTCATCTGCTTGGCCAGCTCAAACAAAACGGCAAAACAAAACCTTGCCAGTTCCGGCTGTTCGTCCAGTATCCGGTTAAAATCGGCATACGTCATAGAATACACTACCGAGTCTTCGGTAAGGATACAAAAATCACGTGCCGGGGAACTGTTGTAAAAACTGTTGATCGCGGTCAGGAAGGAGTTTTCGGGAAAAAACCAGTTGGTGATCTCGCGCCCGCTGTCGGAAATGTTATAGGTCCGGGCAAAGCCTTGTTCTATAAAATAAATATGACGGCAAATATCTTCCTGCTGAAATAAAAAATGCCCTTTGGGTAATTCTTCCCGCTTAAAGGCAGTAATAACAGATTTTTCAGACTCAGCAGAAAGGCTGGCGATATTTTTAAAATATTCCGGGATTTTCATCTTGGTATGTACACAGCTATGTTGCTAAATTCGCAGTAAAAGTATAAATTTAAAATTACTTTTTTACTGATTTTGTGGGAATACGGGCCTGTCATTAACCAGGTATTAACCTTTGATCACAGCAAGCGGCGATAATTCGTGTTTGATGGTAACCAGATCTTTCTGAAAATTCATTACCTCTTCAATGTTTTTATAGGCAGAAGCGGCTTCTTCAAGGTCACGCCTGGTCTTTATGGCGTGCAGGATGCCTTGTTTGTTCAGTTTGTTTATTTCTTCTTCCAGGTTCAGGTTTTTTATGGCCTGGTTGCGGCTCATAATTCTGCCGGCGCCATGCGAACAGCTCATAAAACTTTCAGGATTTCCAAGCCCTTCGACGATATAGGATTTGGTTCCCTGGCTGCCGGGAATAATACCGGTTTCGCCCAGCTGCGCTGAGGTTGCGCCTTTACGATGCACCACCACTTTTTTACCGAAATGTTCTTCCCAGGCCGCATAATTGTGTGCAATATTTATTAGCGGTTCAAAGCGTATATTCCTGACTAAATCTGCGAAAACACTTTGTATTCTTGTCATCATCAGTTTGCGGTTTGCAAAAGCAAAAGCGACACAATAGTTCATTTCGTTGTAGTATCGCTGTGCTTCGTCTGATTCGAAGGGTAAATAGGCAAGGTCGGCTTTAGGATTGACCGTCGTATGCCATAATGCGTTCAGTTGCTTTGCACTATTGTTATAATATTCGGCGACTTTCAAGCCGATGTTCCTGCTGCCCGAGTGAACCATGATCCAGATATGATTTTCGGAGTCTTTTTGTATTTCGATGAAATGATTTCCGCCCCCGAGAGTTCCTAACTGTGTTAAAGCAGAAGAATACTCCTCTTTCACTATCGTCATTTCATCCATATTAAAATTTTCAGGCATCAGGTCTTCGCTTTGCCGTTCCTTGTGATGATCAAATCCCAGGGGTATAAGCTTTTTGATGTCGTCAAGCAAATTACGGAGTTTGGCTTGAGGCAACTCGTTTGCCTGCAGGTTGGTTTTTACGGCACACATGCCGCATCCGATATCAACACCTACGGCGTTTGGTACGATAACATTTTCGGCGGCAAGCACGCCGCCTATGGGCATGCCGTAACCCATGTGGGCATCGGGCATCAGGCAGACATGACTGAAAGCAAAAGGCAGGTTGGCAAGATTTTTCACCTGGTTCAACGAATTTTCGTCGGGATCGTCAAGCCAGAGTTTTATCGGAACTTTTTCAGTAAAAATTACCTTTTTCATAGTACAAAGGTACGAAGCAATTGAATGAATACGGTGCAACGACTTTCCGTAATTGGATGATTTTCGGAATTTGGGAAAAAATACAGTTTTACTCCTTTTTATTATTTTTCGGCTGCTGCACTCATAAAATAACAAAGCCGTCGAAAGACGGCTTTGTTTTGTGGGAGCAACAGGATTCGAACCTGTGACCCCCTGCTTGTAAGGCAGGTGCTCTGAACCAGCTGAGCTATGCTCCCAAAATATTCGCTCACCCGTGACCCTCCCGACGTGTCGTCGGGATGCTCTGAACCAGCTGAGCTAAACTCCCTTATCCCGTTTTTGGGAGTGCAAATATACAAGATTTTTTATTACCAAAAACTTTTTTCTACTTTTTATCCCCGACAAAGAAAATATTTGAAGCGGAATATCATTGCCGGGTTACCTTTTTTCTTTTGTCGGCCCGAAGGGTGAAAAATTCTTATGAATTTTTTAGGTTATCCTGGCCTATTCACAAATGAAAGAAGTGAAATTTGTGAATGTGGGGAGCTGGCGTGGGCTGCAGGCCAGGTAAATCCCGACAAAGAAAATATTTGAAGCGGAATATCATTGCCGGGTTACCTTTTTTCTTTTGTCGGCCCGAAGGGTGAAAAATTCTTATGAATTTTTCAGGTTATGTTCTAGGGCATCCTCAATCAGCATATCCAGAAAAGCCGGCAGCTTATAACCAAACGCCTTCGCCTGTTGCGGAACAATGCTCATCTCCGACATGCCCGGCACCGTATTTACCTCCAGGAAAAACATTTTACGGCCCTTGGTCAGGATATAATCCATGCGGACCACTCCCTTGCAGTTGAGCTTGTTATATAAATACGACGAGGTGGCGGAACACAAACTTGTTTCCTCGGGTGAAATGCGTGCCGGGGTTATTTCCTGCGACATCCCCTTGGTGTATTTGGCTTCATAATCGAAAAACTCTGTCTTGGGCACGATCTCGGTGATGGGAAAAACGATCATCTGGTTTTTATACCTGAAAAGCCCGCAGGTGATCTCCGTGCCGTTGATAAACTCCTCGATAAGTATCTCATCATCAACAGTGAATGCTAGCGCCATCGCTTTTTTCATCTCCTGGGCTGATTTTACCTTGGAAGTGCCGAAACTGGAACCCCCGTTGCAAGGTTTGATGATGGCGGGAAGCTTGATCTTTTCAACGATCTTCGGAATGTCGTATTTGTCTTTTTTGAAAATGTGCACTGCCTTGGGGACACTTACGCCCAGTGTTTGAACCACGTAATTGCAATACGCCTTATTAAAAGTCAGCGCCGACACATAATGATTGCACGATGTATGAGGTATCCCCAACATATCAAAATAGCCCTGAATTTTTCCGTCTTCACCGGGAGTGCCATGAATGATGTTGAATACGCAGTCGAACGTTATTTTTTTCTTTCCGGCCATGATAGAAAAATCATTTTTATCAACCGGTGTTTCTTTGTTTTTTTCATCGATATAAACCCATTTATCAGGTGTGATGCAGACGAGGAAAGAATTATACTTTTCCTTGTCCAGATTCTGCATGAGCGTGCGTGAACTTTTAATGGAAATTTCATATTCACCAGAAAAGCCACCAGCCAGAACTGCTATATTTTTCTTCATAAAAATATTTTGCGCAAATGTAAACAGTTTTTATGATTTATAAATACCTGCTTTTTGCTATATTTGCAGGTTAAAACAATAAAAACAGTTCAAAACAGTTAATTTTTCACGGCTGTTTGCTGTTTTCATGCAAAAGCATTTCATCTTATGAGCTTATTGGGTTTTGTAAAAAGCAGGATTTTTTGGAGGCATACATTAATTGCTATAGTGCTGACCATAGTTTTGCTTTGGGTTTCACTGAGGCTGCTGAATGCTTACACGCGGCACGGCTCCTACATAACCGTTCCGGACTTTAAGGGTGTGAGCATCGGGATGCTGGAAGATTTTGCCGATGACCATGATCTGGAATATATCATCAACGATTCGCTGTATGATTACTCGATGACCAAAGGGACTGTTGCCCTGCAGGATCCTATGCCCGGAACCAGGGTTAAAAAAGACCGGAAAGTATACTTAACTGTTGTCGCTTTAAAGCCCGAACAGGTAGCCATGCCAAATCTTGTCGATTTAACCTTGCGGCAGGCTACTTCGATGCTTGAAACCTTCGGCCTGAGAACCGGTTCGCTTACGTATGTCCCTGACATTGCCCATAATGCCGTGTTGAGGCAAAAATATAAAGGCGCCGACATAAAAACAGGTACGATGATCGAAAAAGGGTCAAGAATTGACCTGGTGCTCGGCAAGGGGGCAGACAATACCTCCACCGGCGTTCCCAATCTTTTTGGCAAAAGCCAGAGCGAGGCTATGGAGCTTTTACAGCAAGCCTCCCTGAATATCGGTAATGAAATTTTCCTCGACGGTAACGACATCTCCACTGCCCGTGTTTACAAACAAAAACCCGGAGAAAACGCTTCCATCCAATACGGAGGCACCGTTGACCTGTGGTACCGTTCTAAAGACAAATACGATTTCACTAAAAAAAATACAGACCCTGATGAATAAAAAAATTATCATCGTTTCTTTGTTCTCCTTATTGTTTTGCTTTGCACTTCCGGCACAGGAATACCTGACAGGGCTTTCCTCCAACCCGGCATTGAGCCCGAAGAAAAACAGCCACATACACTCCTATAAGGAAGTTACAGAAGTCAGGCTTCCGTTTCTCGACGATTTTTCTTACCCGAATTCTATTTATCCGGCAGACTCTTTATGGCAGGACCGCGATGTGTTTGTGAACAGCGGTTACGCTATGAACCCGCCCAGTATTGGTGTCGCCACACTGGATGCACTCAACGATACCGGCGCTGTTTATCCAACAGCAACTGTTACACCCTTTATTGCCGACTACCTCACATCACTGCCCATACGCCTGGATTCCATCTTTTCAGGAACCCCCGAACCTATAACCGTCGCAGACTCTGTCTATTTCAGTTTTTATTACCAGCCACAAGGCATTGCCGATAAACCTGAAGCCGGCGATTCGTTGCTGCTGGAATTTTATTCTCCGCATCTCAATGAATGGATAAATGTCTGGGGTTCTCCCGGCATGAGGCTCGACACTTTTCTGGCGAAATACAATACATATTTCCGCCAGATTATGATTCCCGTTACCGACACCACTTTTCTCCAGAAAGGTTTTCAGTTTCGTTTTAAAAATTACGCCAGTATCGCAAGCATGAGCCTGCCCAGCTGGCAAAGCAACTGTGACCAGTGGAACATCGACTACGTGTACCTGAACATCGACCGTAACAAATTCGACACGGTTTCGATGGATGTAACATTTGTCGATCAGGCCACCACCTTTTTGAAAAATTACACCCAAATGCCTGCCCGGCAATTTGTAAACACCGATCTTACTGATTCGCTGCATTTGAAAATCAGCAACCTGAACAGCGTGCTGGATAACATCTCCTACCAATATTGTGTAACCCAGGAAAATGGTCCTTTTTCATATTGTAAATCAGGGGGTGTATGGGACATCTATCCTTTTATTACCAATGGCCACCTGAATTATCCGCCTATATCGAGCCCGGTGGTGGATTTTACCCTGCCATCATTTTCCGGTTACGACAGCATCAGTTTTACCGTTTCTCATATGATCGCCAGTAATGGCTGGACGGATAAGATCATAAGCAACGATACGATAAAATTCCGCCAGGACTTTTATAATTGTTTTGCGTACGATGACGGAACCGCCGAAAACGGCTACGGGCTGGCCGGTGAAAATGCAAAACTGGCCTATAAATTTTCCCTGAACAGTCCCGATACGATTGGTGGCGTTCAATTTTATTTTAATCAGACGTACACCTCCCCTTATACAAAATATTTTTATATCATGATCTGGTCTTCACTGGATCCGGAAACCCTGATCTATAAATCGGAGCGCAAAAGGCCTGAATTTCTTGACAGTATCAATGTCTACTATACTTATTTCATTGACGACACAACCCTGCTTGTTGACGGAACATTTTACATCGGCTGGCAACAACAGACCGACGACAATCTGAATGTTGGATACGACCGGAATACCAACGCAAAGAGTAATATTTTCTATAACACGGATGGCACCTGGGCAACATCTTCTTTTGACGGCTCCCTGATGATACGGCCTCTTATCGGAACAGCCTGGCAACAAAGCTTTGCAGGTATTAACGAACCCGCAGGTCATGATTTCAACTGTGTTGTGTATCCGAATCCTGCTGCTGGAAATAATATCCATGTAAGCCTGCCATCCGAATTTATGAGCTCCGGAAAGCCGGATCAGATCATGGTTGAAATTTTCAACCAACTCGGGCAGCAGGTTATTACAGTGCCTTATGCTGAAAACATTGATATTTCTTCGTTAAACAACGGCGTGTATTTTGTCAGGCTTTCAGGTTTTGACAGCAAAGCAGCGTATTCCGGCAAGCTGGTTATAACCCGATAGTATTTCACGATGACAGAAATTGCAAATCTGCCCGAAGAGGAAAAAGAATTTTACGAGCACTATCATTTTACGGTTGATCACGGGCAACAGCCCGTACGTATGGACAAGTTCCTTACCGACAGGATTTCCAATGTTTCACGGAGTAAAATTCAGAGCGCGGTGGATGCCGGCGCCATCCTCGTCAACGGGAAGCCTGCAAAATCAAGTTATAAGGTAAAACCCCGCGATGAGATTTCGGTGGTATTGCCTTATCCTCCTCACGAATTTGAGCTTATCGCAGAAAACATCCCCCTCAATATTGTCTTTGAAGATCATGACATCATCATCATCAACAAGGAAGCCGGCATGGTGGTTCATCCCGGTTTTGGAAATTTCACCGGCACCATGCTGAATGCCCTGCTGTATCACTTAAAAGAAGATACCGACAGCCAGGCGCTGCTGGTCCACCGTATCGACAAAGACACCTCAGGGATACTGGTGGTTGCTAAAAATGACGCCAGCCAGGCCAAACTGGCAAAATATTTTTTTGATCATATCATCGACCGAAAATACCAGGCGCTGGTCTGGGGTGATTTTGAAACTGATGAAGGCACGGTAACCGGATATATCGGCCGGAACGTCCGCAACCGCAAGATGATGGATGTGTATCAGGATGAGGCGGAGGGAAGGTATGCGGTAACGCATTATAAAGTCCTGGAACGTTTCCGCTATGTGACATTGATCGAATGTACCCTTGAGACCGGCCGCACACATCAGATCCGGGCACACCTGAAACATATCGGCCACCCATTGTTTAACGACGCCCTTTACGGGGGCGACAAAATTCTCAAAGGCACCACTTTTACGAAATACAAACAATTTGTGGAAAACTGTTTTCAATTGATGCCCCGCCAGGCCCTGCACGCCAAATCGCTGGGGTTTGTACATCCGGTAACAGGCAAGTATGTTTTTTTCGATTCCGACATTCCGTCAGACATGGAGGCTGTATTGGAAAAATGGCGGAATTATACTCAGAATGTGTAGAAAATGTTTTGATTATTAATTGGATTTACTCAAAAAAAAACACTATTTTTGAGTAAACTCTTATACGTATGGAAAATAAAAAATCTCTGGAAATAATTAAAAGCGCCATCGTGATGGAAGCTCGCGGACAAGCTTTTTATTTGCATGTTGCTGAACAAACCAAAAGCGAGGATATTAAAAACATCTTCACGATCATGGCCGGCGAAGAAAAACTGCATGCAGAATTCCTGACAAAGCAGTATGCCAGCCTGAAAAAATCCGGCAAGCCCGACAAGCAAATATTGCCGGGTACCGCTGAGGAAAAAGTGGTAAAACTCATTTTATCGCCGGAAATAAAAAAACAGATTTCAGGAGCCGGATACGAAGCGGCAGCCATATCCGCATCCATTGATATGGAAAATAAAGCGGTGGAAATATATACTGATTTTGCAGAAAAAGCTGAGGATCCGGAAATAAAAGAGTTGTTTCTGTGGTTGGCCAACTGGGAAAAAGGCCATGTGAAATTACTCAGTGATATGGATAAAGAGTTGCTTGAAAAAATTTGGTACGATAATAATTTCTGGCCCTTCTAGCGCATCACTTCCGAATAATCCGAATACCGTTCCACCGGAAGGAACCCGGCCTGCCTGATCATTTGTTCAAGCGCAACGACGCTCAGGGCGTTGTCCGTTTCTCCCACACCGGCAGCGACATAAATGTCCGTTGAATTATCAATGGTGCCGTCTATATCGTCAACGCCGAATGCCAGCGCTAACTGCGACTGTTTTTTCCCGAGCATGGGCCAGTATGCTTTCAAATGGACGATGTTATCGAGAAATATCCGGGCAACCGCATAGTTTCTCAGATCCTCCAAAAACGTGGTTTCGGGTATGCCCGACATCGCATTATTCCGGTTTTTAAACTTGAGCGGGATAAAGGCATTAAACCCGTGTGTTTCATCCTGCAATTCACGCAAACGGCTCATATGGCCAATCCTGTGGCGGTATTGTTCCACATGTCCGTAAAGCATCGTGGCATTGGAAAATATTCCTTCACGATGGGCTGCCTTATGAATTTTAAGCCATTCGGCTGAAGGCACTTTTTCCGGGCAGATTTTTCCCCGGACCTCATCATCAAAAATCTCAGCACCTCCGCCGGGGATAGAATTCAATCCGGCGTCAATTAAGGTTCTCAGGCCTTCAGCATCACTAATTTGTTCCTTTGTAAAAACATAATAAAGTTCTGCCGCCGAAAATGCTTTTATATGAATACCGGGTTTCTTATTCCTGACAAGCCTTATAATTTTCCCGTATTCCGATAGGCTGGCATCGGGATGCGTGCCGGCTGTGATATGAATTTCATTAATGGTATCGTCAATAGCATCAACCATTTTTTCGATCTCGCCGGTTGTGTATTTCCAGGATCCCTGTTCAGCTTTTTTCTTTGAAAATGAACAGAACCGGCAATTATAAACACAGATGTTTGTCGGCTCAAGGTGGATATTTTTGATGTAATAAACCTTCGAATCATTTAATTTGTAGCGGACATGGTTTGCCAGCACCGCCAGTAATCCGGTTTCAGTTTTTTCGTATAAATGCAGCCCTTCCGTATCGCTGATCCTTTTTCCCTGCAACATTTTTTCGGCAATGGATTGGTCAGCGCTATTCTTGATCAGGCCTTGATTCAGATAATATTCAATTGAATGGTCCATACAAAAAAAAGGCTGTCGTCAAACAGGTGTTTTCGGACAGCCGTATTAATTTTTAGTGTTTTTATTTCAGCAAACTGACTTTTTTTATGACGGTATTTTTCCCGTTGTTGATATGCAACATATAAATTCCGCCGGTAAGATCTGAAAGGTCAAGCTGTATCAGGTTTGTTGGAGATCCTTTATAATTATAGCTTTTCACTTCTTTCCCGATTAAATCAAATGCTTTTATTTCGATATTATCATACATATACGTTTTGAAATCAATGTTAAGGTGCCCGCTTGCCGGGTTCGGATAAACCTGGACATCATCTGAAGCGTTTTCTATGACGGAATAGGTGGCCGGGTTGCAAAGTATGGGAAAAATGGCGTGAGAAAGGTTATACGACCAGGAGGCAATATCGGAATACGGATACCAGATATCGTTTCTCCAGAGTTCCCATGCAGTTCCCGGCATGGTCTGCCCGGATTTATTCGTCATCAGGACAATGGTGTCGCCCGGTTTATTGGGAAGCATTACCCCAAGGTAAAATGAACTTGAAATATCCAATGGCGTTTCAAACGGGACATACGTATAGGCATTCAACTGTATGTTGCTTCTGATCTGAGAGTAGGCAATTGAGTCTGTGTACAAAATGTTGCCCGGAGCTCCGCCGGGGCCTGAATTATCCCAAACATGCAAAGCGATTTTATAATCTGCACTTACTGAATTTCTTGCTTTGCCGAATTTGAAATACGCACCGGTCATTTTAGTAAAGGGAGACATGGGTGTGAAAAAATCGGCCTTAGCTTTATCTGAATAACCGTTATTGCCGGAAACATATCCATAAACACCACTGATATAATGAACGGAATACATGACCATATCACCGGAAAACGGAAAATGAAGGGTGTCACAGTCTTTGTCTGAAGGGTTTGACCCGACAAAAATATAGGCATTTTTTGTTTCCGTGTCGGAGCCTGTTGTGTTGGTTGCTGTTAAGGAAACGGCATAGGTTCCGGCGGTATTATATTGAATGCCTGTCGGGTTTTGTATGGTTGAACTGGCAGGGGTCCCTCCGGTAAATGTCCACGACCACGATGTTGGGGCGCCGGCCGACAGATCTGTAAAATTAACAGTTCCTCCGACAGGAATAGAGGTTACATCCGCAATGAAATCAGCAACCGGAGGCGTGTCGCCAACGGTGATGTAATTGGTTTTAGTTTCCGTATCGCTGCCCGAACCATTGGTGGCCGTCAGTGACACCGCATAAATGCCCGCTGTGTTATATTGGATACCTGTAGGGTTTTGTGTCGTTGAAGTGGCAGGCGTCCCTCCGGAAAATGTCCACGACCAGCTGGTCGGGCTGCCGGTGGAAAGATCCGTGAAGTCAACGGTGCCTCCAACAGGAATGGTGGTTGGTGTTCCAACAAAATCTGCATTTACGGTGGTTCCTCCACCACAATAAGACCCATTCAAGGTGGTGATGCCGGTATTATCGGGGTCAAGCCAGTCTTTCAGGCGGGTATCGGCGGTAGAGCCATTCTGATCCCAGGAGTAGGAAAATTTCCCATATTGGTCCGGTGATGTCAGTGCCGTACAATACGAACCGCCTCCCGTAAGGTCTCCGACAACCTGACCGGCGCTGTTAAAGATGGGCGAGCCGGAAGAACCGCCTTCTGTCACCCCGTGCCCGTTGGTAGTGCCTGCCCAAACCACCTGCCAATGCGTATTTGGAGTAGTTCCGCCCCAACTTGTTGAAGTAAGGGCAGACGTATATGTAGAGATCTTTTTGATGTCCCCGGCAGGATGATGAATGGAAACACCGCTTGAAGCAGGCGTGTTGTTCCGGTCCCAACCGTTATAATACGGGTTAAATGAAGGCGACTGGCTTAGCTGAACAAGAAAAAAATCTGAGCCGCTGTTTCCCTGATTTCCGCCATGAGCCTTCAATGTACAGCCGGTCATTGTTACGGAAGTCGGCTCTGACGTGGGATCAGCACAGGCAGTGGCTTCATAGTTGAAATAAAAAACCCATTGTGTAAGGTCGGCAGTGCTGGCTCCGTTTCCGCAATGATCGGCGGTAAGGAAGTAGGGAGTACAGTCAGCGCGCTGGTTATTTAACAAAGTCCCGGAGCACCAGCCATAAGAGGTTCCTACTTTCAGAAAAAGCCGTGCAACGCCTTTTTTTTCATCCTGCCAATCGTTACCTTCCGGAGTACAATTAATATTTACTTCGCAACTTTCCGAATCGCCAAAGTCTTTGGAGCCGTTTCTGTATTTGTAGTCCCGGTATACATAAGCTATTTCAGAGACCCTGATTTTTGAAAAACCCTTGGTCCTGGAAGGTTCAAAATATTCAATGGTAAAAGAGTCTCCTGCAATCAGCTCAGTGGCAAACAATCCGGATTCGTTATTATTTTCCTGTGTATAAGCGCCCAATACCTGAGTATGATCCTCGTTGTACAAATACAACCGCGCACCGGCCGGAAGCTGAAACTGACTATAATAAACCCCTAAAGCCAGGGCGCCTTCAGATTTAATCTTTAAACGCCAGATGCGGTCTCCTCCCGGAAGAATATCCCAGGTTCCGGAATTTTCCAGGTTTATATCCACGAGAATGGAACGGGCCACTTTTCTCAATACTCCGTTTTTTTCATCAGAGGCGTCTTCCTCCCGGATCAGTTTCATGTCGGGCTTTTCCAAATCCCTGACCACATAATCCTGCGATAAGCCTGCCATAGAGAAACTTTTCGGCGTGCCACCCTTGTTTAATTGTGCATAATTAACTGCTGAAAATAGAAAAAAGAAACCGGCAATCAGGAACAGTTTTTTCATTTTATGTTATTTTATTTTTACAAATTCTCCTTTGAAAATTGTTTTACCATTTTGCGCTGTCAGGTAATAAACCCCTTCTGCCAAATCCGAAATGTCAATGGTTGCCTCATTGGTTTCTAAATTTAACAAGGGAATATTTTTTACCACGATACCCATGATATTATAAATGGCAACATTTTCAATGTGGTTTTCCGGTAAAGAAACGCCGATAACTATTTCGGTATTGGCCGGTGAGGGATAAATATTTATTTTTTCTTCGTTGGATTTTATTTCTGTAACACCTGCAGAACAAGCGCCTCTTCCTGACAAAGAAGTAACGCCGGTATTTGTCGGATCCAGCCAGTCTTTCAATCTCTTTGCGCTGGTAGTGCCGTTAAGATCCCAATGATAGTAAATTTTTCCATAATAATCGGCTTCGGTGGGGCCGGTACCTGTGCCGCATCCATTAACCGTACAGCAGGAAGCCCCGCTGGTAAGGGTGCCTAAAATATTTCCAGCGGCATTAAACAACGGAGAGCCCGAAGAACCTTGTTCTGTAACACCATGATTGGTAACCGTCGTTGCCCAGTAAACCCTCCAGTGCGAACCCGAAGCGCCGACATAAACGGAGGACAGGGCGGTGTTATACGTTGAAATCTTCATGATGTCGGCGGAAGGATGGTGAATGCCAACGCCGCTTGAGCTGGTAACATTGCTGCGGTCCCAGCCATTATAGTATACGTCCTGAGTTATGGCTGAGTTGATCTGCACCAGGCAAAAGTCGGAACCGGTATTGTTTGACCCATAGGTATCGTGGGCTTTGAGGGTACAGCCCGATTTGACAAAAGTCCCTGATGGCGTGGTGCCTGTACATAAAGCTGCTTCATAATGAAAATAAAATTTCCAGGAAGTATAATCAGAGGCACTCGGATAAGCACCATCATAATGACAATGGTCGGCCAATAACACATAAGGGGTACAATCCTGGCTGGTGTTGTTGACAAGCGATCCGGTGCAGTTGAACCAGGATGAGCCAACCTTGATATCAATTTTGCAGACGCCTTTTTTCTCGTCCTGCCAGTTGGCACCTTCGGGACAATTGATGTTTACTTCACAGGCGTCGGAACTTTTATAGCTGTAATCTTCAGTAGGGCGGTAAAAATAATCAAGCTCTGTGATATGCAATAATACGGCGCCTTTTTTATCATTTGGCACTAAGAGTTCAAGGGTAATTTCGTCACCACTGACTTTTTCATTTGAGAAGTAATAATTATCTGCATTGTTCAGCGAGGTGTACGCTCCGATAATTTTCGATTTATCTTTGTTGTATAAAAAAAGCCGGGCGCCTTCAGGCATAAAAAAGGAAGCATATCCAAACCCGATGGCTTTTGCTCCCTCTGATTTTATGGTTAATCTCCAAATGCTTGCATTTTCTTCGGGAAGCTCGGTCCATGTACCCGAATTACCCAGGCTGAAATCAACAGGCAGTGTGATCCCTATGCGGTATGGCTCGCTTTTCTGGGAACGGTCCATATCTTCAACCGCAAGCTGCGCCAGGTCGGGAGGCTGAACACTTACAAAATCAATATCAGTTTGTAAATTACCATAAATGAAACTCGGAGGCGTTCCGCCCATATTGTCCTGAGCTAAAACAAAAGAAATGTTTAGACATAAAAATAATAAAATGAGTAGGTTTTTTTTCATAATACCGGGGATTAATTGTTTCTAGCTGATTTGATTATTGCAAATTTATGAAAATTTGAACGTTCTTTATTTTTTTGGGAATTAATTTAACAATAATTGGCATTTTTTAATTTGGCCTGAAATCAGGTTTTTAACAAATAGCCTTTCGCTGCATAAAAATATATGACTTTAGGTATCGTAATAAAGTGGGTGTCTCAAAAGGTATTCTCGTAAGAATTTTGCTTTGCGATCTGCCTGGACGGACTTTGTGTGTGTTTTTAATTAACCTCCAAGGGCACAAAGTTCGACACGACGGGGACACAAAGTATTCTGAGACATACACTACCCATAAAACGACATAATACCCCGCTCCAGAGGAGCGGAACGTTTATTGGGCTATTGCTATTTGCGAAATATAAAATGTTATGCCCGCTCCGGGGCAAAAGGTTCCGGAGGGTCAGCCTTTGTAAAAATGCCTGGCTCCTCCGGAGCCGCGAATAAACATTTAGATTTTGGTGTTTTTAGAGAACCTTCAAAATCATAAAAAAAGGGGCTCCCGCCCCTTTTCATCTTAAGAATTTCTTTTTTAGTAAATCACCATTTCAAACGGCAGGCGGGCCTGAACACCTTTTTGTTGTTGCATGTTCTGCAGGTATTCGTAATACATATAGTTTTCGCCCAGTGCGGTTTTGATTTTGGCTTCGGAGGATTCATCCATCAATTCTTCAATAAATTCGGAAAATGAATCTTTGAATTTGGGATATTTCTCAATCTTATAATCGGTAAGCCCGGCAAGCTTGGCTGCCGATTCAATGGCGTTCTGTAATCCGCCGATCTCGTCAACCAGCCCGATGCGTTTGGCATCCACGCCGCTCCAAACCCTTCCCTGGCCGATGGAATCCACATCTTCGGGTTTCATGTTACGCCCTTCGGCAACATGGCCGACAAAGACCTTGTATATATTCTCGATCTGATTGGTCAGCACCTGTGTTTCGTATGGCTGCAACCCTCTTGTGGTGGTGATATAGTCAGAATACTTATTGGTTTTGACCACGTCAAACGTAATCCCAAGTTTGTTCTTAAAGAAATTTTCCATGTTGGGCACTACGCCAAAAACGCCGATAGATCCGGTTAAGGTGTTGGGCTGTGCATAGATTTTTCCGGCCCCGCAGGCAATATAATAACCGCCGGAAGCAGCCACATCGCCCATAGAAACCACCACGGGTTTTACTTTCTGTGTAAGCACCACTTCGCGCCAGATCACTTCTGATGCCAGCGCGCTTCCTCCGGGTGAGTTGATTCTCAACACCACCGCCCTTACCGAGCTGTCGTTGCGCGCGTCGCGGATGGCTTCGGACAAACGGTCGGAACCGATGGTCTTTTCATCACCTTCGCCTGCACCGATCTGGCCGATCGCATAAACCACGGCGATCTTCTTTTTACCGAACGTAACTTTGTCTTTCACTTTTGCCCTGAAATATTTGGCTCCTGTGATAAAGTTGATATCATCCTTTTCTTTTATCCCAAGTTCTGATTTGATATCTGCAAGCACTTCGTCGCGATATACGAGCTTGTCGACGAGTTTGTATTTTAAGGCATCGGCGCCCATCTGGATTTTCAGGCTGTCGGCCATCAGGTTCAACTCTTCCAGAGAAATTTTCCGTTGTGCCGAAATGCCGTCCAGCATTTGTTTCCACAACACATTCAGCATTTGCTGGTATTGTTCGCGGTTGGCTTCACTCATTTTATCCAGTATAAATGGTTCTACCGCGCTCTTAAATTTTCCATGGCGAATGATCTGCGCCTGTACATCGAGTTTTTCGAGGGTGCCTTTAAAAAACATCAGCTCCGATGCCAGCCCTTTGAACATAACATTCCCTTCGGGGTTAAGGAAAATTTTGTCTGCTACCGTAGCGAGGTAATACGCCCGTTGTGAATAATCGTCGCTGTAACTGATAATCCATTTTCCCGATTTTTTGAAGTTCAGCAGGGCATTACGCACTTCCTCAATGGTGGCCATTCCCGAGGGAATATCCGTGAGGTCAAGAAAGATACCTTTTATTTTGTCGTCTTTGGCGGCACGGTCAAGCACCTGAAGGATGTTATCCAGGCCTTGTTGTTTGGTGCTTTTCATGGAGAAAAAATCGAAGTCCCCGAACGGGTTCTTCGAGGTACGGTCGGGTATCGGCTGGTCGAGCTTCAACACCATCACCGAATTTTGTTTTACCTCCACGGTGGTCTTTTTGGTGAACGAAGCCAGCGACACCATCATGGAAATAAAAATGAGAAACATGATCAACGACAGCAATACTGAGCCTGCCATCGAAGCAAACATAAATTTAAAAAACTGTTTCATAACATGTAATTTTTAGTTTTGAATTTTTATACTTTGTGTAAAATTAACACATAAAAACTTTCTTTTAGACATTTTGATCAAATAAAAGTTACAGTTTTTGATTTTTATTTTTTTATGGCATTAATAAATTCTTCTTACTTTTTTGCTTGTCCAAAAAAGTAAGCAAAAAAAGACCTCCTGGCGAATGCTTCAGCCCGCTCTCAGAAAACATTGAAAATCTATTCAAAGTGGTCCCGACGCCGCTAAGCGGGTCGGGAAACGCCTGCGGCGCTTTGAAGATTTTCTAATGTTTTCTGATTCACCCCTGCGCCGGCCCGCCCGCCTGACCCGTCGGGCAGGCACGCCAGGAATTGCCTGCGCGCAAAATATCAGCCAACCTTTCCTGAAAAAATTTCCCAAACAAACGTCTTTTATTTTACGAATTTCCTACTTTTGGTTTTCTTATGAGGGGGCCGTTATGGTATGTTTTTCTTTAGGAAGCAATATGGGCGAAAGGGCTGAAAACCTCCGCCAGGCGCTGGTGCTGCTTGACGGCAGCCTGGGTAACCCCACGGCCGTTTCTTCCGTTTATGAAACCGAACCCTGGGGCGTGGAACATCATGAAAACTACCTGAACATGGCCGTCAGTTATGAAACAACCTGGCCACCCGAAAAAATCTTTACCCTCATCTCTTCCATCGAAAAAAAACTCGGCCGCATACGTTCCGGAAAAACCATAGAGCCCCGGACGATCGATATCGACATCCTCTTTTACGACGGCCTGGTAATAAAAACGGAAACCCTTGCCATTCCTCACCCGCGGATACGATACCGCAGGTTTGTCCTCGAGCCTCTTGCGGAGATCATGGAAAATTTTCACGATCCCGAAACCGGGTTAACCATTAAAGAATTACTTTTACAATGTCCGGATACGTGCACCGTTTTAAAAACTGACATAAAATTATTTTCACACGATGTATGATTTCATTGCTATAGAAGGAAATATCGGCGCCGGTAAAACATCGCTGTCCACCAAAATCGCCCAACAATTCAATGCCCGCCTCATCCTCGAACAGTTTGAGGACAACGCCTTTCTCCCGAAATTTTACCAGGACCCGCAGAAGTATGCCTTCCCTCTGGAGCTGAGTTTCCTGGCTTCGCGTTATCAGCAGCTGAAAGAACAACTGTCGAACAAAGACCTGTTTCAGACCTTTACCATTTCTGATTATTATATTTATAAATCCCTGATCTTCGCCAAAAAAACCCTGCAGGAAGACGAGCTGGCGCTGTACACGAAGCTTTTCAACATCATCAATACCACGCTGCCCAAGCCCGACCTGCTGGTTTATTTGTATGTGGAGGTGCCCCGCCTGAAGCGGAACATCATCACGCGCGGGCGCGAGTACGAGCAGGACATCGAACACGACTACCTGGAGCGCATACAGAGCGGGTATTTTGATTTCTTAAAACAGCAGAACGACCAGCGCATCCTGATCCTGGATGTGAATGCGGTGGACTTTGTCCACAACCCGTCTGACTACGAAAACATCCTTGAGATCATCATGCAGGAGTACCCGGTGGGGGTGCAGAGGATTGAGGTGAAATAATTTTTTCGGTACAGACCTTTTTCTGTTTTTTTGTTGCATATCAAATTGAATGTATTTTAATTAATAGTTGTTAAATTTATTATTTTTGATGGTGCATATACAGATGGGTATTGTGATATAAAACTTGGAGGAAAAAAGTGCACAAAGATAGCTGGGGCGTTTGTAATTGGGTAATTTATTGGGGGGATAAGCTAGTTAGCGGCAAGTGCAGAAAAAAGACAGAGACAACGTAAATGACAGAGAAAGTGTTTTGAGAATGAAAAACGAAATGACAATAAAAGAAAAAAGATTTAGTTTTTTTGCCAACCAGCAAGAACAAGAAATAAAAGCAGAAAGCTGATTTTACAATGCACACATTTGCAAATCACACAGGCATACTCGCAAAACAATATTTGCAAAAGAGTGCAATTTCCCTTACACGCAACTTTATATAAGTTAACACATGGAAAATAATTACTTCATTTTTACCGCAAAAAATATTGAAATTGATTTAGAACGATTTCATTTATGTACTTGGGAATTCAAAAATAACACAGCATTAATTGAATTTGGGGGTGAAATTAAAGATGCCTTTGACATAAAATTGGAAGAAGTTGCATTAAAGTTTTACATTCCGTGGATTTCAAGCAAACATGTCATTAATGACCTTTATGAAAAACTTAAGGAATCTGAAAATAGTAGATTTATTTTCAATGATTCAGTTTCAGGGCATGAGTTTTTAGATGGAGGGCAGAAAAAACATGGCGTAATTCAAAAATTTGAAAATCGTAATCCGCTTTGCATAATTCCTTTTAACTCTTCAATAGATGAATCAAAAAAAATAGTTACAATTACAATTAGCTTGAAAAATCTCAAAAAGATTACAAAAATTAATGACACAAGTTTATATTTTCGCTTTTACATAGAGCCCAAATTGAATTTACTTTCGACAAGAAAAACAGGCATTAGCAAGTCGACAATTATTTATGATTTAAAGTTGAATGAAAGGAGAAATTTACCTGAAGAATCTGGAATTGATTTTAATGAATTAAAACTCTGCAAAGTGAAGTCTTGCTTTGCTTTTAATATACTACCCAATTCATATGATTTAACATTTTTTGATTCAAGTACTTTAAAAAATATGGCTCTATTCTAAAATGTAGTTGATAAATTTATTCCTTAATTACTATTGCTGACACTTGTAGTCCATTTCCTTTTTACAGGACAGCGGTAGGTTCTTTCCGAATATGTTTTAATAAATTTCTTGTAATTCTTCTCTGTATTGGTAAAAGCGTCCCATG
>Ga0209099_1001539_pt1 | contig 22681 bp, 20 predicted proteins | sample AD_JPNHW2_MetaG_FD_184430 | JGI IMG/M metagenome (GOLD analysis project Ga0209099, IMG submission 184430) | Active sludge microbial communities of municipal wastewater-treating anaerobic digesters from Japan - AD_JPNHW2_MetaG (SPAdes) (version 2) | ecosystem: Engineered > Bioreactor > Anaerobic... | reverse complement strand
AAAAGCACGATGCTCACTCCCTTATCTTACGAACAAACATAAGGGATACCACTTCTGCGACCTTACATGCTGCCAGACCTATAAGGGACAAAGCGGGAAAACATTTAATGATTCCATTTCGATTAAAACGGAAGATATAAAGAATGGTCTTTTCTTTCATTCGTCAAGCGGAGGTGTACTCTTCACTGAATCTATATTTAATGGAAGAGGGAGAACTGCTCCGCCGCCAAAGGATATAATCTACTCAGAAAATTTCACATTGAGCAGAAACAGGCACCTCTCATGGAATGCGGAGGTAGATGAACATGAACTTGCAGGAATCCTATGTCCGGGAAAAAATATATTCTTAAAAAACATAATTTTCGACAGGGATAAAGAGATTGTATACCTGGAAACAGGTACCGGGAGAGAAATCCTATCACCGGAAACTTTCCGTTTAACAATCAACAGGGTGAAAGGATGGAACTTTTTAAAAAGCAATAATTATACTTTCACAAGAACCGGCGGAGTTTATAAATTCTGCGGATCAGGGCTGGGACACGGTGCAGGGATGAGTTTTGACGGAGCTCTACAGCTCGCGGAGAAAGGATATTCCCGATATGAAATACTGGAACATTACTATCCCGGAATGGAGTATAACACGTCGTCAGTTGGCGTAAGCCATCAGCTTCAGTATATCATATTCGATAATGATTCAGGTTCCATAGTCCAAAGCAGTGGCGGAGCATCCTTTAAAAACAGAATTATCCCCTGCGGTTCAATTTTTAAACTATTCATTGCTCTCTACATCGCGGAGAATAGAACTGATCTGTTTCATAATTATTCCTATACATGCACGGATAAAGAGAAAGATAAACATATGCCGGAACAGTGCTGGGATAAATCCGGCCATGGGAAGATGAATATCAATAGCGCTCTATGCCATTCCTGCAACATTTATTTTGGATCACTATACAGCAGAATTGATTCCGTTGATTTTTTAAAATGGATTACTGATTTTACTTTAAAGCAGGGGATAGAGCTGACTATCCCTGACCTGAAAAACAGAAATGATTTTTCAAATCTCCTTGCCGGGCTTAATTTCAATGTAACGATAACTATTGATGGAATTATGAAGCTTAACCGTTATATTTACATGGAAAATAAAACTCATCCGACGGAAGAACTGGAAATAATTTTCAGCGCGCTTCATAAAACATTTACAGAAGGGACTGCAAAAGAGATTGAAGGAGAAAATACGCTTCATAATATTTCATCACCGTACAATATAAGCAGAAAGAATTTGTGGGGCAAAACCGGTACTGTGATCGCAGGCACCAACTCCCACTGCGGATATGGCATTTTTACCGGGGGTTTAAACTCCAGGGGAATAGTCGCCATTTTAAGAAAAGGAACAGGGGCAATAACCGCGCGTGAATCGGAAAAATTACTTTTGAATTTAAAGTAAAATTTTATCTTAATTCAAATTTCCTTTGACAGAATCAATAAAATATTATATATTTAGTATATTATTAATTACTTAAGTAATTTTGAGTAACAAAAAAAACTATAATCACACTGATGAGTTATGTCATTATAAATTATATTATCTGGAGTACAATATGGAAAGTAAAAAAGTAAAAGCAACAAGCATAACAGTAGTACAGCAGATGACCCAGCAGGATGCAAATCTTGCAGGCAACGTACATGGTGGGGTTATACTGAAACTTATAGATAACACAGCGGGAATTGTCGGCGTAAGGCATACAGGTGGAAATGTTGTTACAGCATCAATAGATAAAGTGGATTTTCATTCGCCGGTATTTGTTGGAGATCTTCTCAGGGTAAGTGCAAGTGTCAATTATGTCGGCAGAACATCGATGGAAATCGGAGTACGGGTTGAAGCAGAAAGTTTTATCACTGGAGAGGTGCGGCACACAGGATCCGCATACCTGACATTTGTTGCACTTGACGAGAATTATAAAGCGAAAGTGATAAACCAGCTGATTCTTGAAACGGAAGATGAGAAAAGAAGGAACTGCGAAGCTCAGGAGAGAAAAAGGATCCGTCTTGAATCTGTCAAACAGTGGAAGTCCAAATGCAGTATCTGATACTGATCAGAAATTAATTTTTTATACAAAGTTTTCGTTCAACAGGTGAAGTATAAATAATACTTTACCTGTTTGAAATTCAAGATTTATCGTTGAAATATTCTTCAGGAATATCAAAGTTTAATTCACATGCCTCTGTTTTTGTTTCACCCCTCCACGGCCGTTTAAAACAGCTGTTACCGCAATAATTGGCAAAAAGCATCGCGCATAATAATTTTTTTATTAAAGCCTGCTCATCCGGTGAAAAATTTTTACTGAACTCCCGGGAGTATTCATCAGGAACCTCTCTCCCCTTCCCATATGCCCACTCCCGCGCATATATCAGAGCTGTCCACTCCCTGCCGGGGAAATCCTTTTTATCGAGCTTTATCAGAGAAATGTATTCATTTTTAGTAATACCTGCTTTTCTGCCCACGGCAGAATGTGCCGATACTCAGCCTGCGCAGTTGTTGGCCATTGAAACAGTCAGAAGCAGTTTTTCACGAAAAACAGGATCAATCTTCCTGAATGCGGATATAAACATAGGCCCTCTGAAAATATCGATAAAACGTTTAAGAAAATCATATAATGAAGTAAATGCGGGAAGATTGTCCGCCATCTAATGTACCTCAGCGCATCATTTTATAAAAAATTTTTTTATCAGCAATTATTATTCTTCTTAAGTTTACAAATTTCCGTATAAAAAGTTAATTAAATTTATACTGCAGATGTCTTTAAAATACCTGCAGAGAATTCAGTTGCCGGTTATATTTTCATCGAAAGCTTCATCCTCTTCCCTGGCTCTGTTTCTCTGTCCGTGCAGAATTAATGAAAGAAGCGTCTCACCGTACATCATGCACGCAAGGCCGAGAAGTATAATGGACATCCCTATGAATAAAACAGGTGAAGCCTCCTCCTTCCCTAAAAAAATTCCCAGCAGTACTGCTATAAGCGGATTGACGATTGCATAGCTGGAGATTCTTATTGCAGGTTCATTGCTTAACAGATAGTTGTAGGCATAAAATCCCGCAGCACCCAGGATAGTAAGGTAAACAAACCCCATCCATGACAGAAATGAAATCTGCGGAATAATCTGCGGAAGAGGTCTATACATAAATGCTGAAAGAATCAGTGCAGCTATACCGGCATAAGACATCTGCATTCCACTGTTAATAAGATTATTGGAGTGAACCTGTAATCTATGGCTCATGCTTGTAGCAAATCCCCAGAAAACAAAACCTGCAAAAACGAGTCCAAGATGAAAGCTGAATCTGATACTACTGTTCCCGTTGTATAGTATCAGCCCTACTCCCAGAACTCCCATTAACATACCGGTCATACGAATCCGAGAGAGTTTCTCCCTGAAAAATATCCAGTTAAAAAAGGCAATGCAGAATGGAGTTGATGATATAATCAGCGCAGCCAGATAGCTGTTCACTTTTATCTCAGCCCAGGTAATCAATCCGTTTCCAAGCAGAATCAGGAATGTGCCGAGGAATACCGCTGACAGGATTTCATTCCGCTTCGGAAATGATTTTATTTTACCGCTGATCAATGAAATTGCCAGAAAAATTATTCCTCCGATCAGAAACCGGAAGCCTACTACGTAAAACGGCGGGATGGTCTCTACCGCCCATTTAATCCCGAGATAAGTCGATCCCCATACTATATAAATAGCAAGGTACGACAGTACAACACCTGAACTGATTTTTTTCATTATTCACACATATATTATATTATCAATCAGACTGTATTTTCCGGAAGCTGAACCATTACTGCTTCACCCTTTGCGGTTATTACACCTTCGGCAAGTACAGTGGCGCTCAATATAACCTTACGGTTTTTTATCTCAATTACCCTGGCCCTTATTTCAAGTTCGATGCCTGCAGGTGTGGGCTTCAGATAATCTACTTTAAGAGATGCTGTTACATACCGTGACAGCGGCTTCTCGCCCTGCTTAAATCCGTCTTCTCTGAGCCTTGCCGCAGCAGCAGTTCCCGCGCAATGGCAATCTATAAGAGATGCAATCAGCCCTCCATAGATGTTGCCGGGAAATCCCCCTGACTGGTGAGAGGCAGGTGTAAACCGGCACAAGCTTTCATCTCCGTCCCAGTAGCTTTTAATATGCATCCCCTTCTCATTCAGCCGTCCGCATCCGTAGCAATGAGCGTAATCATCCGGGTAATAATCCTGAAAAGCTTTTACAGTCATATAATTCACCTTTTATAACCAGTAATAAATTATTATCATAAAACTGCAGCAGATACACAGCCTGTCAACAGCATAATTGACTTTCTGCTTATATTATAATATTTTAAATAAATACATCTTTACTTAAGATATTGTCTGTAAAAGCTTTCCTGGTTAAATAATTGAACAATATTTTAACTCAAGGAAACGGCCATGGCGCGGGTCTTTACGTCACAAGGGAAATAATTCTCCTCCACGATGGCCGCATATGTGCTGATTTGAAATATGGCAATTCGCAGAATTTACTTTTAGATACCTCTGCTCATGGATCAATGCCTTCTCAGCCTAGTTGTATTTTTTTTAACATCCTTTAAAAAAATAACCGCCGGAGCGGTTATTTTTAAAATGATTATCAACAGACTATTGTGTATTAGTTTCAATATGTGTAGGTATATTTACCTTCAGTTGAGAGATACTTGCCGATTACCATTCTCTGGACCTGAACAGTTCCTTCGAATATCTGCATGATCTTAGCGTCTCTCATAAGCTTCTCCACAGGATACTCTTTCGAGTAACCGTATCCTCCATATATCTGAACCGCATCGATGGAATTTTTCATTGCAGCATCTGCGGAATACATTTTGGCAATATTAGAAGCCATTTTAAATGGAAGCCCGTTATCCTGAAGCCATGCAGCTTTCAAATAGAGCAGCCTTGATGCTTCTGTAGTAGCAGCCATATCTGCCAGCATAAACTGAATCGCCTGGAATGAAGATATCGGTTTACCGAACTGTTTTCTGTCATTAGCATATTCGATTGAAAAATTCAATGCCGCAGTGGAAATTCCTGTACCCATCGCAGCAACCGCTGTTCTTGAATAGTCAAGAGTCTCCATAAGAACCGGAGCACCCTGGCCCTCTCCCCCTATACACATCCAGCCCGGGACTCTTACATCTTCAAAGATAACCTCTGATGTGCTGGAAATCCTTATACCCAGTTTATCCTCTTTGTTCCCGATCTTTACTCCCGGAAAATCTCTATCAACCATGAAACAGCATATACCCTTATTCCCGAGTGAACGGTCCTTTGTTGCAAAAACAGTAAACTGTTTCGCAAAAGGCCCGTTTGTTATAAACTGTTTAACTCCGTTTAATATCCAGTCATCTCCGTCTTTGGTGCATTTCATAGACATACCGAGAGCATCCGATCCCGCATTCGGTTCTGTAAGGCAGAACGCGCACATAGCTCCTTCCATCATCCTTCCAAACCACCATTTCTTCTGCTCATCATTGGCAGCAACCATAATTGGATCTGTTGCAAGCAGTGATGAAGCGACAATTGTAGTTGCAAGTCCCGCATCTCTCTGGGCAATTTCATCTGCAACAATATATCTTGTCACATTATCAAGTTCCATCCCGCCATATTCAGACGGAACACCGATATTTGTAAGTCCCAGTTCATACATCTTGTCAAGTACATCCATTGGAGTATGTTCCTTCTTGTCCCACTCCCCTACAAAAGGTTTAATCTCGTTGTCCGCAAAATCCGCAGTCATCTGCCTGATCATCTCCTGCTCTTCAGTAAGCTTAAAGCCGATTACTGCTGCAGTTTTTGCTGATCCTGTAATATTGTTCATCCTTTCCCCCCATATTTTACCTGTCTTCCCGGCAGGCAGTTTCATAAAAAATTTTCAGGCGGTTTTTGCTTTATACTGTTTAAATCACAGTCTATAACCGGATTCTAAACTGATCTGAATTAACAGAAAATACTCTGTTTTTATCTGAAACCGCTGAATTTTCAGAGTAATATATATATAAAAAATAGAAAATTACAAGTACTGAAACGACCTCATAGTCGGTAATACGACACAAAAACACTACAAAAAAATAGCAAATTCTACCACAGACAACTACATAATAAGACTATTGCATTTGTTCTGAAATTAGTGATAGTATGCAATACTACAATTTTAATTTCCTGTGAGTAATCAGATTGAACTGTTCCATAAGAAAATTTTCTGTCATGCCGGATTTAATAACTTCTGATGAATATTCAGAAGTATTTTTGGGGTAAAACCGGGACGACAGATTAATTATTGTATCCTTGTGGAACAGACTATCTTAATCTTTGAATTATTAACCGGGATTAAATAAAACTTTAATTCATTTGAATTATCAGGAGGCAATAATGTTTGAATTATCAGAAGAGCAATTGATGGTGCGAGACATGTGTCGCGGTTTCGCGGAGAAAGAACTCAGAGAGCAGGCTGTTGAGATAGACAAAACCCACCGATTCCCTCTTGAGACTACAAGAAAACTCGGAGAACAAGGTATAATGGGAGTTGTTTATCCGGAGACTTATAATGGTGCCGGAATGGATTACGTTTCCTATGCAATAGCTGTTGAAGAAATTTCCAGAGTATGCGCATCATCCGGCGTAATAGTATCCGCTCATAATTCACTATGCCTGTCGCCGATTTATTATTTCGGAACTGAAGAACAGAAGAAGAAGTATCTTCCTAAACTCTGTACAGGCGAGCACATCGGTGCTTTCGCAATAACAGAACCTGGGGCAGGATCAGATTCCGGCGGTACAAAAACAATGGCAGTTAAAAGCGGAGACAGTTATATCCTCAATGGTACAAAAAATTTCATTACAAACGGCGGATATGCAGATGTCCACGTTACGCTTGCAATCACCGATAAAGACGGAATGAAAAATAAAAATTCATCTTTCTTCATAATAGAAAAAGGTGATCCGGGTTTTTCAGTCGGTAAAGTTGAAGATAAACTCGGTATCTGTGCATCATCAACAACGGAAATGGTATATGTGGATTGCAAAATACCTGAAGGAAGAATGCTCGGAGCGCCGGGTGAAGGATTTAAAATAGCGATGCATACACTTGACGGCGGACGAGTTGGTATTGCAGCTCAGGCCCTTGGCATAGCTCAGGCAGCTCTTGATGAGGCTGCAAAATATGCCAACATCAGAGAGCAGTTCGGAGCGCCTATAGGTAAACTTCAGGCGATTCAGTGGATGATCGCAGAGATGGCAACTGAGATTGAAGCATCAAGACTTCTCGTTTATAAAGCTGCTGATATTCTCTCCAAAAACGGTAAAAACAGACGCCCTGCAAGTAAATATGCCGCTATGGCAAAACTCTATGCAGCAGAATGTGCTCACAGATGCACACACAAATGTATTCAGGTTCATGGCGGATACGGATACGTAAAAGAGTATATAGCAGAGCGACTATACAGAGACGCAAGGATAACTGAAATATACGAAGGTACTTCAGAAATTCAAAAACTTGTAATTGCAATGAATGTACTTTCAGAATATGAAGAATAGTTTTAAAATGTTTGTAAACCTGATCTGATTATACTAAAAATATTCTGATTCCCTCCCTGCTACAGGGAGGGAAATCTATTAAAAATTTTGCCGGAGGAATTTTAATGAAAGAAGTAGTAATAGTAAGCGGTGCAAGAACCTCGATCGGAGCTTTTGGCGGTTCTTTGAAAGATGTGTCCGCGATTGAAATGGGTTCTCTTGTTATGAGAGAAGTATTCAGAAAAATAAATTTAAAACCTGTACCGGGAAAAGAACAGAATGAGTTCACTCCTGATAAACTAAAAGGTAAAGGCCAGCTTGACCTCGAAAAAGCAGGATATAAATACGATGCCGGCGCTAAGGAAATATCTGTAGATGAAACAATAATGGGATGCGTTCTCCAGGCTGGCCAGGGGCAGAATCCGGGAAGACAGGCTCATATTCATGCCGGAATTCCCAAGGAAGCGGCGGGATGTACAATCAATAAAGTATGCGGTTCCGGGCTTAAAGCAATAGCCATGGCAGCACAAGCGATCATGACAGGACAGTCCGATGTTGTAGTAGCAGGAGGAATGGAGAGCATGAGCAACACTCCCCTTGCACTTAAAAAAGCAAGATGGGGCCACAGAATGGAGCTCACCGGTGTAGGCGATATTCATGACCTTATGGTATATGACGGGCTTTATGAAATATTCAACGGATACCACATGGGAATTACTGCTGAAAACATTGCAGCTCTTTATGGTATAAGCAGAGAGGAACAGGATAAACTGGGAGTAATGAGCCATCAGAGAGCAATGAAAGCGATAAAAGACGGACTCTTTAAGGACGAAATTGTTCCGGTTATACTTCCTTCAAGAAAAGGTGATATCATAGTTGATACAGATGAAAGACCGATGGAAACTACTCTTGAGAAAATGGCGCAGATGAAACCGGCATTCAAAAAAGACGGAACTGTTACTGCAGCAAACGCATCAGGTATAAATGACGGAGCCGCTGCGGTACTCATGATGAGCGCTGAAAAAGCAAAAGAGCTTGGTCTTGAAGTTATAGTAAAAATAAAGTCATTCGCAACAGGCGGAGTTGATCCTGCATACATGGGACTCGGACCTGTTCCAGCTGTAAGAAGAGCCCTTAAACTCGCGGGCATGACAATAAAAGACCTCAACATGGTTGAAGTTAATGAAGCTTTTGCGTCTCAGGCAATAGGATGCTTCAGAGAGCTCGGTCTTGATAATGAATTCCCGAATCAGCTTGGAAGCGGAATCTCTCTCGGTCACCCGATCGGATGTACCGGTGCGAGAATGACTGTTACAACGATGTATCAGATGAAAAGAAATAATTTCTCGACCGGTATAGTTACAATGTGTATCGGCGGCGGAATGGGAATGGCAATGATTTTCGAAAGATAGAATCTAATGCACGGTGCTCAGCACTACGCTGGTTAAATGGGGGTGCCGGGGTTAAGCCCCGGCACCCCCATTTAGTATAACCACCAACGGTGGGTATTTAACAAGGAGCTGTTTTATGACAACAAAACAATACAACAATCTGAAATTCGGTAAAGAAGGGCACATAGGGACTATTACTCTCTCCAGGCCCAAAGCTCTCAATGCTCTGAACACTGAACTACTTCTTGAATTGAAAGATATCGTAGAAGCAATATCACAGGATGAAACTGTTCATGTACTCATAATTACCGGTGACGGGAAAGCCTTTGTCGCCGGAGCTGACATTACAGAGATGAAAGACTTCAATAGCGTCATGGGACTCAAATACGGGGAACTGGGTGCCTCTGTATTCAAAAAGATTGAAAATCTGAAAATTCCTACTATTGCCGCAGTAAACGGATTCGCACTTGGCGGAGGATGTGAACTTGCAATGAGCTGCGACATAAGAATTGCATCTGAAAACGCAAAATTCGGCCAGCCTGAAACCGGTCTTGGAATCACACCAGGATTCTCCGGATGCGTCCGGCTCGCCAGGCTTGCAGGACTCGCAAAAGCGAGAGAACTTATCTATACTGCCGACATTATCCCGGCATCAGAAGCTGAACGAATCGGATTAGTGAATAAAGTTGTACCGCCAGATCAGCTCATGGAAGCAGCGATGGATATGGCCCGTAAGATTGCTTCAAAAGCACAGATTGCAGTTAGATATTCAAAAATGGCTATAAACAAGGGGATTGAAACAGATATAGAAACAGCAATAGCATTTGAAAATCAGGTGTTCGCTCTATGCTTCTCCACCGAGGATCAGAAAGAGGGAATGGCTGCATTTGTAGATAAAAGGGCTCCGCAATTTAAGGTGAAGTAAATCTCCGTAAAACAAGGGGTTTCAGCCCCTTGTTTTTTTATGAGTCTATTCTCCTCTATACTCTTCTTATAAGTTCACTCCCGATCTCTTTAACACTCTTACACCCTGTAAGAATCATAGTCTTCTTAAATTCATCTTTAAGACTATTGAGATAAAATGATGTACCCTCTACACCCATACCGACTGCTGCAATAGCAACAGGCCTGCCGATAAGAACAAAATCCGCTCCAAGTGCGATTGCCTTAAGTATATCCACTCCGTCACGAAATCCGCCGTCTATCATAATCGTAATCGATTTACCCACAGCAGCGACTATCTCTTCAAGAACATCCATTGAGCCTGGCATCTGGTCAAGTACCCTCCCTCCATGATTTGAAACTATAATTGCATCTGCACCGGCTTTGCAAGCCATCTCAGCATCTCTTGGATTCATTATGCCCTTAAGAATGAATGGAAGTTTTGTTGCTGACTTGATTTCACGGAGTTCACTGACGCTCTTAGGTGCGACCTCCTGATTCTTCATCGCCATTGTTTTAAACACAACAGCATCTATGTCGATTCCCGCAGCAATCACTCCTGCTTTCTCAGCGGCTTTGATTCGCATTATGATCTCTTTATTATCTTTTCTCGGTTTAAAAATCGGTATGCCCCACCCGTTCTCCGCCTGAATTGCCTCAAGGCCGATTTTATATTTATCAGGAGTTGCTCCGTCACCTACAAATGCAATGGTTCCTGAATTTTTGCATCCCTTAACAACCGCGATGTTATAATCCAGCTCCTCAATTGCACCGTTCATATTAGTGACAGAACCTGTAATAGGTGCTGCCATAACAGGAAAAGATATTTTGTGCCCGAAAATTTCAGCTGATGTGTCTGGTACAACATCATCATGAATCAGTGTGGTTATAACCTTAAATTTTTTAAGAGCATCCGAGTTTCTCCTGAAAGATTCACCGTTACCGGTTCCACCCATACCCGGAACACCCGAAGCGCAGTTAGAACCGTCACAACTGTTGCATACATAACATATTTTCTTGAATTTCTCCCTTGCAGAGGCATTTATCGATTTTATAGAAATTTCAGAATCAGTGGATGTTTCGATTTTAAGCAGCTCCAGGCATTTCTTTACTGCTGCTTCTGCCTGCTGGAGGGTATCTTCCACAGCTATGACGTTTCCTGATTTTTCAACATTAGATGTGGGCTTGACGACAGTATCACCCTCTTTGATATTAAGAAATATCTCTTCAATTCCGGGAACTTTGAGAGCCTCCTCAAGTCCTGATATTTTTTTAACGACACCAGGTTTAGCTATGATAGCCCTCTCTATAGCCACTCTGTTAAACACCGGCTCAAGATTACCGGGTTCCTGCCCCAGAGATACTTCAATCATCGCCTTCATTAAATCAACACCGGATGAAAGAGGATAAGTATATGCTGACATAAATCCGCCCGAAAGCCTTGCAGCTATCTCCCCTATCATCGCTCCGCTCTTTGTGACTTTAATATCACCTTTTGCAGCGCCGGTTGTAAGGCCTAGAGCCTTAACTCCACGCCTCATTACATCACATGCATCCTCCAGCATTTCAATTTTGAGATGGGATGGCATGGTATGACCGGTTTCGACAAAATTCGGAGGGTATTCAATAATGCGATCCGCCACTCCGGTAATAGTAATCTCTTCATTAAAAATTATAGCATCAATTGAGAGCTCCGGACCTTCCATAAACTGTTCAATTATTAGTTCACCGCTTGGGGATGCGCTCTTGGCAAATTTAAACGCGTCAGCAACCTGATTGGCGTTATCTATCCTCATCACTCCTCTTGCACCCATATTATCGGAGGGTTTCATTACCACAGGGTAACCGAGTATCTTGCATCCTTTTTTAGCATCCGAAAGAGTCCATACGGGAAGAAATGCCGGCGATGGAATATTGTGCTCTTTAAATCTCATTCTCATTTTAAGCTTGTTTGTTGCTGCTTCGGCATCATCAAATTTAATCCCCGGCAGGTTAAGGGCATTAGCAACTGCGGCAACGGTCATCGATGCATCTGTTCCTACAGTTAAAACGCCGCTGATAGGTGTAATTTCATTCTGTCTTTTAGCCACCCGGACAGATCCCTGCACATCACGGGTACTCATAACAATAGGAATATCAGCATCTTTCATGCCGATAGCATCAGGATTGTAATCCGTAACTATTACCTGATACCCCATCTTCTTCGCTGTTGTAATTACTGGAGTTTGAAGCAGTCCGCCGCCGATAATCATAATTGTTTTTTTCACAGGGTTTCTCCGGATGTTTTATGTCACATTAATATATAATGAGACATAAATCCAGTCAATAAAAATCTTAACATTTTTTACAAAATGAAGATTGTTTTATATATTATAAATATGCATGTTTAAATTGATTCCCGGCATAATTAGAGCATAAAATACTGATAAGAAACGAAGCAAAAAAAGATGCTGAATAGTCAAATCTGAAAATGTGTTGAAAATAACCCTTCATTGCAATAGTATGACGATTCATACTAAGAATCAATTTTACCTGGAACAATATCCGGAGGACTTATGAACAGGAACCTCACTCTTGAGGCCGCCAGACTTACTGAATTTTCAGCTCTTTATGCCAGCAGGTATATGGGCAAAGGAGATGATGATTTATGCTACCGTGCTTCCGATGAAGCAATGTGGAAACTTCTTGAAACTCTGGATATAGATGGAGAAGTTGCAATCGGCGCAGCAAATAAAGATCTGCAGATCTATGACGGCAGAAAAGCCGGAACCGGAGATGGCGTAAAGGTTGAGATAGCCGCTAAGCCTCTGGAAGGGAAAAGAACATGTGCTATGGGAGGGACCAATGCTATTGCGGTAATCGCATTCGGAGGAAAAAACGCATTTATGAAAATGCCACCATCCCTGATGACCAAAATTGCCGTAGGGCCTGATGCTAAAGGTGTAATAGACATTGATCAGCCTACTGATATTAATATTAAAAGAGTCGCGCGGGCAAAGGGAAAATACATTGAGGATATGACCATCTGTGTTCTTGACAGAGATATGAATCATCAGCTGGTTGAAGATATCAGAAAATGCGGTGCAAGGATAAAGTTTATAACAGACGGAGATATTTCAGGGGTGATATCTACAGCTATTGATAATCCGGCAATTGATATATTTATGGGTATAGGCGGAGCGAAGGAGGCTGTTATTTCTGCAGCAGGCTTAAAGTGCCTGGGTGGAGATATGCAGGCAAAAATGTATTATAGCGACTACTTTGAAAAAGCGGTAGCTGAAAATCTTGGCCGCGGGAACGCGGATAGAATCTACAAGATAAAAGATCTGGTGAGGACAGATGACATTCTGATCTCGATTACAGGGGTGACGGATGGAGTCCTGCTTCCCGGAGTACAATATTTTGTAGGTGGAGCAAAAACTTATTCAATAGTAATAAGACAACAGACTCATACTGTCAGATTCATTAATGCTGTCCATCAATTTGACTACAAACCGATTTTCTGACAAATAGGAGCTGGCACACTTGAAAGAACACGCCCTGATTGACATTTCAGTTTTTTTTAAAATTACTGAGGAGATTACTCCCAGAAAAGGGCTCGAAGAACTTTATATCTCTATTGTTGAAATTTCCAAAGAAATTCTTGAAGCTGAAGCTGCATCCCTCCTTCTTTATCAGCAGACTGAAAATCTCCTCTACTTTAAATCAACTACTGATGAAGGGATGAAAAAAATGCTGGGAATCAGCATACCGGAAAACTCAGGTTTTGCATGGGATGTTTTCAATAATAAAAAATCAATAATCGTAAATGACGTTAATGCAGATGACCGTTTTTACAACGGCATAGATCTTGATACCGGTTTTGCAACAAAAAATATTCTCTGCACTCCAATGATGGCAAGGGATGAGTTTGTCGGAGTTCTGGAGATAGTAAATAAAACCGGCAAAGATCATTTTTCAACTCTCGACCAGCGGCTTATTGAAGTGATTGCCACGATATCAGCATCATCGATTACAAACCGGTTATTATATGAAGACCTGAAAAAAAGAGTGGAAGAGCTTAACGCCCTGTATGAACTGTCACGATCAGTAGCACTGATCGATAATGAAAACGACTTTTTTTCGAGTGTTATCAATACCCTTGCAGAATCTCTCAATGTGGAGAGAGCTTCCATCATTCTTTTTTCCCCCGAGCGGGGAAGGCTTGAAGTTATTGCAACTTACGGTTCAAGCGTTCCCCTGGGAGCAGTTGTTCCTGATGATTCTATCGCTGCACATGTTTTTAAAACCGGAAAAATAGTAAACGTAGATAATATAAAAAAAGACCTCCCTGAATACTGTAAAAAAAACACCGGATATAAAACCAACGCCTTTGTATCAGTTCCCCTCTATTACAATGACCGGATTGCCGGAGTACTGAACCTTACTGATAAAAAAAGCAGAAGACTCTTTGATGATTTTGAACTTAATGTCCTCTCTGCTTTAATCAGTCATATGACCGGAGTTTATAAAAATTTCTCTGTTAGAAAGCAGGAGGAGAAACGTAGAAAACTCAAACAGGAACTTGATATTGCCGCGGACATCCAGAGAAAAAACCTGGTAAAAATCCCTTCAAGTTTCAACGGGATTACTGTATCCCTTCTTTATGAACCTGCGAAACATGTGGGAGGGGATTTTTTTGATTTCTATGAAATAGATGATTACAATTGCGGTATCATGATTGCTGATGTTTCCGGTAAAGGGATACCAGCTGCTCTCTTTACAGGTACAGTCAAGAACATACTGAAGTTCGGTACAAAAAACAATCACAGGCCAGCCGGCCTCTTCCAGAGTTCAAATACGGCAATATACCAGGAGACTGAAGTCGGTATGTTCGTAACCGTATTCTACGCCCTGATTGATACAGTATCAAATATAATCACATTCAGTTCAGCCGGACATAATGATCAGATGCTGATTCGCAGAAAAAATCTCGAGGTTGTTAAACTTCAGGCCAGGGGAAAACCTTTCGGCATAATCAGACCGGCTAATTATGCCGAGGAGACAATTCTCTATGAGAAAGGGGATATGCTTTTCCTTTTTACAGATGGACTTGTTGAATCTCTCGGAGGTGAAGAGCTTGATATTGATAATGGATTTTCAGCTCTCTCTGAAATTATCATCTCCAATATTAATGAAACTCCTGAAAAAATGCTTAATATTATGAGAAACAGAATCCGGGAAATTTATCCTGATCAGGATCTTCTCGATGATTTGACAATTCTTATAATATCCCTTTAATTATAAAAAACAGATGAAAAAATCAAAATATATATTTCTCATCACTGGCAGCGCGATTCTTTTTGTGCTATTCAGATCTTTCGGTGTTGAATCGACAATTGACCAGATAACAAGAATCGGATGGTCCGGATTTATCATAATATGTTCGATTTATATTTTCTCCAACATAGCGCTTGCTTACGGATGGTTCGTTCTTATCAACTATCCGCTGAAGAGATCTCATTTTTATAAAATTGTTCTTGCCCGTATCGCCGGTGATTCAACATCATCAATCAATTCGCTGGGGTCTGCCGCAGGTGAAGTACTTAAAGCGATGTATGTTAAAGATATCCTGCCGATAAATGCAGGCCTTGCAACTGTTTTTCTCGACAGGCTGATACATCTTGTGTCGAGCGTTCTCATGATCCTGACAGGTATTTTCGCCGGTCTCTTTGTATTTGAATCTCATATGATTGAGACTATTGCTGTATTTATATTTCTTGCTTTAATTTTTTTTCTGATACTGAACCAATCATTTAAGTTTGCTATAAAATACAGTGATAACATTCTGCTTAACCTTATTACAAAACTCCCGATAGGACTAGATAAAAAAATTCTTACTGAAAAAAACATCGGGAAAATATCTCTCATTGATAATGAAATAAAATTTGTTTACAGCAGCAGAAATAATTTAAATCATTTTTATATATCTCTTGCAATGCACTACTTCGGTACAATTATAGCCTGCGCGCTTGAGATTTATCTAATTATTAATTTTATAAGTCCCGCGACAAGAATATCCCTTATCGAGGGATTGTTTATTTATATATTCGGATTTATTGCTACTAACGTATTTTTTTTCATTCCCGCAAATGTTGGGACAAGCGAAGGATCATACTCAATCGCCCTCTCTTTACTGGGATATGATCCTATTATAGGTCTATCAGTAGGCATTATACGAAGATTCAGGTCTTTTGTCTGGTCAGGCATCGGCGCTCTCCTTCTTTTCTATGCCGGTTTAATCAAGAAAGATGAAGTTATTACCGATATTAAAAAATAACATCAGAGCACCGGAGAAATTTATGAAAAAATTTTTACTCATTCTTTCCATTATTTTTACTGCTCTCATAATTACATTTTGCGGAAAAACTGTAATACAAGATCCGGTCTCTGCTGATACAAACAACATTTCAAAAGTACAGAATGATTCGATACTTCCAGGGAACAGTGTGAATGACAGCGGAATTAAAGATATAACAAACCATGTAGGACTTTTCGATGTGTCAATGTCCGGATACAAAGGTGAACTGTTCATCGGGATTACCGATGGAAAATTTTACGCTACAATAAAATTTTATAACTGGGGAAATGGTACTCCTCAACCGGTTACTGACCTTAAAGTTACTGATGACAAAATATATTTTAAAAGGGTGATTAACACTAAAGAGGATCTTCTCAAATATGGTGGTACCGCTTTTTTTGAACAGGATTTTTATGGAATTTTTACTTCAGATAAAAAGACCATAAAAGGTTATTATAGATACATAGGAACCCAGGATAATTGGGAAGCCATAAAAAAATAATTCATCTTTAATACGAAAAATTAAATGATACAAAAAAAAACAGCAGTAATCGGAGGAGGAGCATCGGGCCTCATTGCGGCATATTTCGCTTCTGAAAAGAGTAATGTTACGCTTTTCGAAAGACAGAAAAAAATCGGACGCAAAATTCTTGTAACAGGAAACGGAAGATGCAATATCACAAATAAAAACATAGATTCAGGACGATACCATGGACACAATCCTGAATTTACCAGCCGGGTATTCTCCTCATTCGGCCTTGCAGAAACAGAAAAATTCTTTAACTCAATAGGGATACCCCTCATAGAAGAGGATGACGGGAAACTCTTCCCCGCATCGCTTCAGGCTTCAATTGTTCCCAAAGCATTTGAATATGAGCTTGTTAAACGCGGAGTGGATATACGCGTTCACAGAAAAATCGAAAAAATAATTCCTGAAAAAAATAAATTCAGACTGATTACTGCGGGGATGGAGGAGGAGATTTTCGACTCAGTCATTCTTGCATGCGGCAGCTCTGCCTTTCCTGCAGCTGGTGCTTCAAAATCGGGCTATGAACTTGCTGAAAGTTTAGGCCATAAAGTCTACGAGCAGTTCCCCGTAATACTCCCGATTAATATCCCTCTTAAAGCGCTTCATACTCTACAGGGTATTAAATGGGACTGTGGAGTAAAAGTGCTGCATAAGGAAAAATGTACTGCCGAATCATGCGATGAACTGCTTTTTACGGCATATGGTATTTCCGGACCTGCCTCTCTTAAAGTTTCAAGAAGCGTCAATGAAATTGTTCTTGGCGGAAAAGTGCCTGACATATCACTTGACTTTTTTCCGTCACTGCGCCTGCACGACCTTGAAGAGATTCTGAGTATTCTTTTCACAGACAGAAACAAAAAATTGTCCTTTGCACTTCTAGGGATTTTGAAAGAGAGGATGCCGGAAGTTATACTTTCAATTTCAGAAATTGATCATGAAAAAAGGTGCGGATCTCTCTCCGGCAATGAGATAAAAAAAATTCTTTCAGCATTAAAAGATTTCCGTATTACTCCCGGAAAACCCAGAGGCTTTGATGAAGCTGTTGCATCTGCCGGCGGTGTATCTGTAAACGAAATAGATCCGTCAACAATGGAATCTAAGCTTGTAAAAAATCTTTTTATTACAGGAGAACTTCTGGATATAGATGGGGACAGCGGAGGTTTCAACCTTCAGTTTGCATGGAGCACCGGAGCAATTGCCGGCATGGCGCAAAATTAAAATATCATTAAGCAGGTACAAATCAATTATTATGAAATATATTGTCAGCGCATGTCTCGCAGGTGAGAGATGCAGATATGACGGCGGATCAAATGCTAATGATAAAATTAAAGCCCTTGTAGAAAACGGTAATGCACTCCCGGTCTGTCCGGAAGTACTTGGAGGACTCCCCGTTCCGCGCGTAAAATGCGAGCTTCGGATTAACAGTAACGGATCTCCGGTAATAACAGGTGAAGACGGAAGCGATTATACCGGACCTTTCACTCGCGGAGCACTGATAGCGCTTGAAATTGCAGAGAAAAACGGAATCACTCAGGCAATTCTGAAATCAAAAAGTCCCTCATGCGGCAGCGGATTTATTTACGATGGGACTTTTTCGGGAAAAATTGTTGGAGGTAACGGTATTACTGCTGATCTTTTTACTAAATCCGGTATTAAGGTTTTTACAGAAAAGAACTTTGAAGGAACTGACCCCGAAGGTTAGAACAACGACATAAATCCTTCAATCATTGTAATCTTTGTACATGCAGTATTTAATATATCTTCTGAATGAAAAGTAGCAACTACTGTATAGGAGATAAACTTTCCCCCGGAGCTCTCTTTATGAGTAACACTCCCGTTAACTGCATGTTCATGAACAATATTTTTTATAGTGTCCATTGTATATGGCTGATTTCTGAATACCGCTTTAAAAATAATTTCAGCAGGATATAAAATTTCTCTTTTAGTTGTGCCGCTCTCTATCATCTTTTGTTCTCTTTTTTTTAACATATCCCTTTAGCCCCCGCACCCCCGGAGGGGGCAAGGATTCAGGCTTTGCCCCCTCCGGGGGTGCGGGGGCTTGCACTTGCTATTTATAATACTTATTATTAACCATTAAACATTAATAAATTTTTTCGGGACCCTCGGTGCGATTGAGGTTACTACTTCATAGTTAATAGTTCCGGTTTTTTCAGCAATCTCCTCTGCGGAAATAGTCATACCGCCCTGGCTTCCCATTATTACAACTTCATCATTTAGAGAAACTCCATCAATAAATGTTACATCAATCATTGTCAAATCCATACAGACTCTTCCCAGAACCGGAGCTTTCTTCCCGCGGACAAGCATCTCCCCTCTGGAAGATAATAACCTGTTTAAACCGTCAGCATATCCTGCAGGTACGGTTGCTATTATAGTCTCTCTATCAGTAACAAAAGTGCTGCCGTAGCTTACTTTAAATCCGGCTGACACTTTCTTAATATGGATAATCTTTGATTTGAAAGACATTACCGGTTTCAGATTAATTCTGCTTTTATCAACCTCATCGGACGGGTACAGGCCGTACATTATTATCCCGGGACGGACTATATCAAAATGAGAGTCGGGAATCTCCATTAAGCCTGCACTGTTAGCCATATGGAAAAGAATTTTCTGCGGCAGTATATTTTCAAGTTCTTTCTTCAGCTTCAGAAAAAGGGAAAGCTGCTGATTAGCATGAGTTTTATCTTTTGTGTCAGCATTCGCGAAATGTGAATACACCGCCTCAATCTCAATAAAGGGAAGTTCCGAAATCCTTTTAATCTCTCCGGTTAAAGAATAGTACTCCTGATCAGTAGTAAGCCCATCTGCAAGAAACCCAAGACGTCCCATCCCTGTATCAACTTTTATATGAACTTTTATTTTTTTACCGCTCCGAGATGCTTTGTTTGAAAATTTTTCCGCTTCATCAAAGGAATTAATGGTAGGACGGACATTCAGTTCAAGATATCTTTCAGTATTTTCAGAGACGCAATCATCAAATAACAGGATAGGGATCTCTATACCGCAATCCCTGAGTTGAATCGCTTCATTCATCCTTGCAACAGCAAGAAAAGCTGCACCGCATGAAGCTGCCTCGCAGGCAATCATCTCTCCCCCGTGACCGTAGGCATCAGCTTTTACCACAGCCATAATTTCAGTACCGGGATTTAAAATTTTCCGGATCTCTTTAAGATTATGCCTGAAAGCTTCCAGGTCTATCTCGGTATATATAGGTGAATCATTGCTGTATAAGGTCATGTATTTCTTCCATACAAATATGATTTTGTAATTTATCTCCTGAAGCCCCGCACCCTCGGAGAGGGCTTTCACTCAATTCATTTATAACAGCATTTCCTGTCAATAGTAAAAATTTACTCACTCTCCTGAAAAAAAGAGCGCAATATAAGCCTTCAGCGACACCACATATTCCAGTTTAATGGAAGATTCCACAGCCCATGAAGAATCTTTATAGAGCTGAAGAGTTCTCCGGAAAATATTTTCCGAATCCAGAATTTCAGGGACAGTCTTTCTTCTATCTAAAAATCCCCTGTTGTGCCTGTCGAAAAACAGTTCCTTTTCAGCTTTATGAAGACACTCATCACCTCTCCTGTACATCCTGTATGCATCCACCTCATAGCTGTCGTTATATGAATCTATTATATTCAGACATTCCGAGGCCCTGTAAAAGTCAAAGATCATTTTCCCGAATATATTAAAATGTTCAAGAAGCTCGCGGTCTCTGGTCAATGAAGAATACTTTTTTATAAGGTGGTACGACTTTCTCAGTGAGACTATTATATCATTGTATATCTTCCTGTTCCCCCGCTCTTCTCTCCTGTGAAAATTATAAAGGTTATATTGAAAATATTTATACATTACATCTTTTGCATCCTCTCTTGCCTTGACAAATCTGGCTATAAGATACTCTCTCTCCTCTTCTTTTGCATATTCGTTCTGCTCTTCGTTTCTGCGTTTTTCCCTCTCTGCCGCCGCTTTCGCGCGCTGTACCTCTTCAGATTCCCTGAACTCCTGTACTGCTTCAGCGCTCCCCTGGTTGAACCTATAACTCATAAGAGTGGAATAAGCTGTGTTTAGAACTGTCATCTGTTCATTTGCCCATTCGCGTCTCTGTGGATTTTTGTCAGGATGGTATTTCATCGCCATGGCTTTAAATGAGCGCGAAATCTCCTCGTCAGATGAGGTCTCCCCGATTTGCAGTATTCTGTAGCAGACGGCAATTTCCATTAAATAACCTGAATATTTTATTACTTCCCGCCAGTCAATTGCCGGCGTAAAAACATAACTGTAATAATCTATAGAGAACAGTTATGTTTCTTAATCAGACATATTACGCCGGCTGGAACTAAATGCAATAAAAAATTTATCGACGGATTTATTATTCTCTAACTTCCCTTTCAACAGGCTCAGGAGGAATCCTACGGTAGCGGACTTAAAGATACTTTACAATAACTATTTCGCATTCTACAATGACAGAGTCATAAACCTGATACTCAATAAACAGATATTTTATTTTAACAATAGAAAACCCGGGGTAAATAATATGAGCGGTTCTGAATATTTTGAAAATGTCGCAGATAAATGGGATTCAATGAGAAAGGATTTCTTTTCAGAAAAAGTCAGAGACGAGGCTATCATTCAGCTGAAAACAGTGAGCGGCAAAATTGCAGCTGATATCGGTGCAGGCACAGGTTTTATGTCTGAAGGCCTTCTTGATGCTGAACTTATTGTTGTTGCGGTAGATTCATCTCCCGCCATGATAGAAATTATGAAAGAAAAATTCGCTGACATAAAAGAGTTCCAGGCTGTGCTGACAGATCCGGATATTATAAAACTCTCCGACGAATCAGTAGATTATGCGTTCGCCAACATGTACCTTCACCATACGGAAGAACCCCAGGCTGCACTTAAAGAGATTATACGTATATTAAAACCCGGCGGGAAAGCAGCAATAACTGATCTTATGCTCCACAATCATGAAGAGCTGATTAAAAACCATCACGACAGATGGCCCGGATTCTCATTCCCTGATCTTTACGACTGGTTTATAAGTGCAGGCTTTAAAAATATTTCGATTGAAAAACTTAATCAGAGCTGTACCTGCAAAGAAGAATGCGGGGGAGAGATTAAGATTGATATATTCATTGCATGCGGTGAGAAATAAAATCAGGCATACTCTATATTTTTTCATCCTCATGAAGTTTTTTATAAACCCCGGGATACATTTTTTTCACACAATCAGGGCAGAGTCCATGTGAAAACTCCGCTTCAGAATGATTACTTATGTACTCCTCAATCTGATTCCAGTATCCGTTATCATCACGGATTTTTTTACATGACGCACAGATGGGGAGCAGGCCGCTGAGAGCTTTAACATCTTCCAGCGCTTTCCGGAGCTCTGAAATCATCCGCTCCCGTTCCGCTTCCATATTTTTTCTTAAGTTAATATCTGTAAGCAGACTTAATGTTGCAGGTCTTCCCTTCCACTGAATCCTGCTTGCTGAAATGGAAACCCAGATCTGTTTACCTCCCGTGCCAGATAATCTGAAATCATAAACTTTATAAAGATTCTCTCCGGATATACGCTTTTCATGACTTTCTAAAACTATATCACGATCATCAGGATGCACGACATCAAGCATTGGCATCCCGATAATTGTTTCGTTCGGTATACCGAGCAGAATGGACATTCTTGTGTTTGCATAAACAAAAGTCTTATCCTGAACTATAACAATAGCTTCATTTGCCTTTTCTACAAGCGTTCTGTATTTCTCCTCACTTTCGAAGAGCAGAGTATCATCGCGCTCCTTCAGCATTAACAGAAATCCTATACCACCCACAAGCATTAGAAAATAAGCCTGAACAAAAGTAA
>Ga0209099_1001534_pt1 | contig 22712 bp, 25 predicted proteins | sample AD_JPNHW2_MetaG_FD_184430 | JGI IMG/M metagenome (GOLD analysis project Ga0209099, IMG submission 184430) | Active sludge microbial communities of municipal wastewater-treating anaerobic digesters from Japan - AD_JPNHW2_MetaG (SPAdes) (version 2) | ecosystem: Engineered > Bioreactor > Anaerobic... | reverse complement strand
GACTCCCAGGGCGTCTGCCTCCACGTCTCGCAGGTGCGAATGCAGTAGCCGCATTGAAGGCAAGCTTGAACCTCTCTGTCGATGTTCGGTAATTTGACCATTGCGATACCTCTGAGCCCAAGTGAGGAGGGTGGACCAATGCCCAACCCCGTTTAGATTGTGCTCTATGCATGCCCACCCGGTATTAAAGTTTTTTCAGCTCATCCATCGTGATGGCCAAAGGGGGTCAGAAATAAAAATATTTGTTACTGAATTATTATGTTGGTGAGCCCTCTCCGAACCATCAACCCTCCAAGATCGGGGAGTATCCGTACCACGCGCCTTTGTCACGCAGCAATTGCATGCTCTCTTCCAACAGCTTGCGGTGGCCTTCCTCGATCGAAGCGAGCTTCTCCAGAAGGCGCCTCACCCCCGGCTCCTCGACCATCAGGGCCGCTCCGCGGTACATCTTCACCGATGACATCTCGACCTGAATGCCGATCTCCAGGGCCTTGATGTCATCCTCCAGGGTCATGCAGCGGTCCGGAGGGAAGGGGAACGCCCTTTCGGGAACTACTCCCAGTAACGAACGGGCGGGGATAACTTCCTTCGGATCTCGGTCTGGGGCGATACGTCGCATCTCCTTCTCCACATGGTCCTTGTGCGTCACCTCGTCCCTGCCCAATCCCCTCAACAGGGCCGCTCCGTTCTCGTCATCAACGCACTCGCTGAACCGGCGATAGAACTCAATGCCGAACAGCTCTATCTGCCGCGCTGCCGCCAAAACGCCCAGGACGTCCACGTTCTCCGTCATCATTCTCCCCATCAGAAAATAGCGTGCAGGTCTGATAATGCTTTTGCCAGCATCCTCCTCCGTCCTGATAAAGATTTTTTGGTCAAATAGAAATCTTTAAGATGCCTCCTAGGGTCCGCCGCCCATCGAGCACCTTAAGAGGCGATGATGTCCATGTCCTTCTCGTCCTTAGTTCATTGAGGCCTTGTAAATGTTGTCAGCCGTATTGCCCGCCCTGATGCTGTCCCTGCCCTTGCTGGGTACAGCGTTGGCGCTCCTACTGAGGAGCGAAAAGCATCGGGTTTACAGCTACCTTTGCTCGGCGGCCTCGGCGGTGAGCGCCGCCTTCTGGTCCTTACTCGTGCTTCTGAACGGAACGTCCACGTTCGTCCTCGACGTCCCGTCGGCCATGGGCGACTACGCCATCCGCCTCGATGCGCTGGGCGCGCTCGTGCTCCTCATAACCTCGCTTACCTTCGCCTGCGTGGCCATGTACTCCCTCTTCTCCAGGGAAGGGATAACCTCCCGGGGGGCCTCGATATTCAACCTCTTCATGCTCTCGGTCCTCCTGGCCATGGTGGCCGATCACTTGCTCCTGCTTCTGGTGGCCTGGGAGGCCACGTCCCTGACCTCCTTCCTGGGCGCCTGGGGTTCCCGCGAGGACCAGGACACCGCTGCCGGCTGGAAGTATCTGGCGGTGACCCATTTCGGGGCGGCCCTGATCATCGTCGCTCTGGTCTTTCTGTCCACAACCTCGGGCGAGGTCCGTCTGAGCGAGATGCATGGCCTATCCGCAACGCTCGGTCCCTTAACGTCCGCCGTGGTCATCCTCCTGGCATTCCTGGGTTTCGGAAGCAAGCTGGGGATATTGCCGTTACATATCTGGATGCCTGACCTGTACAGCCGGTCACCCTCCACCATCACCGCCTTGCTCTCCACGGCCGCTTCCAACGTGGCCGTTCTCGTGCTGGTCCGCATCATTTTCGATATGGTCGGGGTGGGGGACCAGCACATGCTGTCGCTGCTGGTCATGGGAATGGCCGCCACCACCGCCCTCTGGGCTGCTTGGCAGGCTCTGGTGCAAAGGGACGGTTCGCGCGTTCTGGCCTTCTCCAGCATGGAGAACATGGGGCTGATACTGCTTACCATCGGCGCGGCCATGCTCTTCCAGTCCTACGGAGCGGCGGAGCCGGCGGCGTTCGCCATAATGGCCGCCATGTTCCATCTTATCAATCATACCGTGTTCAAGTCGCTGTTGCTGATGGGCGTAGGTACCGTCCGCCGGGCGGCTGGGGAATGGGACCTGGAGAAACTAGGCGGTCTGGCCAGGACCATGCCCGGCCTCTCCGCCGTCTTCCTGTTCGGAACGCTTGCGGTGGCCGCATTGCCGCCCTTCTCGGGCTTCGTCTCGGAATGGGCCATGTTCAAGTCCCTGATGCACGCCGAGCCGATAGCCGATCCACTTATACGTATCGCGTTACCACTGGCCATCGCGGTCATGGCCCTGTGCACGGCAATAGCCGCCGCGGCCTACCTGCGCCTCTTCGGCTTCACTTTCCTAGGTCGTCCCCGCTCCAACGGGGCCGCCCGGCCGCGGCCGCTGGACCGGGTGGAGATTTTCCCACTGGTCCCCTTGGCCGCTCTATGCCTCTTGCTGGGGGTTGCCTCCTTCCCCCTTCTCGAAGAGCTGACCTCCGCCGTCTCTCCGCTGGTCGGGGCCACCGGCATACAGGTCATCGAGGGGTACAGCATCAACTTCCTGCACCAGGGCGGGCTGAACCCGCTCGGTCTCAGCGCCCTCCTGGCCGGGGCGATACTGGTCGTTTTCCTGGTCCTGCGGGCGACCGGAAAAAGAAAGGTGGTCCTAGGCGACACCTGGGACTGCGGAACGACCCTGGACCGCCGGACCCAGTACACTCCAACTGGTTTTTCCCAACCTTTGATGCGAGTGTTCAAGCAGGTCTACCGTCCGCACACGGAGGTGAAGGAAGAGCCGCACCCCTCCATCTATATCCGCACGGTGCGCTTCGAGCAGGCGCTTCCCGAGATGTTCACGGCCCACATCTACCAACCCTTGGTCGCCGCCACCGTCGCTGTCGCCATGCGCGTGAAGCGAATGCAGAGCGGAAGCATACAGGCCTACCTGGCCTACCTGATGATCATCCTGATCGTATTACTGGTGGTGTTGAGGTGAGGACATGCAACTGAGCGACCTTCTTCTGAACCTGGCGGAGGTGCTGTTCATCCTCCTGTCCTCGCCCCTGCTCGCCGGGGTGATCCGGAAGGTCAAATCCTGGATGCAGTGCCGTCAGGGACCGAGCGTCCTGCAGCCGTACCGCGACATATGGAAGCTGCTGCACAAATCCACCGTGGTCTCCAAGGAGGCCTCCTGGCTGTTCCTCATCATCCCCTATGTTTGCTTGGGGGCCATGGTCTGCCTGGCGATGATGGTACCGGTGTTCACCACCGGCCCCTCCGGAGGGGTGGGGGACATGGTGGCGGTGATCTACATCCTAGGTCTCTTCCGTTTCATGATGGTGCTCGGCGGTCTCGAAGGGGGAAGCTCGTTCGGAGGCATGGGCAGCAGCCGGGAGCTCATGATATCGGCCATCGTGGAACCTACGTTGCTATTGTCCATCTTCTCGGTGGCCGCCATCTCGGGCACCACCGACCTATCGGCGATATCCGCTCACTTCGCCGGACAAGGGCTCAGCGGTATTTCGCCCACCCTGTTCCTGGCCTCGGCCGCCATATTCATATCGCTCATGGCCGAGAACTCCCGGGTGCCCTTTGACAACCCGGCCACCCATCTGGAGCTGACCATGGTCCACGAAGGCATGCTGCTCGAGTATTCCGGCAGGGAGCTGGCGTTGATGGACATGGCCTCCTATGTTCGGCTGACCATGTTCATGGTAATACTGAGCAACGTCTTCTTCCCCTGGGGGATCGCCCTGGGCATGGAGGCGGGCGAGCTGGCGCTCGGGGTCGGGTCCATCGCCCTGAAGCTCCTGGTGCTCGCTATAAGCGTGGCATTGGTGGAGTCGGTCATGGCCAAGATGCGCCTGTTCCGGCTGCCCAACCTGCTGACGATATCTTTCACGTTGTCCCTGCTGGCGGTGATGTCCTATTACATTCTGTGAGGTGAGAGCATGGTCGACCTTCTGAGCATAGACACCATAAACTTCCTGGCGGCGGCCATATTGTTGGTGTCCTTGCTGGTCATGGCCAGCACCCGGATGGGGCAGCTGGTACGCTCCTTCGCCATCCAGTCTATCATGCTGGCGGCCATATCGGTGGTCCTGGCGCATTATACCGGCTCGGAGCACATCTATATCGTGGCCGCCCTGACCCTGGTCGTCAAGGGCATCATAATCCCGCGCTTCCTGATGTACTCGATAGACCGCCTCAAGGTGCACCGGGAGATCGAGCCGCTGGTGGGCATACCGGCCTCGCTGCTCATCTCCGGAGGTTTGGTGATCGTGGCCTATTACGTGACCGAACCGCTCATCTCCTCGGCGGAAGCGGTCACCCGCAACTGCCTGGCCATATCCTTGGCGGTGGTGTTCATCGGCATGTTCATGATGATCAGCCGGCGCAAGGCCATGACCCAGATGGTAGGTCTGCTGATGATGGAGAACGGGCTTTTCCTGGGCATCATCTCCACCACCTATGGCATGCCGCTCATCGTGGAGATAGGCATATTCTTCGACGTGTTCATGGCCGTGCTGATCATGGGCATATTCGCCTACCGCATCAACCAGACCTTCGAGACGCTCGACACCACCTTCCTGAGGAGGCTGAGGGGTTAACATGGTCGAGATTCTGTTGCTGGTCCCGCTGATCACCGCCTTGCTGTGCGCTATATCCCGTAGCGAGAGGGCTATCTTCGTGTTCAGCGTGGCCGGCTCGCTGATCACCGCCCTGGTGGCGATCCCCTACTGCTACCAGGCCTTCTTCGAAGGCCCCGTCGATACCGGTCTGTGGTACCTGGACCCGCTGTCCGGTCTCTTCATGGTCGTCATCGTGGTCATAACCGCCCTGGTGAGCCTGTACTCAGTGGAGTATCTGAAGCACGACCGCACGGAGGGCGAGATCAACATCAAGGACCTGCGCTACTACCACGCGCTCCTGCACCTCTTCGCCTTCAGCATGCTCGTCGTGGTGGTGGTGGACTCCCTAGGCCTCATGTGGATCGCCGTGGAAGGGACCACCCTGGTCTCGGCCTTCCTGGTCGGCTTCTACAAGAAGAGCGAGGCCATGGAGGCTTCCTGGAAGTATCTGATAATCTGTTCCGTGGGGATAACCCTCGCCCTGCTGGGCATCATACTCCTGTACGCCTCGTCCGTGGATGCGCTGGGCGCTAACGCCGACACCCTGGACTGGTCGGTGCTTCGTTCGGTGGCCGGACAGCTGGACCCCGCCCTGCTTAAAATATCTTTCATCTTCATCCTGGTAGGACTGGGCACCAAGGCCGGGCTGGCGCCCATGCATACCTGGCTGCCGGACGCTCACAGCCAGGCCCCGACGCCAATCAGCGCCCTGCTTTCCGCCGTCCTGCTGAACTGCGCCATGTACGGCGTGCTGAGGGTGCACATCCTGGCCAATGAAGCGGTGCCGGGATTCTCCTCGTCGCTGCTGATTTTCTTCGGTCTATTGTCATTGGCCATCGCCACCGCCTTCATATTGACGTCCAGGGACGTCAAGCGGTTCCTGGCCTTCTCCAGCGTGGAACACATGGGCATAATAGCGCTAGGCTTCGGAATAGGCGGGCCGCTGGCCGTGTTCGGAGCGGTGTTCCATGTGCTGGCGCATTCTCTCACCAAGACCCTGATGTTCTTCGGTGCCGGGAACGTGATCCAAAAGTACCGCACCCGGGAGATGAAGGACATCAAAGGTCTGGGGAGGACGATGCCGACCACCGCCGCCCTGCTGGTGCTGGGAGGGGCGGCCATAGCCGGTTCACCGCCGTTCGCCATATTCATCGGCGAGCTGTTCATAATCTCCGGGGCGCTGGTCCAGGGCGATTACCTGGTGGCCGGGCTCTTCATCGCGCTCCTGGTCATAATATTCGCCGGGATGACCTACCGCATCTTCGGCATGGTCTCCGGAAAACCGCAGGAAGGGCTGCCCGAAGGGGAGCTGGGAAAGCTTCGTTTGCTGCCGATGCTCTTCCTGGCCTTGGCGATATTGGGGCTGGGGCTGTTCCTTCCGGAGGTCGTGTCAGACGCCCTATCCGCGGTGGTCGAACTGTTCGGGGTGAGCGCATGAGGTATTACAACGTCGAGCTTCTGGATTCTTTGCCGTTTCCGCCATTCGGGTACGAGGAGAGGAACGGACGGCTGCACCTGGCCGTACCGGACGACCTGTTGCGCCCGCTGGTTTCCCACCTGGTGCGCAAGGAGGAGGGCGAGCTTTCCAATCTTTACTACGTTCCGAGCGACAACAAGGTGATGGCCCTGGTACTGGTCCCCCGCCACGGCATCGTGGTCCTAGAGAGCGAGCTGGAAGGGGAGGGATATCCCTCTCTTACCACGGAGGTCCCGGCGGCCAACTGGTACGAGCGGGAGATGATGGAGATGAGCGGCATCACGCCTCTGGACCATCCCGATCCCCGGCCGCTGCATCTGCACGAATGGCCGCGGCACGTGCATCCTCTCTCACCGGGGTTCGACAAGGGGGCCAAGGTGCCGTTCACCGGGGAGGCGCACCACTACCGCAGGGTGGAGGGGGACGGAATATTGGAGGTCCCGGTCGGACCGGTGCACGCCGGGGTCATCGAACCTGGGCATTTCCGTTTCTCCACCGCCGGGGAGCCGATATTGAACCTGGAGGTTCGCCTGGGATACGTTCACCGGGGCGTCGAGAGGTCGCTGGAGGGTTGCACACTTAACCGCGCGCTGCGCCTGGTCGAGAGGATCTCCGGGGACAACGGCGTGGCGCACGCCCTGGCATTCTGCCAGGCGGTGGAGATGGCCAACCCCGTTCCGGACAGGGCTCAGCTACTCCGTTGCATCTACGCCGAGCTGGAGCGTATCTACAACCATTTGGGTGACATAGGGGGCATGGCCACCGACGTGGCTTTCGCCGTGCCGGCCGCCGAGGCCTCGGTGCTCAGGGAGCGCATGCTACGTTTGAACGCCAACCTCACCGGGCACCGGCTGCTCTGGGGATCCATCGCCATCGGCGGGGCGGCCCGGGACCTGGACGAGGGGAGGAGGGACCTGCTGGAAGGGGCGATGGTCGATCTCGGTCTGACCTTCGAGCCTATGGTGGATTCCTTGTTGGGGTCGCCGTCCTTCCTGGACCGGGTGGAGACGACCGGGACGCTGGCGCTGCCAATGGCCAAGGACCTGCGGGCGACCGGGCCGGTGGCCCGGGCCTCCGGCTGGGACAGGGACACCAGGAGGGACTTCCCCTACGGCGCCTATGGACGCCTGAGCTTCCTGGTGCCGGTGCGCCGGGAGGGGGACGTTCTGGCCAGGCTCATGGTGAAGGTCGAAGAGGTGCGCGAGTCGATCAGCATGGTCAAGCAATGTGTGGACCATCTCCACGAGGGAGCCATTCGCTCCGAGATGCCGTTACCGGATGGCTTCGGCCTCGGTCTGGTGGAGGCCCCCCGCGGTGAGCTGGTACACTGCGTTCACTTCCGAGAAGGAAATATAGTCCGGTACAAGGTGCGCGATCCATCGTTCTGCAACTGGCCGACCATGGAGAGGGCGGTACTCGGCAATATCGTGCCGGATTTCCCGCTGATCAACAAGAGCTACAACCTGTCGTACGCGGGGAACGATCTGTAGGGGTTACCATGCTAGACATCATCGAGAGGAGGGTCCGGGACAAGAAGGTGGTCACCGAAAAGCTGCGATTGTTGCAGCAGCAGGGCCACACCCGCGCACCCATGGCCGACGCCCGCTGCGACCTATGCGGAGAATGCGTCCCCGTCTGTCCGGCATCGGCCATCTCCACCCAGGGCGATTGGAGCGTGGATGCCGGAAAATGCCTGTTCTGTGGCGATTGCCTCCCGGCCTGTCCGCGGGACGCCATATCGTTCTCGGTCAAGGTCCCGGCGGTAACTCAGCGCTCATCATTTACGCTTTTCCGGAACGTACCGCTACCCGAGCTGAAGGTTCAATTGCGGGACGAGGCACGCAAGGTTCTGGGCAGGTCCCTGGCCATCCGCATGGTAGATGCCGGTTCCTGCAACGGTTGCGAGGTGGAGGTGAACTCCCTATCCAATCCGATATACGACCTGGAGCGCTTCGGCATCAAGATCGTGGCCTCGCCCAGGCATGCCGACATGCTGTTGGTCACCGGGCCGGTCACCCGGAACATGCTCCCGGCGCTCATGAAGACCTACCGGGCCGCACCTGAGCCACGTTTGGTGGTGGCCATGGGCACCTGCGCCATATCGGGCGGTCCGTTCGGTGGCACATACGCCGCGGGGAATGGAGTGGCCGAAGCTCTGCCAGTGGACCTGTTCATCCCCGGTTGCCCGCCGCACCCACGTACCGTCGTCCTGGCGCTGTTGGAGGCGCTAGGTCGTCTCTGATCACTTGACGACGATGACCGTGCAGTGCGAGTTGTGCACCACGTGGTCCGAGACGCTGCCGATAAGTACTCTGTCCAGGACGGTCTTGCCCGATGTGCCCACGATTATCACCGAGGCGTTCACCCTTTCGGCCACGGCGATGGTCGATTCGGCCGGCGCGCCGGTCTCCAGGAGAACGGTGGTCTCCACTCCCTGCTGGGTCGCCCTGGCTTTGATCTGCTCAAGGTGCTTCTTAGCGTCCCCCACGGTGCCCTCCCGGTTCTCCTCGTGCCTCGGGCCTATTACGAAAACGACGAACAGAGCCTCTTTGTGCAGCCGCGCGTACTCCAGAGCATAATCGATCGCTTTGGAGGTGTGCGACCTGCCATCGGTAGCCAGAACAACGCTCATTTAGTGCCTTCTTCCTCGGAATGTGCTTCGCCAGATATAAAATTGTCAATGCCACCAATCACTCGTCCGGACCATACCGCTTGGAGCAGTAAATGATGTCATGATGCTCCTGGTAGCCGAGCTCGGCGAACAGCTTCCGAGAGCGATGGTTATGCTCATGGACCTGCACGGCGAAGATGTTGACCCCTAGGGTGGAGAGATCCTCCTCCGCCCGGCTGACCAGCTCTTTGGCGATCCCCTTCCCCTGCTCCTCCGGGGGAACCGCTAGACGGTTCAGCCATCCCTTTCGCAGGTCGTGGGTGACCAGCACCACCCCGACCACTTTTCCGTGGTCCTCGGCCACCAGGTAGATGGACGAATCCTTCTCCAGCTGCTCCCGCACCCGCTCCTCGGAGTCCCTGCCCCGCGGCTGATAGGGAAGCCCGGACCTTATCCAGATGTCGACGACCTGGGCATAATCATCAGAACGCATCCTGCGTATCACGACGCTCATATCTCCAGCTCCAGGCCTATCGGGCAGTGGTCCGAGCCCTGGACCTCGGGCAGGATGAAGGCGTTTCGGCACCTGTTCCTCAGCCCTTCGTCAACGAAGAAGTAGTCTATGCGCCATCCCACGTTCCGTTCCCTGGCCCGGGTCTTCATGTCCCACCAGGTGTAACGTTCCGGGCTCGGATCGAACATGCGGAACGTGTCTACGAAACCGGCGGCCAAAAAATCGTCTATCCATCTTCTCTCCTGGGGCAGGAACCCGGAGACCTTACCGTTCTCCTTGGGGCGGGCCAGATCGATCTCCCGGTGCGCGGTGTTCACGTCCCCGCACACGATCACGTGCTTTCCGCCCTCCACGGTTCGCTTGGCCACCTCCAGGAACTCCTGGTAGAACTCCATCTTGTATCGCAGCCGTTCCGGGGAGGCCTTTCCGTTCGGGAAGTATATGTTGAAGAGAACGAACTCATCGAAATGGGCCACCAGGGTCCGGCCCTCGGAATCGAAGCGCCTCTGTCCGAAGCCAGGTATCACCTTGTTCGGTTCCACCTTCGAATAGATGCCCACCCCGCTGTAGCCCTTCTTCTCCTCCGGCGAAACGAAATAGGAATGGTATCCTGGAGCGTTACGCAATCCATCCGGCAACTGGTCCACGGTGGCCTTGGTCTCCTGCAGGCAGATGATGTCCGCCCCGTCCCGCTCTAGCAATCCATTCAGATCTTTCTTGTAGGCCGCCCGGATCCCGTTGACGTTCCAGCATAAAAGGCGCAAGGTCATGACCGTCCAGAGGATTGAATTAGCTTGTAAATAAATGAACGGCGGCGGTCGCTAACGTTCTCGCCATACGAAATCATCAATCAAGCATTATATCTCAAAAAGAGAATTCTCGCCCTCGGTGGGAAACGGGGAGGGCGGTCACTTGTGTCCACGTGGTTGATGGTCGGTGGCCACCGATGAAAGGTGCATGATGCGAACGAGCGGCGAGGGGAATTCTTGGAAGAGGAGCTTCTTTACCATCTGGGGAGGGCAGTCCTTCTCCCTGGTCGGGAGCGCCCTGGTCCAGTTCGCCCTGGTCTGGTGGCTGACGGTGGAGACCGGTTCGGCGACCGTGCTGGCCCTGGGAACGCTGATGGGAGTTCTCCCGCAGGTCCTGGTCGCTCCCTGGGCCGGAGCCTACGTCGACCGCTGGAACCGCCGCCGGACGATGATCGCGGCGGATTCCCTAATATCGCTTATGGCCCTGCTGCTCATGCTGGCCTTCCTGGCCGGAACGGCGGAGGTCTGGATGGTTCTCCTGGCCATGTTCGGTCGGGCCACCGTATCCGGGTTCCATTGGCCGGCCATGCAGGCCGCCACCTCGTTGATGGTGCCCGAGCGTCACTTGGGAAGGGTGGGCGGGCTAAATCAGGCCATGTTCGGTCTTTCCAGCGTGATCGCCGCCCCGGCCGGGGCGGTGATGATAGCGCTGTTCCCGATGTGGGCGGTGCTGTCGGTCGACCTGATCACGGCTGTGATCGCTATCGTTCCATTGATGTTCATCCACGTGCCCGAGCCGGATAGGGGCGTAAAGGAAAAAGCGTCCCTCATGAACGAGATGAAGGAGGGGTTGGCCTTCCTGAAGAGCTGGCGCGGCGCTCTGTCTATAATGTTCCTGTTCATGATAGCCAATCTTCTGCTCAGCCCGGCCTTTTCCCTGCTGCCACTGCTGGTCATTGACCACTTCCGAGGAGGTGCCGGCGAGTACGCGGCGATGGAGGCCCTGGCCGGCATCGGAATGCTGGCGGGGGGTGTGCTCTTGGGGGTTTGGGGAGGAGGCAAGCGCAAGATCATCACCATGCTGGTCTCCACGATGGTGCTTAGCCTGGCCATGACCGCCCTGGGGATCGTTCCGGCCGAGGTCATCCTGCTGGCCTATGGGCTATCGGCAGCGGTCGGCCTCAGCATCTCGCTGCTTAACGGTTCCATGATGGCCATGATGCAGGCGTCCGTCCCCTTCGCCATGCAGGGCAGGGTGTTCGCCTTGATTAGCGCCGGGGCGACCGCCATGATGCCGGTCGGACTTTTACTGGCCGGTCCATTGGCCGACGCGTTCGGCGTCCGCATCTGGTATCTGGTCGCCGGGGTACCGATGATATTCATCACGCTGGCCTACACGTTGTCCGGGTCGGTGCTCCATATCGAGGACCAGGTCATGAAAGGGTCGGCCAAGGACGCCCAGCATAAGGAAGGGGGCGCTTCTTAGGGAAGGCGCTTCTGTCATCCATGATAATCGTCCCCCACATCACTTATATCGGTTCCAGGAATATTCTCCCCTGCCAGGTCGACCATGGAATACTATGGGGCTATCGTGATCGTACCCAATCTTCTTGCGGCAGCGTTCACCGCCGGGGTGGCCTACAAGGTCCTGAAAGGGAAGGAGACCGAGCACCGCACGGCCATGGCCATCTGCTTCGCCTTCGTCTCGTTGAACTTCATGGTGCTTCTGGCAGAGAAGCTGATCGGAGACCTGGACCTAGTGCTGGCGGTGGTCGTGCTGGAGTACTTGTGTGGGTCGATGATCATCATCTCCCTGCTCATCTTCGTCATTCAGTACATAGGACTGGGGAGATACATCACCAGGCGAAATTTGCTGCTGATCGCCTTCCCGGCCATCCTGTCCGTCCTCCTGAACTCGACCAACGGTCTGCACCACCTTTTCTATCGCGACGTCATCATCATCCAGAGCCACGGGTTCTACATGTTCGAGGCCGAGTACGGCCCGCTGTTCGTGATCTGGATGGGTTATATGATCTCGGTCATCCTGATCACCAACATTTTGCTGGCCAGGGCGTTCCTGGAGACGCTTCCCGAACGCCGGGCCGGGCTGGGGATCATCATGCTGGCCACTCTGACCATATTGTTCAGTGGCCTGTTGTACGTGTTCAGCCCCCGTGACGATCCCCTGATCGACATATTGTCGATAGGGTACACGCTCGCCGCGCTGATCGTGTTCGTCGGAGAAAGACGCTCGGATTTCGTGAACCTGGAGATAATTCGCTTCCGGGAAGCGATCGGGGGCATGGACGATGCGGTTATAATCTTGGATTCCTCCCTGCAGGTGGTCTACGCCAACAAGCAAGGCCAGAAGGTCCTGGACCAGAACTCGGATTACCTCTGGGGGAGGATGAAGGCTCGCGGGCTGAAGGTCCCCGCTGGCTCCAACAAATGGGAGACGGCCATGATCATCGATGGGAACGCCAGGCATTTCGTCCTTACCACCTCTGACATATTCCGGGAGGGAAAGCCGGTCGGCGCGGTGCTCGTACTGCACGACATAACCAACCGGAAGGCCCTGGAAGAGGACCTCCGGCGGGCCAACCGGAGCATGAGCACGCTCAACCAGATACTCAGGCACGACATCAGGAACGACCTGACGGCCAGCTGGGGTTACCTGGGGCTTTTGGAAGGAACGGAGCTGAACGAGAGGCAAAGGCACCTTATGGAAAAGATCATGGAACGGGCCAGGAGCGCCAATGACCACCTGGATTTCGCCAGCGCGCAGAGCTCGTTGGGAATGAGCGCCACTGCCTGGCAGGAGGTCCATTCTACAGTGAACAAGGTACTGGGCAAGGTGGACATGGACGGGATCGCCGTCGAATCCCGAGTGGAAGGTATACGGCTTCTGGCCGACCCGCTGCTGGAGAACGTCTTCCATACTCTGGCGGACAACACGGTGCGGCACGGGGAACGGGTCACCAAGGTGGTCGTCCGGGGAGAGAACACCGAGACCGGCCTCTCCATAATCTGGGAGGACGACGGCATCGGGGTACCGGCGGACAAAAAGGAGATGATCTTCGACAAGGGCTACGGAGAGAACACCGGTCTCGGGCTATACCTGGCCAGAGAGATATTGGCCACCACCGGCTTCACCATCGCCGAGGGGGGAGAGCCGGGAAAGGGCGCCCGGTTCGTGATCAAGGTGCCATCCGGATGGTTCACCTGGAAGTGGCCGCTAGCTCAATGACCGCTCATCGGCAGCATTCCTCTCCGCACTCCTCGCCGTCCTTTCCTTTCAGGGCCGCCCTTATCATGGCCGCGGCGCATCCCACTCCGCTGTCCACTTTGATGGCTTCCGCCGGGCAGTTCATCTGGCAGGCCCCGCATTCCATGCAGGCCTCCGCCTTGACCAGTCTCACCCTTCTTTCGCCCGGGGCGAAGACCCTATGCGGACAGACCTTCAGGCACATGCCGCAGTTGATGCATCGCCCAGGATGAAAGACCAGGGTGTTCAGCGCCTTGCCCTTTTCCGGGGGCTGTAGGTCCAGCATCCCGATCTCCATCATAACCACCCCGCGTAGAGCACGAGGCTGGAAACGACCGCTATCCCGCCCAGTATCGCCATTACCGCCATCGGTAGGATGTAGGTGAATATCTCACGGCGCACCCCGGTGCGCGAGGTGAAGGTCGTGGATCCGGTGAAGTTCAATCCAAGATACCCGAGCCAGGCTGCTATCAGAAGGTACTCCGCGACCACCGCCGCGAACACGAACGTTCCGTGCCAAAATAGCAGCTGGTACAGGGCGAAGGGAGTGACCAGTAATACGCCTAGGACGATCCCTTTCAACGACAGGTCCTTACCCGGAAGGTAAGGCAGCAGGGCCGGGAACAGGAATATCCCGCCCAGGGTCATGGCCAGAACCAAAGGCCCGTAGAAGGGAACGAACACGGCTGCCAGAATCATTAATAGCATCCACCAGCGGTAGTTCCTGATCTCCACCGGCGCCAGCACCAGACGGTCCTTTAGCGTGAAGCGGACGGTGCGCATTTCCTCTGTACATTCACCAGTGTCCAGATATGCAGGCAGGTCCTCCGCCCGCACCGGTCCGTACTCCACCTTGAAGCCGCAGTCTTTCTTGACCGCATGGGCGGAGACCCCGGGCGCTCCCAGCTGGGGGAGGATCAATGTCCGACCTTCCACTTTCGATGCCAATCCCGTGGCCTGCACCGCTTTGACAAGCTCCTCCGTGCCGAAGGTTCTCTTTCCAGCCGCGCACCAGACGTTTATTCCCTTGGTGTCCAGCACCAGTATCCAGACGCTCCTTCCCGTTAGCGACGAGCGCAAGGCGTCGAAGCTGAGGGTATAGTTCGCGGTAACCAGCACCGGTGACGTTCGCTCAGGCGCTCCTATGGCATAAAGTCCCGGCCGTACCCGGTGCCCCATGCGGTCTAAGCCAATTCTGGCCTTGAGGTGGTCGTTGCGCTCCTTGCTTCCCAGTTGAGGGACGGTGGTCAAGGTCTCCTTCGCGTATCCTTCCTCCACGGATCATCCCTCCCTGGGCTCTAGGATGTCCTTCACTCCGTTCGCCAGGTCGTCCGTCCGGAAAAGGTGGATGCAGCAAACCCGCCCGTCCCTGACCAGGGTGACGATAGCCAGCTTGTCCCCCGGACGGATGCCGGCCTTGTCGCGGATGGCCTTGGGCAGCACCATCTGCCCTCTCTCGTCCACCGTGGCCACCCCCTCCACGTCGTACTTGGGTGGCTCGGTCGGTCCGGTGCAGCATTCCTCTTTCGGGCTATCCCTGCGGCGAGGCATGAACTGTGAATGACAATTAAAACTATAAGAATATTCTGAAAAATCAGAATAACGGTGGTGAAAGCGAAATATTGAGAGCGCGTTATCGGAGGCATGCCTGGAGCCTCAAGGAAAGTGGAGATCGTCCGTGTAACGCCGGAGAGCGCTGACCAGCTGATCGCCCTGATCACCGAGCTAGCGGTGTTCGAGAAGCTGGACCCGCCTACCGCCGAGGCGAGGGAAAGGCTGCTCCAGCATGTCACATCCGATCCGGCGCTCTTCCATGCCTTCCTGGGATATTTTGACGGAAGGGCGGTCGGTTACATCACTTATTATTTCACCTACTCCACGTTCCTGGCCACGCCCACTCTGTTCCTGGAGGACATATACGTTCAGGAGAGCGCACGCCAGAGCGGGGTGGGACGCGAACTGTTCAAGTTCTGCGTCCAAGAGGCCATCGACCGGGGATGCGGCCGCATGGAATGGTGCGCCTTGAACTGGAACGTTGGAGCCATGAGATTCTACGAAAAACAAGGGGGGCGAAAGATGGACTGGACCTTCTTCCGCCTGGACCGGGAGGGTATGACGGCCGCCCTCTTAAAAGGCCAAAGATCTTCGAACGGCGACAGCTCAACCTGAACCAGGGCAAGGTTCGGACGCTTCGCCCGCAAGGTCATCGGACGCCACCAGGCCATACGATAGGTGCCGTATCGTCAGCTGAGCCCCATTAGCTTGGTGACCGTCTCTTGAGGCACTCCTGAGTACTTCTTCAGGGTCAGGTCGATTATGCGCTGTACGTAGATATCGTCCAGCTTCTCCATGGACGGCAGGTCGGCCTTCAGCACCTGGGGCATGGTATAGATGTTGCCGGTGTACTTCACCGCGGCGAACTTGAACATCCGACCTTCGGCCATGGTGCGCAGGAAGCGTTTCAAGGTGGCCTTGGGCACCTTCTTGTCGAACAGTGACCAGAGGTCATCGATCATCTGGTTGATGGTCGTCTCCCCGTCCGCATGGAAAAGGTTCACTATCTCCTTGTACAGCGCCTTGCGCAGGTTGCGGTCCTTTAGGAAACGCATGTCCTTCTCGATGAAGTCCCGCACCTGTGCCTCGTTGATGTCCGACGTCAGTTCGGAATAGCTCTTGAAGAAAACCAGGTGATGCCCGGCCTTGTCGTCCATCTTGATGTTGGTGAAAAGGTCTCCACGGAAGGTCTCCAGAAAGTCCTTGAAATGCTTGTATCCGTACTTCTTCTCCGAGAACGAGGGGTCCAGGCGCATCAGGTCGTTCTTTATCTGCGACAATATCGCCGGTTCGTCCGTGGAACGGTTCTTCACATAGCGGATGAAGAGCTCGCGAGGATCGTCCTCTAGTTCCTCCTCCTCCTTCTTCTCCTTGGCCGCCAGCGCCGGAGGTTTTCCCAACAGGTCCTCCAGGGACTCGAAGCGGTCGCAGTTATAACGTATGGTCCGTCCGACCGAATGCTCGAACCCCAGGACCACGACCTCCTTGCCCCGCTCCTTGAGCTTGCGGACCAGGTGAATGAAATCGGTGTCGCCGGTGCCTAGGAAGAAGACGTCCAGAAGGTCCTTGTCGTACATGTCCTCCAGGGCGTCGATGGTCATGCGCAGGTCGGCACCGTTCTTTCCCGATAAGGAGGTCTGCGGCAAGAAGATCAGGTCGAAAGCTCGTAGACGAAGGTCCTCCACGTACTGGTTGCAAGGCGGTTTGTTCCAATCGGCGAAGGCCTTCTTGATCAGTACGTCGCCATAACCCTTGGCGTAGTCGAGAATATCGTCGATCCTCAGCGGTCTGGGGGTGGACGGATAGACTTCCTTGGCGGATATTGCCAAATTTTCAAAGTCCAGGTAGATGGCGATCTTGGGGACCTGCTCGGTCATCGTCACTCCATCCGCCGCGCCATGACTTAATGCTTTGCCGTCTCACTCGAAGGTGTCCGGGTCGGTGGTGGTGCGCAGCCCGGAATGCAGAAGGTCCAACCTGGCCATGTCCTCCCCGTCCAGTTCGAAGTTGAATATCTGGGAGTTCTGCTGGATATGGCCGATGTCAGCGGAGCGGGGGATGGTCGCCATGCCTTTCTGCAGGCACCATCTCAAGATGATCTGCGCCGGGGTCTTGCGATGTCTATCGCCCACCTCCTTGAGCACGGGGTCCGCGAGCACCTGCCCACGCCCTAACGGTGAGTAAGCCGTGACCAATATATCGCGTACCTGGCAATGCTCCAGAAGATCTTTTTGAAAAAGGAAGGGGCTCATCTCCACCTGATTGACGGCGGGCATGACCTGGCAGGCGCTGTACAGCTCCTGCAGGTGGCGGACGGTGAAATTGCTAACCCCAATGGCTCTCACCTTCCCGTCCTTGTACAGTCTCTCTAAGGCATGGTAGGTGTCCAGGCGTTTCTCGCTCAGCGGCCAGTGCACCAGGTAGAGGTCCAGATAGTCCGTGTCGAGCCGCTGCAGAGTGCTGTCGAAGGCATCCAGGGTCTCCTCGAAGCCCTGCTCGGTGTTCCACACCTTGCTGGTGATGAACACCTCCTCTCGCGGTACTTCGCTCTCCCGCACCGCGCGACCGATGACCTCCTCGTTCTCATAGAAGGAGGCGGTATCGATGTGCCGGTATCCACAGTCCAGGGCCATGCGGACTGGCGCGTAGGCCTGCTCCCCCGGCAGCTTGTAGGTCCCCAACCCCAGGGCCGGAACCTCAACGCCGTTGTTCAGGCGGAAACGAAAGCTCGACGCGCTGTGCCCCTTCACCATGATTGGGTAATTCCAACGAACCTAGTTAATCGATTCGCTCCCAAGCTCCGTGATAAGGCCTCGGTCCATCCGGCGTCCATAGGAGGATGATAATGGCTGGGATGATGTTCGTATTGCAAGGGGCGGACCGAAGCCGTAACACTAATTATCAAAATAGTATTACTCAGTATTAATAGATATTGAAAAAGTAATACGATATGCCCGGACCGTTACTTCAAACGTTCGTTCGACCGAACGGGCCAAAGGGCAAGGTTCATCTAATCCAGGTGACGATTTGGCCTGGCCGATGCGAATTATGGAATGGAACCTGCAGTACGGGGGCGCCCAGGAGCGCCTGCCCGGTATAGTCGAGGCCGTACGTCGGCACGACCCGGACATACTGGTTCTGCTGGAGTTCAGACCGGAGAGGATCATCGAGGTCTCTCTCTCCTTGGCCGCCCTGGGCTATCCCTACATCTTGAATTCCCAGCCTCCTCCGCGCACCAACGGCATATTGGTCGCCTCCAAGTCCGCCCTGGTCCAGCTTCCCGGGGGAAGGACCTTATCGTCTCCGCATCGCTGGATGGAGGTCTCTCCGGAAGGTTCCGACCTGCGCATCCTGGCGGTGCACGTGCCAGGGGCGTCCGACCTGCCCGGAAAGATGGAGTTCTGGCAGGCCCTGTTGGAGTTCGCCAAGGAGTCCGTGGACCTCAAGGACCGCCGCATGATCATAGGGGACCTCAGCACCGGTCTGGAGCGGGATTCAGAAGGGACTCCCTTTCTAGGCACGGAGCATCTATCCGCATTGCTGGACCTGGGCTGGCGGGACGTCTGGAGGGAATATCACCAGGTGGCCCGGGAATATTCATGGTACTCCTCCTCCGGCAAGGGGATGAGGACCGACCATGGGCTAGCGTCCCCGCAGATCCAACATCCATTATGGGCCAAGTACTCCCATCAGGAACGTGTGTCAGGCATCTCGGACCATTCCATCCTGATCCTGGACATCATGCACCGCTTGAACGACACCGGTTCAAGAAGTTCACCGCTGTTCCGCATGGGCGAAGGTCCGGGCTGCACCATCGGCTAGTTGCTCGCACTAGGTCTTGTTCCGCCTTACTAGGCCATATCTGTTTTTTCAAGCATTAATGATATATAATTTAGAAATCCCTGGACGGGCGAGGTTCATATTATGGACAAATCTGTCATGAAGAAACTTGTTGCTGAGATGATCGGGACCTTCGTGCTGGTCTTCGGCGGTGTCGGTACCGCAGTTCTGGCTGGCTCTTGGGTCGGGGCCTTGGGCGTGGCGTTAGCCTTCGGTTTCACGCTGCTGGTCATGGCCTATGCCATTGGACCGATATCCGGGTGCCACATCAACCCCGCGGTCACCTTGGGCATGTTCATGTCCAAGAAGATCGGAGGCAAGGAGGCGCTGTTCTACATGGTCGCGCAGGTCATCGGCGCCATTCTGGCCGCCGGTATACTGTTCATCGTGGCCAGCGGCGGCCCGGGTTTCGACGCGGCCGCCAGCGGCTTTGGCTCCAACGGTTATGGGGACCACTCCCCTGGCGGCTTTGAGCTCGGCGCGGTCATGATCATCGAGGTCGTTCTCACGGCCCTCCTGATGCTGACCGTTCTGTTCACCACCGACAAGAAGGCCGCCGCCGGTTTCGCGGGCATCCCGATCGGTATCGTGCTGGCGCTGATACACCTGATATCCATACCGGTGGACAACACCTCGGTCAACCCGGCCCGTTCCATCGGTCCGGCTCTGTTCCAGGGAGGATGGGCTATCGAGCAGCTCTGGATATTCATCGCCGCCCCCATGGTCGGTGCCGCGCTCGCCGCGATAATCTACGACCTGCTGAAGGACTGAGCGAAAAATTATTTCGAGGGGGTCCACGCCCCCTCTTTCCTTTTCATTTTTTAACGGTCCAGGCCATCCGCTCCCCGTCGGTCCACAGCCTCTGAACGCTGCGGAATCCGGCATTCTTGAACAGGGATTCCCACTCTGCCGCCGACCACAAAGGTCTCTTGCGGCGCAGGCCCGGCGCGACATCGGTCTCGACGACCTCCATTATCACTCCGACGCCGTTCCTCTCCATCCGGCGGTGCATCGAATCGGCGACCTCCGTCCGTCTCCTTTCCGACAGTCCGCCTAACGCACCGATGGCCAGGACCATCCGGGCGGACACCTCCGGGAAACCCTCGTTCAGGTCCAGTTGGGCAGCGTCCACGAACCCCAGCCGCACCCTGGTGCGCAATTTATCGAAGCATCGGAAACCGCTCCTCTCGTCCGGGGAGAGCAAGGTGAACCGGCAGAGGTCCTCGTTCTCCTCGATGATAGGCATCACGAGGTTCAGGTCGCAGCGAAGGTCGACCACCCTGGCGCCGGGGGTCAGGCAGGACCTGCCGATCCTCTGGATCTCATGGGAAAGGCCGTAGTAGCCTGCCTCGCCCTCATTAAAGGCGACGATGAACGGCGTCGCCAGAGCGGTGGTGTGCAGGGCATCTGCCGCGAACGGCAGGTCTTGTTTCTTCGCTTCGGCCATTTCCTATCCTCCTTTGTCTTAAGCACTATTACCGTGCTATGTCATGTCATAGCATGGAAGTATTTATGCGTTACGCGGTCCGAACCGCTTTTAAGAACGGGCGCCTCACCCTTGATATTCATCGAACACGATGCTCAGGCGATAAAAATGACCAAGAGGACGTTGGGACGGACACTGCCCATGATGGGATTGCCAGTGGTGGTAGTGGGAGCTAAGGTGCAGGGCAAGGTCAACTTCTGCACCATCGCCTGGGCCACCATGATCGATGACGAGCCGCCGAAGATGGCGGTGGTGATGGGCAAGGACCGCCGGACCAAGGACGGCATTCGGGAGAACCGGACCTTCAGCATCAACCTGCCCGACGTCGGTACGGCAGCCGCCGCCGACCACTGCGGACTGGTCTCCGGTTACCAGGAGGACAAGTCCAACGTGTTCGATGTGTTCTTCGGGAAGACGCTCACCGCACCCATGGCCAGGGAATGCCCGGTCAACATCGAGCTCATCCTGGACGAGATAATCGAGCTCGAAGGAACGGACATCGTGATCGGAGAGGTGGAGGAGGTGTACGTGGACGAGAGCCGTTTGACGGGCGGCGTCCCGGACATGGACAAGCTCCAACTGCTCATGTACCTCAGTTCCGGCGGGCTCTACTTCACCAAAGGCAAGACGGTGGCCGAGGCCTTCAAGGTCGGAAAGGACTTCCGGCCGAAGTGATCATTTTCCCCGGTCGAAGAAGATGTTCTTACCGGTGACCGAAAGCGGTATGCCGTGGCAGATGTTGGAACGGGAGTAGCCGAGCCGTATCGCCGACACCCCGATGCGGTACATTATGCGGTTATCCACATTGTGGTCGGAGGCCACCTTGGCGGCCGAGCCGAGGGCGATGCCCATGTCCAACAAACGTAAGGCGCAGTTCGGTCCCTGGAAGTCCTTGCTGGCCGAAAGCACGTTGAACTCCGCGCATCCCGAGACGCCGCAGGCTCCGCAATCCAATCCCACGCCCAGGTGCGGCAGCAGCCCGATGAGGACCACGGCATCCGAGTCCAGGACGTTCTGCCCGTCCCTCTGGTAACCGGGTAAGCCTCGTTCCTTGCCCACCGCGATGAGGTCCTCTCCTAACTTCACCCTCTGCTCGTCGGTGAGCAGCGCGGTCTCGATGAGATCCTTGCCCATGGCCTTGGGCGCGGTCCGGGCCGCCAGTTCCATCAGACGGCCCACCATGATCACGGCCTCCTTGTTGCTCATACGATGATGATGGTCTGACCTTCATTTTACCCTTTCACTACTTATCTCTTCATTAGACGAATGGGCAGTGCTTAGTTTTATTAAGGCTGCAATTAGTTCTTATTATGGTGATATAAATGGTCAAGATGCCGACCGAGGTAAAAGAGGCACTAGCCAAACAGAAGCCCATCCCTATCGCCACGGCCACCAGGGACGGTACCCCCAACGTGGTCTTCGTAGGGCTAATGAAGATCATCGACGATGAATCACTGTTGCTGGTTGACAACTTCTTCTTGAAGACCGCCGCCAATCTTTCCGAGAACCCGCGTATCTCCATTCTGTGTTACGACACTGACACCAAGAAATCCTACCAGATCAAAGGTTCCGCCAAGGTGTACAAGGCCGGACCGATGTTCGACGAGATGCGCAAATGGGTGCAAGGGGTTAACCCCAAGCTTCCGGCCAAGGCCGCGGTGGTGGTCAAGGTGGAAGCGGTGTACGACGCCATGTGGGGTCCCTCCGCCGGTAGACTGATAGTCTGAACTGGCATCTGCAAATAGTTCCGTTCACGGGCGATGGCGACATGGATAGAGCAGAGGCGTTGGAGCTGGTCAGAGGTCACGTTAGCAAAGAGAGCAACCTCAAGCACATGGTAGCCGTCGGGGCGGTCATGAGGCAAGCGGCCGTGCATCTGGGAGAAGATCTTGAGCTATGGGAGGTGACCGGCATACTGCATGATATCGACTTCGAGGAGTGCCATGGGATGCAGGACCACGCCCTGATCGCCCGGGACATCCTGCAGGGCAAGGTGCCGAACGAAGTGGTGCAGGCCATACTCGCTCACAATCACGAAGCGACCGGGGTTCCAGTGGATGACCGGCTGAAGAGGGGGCTGCTGGCCGCCGACGCCGTGTCCGGCCTGGTCATCGCCTGCGCCCTGGTCCTGCCGTCAAAGAAGCTGGCTGACGTGAAGGTCAGCTCCATCGCCAAAAAGTTCGGCAACAGGGACTTCGCCCGTGGCGTTGACCGGGACCGCATAATGGTCTGCGAGCGATTGAGCATTCCGAGGGACGAGTTCCTGTCGGTGGCGCTCGAGGGAATGAAATTGAGATCGGACGAGCTAGGCCTCTGAGAATCGCTATTATTTTATCGCCGCGGCGCCTCACCGATGCCGGACGGTCTTCATTTGAAAATCGGTTTCATCGGTCTCGGCAACATGGGCTCATCGCTGGCAGCGGGATTGCTGGATAGCGGAGCGATATCTCCAGAGAACACCGTGGTCGCCAACCGCGGCCCGTCCAAAGCCGTATCCTTCGCCGGGAGATTTCCCGGAGTTAGCGTGGCCGAGAGCAACGTCAAGGCCGCCAAAGGCAGCGACGTGCTGTTCGTGGCCGTGCGCAGCGATCAGCTGTTGGGCGTGCTGAGGGAG
>Ga0209099_1001531_pt1 | contig 22734 bp, 17 predicted proteins | sample AD_JPNHW2_MetaG_FD_184430 | JGI IMG/M metagenome (GOLD analysis project Ga0209099, IMG submission 184430) | Active sludge microbial communities of municipal wastewater-treating anaerobic digesters from Japan - AD_JPNHW2_MetaG (SPAdes) (version 2) | ecosystem: Engineered > Bioreactor > Anaerobic... | reverse complement strand
TAAAGATACCGCTTTAACACCCTTTCCTGTTTTTAGGAATTCATACTTATGTTCATCGCATATACGGCACGGAGTTTCACCCTTTTTAATAACAAAATGTTTAAAGAGACCGTGCCATACATCTACATATATCAGTTTTTCAGAAATTGCACTTTTCCTTCCTGTAAGTATTTTAAGGCCTTCAGTAGCTTCAATTGATGTTACCATATTTACAGCAGTATTAAGTACGCCGGTTGTAGCACATGTGGGAAAGCTTCCAGGAGCTGGTATATTATTAATAAAGCAGTTGAAACATGGTGTCTCTCCGGGAAGTGTCGCATAAACCATTCCATAAGTTGAAACAACACCGGCATACACCCATGGTATTTTCATTTTATCAGATGCTTCATTTATCAGAAAACGCGTTTCAAAATTATCTGTGCCGTCAAGGATAAGGTCTGCACCTTTAATGAGTTCCTCTATATTCGAAGATGTCAAATCCGCGACAACCGGAGTAATGTTTACTGATGAATTCACCAGCCGGAGTTTCTCGGCAGCCGCAACCGACTTGGGGAGCCCTTTTCTGATATCCTCCTCGTCAAAGAGTATCTGCCGCGGGAGGTTATCGTAATCAATATAATCACGGTCTATAATTACAACATTACCCACACCGGATCTCACCATTGTATTGGCAAGTGATGTTCCAAGCGCTCCACACCCGGCTATAACAACAGTTGATCCGCCAAGCATCTCCTGGCCGTCCGCACCGATCTGCGGGAGCAGTGTCTGCTTATAATATCTGTCGATCTCATTATTTTTCATATTTAATCCGCCTGTTCAATGATTCCTCCGCCGATAACAGTATCGCCGTCATAGAACACAGCCGATTGCCCTGGAGAAACAGATGTGCTGCTGCATTGAAGAGTCACCTTTACATTGAATGAATTTATAAGTTCAATTACCGCATCATCACCGCTCTGTGTTGATCTGGTCTTAACAGCCGCTGAAAATTTCTTCGAGACTTTATGTAAAGCAATCCAGTTGATATTCCTTACGGAAAATGAAGAGCTTGACATGTCTCTCTTTGTGCCTGCAACAATCCTGTTGGAGCTGCTCTCAAGCCTAACTACATATAGCGGTTCGCCTGCTGCAATTCCAAGCCCTCTCCTCTGCCCCGGAGTATAGTTCCATAATCCTTTATGGCGTCCGATTACTTTTCCCCCCAGGTCAACAATTTCACCCTCAGTGTCGGCAACATTCAGCAGATCCCTGTAGTCTCCGCTATAAAAATCCTGGCTTTCCACTTTCTCCGATACAGGCAGGCCCGCTGACCTGGCAATTGCCCTCACTTCATCTTTTGTCATTCCGCCAAGAGGAAATAATGTCCCGGCAAGCTGCTGCTGGGAGAGTTTATATAAAAAATACGACTGATCTTTATTTTTGTCTGACCCTTTTTTCAGAAGAAACCGATCCGCTTCTTCATCAAGTTCTATTTTTGCATAATGCCCGGTAGCAAATTTATCAAATTCTATACCTGAAGCTTTTGCCGTAGACAGCATGTTTCCGAACTTTATTTTATGGTTACACACAATGCATGGATTTGGTGTTCGTGCGTTGAGGTACTCATTTTTAAAATATTCAATTACTGTTTTTTTATATTCCTTTGAACAGTCAATAACATGAAAAGGGATGTCAAGCTGCCGGCAGACCCTTTCAGCCTCGGCTATATCCTCTTTTTCATCAGGACCATAGCATGCGTTCTTCCCCGAATGCGTATACGCAAAAGATCCGTCCCATATGGACATTGTTATTCCTGTTACGTCATGTCCCTGCTGTTTCAAAATAAGAGCTGCAACCGATGAATCAACACCGCCGCTCATACCGACTGCTATTTTCATTCTATATATCCGTTCATTTAACTATTTTAATATCAAGTGCGCTGTTGAGGCTTCCCTGTCTGTAACCAAGAATATCTATTGATACCCATTTGAACCCTAACTCCTTCAGCCTGACGCTGATCTTCTCATTATTATCATTCATAAAAAGTTTACTTATCTCGTCAGGCGACACTTCAATTTTTGCCATCAGATCGTGATGCCTCACCCTGACAACCCTGAATCCCAGCTCCCTGATGCAGCTCTCGGCTTCAGCAACCATCTGAAGTTTGTTTAGTGTTATGCGGTTCCCGTATGGAATCCTGCTGGCAAGACATGGATTTGACGGCCTGTCCCATGACGGAAGATTCATCTCTTTTGAAATCCTTCTTATTTCATCCTTGGAAAATCCGCATTCCATGAGAGGGCTTCTGACACCAAATCCCCGGGCTGCTTTAAATCCGGGCCGGAAATCATGCTGATCATCCGCGTTTGAACCATCAGCTATGTGGTCTATATTTAATTTTTTTCTGAGCTGATCAACTTCACTGTAAAAATGGTATTTGCATATGTAGCATCTCTCCGGCGGGTTTGAACAGAATGTTTCATCCTGCAGCTCGGAAGTATTGACAATTATATGATTTATACTGCACTGTGCGGTAAAACTTTTTGCAAATTCGATCTCTTCTGAAGTATATGTTTCCGAGTTTCCCGTAACAGCAGTTACATTTTCCCGGCCAAGCGTATCTGCAGAAATATTGAGCAGCAGTGCCGAATCAACTCCTCCCGAAAAAGCTACAATAACTTTTCCATAACCTTTCAGAATAGTTCTCAGGTCTTTCAGCTTTGTTTCAATCATATATTACCGGGACTTGATGCAGGTTAAAAAATGAACTCTCTGTTTCATACTTCAGATTGAATAGTCAGATCCGGATTTGTGGGAGCTGGTAATTTTTTTTGATTTATTGATTAAATCCTCAAGTGTAAACGTATCGAGAAAATTCAGCAGGAGTGAACTCAGTTCATCCCAGACTTCTCTTGTGGCGCAATCATTCGCCCTGTCGCATACTCCCGGAGTATTCACACAGTCCACAAGACTGAGATCCCCTTCCAGCGGCTCAATAATTTCTCTCAAAGTTATTTCATCAGCGGGCTTACTCAGAAGATAACCGCCATGTGCTCCCCTGAATGTAGTTACAAGCCCTTTAGCCTTCAATGGAATTATAATCTGGCTCAGGTATTTTTCAGAGATCTCCTCAGAGCTTGCAATATCTTTCAGGAAAATCGGTTTTTTCTGTTTATTAACGGCAAGGGCCAGCATTAATCTCACCCCGTATCTTGAACGTGTTGAAAGACGCATCCGTTATCTCCTTAAATTTTATATACTATCAATATAATTAAATTAGTAGTATATTTGTCAACAATTCTTTATAAAATATTCAGTAATAATTCCTAAACTTTTTTATAATAGAAAATACACTATTATCCCCGCCGCCGAAGAGCGGCGGGGATATATAATTGTTTATTTTACACTAAAATATATGTTAAGGAATCAATATTAAAAAATATTACTTTAATTATTAGAACTTCGGTCTTTTCAAAACGTTGCACACATAACTGTATTAAACCATGGAGATTTTCAAGAGGCTCCCGGTTCCTAAATCCGTTAAAGTTTGGAGTCATGTACCATTCCCTACAAAAAGGAACGGTACTCCCCGATCCCGGAAAAATTGAGTTTCAGCTGCAGCTACCGGCCCGGGAGGCTACCCTGAACAATCCCCGTTCTACCTGGAAATATCAGGGTAAGAGCCTTCTCCGCAGCCTTACTGAATATCAAAAAGCCATGTTGAAAGATACCGTTCTCCGGAATCCGGTAAAATCACAACTATTGTTTTTCCCGCAGACTCTTTTCTCTTTGCAACAGATAATGCCGCGAATAAAGCCGCTCCGCTGGAGATACCGACAAGAATACCCTCCTCTTTCGCAAGTCTCCTTGCAATGTCCCCGGCATCAACATGCGACACCTGGATAATCTCATCAACAATATCCTTGTTATAAACCTGTGGAACAAAACCTGCGCCAATGCCCTGAATTTTATGAGGGCCCGGAGCTCCGCCGGAAAGTACCGGTGAATCAACAGGTTCAACTGCAATCACTTTGACAGAAGATTTCCTCTTCTTCAGGACTTCGCCTATTCCGGTAATTGTTCCTCCTGTACCGACACCGCCGATTACTATATCAACCGTTCCGTCTGTATCCTTCCAGATCTCTTCTGCGGTTGTCTTCCTGTGAATTTCAGGATTCGCGGGATTATTAAACTGCTGGGGAATAAATGAATTCGCAATCTCTTTATGAAGCTCTTCAGCTTTTGCTATAGCCCCTTTCATCCCCAGCTTGCCGTCTGTAAGAACAAGTTCCGCGCCTAAAATTTTAAGAAGCTGCCTTCTCTCAATGCTCATCGTTTCAGGCATCGTGAGTATCAGCCTGTATCCCTTTGCAGCACTCACAAAAGCAAGGGCAACTCCGGTATTTCCGCTTGTAGGCTCGATTATGGTTGTCCCATCTTTAATGAGCCCGTCTTTTTCGGCAGCCTCAATCAGTGCCGCTCCAAGCCTGTCCTTAACGCTTGAAAGGGGATTAAATGATTCAATCTTGGCAAGAACCGTAACACCTTTAGCAGTGTTCAGCTTATTGATTTTAACTAGCGGTGTATTCCCTATCGTTTTTGTTATGTCTTCAAATATTCTCATTTTATTACCTCGTTTTCGTTGAGTCGAATAATCATTCGCCATTACATCGCCCTTACGCAGGGACAGTCCACGGCCTTGTCCCGGGGCTATGTATTATCTATTTCACTGCATTCTCAAGAGCCTGATTTATATCTGCGAGTATGTCATCAATATGTTCAATCCCGATTGAAAGCCTTATAAAGTCAGGTGTTACTCCTGTTGCAGCCTGCTCTTCGGGTGAAAGCTGCTGATGAGTAGTGCTTGCCGGATGTATCGCCAGACTTTTTGCATCACCTACATTCGCAAGGTGTGATATAAGCTGTAATGAATTTATAAACTTCTTGCCCGCTTCAATACCTCCTTTAATCCCAAAACCTAATATTCCGCCGGCTCCGTCCTTCAGATACTTATCAGCACGCAGTTTATCAGGACTGCTTTCAAGACCGGGATAAGCAACCCATGAAACAGATTTATGCTTTTCAAGATATTTTGCAGCCGCCAGCCCGTTTTCTGAATGTCTCGGCATTCTCAGGTGGAGAGTTTCAACTCCCTGAAGAAGGAGGAATGCGCTGAATGGAGAAAGAGCCGGCCCGAGATCCCGAAGCAGTGTTACTCTTGCCTTAAGTATATATGCGATATTACCGATCGGCTTCAGAGCCTCAATAAACTGAAGGCCGTGATAGCTCGGCTCAGGATCAGAGATAAGAGGAAACTTTCCTGTGCTCCAGTCGAACTTTCCCGAATCAACTATTAATCCGCCAAGTGTCGTCCCATGGCCTCCAAGATATTTTGTAGCTGAGTATACTATGATATCGACTCCATGATCGAATGGCCTCAGCAAGTATGGAGATACAGTATTATCCAGGATAAAAGGTATGCCATGTTTGTGAGCTATTGCAGATATCCCCTCAAGGTTTGCCACATCAAGTTTCGGATTACCGATTGATTCGGCATACACAGCTTTGGTTTTTGAAGTAATAGCTTTTTCAAAACCATCAAGATCATTCGATTTAACAAAATTTACCTTGATCCCGAATTTAGCGAATGTATTATGAAAAAGATTGTATGTCCCGCCATAAAGATTATCCGCAGATACTATCTCATCTCCCGCTTTAGCAATATTAAGAATTGAAAGTGTAATGGCAGCTGCACCGCTTGCAACAGCAAGTGCCCCGACTCCCCCATCAAGTGCCGCGATTCTCTTTTCCAGAACATCCGTTGTCGGATTCATAAGGCGTGTATAAATATTTCCAAACTCTGTGAGCCCGAACAATCCCGCAGCATGGTCTGTATCTTTAAACTGGTACGATGTTGTCTGATAAATCGGTACCGCCCTTGAGCCGGTAGTCGGGTCCGGCTCCTGCCCCCCGTGAAGTGCAAGTGATTCCCTTCTTAACTGTGCATCTATTTTACTCATTTAATTTCCCCCCTGCCTTAATTACTATTATTGCTATCGATTTAGTAGTAATTAAAAAATAACTACTGATTTGTCAATAAAAAACAAAAAAATTATCAAAAAATTTCAGTAATAATTCCTAAACTTTTTGATAATAGAAAATGCACTATTATCCCCGCCGCCTTCGGCGGCGGGGATATATAATTGTTTATTTTACACTAAAATATATGTTAAGGAATTAACATTGAAAAAATTTCCTAATTGAGATATTTAAAATATAAATCTTTCCGGAATCAATTCAAAGGATAGTTATGCTGAAAAATTAAAAGAATGACTAAATACTACTAATTTAATTGAGTTAATAAGGTAAATATAAATTTTTGTCAAGAATCTTACTCATTATGTATGTTATCATAAAATGATCACAGGTAATAATAAAATATATTTATATGGTAAAAATTCAGTAAAAAATGAATAATCCGCAAAAAAACAACTTATATAGTAACATAATCCACCGCACTGAAATGGTTTTAAGAACCAGCGCCATGAAGAGGACATCCGAAGTTAATTAGGAGCGGGAGGTGCCTGTCGACTGGTGCGCGGCTAAAAATCGGATCAACGGAGCTCTGGTACATATAACGGCCGTATTCGGATTCTTTCTTTCGGGGCTTGTAATTAATGACATTGCAAAAAGATCTGAAAAATAGTTTACTGTAGAATTTTGTCCAGATACTCTGCAGTCTCTTTAATGCAAAGGGTACAGAATTCTCTCTTCTTTTTATTTATTTCAGAACATTTTAATGAACCGGCGAAATCAGAAAAAAAGTTTTCAAAACCTGCAATCTCTGTATCTCTTCCGGAATTATGCAGTATAAACTTCGCGGCATAGACCATTCCGCACTCTCCAAGAGGTGCTTTACCCGCGCCCATTTTTTTAAATTCTGATATTCTTTCTTCTGTAACAAAATCAAATTTATCTATAAATATCTGAAGTATAGTCTGTGCACAGTTGAGTCTTCTATATCCGTTTTTCCCGGTAAAATGATTAACTGCCAGTTCTTTAATCATCGTTTATACTCCGCGGTTTTTTATAGTAATAATAATTTTAATAATAAGTACAAGCCATGGTACACCATGAAGAAAAAGGTCAAACCAGTCCAGAGGCCTTCGAAGTGTTCCATTAATCAGCATGGAAAGTTTTTCATAAATATGAGGAGGAGTAAACGGAGCCAGTCCCAGTGTAAGGCATATAATAATTATTAGATTCCACTCCAGATTTGCAATAAACAATACAATATGATTCATAATGTTGTCCCCTGATTCTGCTTTATCAAATTCCGGATACAGCCGGAGTTTAACGCCAATTATGATTGAGAGTTTAATATATGAATGGGGTTACGATTTTATTTTAGCATGATGTAACGCAACTCCACATAGAACAAGAGGCTGTTCCGGAGGATATACCTCATAGTCAAACGGGAATATCCTCCGGTACTTTTATTTAAGCAGCGAGTACTTTTCCACAAGCCCGATAAATTCAGACCTGTAGCCCTCTTCATCATAACCTTTTGCATCTTTTGCAATTCTGATTATATCTTTAGCCGTGAGATCATTCTTAAACTGCGAGTCGCGGAGCAGCATTCCGAATCCCGCTACCGCTGATGCGAAACGGAAATTCTCTGATGTTTTTCCGAATTTAATATTCTCATCGGTAACTGTTTTAACAATCAGTTTACTTTTCTCTTCTTTAACAGGTTTATATCTCATTTTGAGAACCATTATCTCGTTCCCCGATGCCGTTTCTTTTTTAATTGTATTCTCCTGGTATCTGAGCTCAATTGAGTTATCTTCCCCCTTGCCGGAACCTGCAGGTACTATTTCATAAAGCGCTGTTACTGTATGTCCCGCACCGAGTTCACCTGCATCTTTTTTATCATTGTCGAAATCCTCTTTTGCAAGGACACGGTTTTCATAACCTATCAGCCTGTATGATTTTACTTTCAGGGGATTAAACTCAATCTGTATCTTTACGTCCTTTGCAATAGTAAACATGTTGGCTCTCATCTCTTTGACAAAAACTTTTTCAGATTCCTTAATATTATCAATATAGAAATAGTTTCCGTTACCGGCGTTGCTGATCTGTTCCATTCTTCCGTCTTTATAGTTTCCCATACCGAAGCCGCAGATAGTCAGGTATATATCATCCTTTCTCTTTTCTTCAATCATTCTTACCATCTCTGATGTTGATGACGCGCCGACATTAAAGTCTCCGTCAGTGCAGAGTATAACACGGTTATTACCGTCTTTGATAAGGTTCTCTTTCGCAATCCTGTATGCCAGAATTATACCCTCGCCGCCGGCAGTTGATCCTCCGGCATTGAGGCTCTCAAAAGCTCCAAGTATCCTGTCTTTTTCAGTTGCCGGTGTTGAAGGGAGGATGACTCCCGCCGATCCTGCGTACGCCACAATTGCTATGCGGTCATTTTTCTTCAGCCCTTTGAGCATAAGCGCGAGAGATTTTTTCAGAAGCGGGAGTTTCTCCGGCGATTCCATTGATCCTGAAGAATCTATCAGGAACACAAAATTGCACGGCTTGAGATCATTATAATTCAGCGATTTTCCCTGTATTCCTATAAGCAGAAGCCTGTTTTCCTTATTCCATGGTGTTTCAGATATTTCGGTATTTATTGAAAACGGATGTTCACCTTCGGGCTGCGGATATGAATACCTGAAATAATTTATCATCTCCTCTATACGGACTGCATCCTTCGGCGGAAGCTGGTTCCCGTTTATAAACCTCCTCACATTGGAATAGGAGGCTGTATCAACATCAATTGACAATGTTGAAAGAGGATTATCTTTTACATTCTTGAATTCATTCTCTTTAATAAGGTCATATTCTTCCGTGTTATGCTGAGTTGTTATGCCGTCATCATTGATCACTTCTTCTCTGCTGACGGCTCCTGCAGAGAAGTCCATCATTGCCGATCTTTTTTCAGATTTTGCGTACTCCCGATAAACCTCGCCCTGTACTACTCCTCCCATCCTCTGGCCGCCGCAGTTTGTTAACAGCAAAAATGATAGCACCGACAAACCTGCCGCAAATGTAATCACTGTTTTTTTCAGATTTCTGTTTCTAAACGTTTTCATAATCGTTCTCCATAATTCCGGATTTTTGTAATATACAATAGACTGACTAGAGATACAAACGGTTCTTAAAAAATTTTCAGAGACCGTAAAAAATCCATTTTAAATGTATCAGAAGCATATGTGGAGTTTAATAATTAAAAAAATATACAATATCGTATTTCTATTCATAAAAAAGACTACTATATTACACACTAAAATACAACATTCCAATACATTAAAATACCGTATTCACGACTTCTTTGTTTTGCCAATCCGCTGTAAATATGTTATCATAATAATTTTTTTCATTAAAAATAATAAGGAGATAACGCCATGAATATGAGCGCAGGGAAAACACTTCACGACCAATATAAAAACAAACTGGTGACTGCAGCAGAAGCCGTTAGAGTTGTAAAAAACGGTGATACCGTCTGGTACGGCACATTTAACGGCCAGCCGGTCGATTGTGACAAAGCCCTTGCCGCCCGCAAAGATGAACTCTCCAATGTTATTATACAATCAGCCGGCGCGCTGCCTCCTGCACCGCAAGTGGCTCTTGTTGATCCGAATCATGAACATTTTGCTTATCACAGCTGGTACTTTACGGCTCTGGACCGCGCTTTATGCGATATGGGAAATGTTTTTTACTGTACCATAAACTATCATGAATGCAAAAAAGTTGTAGAGGAACTGGGGAAAAATGATGTTGCGATTCTGCAGGTTGCACCGATGGATGAACATGGATTTTTTAACTTCGGGCCGAATGCATCACACCACCACTCTGTTTCAATGAGTGTTAATAACCTGATTGTGGAAGTCAACTCAACTATCCCGCGATGTCTTGGAGGTTTCGGAGAGGGAGTCCATATATCAGATGTGGATTATATTGTTGAAGGGGGAAATACTCCTATTTTTGAATATCCTCCGAATGTTAACCCGTCACCCAATGAGGAGAAAATAGCAGCGTACGTTGTTAACCTGATTGAAGACCGCTCCTGTATACAGGTAGGTATAGGAGGACTTCCCGCCAGTGTCAGTCACCTGATTGCACAATCAGATATCAAAGACCTGGGCGTACACAGTGAAATGTTCATTGACAGTTTTGTAGATCTTATTGAGTCAGGAAAGATTAATGGTAAATACAAAAATCTTGACCGGGGGAAGATCAACTACACATTTTCAATAGCTACACGTAAAACATATGATTTCATGAATAACAATCCGATGCTCGCGTCATGCCCGGGACACTATACAAACGACCCGAAGATAATCTGCCAGAACGACAAAGTGGTTGCAGTAAACAACGCTGTTGAGCTTGATCTCTATTCTCAGGTCTGCGCCGAAAGCTACGGGACAAGGCAGATATCCGGCACAGGCGGGCAGCTCGATTTTATGCAGGGGGCATTCGAGTCAAAGGGAGGTAAAAGTTTCATCTGTATGACTTCAACACGAAAAGATAAAAGCGGCAATCTCGTTTCAAGGATAAAACCCCATCTTCAGCAGGGTGCTATTGTTACTACTCCGAGAAGTGTTGTTCAGTATGTAGTAACAGAAAACGGAATAGTGATGCTGAAAGGCAAATCCACATGGGAAAGAGCAGAAGCTCTGATCAGTATCGCCCATCCGATGTTTCAGGATGAACTTGTCCATGAAGCGGAAAAGATGGGTATATGGAAAAAGTCAAACAAGAGTGAATAGTGACACTAATCGCAGATTGTACGATGAAACGGGGCAAGGGATTAAAATCCCCTGTTCCGGATTTATACCCACTGTCCGGATTAATAAATATTCTGTTTAACGACAGTGGAATGGTCACTTGCTGTTTACATATTCACGTATAATCTTTTTGTTCTCATTAGTAAGATTTGTGAACTCAATCGCACAGAGATAATCCTCCCTGCTTGAGTTAACCCTCCTTACAACACCTTCACATTCAATGGTACGGGATTTATCTCCTATGTGAATAGCAAGCTGAAAGTTTACGATTGAACTTATGGCCAGCGATTCTTCAGTTTTAAACGATAATCCCCCCTCGCTCATATTTAATCCTCTGACCGGAATATATATTTCCCTTCCCATATATATCTCGCACATCTGGTTGATCTTGAATCGTTTATGTTTACGCTTCTCATCTTTCATTTTATCTGCTCCTGCAAAATCTGCCTAAACTTCTTCTGCTGCCGGATTATCATATTTCAAGTATATACTGATGTTTAATATAGACAGAATCGTTAAAATTTCAATAAAAACTGAGTAATTATTATTCAGCTCTATTAAAATTATCTGCTGATCAGATTTCATTTATTGAGCATGTATTTTTTACAGGATGCAGAATAGTGCTAATGCCCTTATTCAGGGAATTATATATCCGTATTTTTTCTTTTTTTTAGATTTGAAAGAGATTTATTTTCTGATTGACCGGAAATGAATTAATTCAGAGAATCAGTTAAATATCAATGTTTATTTATTAGCATATATTTTAGTGTAAAAATAAATGATTATATCTCCACGTGCCGAAGGAAGCGGAAAGATATAAAGCATTTTCTATTATAAAAAAGTTCAGAAATTATTACTGTTTAAATATATATCTCAGGAAAATAAAATGGATTATTCACAATATACTGAAAGTTCAACTGCAGTAAAAGAATATATGCTGGAAGTTTCTGATGGAGTATCCCTTAAAATAATAGATTTTATTCCTCAAAATGTTTCACCGGATAAACCGGTCATTTTTTTTGTTGCAGGATGGATTTCCCTTATCTCGGGATGGAAAGGAGTACTAAAGGTTTTAACCGCCGACTACAGAATTATCTATCTTGAATCCAGAGAAAAAAAATCCTCAATAGTACCTAACGTAAAAAAAGTAAAATTCACAATGGAACGCCTTAAACAGGACATTGGCGAAGTTATAGAAAAAGTTAACCCGGATGCAGGAAAATTTATACTTGCAGGCAGCTCGCTGGGAGCATCCGCTATACTCGAATACTGCGGTTCTGTAAAAAAAGAACCTTTAACAGCAATACTGATCGGCCCGAATACCGAGTTCAGGTTCCCAAGAATTCTCGGGACTATGATCCCCGCAGTGCATCCGTCTCTCTACTTTGCAGTAAAGCCCGTAATAAAATGGTATCTTAAAAATTTCAGGCTGGATAAAAAAAACAGCAGGGAACAGATCGAAAAATACGAGAAGACTCTGGACTGTGCCGACCCGTATAAATTAAAAGCTAACGCGCTTGCCATAAAAAACTACGCACTCTGGGACCGCATCGGCACCATCAACGTTCCGTGCCTTATACTGGGTGCTACGAATGACACCCTCCATGGAACTGAAAACATCAGGCATCTTTTAAATATAATGCCTTACGCAAGCTATATTGAGTTTGAAAGCAATATGGATACTCACAGCGAAAAAGCCGGGCATGCTATTGTGGAATATATTCAGAGATACTAGTGCATTTCACAAATGGATCAATCCCTCCCCGGCAGGCTCAGGACAGACAGGTATCGCAGTTTAACGCCGGCTGAACTGAGCCGAAGCCCGGAAAGAATTCTAATTCAAACTTTAAGCGCTAAAATATTCCGTAACATACTGCCCCTTTGCCTGCTACTGTTCAGGCCTGAATCTGCTCTCTATCTTCTCTCTGAAAATATCAATATATTCAAATACTGCCGGTACAACAACCAGGGTAATCAGTGTTGAAATTATAAGTCCGCCCATGATTGCAACTCCCATACCGGTTCTGTACTTGGCCGCTTCTCCGGCACCGATTGCAACAGGAAGAGTTCCCGCGAGCATGGCGAATGTTGTCATAAGAATCGGGCGGAGCCGCACAACTCCGGCCTGTGTAATAGCCTCTTTTCTGGACATTCCACTGCGGACACCCTGAAGCGCGAAGTCAACCATAAGTATCGAGTTCTTTGTAACCAGTCCCAGAAGCATAATTATACCGATCATACTGAACATGTCGAGCATCTTACCTGTTATAAACAGCGCGAAAATCGCACCGGATAACGCAGGGGGAAGCGCGACAAGAATTGTAAAAGGAGTGATAAACGATTCGTAAAGACTGGAAAGCACAAGATAAATAAATATCAGCGAGAGTACAAAGGCAACAATAATGTTCTTGATCATATCCTGGTAACTGTCCGCCTGTCCGATAAAACTGTAAGACACGCCATCAGGCAGCGGCAGTTCTTTTTCAATAATCTCTTTTGTCCTGTCCAATGCTGAACCGATAGCTCCCCCTTTCGCGAGGTTCGCGGATACCTGCACGGTTCTGGCCCTGTCCTGCCTTAATATCACGGAAGGGCCTGTATCCATTTTCGCGTTTGAAATGGCAGCCAGAGGAATCTGGCGGTTCTGCATATTCGGAACCCGGGTCTCATTAAAACCCGCTCTTAAATCTCTCTGATCCGGTTTAAGCCTTACACGAATATCATATTCAAGGCCCTTATCCCTGTACTTCCCTGCTACAGCACCCTCTACAAGATAGCGCAGTTCAGTCCCGGCAGTTTTATTATTTACACCAGCCATGAGCATCCTGCGTTCATCCATTCTTATCTGAAGCTCGGGAACGCCCTGTTCCATACTGGTTTTGATTTCAGTTAAATCTTTTATCGTTTTCAGCTTTTCAATCAGACTGGTTGAATACCGGTTAAGCAGATCAAGGTCTTCACCTTTTATAGAGAGGATAAACGGTTTATTGCTCCCCCCTCCTCCGCCTGAACGGGTATAATTATCCACCGATGGTTTGGCATAAGCGAACTCCTTCATCATTTCACGGAGGACCTCTTTCAGTTCCGCGGTGGTTCTCTTTCTCTCTTTCGCCGGGACCATAAATATACCGAATGTTGCTTTATTATATCCGGCCTGCCCGGTACCTACCTGTATAGTCATGTAATCAAGTTCGGGGATTGTCTTTATTCTTTCGGCAATTTTTTTTGTCACCGCGTCAGTTCCGTCAAGTGATGTTCCCGGATCAACTTCTATATTCAGCTGGTATTCACCTTCATCGGGATCTGGCTGAAAAGTTTTCTTAACAGAACCGCAGGCAACAAGGCTGCCGAACAGTATAACCGATGTTACAGCTATTATTATAATAGGATGATCAAGCGAAAATTTTATGGCTACTTTATATTTCTTTTCAAGCCACCCCTGGAAACCGTCAAAAGCAGTAACAACAAAATTCGTCGCTTTGCCCCTGGTGCCGGCAAAATACGCGCTGAGAAGCGGAGCAATAGTAAGAGCATCAAAAAGGCTTATCACCATTGCGAATACAACAGTGAGGCCGAACTGTTTAAAGAAACGTCCGATGATCCCTTCGAGAAAACCGATAGGAAGAAATACGGCAATTATAGTAAGAGATGTCGCAATAACCGCGAGCATAACCTCCATGGTACCCTTTTCAGCTGCCTCCATCGGTTTGAGGCCATGCTCAATCTTCCGGAAAATATTCTCCCGGACAACAATAGCATCATCAACTAAAAGCCCCACAGTCAGGGACAGAGCAAGGAGCGACATTATATTTATTGTAAATCCCATAAAATACATGAGAATAAATGCTCCGAGGATCGAGTTAGGAATTGCAATCCCGGTAATGATAGTTGAACGTATATTCCCCAGAAAAAGATATACAACAAGTATCGCAAGAAGAATCCCTATAATCATTGTCTCTTTAACATCATCAATGTTATTCCTGATAAACTTGGCCATGTCATAGACAAAGACGAGCTTCGAGTTTCCTTCATTTTTTTCAACAATGCTGTTTACCGAATTCATTTTTTTCATAATACCGTCGGCAACAACAACAGTATTTGCGCCTGATTGTTTAAAAACATCAAGTATCAGGCAGCTCCTTGTCTCTCTCTTTATATCTTTATTATTCTTTTTTGTTTTTTTGTCCCCTTTAGAAGCTCCGGGTTCATCTACCGGAAAATAAAGATATGCTTTAGTAGTAGCATCCTCCGTCCCGTCACGCACTTCACCTATACGGTTCAGCGTTGTCGGATTATTTGAATCACCGGAGAACTGTACTACAGTATTTCTAAGCTGGTCAAGAGTTTTGAATTCTCCGATTGTCCTGAATACAGTGAGTTTATTGGCATCCTCATAACGGCCCACGGGAACATTAACTCCTGAATTGCCGATCCGGTCAACTACTGTGAGTGCTGATATCTGGTGTTCATTAAGTTTATTCCTGTCGAGTTCCACGCGGATTTCCCGTTTAGTCCCTCCTGAAATACGGACCTCACCTACACCCTCAACCTGCTCAAATATCGGTTTTATCTTATCACTGACAACATCATACATTTGTGCCGGAGGCAGATCAGATACATAAGCAATTGTAATAACCGGTACATCGGTAAAGTCAAACTGCCGGACAACAGGGTCGTTATCAAGGTCCTCGGGAAGTTTATTCCGGACCAGCGCCACCTTTTCCCTTACATTCTGTACCGCAAATTTTACGTCAGATTCAAAAGTAAACTCCGCTATAACAATCGACACACCTTCAAGGTTTCTGGAAGAAAGTCTTTTTATCCCGGCAATTGTACTTACCTGTTCTTCAATCGGCTTTGTTATAAGCTTTTCAATCTCTTCAGGAGATGTACCTGGATAAGTAGTCATTACAGTTACAACAGGAAAATCGATTGGAGGAAAAATATCCACACCAAGCCTTTTTAGACTTATAAAACCGATAACCATCAGAAGTATTACAAGGCACCCCATAAATATTGGTCTTTTAATAGATAATTTCGCTATATTCATAACAATCCCTTTGTAAAAATAGTTTCAGATAAAAATATATATCATTGTATAGTAACACATTTACAGGATAAAGTTACTGATAATAATATTTCATTTGTTTAAGGCAAGTAAATTTTTACGGATGAAAGCTGCTTCCGGCATCTTAAGGATTATTTCCTTTGACTTTGTATTATATTTACATTTACCAGACTTTACACAGGAGAAGGTTTTGTTTTTCTTTATCTTTACGGACTGATTACGGCAAAAAACCCGGGGTTATTCAAGAGGCCACACTATCAGTTCTTCAACTTTTCCCGCGACATCAAGGCCGGCATTCCGCCCTTTATCCTGAAATATTACATTACCGCTTTTAACATCAGTTAAACAGACTTTCACCTCAGAGGTCATACTCTCTTCTATCCGTCCAGCCATAAAACCCTGTATTGGCGAAGCAAGCGCTGTGGAATGATTACGCTTCACCTCCAGTTCGATGCGGTGCATTTTATTTTCCATAACCATTTCAACTTTGCCCGCATCAACATAACACTTTCTGAGTATTGTTTTATTGTATGTAGTAAACTGTATAAGGCGGTCATAGATCCAGATGCCCGAGATAAAACCGAGGAAGGAACCGCGCCTCCATGGAATTTTTGCGGCTGACGCGAACAGGGATATTTCAGGGTCGCTGAAATGGTTTGTCTGCATCCATATATATGCGCTCGGGAATGACCTTCCCCAGTCCTTCTCGATGTACCCGCGGCCGTTATCAAAATTAATTATCCTGCCCTCAATTTCAAGCTGGCCTTTTATAGAATGGTCCATGCTCACCAATCCATGATAGCACTCCATAAACGGCGCAAAAGAATAAGGCCCCATTACTCCCGGTGAATACCAGTGTTTAGGCCAGACCACGTTATCCGAAAAATACAGTTCCCCGGATACTTCCGGAAGGTTAAGCCTGATTTTTCTTTCAGAAAAAAAGTTATCAAGAATCCTGATTTCGAATTTTCCGGGGGCAGGAATAAAATCGGACGGATCAAACTTTCTGTAAATGGCAGTATTTTTTTTACCGTCCAGCACCTGGATAAATGCCTGACGGTTTCCCGTTTCATCCATTGCTATTCCGGGAATAAATGCAAAAGCTTTTTTCTCGGAATGATCAACTACCTTAAAGTACCATCCCTCAAAATATCTGCGAGTCTCTCCCCAGCCGTGGTACTGTTCCGGATTAAAGAACGCTTTTAATTTTTTCATTTATGGTTCCCTTTATGTTAAAACAAATTTTACATTGATCCGACTATTGCAAAAATCATGGTTCCCGCCCGGAAGGCCGGCATCCATGATTTTAATCTGATTCACCAAACGGACTTCACACCCGGCCGCATGGAGCGGTATCCACTGTGAAAATTAAATCTTATAAAGCAAATCCCCTTATATAAAATTATAAATAACAAACCCTGCAATAAGCAATACTGAAAAAAGCATGTGAATCTGGACTGTCATTTTAGCCGCACGTTTCAGTTCTGAAGGATTGCTGTGATATTTAAGAACCGCCAATGCAGCTACCGGAAATATAATTGCATAAGGAATAAGACTCAACATTAACGGCATGGCATTACCCGTAAAAAAAACCAATACGCATAACACATTCGCTATTATTCCAAGCTGTACAGCAATATAAATAGATGCAGTCATACGGGTTCCAAGCCTTGAGGCAACTCCATGTTTTCCCCCTTCTCTATCGGCATCTATATCGATCATCTGGCCAATAAGGAGAATCGAAAGAGTGCTAAGTCCGGATAACGGCATCAGCATAAGCACCTGGTAATCAAAAACAATATTCTGGCTTAGTGCCGCAATAAATATCGCCATAGGGCCGAAGGAAAACCACACGGATATCTCCCCCAACCCCCTGTAGGCAAGCTTTACCGGCGCCGCGGTGTAATACTTACTGAAAAAAGCTGAAATAATATATAAGCCCCATAGATAAATCCACAAATCTTTATCAACAAAAAACATCAGCCCGATAGTTGAACAAAGTGCGGTCAGAAGCCCCATCCTGGCGATAAAATACATTTTCCCCATCAGTTCGGGATAGTTCTGCAGAACACCGGAGCCGCCGCTGAACTCATTACGCTGTACATTTACTTTGTCGGTCCCCTGAATAGTGTCATAAATATCATTATACACATTGGTCGCAACATGGAGTGCAATACCGGTTACCAGGACAAGTATGAATCCCGGGATGTTCAGGTCTCCGTTTATTTTCATACAGAGCAGAGTCCCTGTGATGAGTGGTGCTATAATTGATGATAAAAATGGTGCTCTGGTCATCTGAACCAGTGATGGGCCTTCTTTCTTCATTGTCGCCTCTTGATAATATAATGATAAGTATTACATACAATATTTAATATAACATAACCCCTCTAACAATTCAATCTAAAAATACACTTGACTTTAATATCTTTTACATCAATTAAATTAACAGATTCAATGCCGTGTATAATTGCAAATTCCGCACCGCAGGTCACAGGAAAAATCTATCCTGATTTTTTTACGGCCTGGCGTCACTTACTGAAATAGTCGTTATATTAAATTTATAATAAAAACAGGGATACCGGTCAATAAATGAACAGCATCGTTATAATAATATTTATTGTTTATGCAGCTGCACTGCTCACACTCAGGTACTTTAAAATAACCGGCGGCAGAACCAGATGCATGATAAGAAAATCTGTTCATCTTGCAACAGGCCTTGTCATTTTCTTTCTCACTTACCATTTTGACAAACAGGCCATTTTAATACTCATTCTGGCAGGGACACTTTTCTCAATTGCTACATGGAGAGACAGAAGGTTCAACTTTATACACACTACATCTGGCACAAGCCTGGGGACTCTGTTCTATCCGGCAGGCCTGCTGGTATCATATTTACTTTTATACGATATGCCGGATTACTATTTCCGTCTGGTATTGATGATACTATCCGTATCCGACACTATCGCGAATCTAGGCGGTGAGATTAAAAAAGGAAATACACGTTTCACTATCCTGAAGGAGGAAAAGAGTATTTTCGGAGCTGCCGGTTTTGCAGCCTCAGCATTTATTTTCCATCTGGTATTGCTCCCTGAAACGGATATATATTCTTATTACTACATCCTGCTTTCAGTAATCGCTGCAGTTAATTTTGAGATTATATCTTTCAGAGGGTCTGATAATTTTTCCATTCCCGCAGGCTGTTCGCTTTTTTTTATTCTTACTCACGGAAAAGATAATGGTTCAGCTTTACTGATTATTCTCATCCTCCTTCTTGCATGCGGAACAGTTATGCTCTATAAAAAAAATATTCTCACCAGGTACGGAAGCCTCTCCGCCTATCTGCTTGGCGTTTTTTTAATCTCACTTCCCGGGACTGTATGGATAATTCCGGTACTGGTATTCTTTCTAACGTCAGTCATTTTCACTAAAATAAACGGATCTGTTAACCGTAAAGCGGATGACACCAACAGAAGGAATATATGGCAGGTCTGCGCTAATATTTTTTTCGCAGTTGTTTCTTCAGCAGGATTTATTATTACAGAAAATGATATCTTTATTTATTTCTATATTACTCTTGTAGCAACAGTTACTGCCGATACCTGGGCGAGTGAAATAGGCCCGGTGTTCAGTAAAAAATGTTTTTCTCTTTCAGATTTTAAATTTAAGGAATCGGGAATATCAGGGGGAGTTTCGCTCCAGGGAACTGCTGCGGCTCTGGCCGGATCTTTTTTCATATCAGCACTCTCCTATTATCTCTTCTTTCACAGCATTGACAGCACAATTATATCTATTCTGGCGCTTGCGGGATTTGCAGCAGTATTTGTAGACTCGATCTTCAGCGCGTTTCTTGAACCTGTATTGCTCGGTATGAATTTTTTTAAAAATGGAAGCGGCCCCGATTCCCCTTCACCGAATGACATCGTTAATCTTTCGGCATCACTTACTGCACCTGTTTTCTTCGTATTGTTCCGGATGATGTTTTAATTATTCTTTTATTTGATCCGGTTTAATACAGCAGCCTGCCTGTATCAGACAGGCGTAGTTTCACTGCTGTTTTACATGAAATATCCGGGTTATATCAGTTAAAAGTTTTAACCGGGGAGTAATAAATGACGGAGATAATCCGGTATAGACCATTTGTTTATGATGTACAGAGAGGCTGCAGTGCTGTTACATGCCGATATGGGAGATGACGCATGAACTGATTTTTCATTCTTATGCATCTTTAAGTATTGTCTTATATAAAGATTATGGCCGGAGATATGATTTGAATTTAGCTTTTGCATTTTACACCAGCTCCCTCGGTCCTCACTACTACTCACATTTTTAGAATATTATAAAATGTTTCATCAACTGGATCTTTAAGCCCCCGCACCCCCGAAAGGGGTAAAGAAAAGTATTAAAATTTTGTTTTTAAATAAATATATCTGATGATAATATCTTTAAGTCAACCGTCCAAAGTGCCTTGCCCCCTCCGGGGAGCGGGAGCTCAAAGGTTTTGTGCGAATATTTGATTACTACCTTAAATACGGGTAGTAGTGAGCCACGGAGAGGGACTTTAGGAGGCCGTCTGAAATGCGGGTACAAGTCAGCCCTCTGCCATATCAGGCATCTCTACCATGAATGTATGGAAAATATTTAAAAGATTCTTCACTACCTGCAACAATCTGAAAGTAAAAAAAAATTTTACCCCTGGTAGAGAATTTGTTCGTATAACTCATAAAGACATTATAAACATACCGATTTGCATTCAGGGCGATGACCGGGCAGGAAACAGCTAAATTACATTTTTCATATTAAAAAAAGAGTTGAATTTATTTACAAAAACATCCAGCCATATAATAATATGAATAAAAAGAAAATTTACATCAAGTCCTCCTCTGATAATAATTTCACAGTAAAGGTTCCATTTGATATAACTTTATTATCGTTAATAAGGAAGATTCCCGGAAGAAGTTGGGATCATGCTGCCGAATTATGGCATATTCCGGATAAAAAGGAATATCTTGATTCCATACTGGAAGGTGCATTAAATCAGAAATACGAAATCTTTATTGGTGAAACTGATATTTACCGCTCATCAATACCTCTCCTGACAGCGGATGAGTGCCTCCTTAATCTTCGAAAAGAACTCATTGTCAGAAAATACAGCCAAAGTACTATAAAAAGCTATATGTTTTACAACTCGGAACTCCTCAGACATTCGAAAAAAATACCTGACGGAATAATTCAGGAAGATATAACTTCGTTTCTTTACTCAACCATAACAGACAAATCATTAAGCGCATCAACTGTTCAGGTTGTTTTAAATGCATTAAAATTCTACTACGGCCAGATACTGTGCAGGGATTTTATTTATGAAATTACTCCTCCTAAACGGGATAAAAAGCTGCCTGTTATTTTAAGCAAAAATGAAGTTTCCCTGATTCTGAACAGCATTACCAACCTGAAGCATAAAACAGTTATTATGCTTATCTATTCTGCCGGGCTACGGCTTAATGAAGCGGTGACTATTAAAATCAGTGATATTGATACTGAGAGAGGCTTAATCAATTTAAAATGCGGCAAAGGAAGAAAGGACAGAACCACACTCCTCTCTGAGACTTTTTCAAAACTGTTAAAAATATACCTGGAGATATACCATCCGCAAACATGGCTTTTCCCCGGACAGGACAGAGGAAGCCACATTTCCGGACGATCTGTTCAGCATATTTTTCATCAGGCAGTTCTGAATGCTGAGATTGAGAAGCAGGTAACAGTTCATTCGCTGAGACACAGTTTTGCAACTCACCTTCTCGAGCAGGGTATTGATATCAGATATATTCAGGAATTACTGGGACATCAGAGTCCGAATACCACAATGATTTATACTCATGTCAGCAAAAGTAAACTAAGATGCATTAAGAGTCCTTTAGACATATAGGCCTGGATACATCTTTTGTCGCTTTTCTTAATTTTTCACACTACTATCCCCAATTTTCTGCGTATAGCCATGGCGTTATATGAAATTGAACCCCTTCAATAGTCCGCCAAAATCTTATCTCCGTATAAATATTCCGTTCGCGTTTCTATTTTAAATTTCAGTTGCAATCAATTAAAATGATTATTACTTTGTAATTACATAAATGAGGTGTTGTTATGATAGCAAAAGTAATTCAAATAGGAAATTCAAAAGGAATACGAATTCCAAATCAGGTTCTAAAAGAAATGAATATTGAAAATCAGATAGAACTTATAATCAGTGATAAAAAAGATGAAATAATCCTTAAACCAATTCATAAAGCCCGAGAAGGATGGAATGAATCATTTAAGAAAATGAGAACTGCTTATGATGATAAACTTATCATTGATGATTCATTAGATCTGAATGACTGGGAATAGTGAGAAATGGAGATTTTACAATATAGCATCTATCTGGTGAATCTAGATCCGACAATAAGGCATGAAATTAAAAAAACTCGTCCATGCCTTGTTATATCACCAGATGAAATGAATCAGAATATTCAAACAGTTATAATTGCTACAATGACAACTAAGTCCCATAAATATCCAACCGGAGTTCAAGTGACTGTTCAGAATAAAAAAGGATGGATAGTGTTAGATCAAATAAGAACAATAGATAATCAGCGGCTCATTAAAAAAATCGGTAAAATTAATAATGAAACAATTAAAGAAGTCAAGGGTGTCATCAAAGAGATGCTTGTTGATTAACTTCACGTAGAAATATATTATTCAATTTGTTGTTCACATTGGGGTTCAACTTTATATAACAAAGGAGTCTGTCGCAAAAGTAAAATTTTCCATCATGTCAGATAATTGTTCTAGAATCAAAAAGATATTATT
>Ga0209099_1001529_pt1 | contig 22750 bp, 22 predicted proteins | sample AD_JPNHW2_MetaG_FD_184430 | JGI IMG/M metagenome (GOLD analysis project Ga0209099, IMG submission 184430) | Active sludge microbial communities of municipal wastewater-treating anaerobic digesters from Japan - AD_JPNHW2_MetaG (SPAdes) (version 2) | ecosystem: Engineered > Bioreactor > Anaerobic... | reverse complement strand
GATATCCGTGAGCTGGGGGAGGGAACCATGTACTCGATGATCGTTCATGGTGGTGTGGGTGCCGTGGCAGATGCCAGAATCAGCGAGACGCTCGACGGCGTTCGCGCTGCTGCCGTGGCAGGAACGGCGGTGCTTCGCGATGGAGGCGCATCGCTCGATGCGGTCGAGGCTGCCATCCGTGTTCTCGAGGACAATCCCCTGTTCAACTGTGGAACCGGCTCGGTCCTGACGTTCGACGGTGAGGTCGAAATGGACGCAGCGGTCGCACATGGTGCTTCACTGGGCTTCGGGGCAGTTGCCGGCATCAAGAACATCCGGCATCCCATCTCCCTGGCACGCATGGTCATGGAAAAGACGGACCACGTTCTGCTGCAGGGGAGTGGCGCGCAGGAGTTCGCGCGTATCATGGGCGTCCCGCCTCATGACCCTGTCACCGAGGAACGGCGACTCCAGTGGAGGGAATACCGTGAGAAGTTCCTGCACGGCGACGCGGGCGACTGGCCCAAACTGAAGGCCCTCATGAAGGAGCATCCTGAGTTCATGCATGGCACCGTTGGCGCCGTGGCCGTGGATCAGGCAGGCGAGGTCTGTGCCGGGACGTCCACCGGCGGCGTGTTCCTGAAGCTGCTTGGACGTGTAGGAGATACGCCGCTCCCCGGAGCAGGAACCTATGCCACCAGATACGGCGGCGCCTCTTCCACCGGACTCGGCGAGAGCATGATGAGAACCCTCATCACCAAGACGGCGTGCGATTTCATGCGCATGGGTCTGGACGCGCAGGGAGCTGCCTCCGGCGCGGTAAACATGCTGACCAACATCCTCGGAACCGAGGCGGGCATCATCACGGTCGACAGCCAGGGCGGCGTAGGGTTTGCCAACAACTCCCCGCAGATGCCACACGCATATTTCCGCGAGGGGATGCCCGAGCCAGTCGCAGAACTCTAGCCCGCCCGGGGCGCCTGCGCCGTCCTTCGGCTGCTCAGACAACCCTGCGGCCGCAACTTCTCCACACTGGCTGTGGACAGTGTGGACAATACGTGCACAGTGCCGGACGCCTGCTGTTGATAACCTGTCAGAACCTGTTGATTGTCGTTCCGTGCGGCTCGAGCGCTGTCGGTCTACTGTGCTGCAGGACCCTCCGGGGCACCGCTGCGGTCCAGCGTCAGGACCACTCCCTCCGCCGACACGCCCAGAACCAGTGTCTCCGCTTCGGCATCGACCTCCAGAATGGCATCCTGCATCGCGCTCGCAACCTCCTCGGCGCGGTCAGGCGCCACCAGCGCCGCAATGCTGGGCCCTGCTCCTGAGAGGAAACTGCCGTACGCGCCGGCACGGTCCGCCGCACGCGTCACATCGCGGAATCCCACCACCAGTTTCTCCCGATACCGTTCATGAAGCCTGTCGTGCAGAGCAAATGGCAGCAGGTCGTAGTTGCCGCTGAAGATACAGGCCGACAGCATGGACGCACGGCTGATGTTGTACACCGCGTCCTTCCGGCTGTAGGAGTTGGGCAGGCAGGCTCGCGCTTTCCGGGTGGACAGGAATGTCGACGGAACTGTCACGACGACACTCAGATTCTGAGGAACCACCTTCATGTAGCCGACTTCATTCTTGTCGTTGGCCGCAATGGTGAACCCTCCTACCAGCGAAGCCGTCACGTTGTCGGGGTGTCCTTCGATGGCAATGGCGTACTTGAGAATCTTGCCAGTATCCAGCTGCTCGTGCACCAGCACGTCGAAGCAGGAGAGCAGTCCCACGATGGCGCTGGCGCTCGAGCCCAGGCCTCGGGTGAGGGGAATGCCAGTGTGCACATCGATGGCCATGGGCGGCAGATGCGCCGCCTCTGCCCGTTCGTAGTACTCCAGGACCTCGCCGACAAACTTGAATCCCTTTTCGTTGAGAACATCTGCGCCCATGCCCTCATAGTGAATTCTCGGCTGTGCCCCGGCTGAAAGCGCTTCCGCGGTATAGACACTGCGCATGGTTACCGCAAGTCCAAACGAGTCAAATCCGGGCCCAAGATTGGCCGTGCTGCCGGGAACACTGACTGTTACCTTGTTGATCACGTTCTCTCCTGGGGCGGCTCTGCAGTTTTCCGGAACGCACGCAAGCCGCGCTGCGTATCGTATAACGAACAACTGCTCACATCTTATCACGTTCCTGCCAATTGCAAGCCTCATGCGGCTCCGGCTGCACTTCGGCCTCATCCTGCAGGCACATGACGACGCGTTGACAACTGCCTGCCGGCCGGTACACTTTTCAGGATGAGAGACCAGAACCGTACGCCGTTCTTTGATGCCATTCAGGCATATATCGCCAAGCACCGGGCAGGACTTCACATGCCCGGCCACATGAGTGGCTACGGCGTGCATCCACGCCTCAAGGAGTTCTGGGGCGAGAACGTCTTCCTGTCCGACCTCACGGAGGTAGAAGGGCTTGACTATCTGCACCGCCCCATCGGCGTTGTCAAGGAAGCCCAGGACCTTGCCGCCGAGGCCTATGGCGCGCTCGAGTCGTTCTTTCTCGTCAATGGCTCGACGGTAGGCAATCAGGCCATGATTCTGTCCACCTGCGACCCGTACGACCGCGTGATTGTTCAGCGCAACTCTCACCGTTCCATGTACGGGGCGCTGATTCTCAACGAACTGCGGCCCATCTACCTGGAAGCCGAGGAGGACCGTCTGCTGCAATTCCAGACTTTTCCCTCCAAGAAGACGTTCGCTCGCGTCCTGCGGGACCACCCGGAAGCAAAGACGGTGTTTCTCACCAATCCCAACTACTTCGGCATCAGTGCAGATATTGACTACTACGTCCAGAAGACTCATGCCACTGGCCGTCGGATTCTGGTCGACGAAGCACACGGATCCCACTTTCACTTCCACCCGGACCTGCCCAAGAGCGCTGTTGACGCGGGAGCCGACATGGTGGTCCAGAGCACGCACAAGACGCTCGCCGGCCTCACGCAGACGTCGATGCTGCACCTGGGCTCGCGGCGTGTCGACAAGGAGCTCGTCCGCGCGACCTTGACCATGCTGGAGAGTTCCTCTCCCTCCTATATCCTCATGGCGGCGCTCGATGTCGCGCGCATGCAGATGGCTACGAACGGGCACGACCTCCTTCAGCGCGCCATCGACCTGGCGGAGGAAGCACGCCGCCGCATCAACAACATCGAAGGAGTATTTGCGCCAGGAAGAGAGCGCTCCCATACCGACGCCATCTATGACGTGGACCTCACGAAGCTCACCATCCACGTTTCGCGTCTGGGCCTGACAGGATTCCAGGTCGAAGAGATGCTCAACCGGGACTACAACGTTGAGATCGAACTCTCTGATTTTGAGAACATCCTCGCGTTCGTCACCATTGGCACGCCCAGAGAAGCTGTCGACGCACTGGTGAATGCGCTCGAGGACATCTCACGAAGACGGCACGGGAAAACCTCGACGCTCTCTCCTCCGCCGCCCATCCCTGCCATTCCCGAGATGGTCCTGTTTCCATTCGAGGCCTACTACGCCAAGAGGGAACGCGTACGCATGGAGGACTCCGTGGGCCGTATCATTGCCGAGCTGGTGACGCCCTATCCGCCGGGTATTCCCATCACCGTCCCCGGAGAAATCATGACGCGCGAGTGCGCAGACTACATGGTGTTCATGCGTGACCACGGGGCTGACCTGCAAGGCATCATCGACAAGTCGGCCCGCTACGTCCAGGTCGTAAAAGAGCGCTGAACCTCGTGACCTAAACAACGCGCGGGTGAATGCGGATAAACTCCGCTTTCTCCCGCAGTTCTGAAATCGTCTGGACCCCGACGTAACTCAGACTTTCGCAGACCTGCTCGCGCATGCGCCTGATGGCATGCTCAGCTGTTTCAGGCGTCAGCGTGTGCAGAACCACCGCTCCTGCGCCTGCGGCAAGAGCCTTGACGGCGCTGGCTGCCGTCTCGACCCCCAGGTTGCAAACCACCGGCTTCCCGTACAGGGAAGCTACATCCTCCGCCTCCATCAAGGCAGACAGTTCGGGAACGCCGACGCCGGACAGCTCCGTAGCCTCGGCCAGAGAGCTCGAACCACGTCCGACAACCACGATGTCCGCGCCGGCATCAATGACATCCTTCGCACCGGCGCGGGTTTCCACGCTTCCGACCATGAGCGGCATCCAGTCATACTCCGCCTTGATCATGCGTATCTGCTGCAGGACGGTCAGGCGGTCCGCGTGGGGCACATCGACCACGATGACATCGGTCCACACTTCCGCCAGCATGCCGATGCGCTCGAGGACGCCTTCGTGCTCCACATCGACGACTGCTCCGACAGCTGGTCGCCCCTTGGCATCGCACGCAGCTCCAGGGTCACCGCACGCGAATTCCTTCACTTTGCGCACCTCATGCGCCTGGTCCTCGGTCGTCGCAGCGAGTGGAATGACGCCCATGCCGCCCGCCCGTGCCACAGCCAGCGCCAGGCGATAGTCTGCAGACGGCTGGCGCGCAGAGCTCATGAACGGAACATGGAGCAGGAGACCATCAGAAAGCCTGGTCTCGAGAGCAACGCTCGAGGCAGCCACCTCACTGTGACGAGGCAAAATCATGACATCATCAAAGAAGAGTCCATCCCGGAATCCTGCCATGGCGTGGCTACTTGCGCCCCCACAACGACAGAAATCCGCGGCGCGCAGGGCGTTCGGCCTCCTCTTCGGCGGGCGCGGGCTGGGTTTCTACCTCCCTGACGAGACCACTCTGCATGAACCCGACGACGGTCTTGGAGACCTCCACGCTTCCCTGTCCGGTTCTGCGAGCGAGTTCGCGCAGCGATGTCGTGCCATCCAGCCCCGCCATCACCTGCCATTGCTGCCGTGTCAGTTGCAGCTCACCGCTGGCCCCCTCTGCCCGCAGTGCGTAGACGGCGTCGAGGGACCCAAGCCGCTCATGCATCGAATTCCACTCGTCGAGCGCCGCCGTGACCTGAAGGATGATGTCCGCAACCGGGACCGAGAGTTCCTTCGCCGCAGTGGTCTCGCCGCCTGCAAATGAAAACGTTCCCTCCCTGAGGCTGAACAAATCGATGAGTGAGGACATGGTCGTTCCGGGAGCGGTTTCGACATGCACGAGATGCGCGTCCTCAATGAAGACAGAAGCCTGAACCCGTCCCCCGAAGATGGAGCTTCCCTCAAGATTCAGCCGACCGGTGGCCTTCCCCTGGATGACGGTCTGGAGAACCTCGTCCACCTGGCTGTTGCTGAATTTACCTTCTAGCACCGGGACCTCCTGTTGCACTGCCGAATCCTTGTTTATTCTATGTTGCTCCACGTGGTTTTGCAACGTCTGTCACATGGTTTGTGCTTGAAGCCCTGCTCTCCGCCGGTATACTTGCAGGGTGCCTATCCTTCTGAAGGACATACTGTACGTGTTCCTTATTACGCTGATCCCCGGCGTCGAGGTGCGAGGAGCGCTTCCTTATGCAATTGGCGTACTCAAGATGCCTGCATGGCAGGCACTGCTGGTCGCCACGCTCGCCAACCTGGCCATCATCCCCATCTTCTTCCTGCTCGAAAGGCCCGTTCTGGGTGTCGCCATGCACTGGGCCTGGTTCCGCAGGTACCGTTCGCGCGTCGCCGAGCGCAGCCGTGGAACGCTCGCGCGGTACGGGGTATTCATCGGGCTGGCGATATTTGTTGCAATTCCGCTTCCCGGTACCGGTGCCTATACAGGCTGCATCCTGGCCGAACTTCTGCATCTCGACCGACGACACGCGGCCGCCGCCATCAGTGTGGGAGTCGTCGGCGCGTGCGTCATGGTGTTCCTCGTTTCCATCGGCGTCATCCGCGGCGTCCTTGCCCGGTGGTTCTGACCTTGCCGTGTTTCACGTGAAACAGTGACCGGCAGAGCCTATGGGAACAGACACGCGGGCTGACATGGCACCACTGCGCCATGAAGTCGCGGAGGCGATGCACGAGCTCGCGGCACTGCTGCCCGCGGGCGTGTCTGCAACCATCGAGGATGACCTTGTGATATCCCGCCTCACGGCATACCTGAACCTCCTTGCGGACATCGGAAAGGTCATGAACCTGACGTCCGACGCGAACCCCAGCGTGGTCCTCTCCAGGCATGTGCGGGACTCTCTCGCACCTCTCCTCGTCGGGCTGGCCCCGCCGCGCCAGCTCCTCGACATCGGGAGCGGGGGAGGATTTCCCGCGATCCCCCTCGCACTGGCCTGGCCGGGCAGCTCAGTCACCATGACGGAGTCCATCGGGAAAAAGGCTCGTTTCCTCGAGGAGGCTGTCGAGTCCCTGCCCCTCTCCAATGCGCGGGTCGTTCATGGAAGGGTCGAAGACCCGACCACGGGTCTTCCAGGGCGCAGCTTCGATATGGTCACCGTGCGCGGCGTCGCGCGTGTCGCAACTGTATTCGACTATGCAGAACCGCTGCTGGCTGGACCTGGAGGAAAACTGGTGCTATGGAAAGGGGAGAGGGACCTGGCCGAACTGAGCTCTCCTGCCTTGAGCCACAGGCTCAGTCAGGCGCACTGCAACGTGTCGGTGCGCAGATACACCCTGCCAGGCGTTGAACGCAATGCCAACCTTGTCATACTGGAGATGACCTGATGTCCGGAAAGTGCCCCAGGAGGAGTATTGCGTGAGGACCATAGCCATTGCCAATCAAAAGGGAGGCGTGGGCAAGACCACCACAGCCCTTTCTCTGAGTGCTGCACTCGCTGAGCTTGGACACCATGTCCTGCTTGTCGACTTCGACCCCCAGGCCAACGCGACCACGGGCCTTGGGCTGAATGCAGCGGAACTGCCTGCAACCGTGTATACCGTCCTGCTGTCTGGAGACCCGGTCGTAGCTGCCATCCGGTCAACAGGTGAGCACAATCTGTCACTCCTGCCATCGTCTATCGACCTTGCTGGCGCAGAACTCGAGCTTGCCGGCATGAACCAGCGGGAACACGTCCTTGAAAGAGCACTTGGCTCCCTGGACGGTTCATGGGACTACATCATCATCGACAGCCCTCCCTCGCTCGGCCTGCTGACGCTCAACGTCCTCACCGCTGCACGTGAGGTTATCGTCCCCATCCAGAGCGAGTACTATGCTCTGGAAGGGTTGACTCATCTGCTGCGCACCATCAGCATGGTCAAGGCCCGCCTCAATCCGGACCTGGCTTTGCTTGGGATCCTGGTCACCATGTTCGACAAGCGGACGATTCTGTCTGCGCAGGTCAAGGACGAACTGGTCAAGCACTTTGGAGACACTGTATTCACAGCGGTTATCCCACGCAGCGTGCGTATGAGCGAAGCACCCAGTTACGGCAAAACCATTCTGGAGTACGACACACTGTCGAGCGGCGCCGAGGCATATCGGCAGCTTGCCAAGGAGGTAGAATCCCGTGAACAGCACTAATCGTCTTGGTCGCGGCCTGGATGCACTGTTTGGCGATGAGGCGGGAAGAACTCCCCAGCCCTCTGGCACGGGCTCTCGCATGCTGCGTCCTGACCAGGTCATGTCGTCCCCTCTTCAGCCGCGCCGCCGTTTTGAAGAGTCCGCCCTTGCGGCGCTTGCCGACAGTATCCGCAAGCATGGCGTGCTGGAACCCATCATCGTCCGCCCCAACAATGGAAGCTTCGAGATCGTTGCCGGCGAGCGCCGGTTTCAGGCAGCGGTGCTGGCAGGACTTGACCAGATACCGGTAACGGTGCGAGAGCTCGACGACCAGGCCGCAATGGAGATTGCCTTGTCAGAGAACCTCGAGCGCGAAGACCTTTCGCCCATCGAGGTTGCACTTTCGTTCCGGGACTACCTGAGTCGGTTCTCCACAACACAGGAGGAGCTGGCCGAACGCCTTGGAAAGGACCGAAGCACGGTTGCCAATCTCATCCGTCTGCTCGACCTGCCCCAGCCTATTTGCGACGCCGTAGACCAGAAGCTCATCACCGCTGGCCATGCACGAGCGCTGCTGCCCCTCAAGGACACGCAGCAGCTGGCAGCTGTCTTCTCGCAGGTCACAGCGAAACAGCTGTCCGTTCGGCAGACCGAAGCGCTCGTACGGAAGGTCCTCAGCAGAAAGCCCCGAACCGCCGAACCGGATGAAGCGCTGCGCAACATTCAGGAAACCATGCAGAAGCTGCTGGCGACGCGCGTTAATATCCGGGGGCGTGTGAACCGCGGTGTCATAGAGATTTCCTACTTCAACCAGGAGGACCTGCTGCGCATCCTCGGCATCCTCAACGCCCAGAACCAGCAGGGTCAGCCGGACACCAGGTCAGACTAAAGTCCCCTCGTCACCCGACGCATCTGTCAGGATCGGGACTCCGGCACGGCGAAGCTCCGCGAGTGCCACCTCCGCCGTTCCGCCGGTTTCCACGACACGGACAGCAACACGGCCAGGATACGTCCGGTGGAGATCCCGTACAAGTTGTACCGCCTCTGCAATGGAAATGCTGCCCCGCGCTCCCTGTCTTCCTGCCGGGGGCGGACCGACCGGGAAGACAACACGCACGGCCCCCGCTCGCCTCAGGCGCTCCAGCTCGGCGGCAGACTGAACCGGATAGACCGCCCACACCGGCACTTCAAAGGCTGAGATGGTTGCAACTGCAGCGGCCAGCTCCCGCAGTGCTCCCGGTCCGGGGAGTGCGGCAATCTCGCAGTGGTCGAAGACGCCTCTGTGTGCGCGGAGTGCATCCGATAGCCTGATGAGGGATACGCGCTGCCATGCGCCCCGCTCCGGTCCGTCTCCACGAACCGCGCACTCCGCAGCACACCGCGCACAATCCCCTGCGCACCGGCCCTCCACCAGCAGGCGAGCGATGCGGTCGCTGGTTCTCCATTGCTCTGGCAGCAACCCGAGCGCTGCCAGCGTTCCTCTCGTGGCACGCACGCCCAGCCCGTCAGCGTGCAGTCCCGGACCAAGCCGCCGCCCGCATCACGCGGGTAGCGTCCGCCGTCACGGGTTGCCTGGCTTCCGCCCTATCTGGGGCATGTCGTTCGTGATGATGAGAGACACACTGCACTTCGTACCGGCAGCGATGTCCTGGTACGCCGCGCTGATGGCCGACAGAACCGCGGCCATCTCTCCGTAACAGCTGATAGCCATGTTGCCGACCACACAACGTACGCCACCCGCCTCCAGTGTGCTCTCGAACTGTTTCATGACCTCTGTCGTCCTGGTTCCGTCGTATGGAAAGAGCACTGCCTGTACCTCCACATTCACGTGCAGACCTTCCTTTCGCTACAGATTGTCCAGCTCGTCGAGCGACTGCGCCAGCGTTTCGACTACCGCCGGGTCCCAGCGCCCGGCTTGCGTCTCTTCCCGAAGAATCTTGAGAGCAGTGTCCCTTACAAACGCGCGGCGATACGCACGGTCACTGGTAAGCGCCTCATAACTGTCCGCGACCCCCACAATGCGTACGAACAGGGACACGTCATCACCCTTGAGGCCATCGGGATACCCTGAACCATCCATGCGCTCATGATGATGTCGCACAATCTCTGCGACCTCATCAAAACCATGCACAGGCTTGATGATCTGTTCTCCAAACTCGCTGTGCCGCTTCATCTCGGTCCACTCGTCGGGGGTGAGCTTTCCCGGCTTCGACAGGATTTCGCGCGGAATCAGCAGCTTGCCTACATCGTGCAGAGAACCTGCCAGTTCCAGAATCCACAGGCCGTGCCCTCTTACGCCAAGCCGCTTTCCAAGCATGACACTGATGCTGGCCACCTTCTGGTTGTGCCGGGGCTCCGTCGATTCTGTCAGCTCTATTGCGTTGGTGATGACACCGATGACTTCCGAAAGTTCAAAACGCTGCTTCACCATGCCCCGCAGATTCGTGAGAGACCGCATGCGGACACGGAGTTCCTCCCACGAGACAGGCTTGGTGAGAAAGACGTCAATGCCGCTCTCATATCCTTTGAGCTTGTCAACGAGCCCCGACAGCACAGTCAGCATGACAATGGGTGTGGTGCCCAGGCGCTCGGAGGCACGGATTTCCTTGACTGCCTCAAACCCGTTCACATCAGGTAGGAGACCATCGATGAGGATGACGTCGAAATCTCCCGTGGAAGCCTGCTCGATCCCCTCCCGTCCCGTCTTGACCCACGTCGCCTGGTAACCCCATCCCGTCAGCTGCTCCACCATGGCGGCTCCGTCCACGGCATTGTCCTCGATAACCAGCACCGGCGCCTGCTCAGCCTCTCCCTCGCGGTCATGCGATGCGAACACCAGCTCGACTCTGCGCATCATGTCCTCGTAGGTAATCGGCTTGACCACATAGTCGAAGGCTCCTATCTGCATGGCCTTGATGACGTCGTCGTCCTTGCTGATAGCCGACACGACGATGATGGGAATGCTCTTGGTGGACAGAGCGGCGTGCAGTGTCTCGAGCACTGTCAGGCCGGTGATATCCGGGAGACGCAGGTCCAGCAGAATGAGCCCCGGATGCTCCTTGACGGCAAGGTCGATGCCCTCCCATCCAGTGCTGGCTGTCAGGGGCGCATACCCCCCGCGTTTGAGCATGTTGCTATAGAGACGCAGGCTTTCAACGTCGTCCTCGACAACCAGTACCTTGCGCTCCATGTCGCTCACCCCTGTCCATGCTGGACTGCCACGCTTCTGGTGCACCTGCACGGCGCTTCTTCTCCACTGCTTACAGAGTATTATGTTGCTGTCACTGCAAAAAGCAATCAGAGAACGTTCCGGCGACACGAGAGGAGCAGGGGCCATGACTGACCGCTTCCCAGGACATATGGGGTCCATCCTCGTGGTGCACTCCGCCGCAGGACATTCCGGCAAGACCACGCTGTGCAGGGCTCTTGTGCGGGACCTGCCCTTTGACGTCTATATCAAGTTGGCACACAGGGCTTCCCGCGTCGAGGTGCTCTCCCTTGTACGCGGCACGCTGGTCCCCGCACAGGGCGACACAGGGCGCATCGCAGATATGCAGCGGTCGCGCGGATTGAACGCCCTGCACGATGTGCTGCTCGTGGACGGGCCACGCGGCGAAACGGACCGCGCTGTGGCCGACCTTCTGGCATCCTGGCCAGACGGGAGTCGCATCCTCATTGAGGGGAACTGTTCCCCGCTCCCGTGGCGGCCTCGTTTTCTGTACGTCCTGCCGTGTCCGCTGCCGCCCACCGCAAAACCTGACATGACAGAGATGACGCGGCGCGCCGACCTCGTGGTCGTCAACCGGTTTCCCGGCTGCAGTCCCTCCGAGCAGGCGGCACTCCTTGCTCTCCTGCGTGACGTTCACCAAGGCGTCGCCCAGATTGCCGGGTCTCTGCAGGAAGTCCATGTTCTCGCCGAGATCGAGGGGGCAGTGGCCACCCTGCTGCCTGCACTGACGCACCCTTGAAAACGCCCCCTGCCGTGTCACACTCTGTGCGGATTCAACTATTCCTGTTCCTGTGGGGAGGTTCTTATGGAGGATACGCTGTCTCAAGTCCGGGATGAAGTGCTGAAGTCCTCTCAGGAAGGGCACATCACATGTGCCGCTGCCCTGGCAATCGCTCGTACACTGAACGTCGACCCGCGCGTGGTCGGCCGGATCTGCGACGACCTGCATATCCGCGTCCGGTCCTGCTCCCTCGGCCTGTTCGAGTAACCAGTGGGCTTTCTCCTTCTGCTGGCGACAGCGGCTCTCGCCGCTCTTCTCCTGCTCGCGCCGTTCACCCTCGTCGTCAACTTGCTTCCCCTCCAGCGTCTCGTGCTGCATGCCGTGGGAACGACAGCGGGCAGCAACGCGCACTTCACGACGCCCGAGGCGATCCGCCGTGTCAGCGACCTGCTGCTCTACCTGGCCATCCGCAGGCCGCTGCCAAACGATGGTTTCTACTCGGCCGTCGAGCTCGTGCACATGGCGGACGTGCAGTCTATCTTCCAGCTTGTCTACGGGGTCACGGCAGCAGCCCTCCTTGCATCCCTCGTCCTTCTGCCTGTGCTGCACCGACGCCACCAGGACCTGCGCCGCACAGGGCGCGCCGCCGCCGGCATCGTACTGGGTCTCATCGCCCTCCTGGGAATCCTGCTCGCAACGGCAGGCTTTGACAGGATCTTCATTGTGTTTCACGAGTTCGCGTTCGCTAACGACTTCTGGCTGCTGCCCGAGACTTCCTCTCTCATCCGGCTTTTTCCAGAGCAGTATTTCATGACCTACTTTCTGCTGGCCCTCTGTGGAAGCGCAGCCAGCGCGGTGTGCCTGCTTATCCCCTGGCGTCGTCCCGGCGCACGGTTGTGACCGCCAGGCTTTGCTGATATACTCGTCTCAGGTGCATACGATGCAATTGCTGTACCCACAGAAAGGAGAATACACCCATGGAACAACGTGCTGAGATCGGGATCATTGGTGGTTCCGGATTCTATTCGCTGTTGGACGACGCGCAGGACATCAAGGTTGAGACCCCCTATGGAGCCCCATCCGACCTCATTTCCCTTGGCGAAATCGCTGGCCGCAAGGTCGCGTTCCTTCCGCGTCATGGCAAACACCACCAGCTCCCGCCACACATGATCAACTACCGCGCCAATATCTGGGCGCTCAAGTCCCTCGGCGTGCGCCGCATCATCGCCCCCACCGCCGTCGGGTCCCTCCAGCCGGACATCAAGGTTGGCGACCTGGTCGTCACCGACCAGTTCATCGACCGTACACGCCGGGGTGACACAACGTTCTACAACGGCCCCGTCGTCACGCATGTCTCCACGGCCGACCCCTACTGCCCGGTGCTGAACAGCATTGCCGTTTCAACCATCAGGCAGCTGGGCCTTCCTGTACACGAGGGTGGAACCTGCGTCGTCATCGAGGGGCCACGGTTCTCTACCAAGGCCGAGAGCAACTGGTTCACGCGCATGGGCTGGCACACCGTCAACATGACGCAATACCCGGAGGTTGCTCTCGCCCGCGAACAGGCCATGTGCTACTGCAATATCTCGGTCATCACGGACTACGATGCCGGGCTCGTCGCCGAGGGCGCAGTCGAGCCAGTCAGCAACGAGGCGGTCATCAGGACCTTTGCCGCCAACCTCAAGAACCTTGTCACCATCATTGAAACGATGATACCTCAGATCCCCGGTCCCGACGCCGATTGCTCCTGCTTCCACGCACTCGACGGCGCAGCAATCGAGTAACCCATGCTGCCCATCCGCGACGACGCACCCTCCCGCACCTTCCCGCTGGTCACCTTCCTGCTGATCCTGGCCAACGGCCTGGTCTGGATGTGGGAGCTGTCGCTCGGCGGGGGGACGGCTCTGGACACCTTCTTCTACCGGTTCGGCTTCATACCCGGCATTCTGACAGGCGCTTATGATGCACCATCGTGGGCTCTTTCGCCGTACGTTCTCACCATCCTCACCTCCATGTTCGTGCACGGCAGCTGGAGCCACATCCTGGGGAACATGCTCTTTCTCTGGATCTTTGGCAACAACGTCGAAGACCACCTTGGGCATGCCAGCTACCTGTTGTTCTACCTGGCAGGCGGTGTTGTGGCAGCGCTCGTCCAGCTGCTCTCCGGACCAGGGTCAGATGTTCCGACCATTGGTGCAAGCGGCGCCATAGCGGCGGTCATGGGAGCCTACTTCTTCGTGTATCCCACTGCGCGTGTCCAGGTACTCGTCTTCTTCATTTTCATCACGACCATCCGCCTTCCGGCATGGATTTTTCTGGGCGTGTGGTTCCTCATGCAGTTGTTTGAAGGCACGTACGGGGCAGCCCAGGGCGTCGCCGTGTGGGCACACGTCGGCGGATTCCTGTTTGGCCTGATGATTGCCTGGATCGACAGGACCAGGCAGCGACGAAGAATGGACTTCACTGTCTAGAAGGGAGGCTGGCATGCACATCCTCGTGACGAACGACGACGGCATATGGGCACAGGGCATCAGGACGCTTGTCGAAGCGATCCCTGCGGAGCACACGGTCTCCGTCGTAGCCCCTGAATCGCCTCAGAGTGCCAAGGGGCATTCGCTCACCATGCACAAGCCCTTGCGCGCGCACAAGGTCGACGACTACGTTCGGCCGGGTGTGACCGCCTGGGCGGTATCGGGCACGCCGGTAGACTGCGCCATGCTTGGCCTGGACGCGCTCATCGACCAGCCGGTCGACGTCGTGTTCTCGGGCATCAATCACGGCGACAATCTCGGCGATGACCTGCCCTATTCCGGAACCGTCTCCGGCGCGTACGAGGCGTTCCTTTCTGGATATCCCAGCATCGCCTTTTCGACGGCCTTCCGCCGTGATGCGGTCACGTCATTCGATTTCGAACCCGTGGTCTGGTTCGTTCAGAAGCTTCTTCCTCTCCTCCCGCAGCTCATCGACCTCAATAGGCCGCTTTCCAAAACGTTCACCAACGAGCTCAACGGAAGCCTGTTCCTCAACGTGAACGCACCCAACTGCCCTCGCTCAGAGGTCAAGGGCGTGCGGGTCGTTCCTCAGGGACGCAGGAGGTATGCACATCGCGTCACCCCGAGCGTGGACCAGTTCGGCGCACCCATCTACTGGATCGGCGGAGAGGTTCTGCCCATCGAGCAGAGCGACACTGACGTCGCTGCCGTAGGAGCCGGATACATCAGCGTCACTCCCCTCAGCATTGACCTCACCGACTACGTTCTTCTGAACCGCCTTACCGAGCTGGGACTTCTGGGCGGTCTTCTGCCCTAGGGGCTGCCTCGGACATGGCGCGGCTCACCGTGCTGGATGGCGCCACTACCATTGGTGGCACCAAACTGCTCTTTGAGACTGGCGACACCCATCTGCTGTTTGATTTCGGTCTCAGCTATGCGACCATGGGCACGTACTTCGAGGAGTTCCTGCAACCGCGTACCTCTGCAGGCCTGACAGACTACCTGGCAACGGGACTCCTTCCCCGCCTGAACGTGTACCGGTCCGACCTGACCACCCTGCTCCAACAGATGCAGCCCTCGCTTGCGCGTGAGCTTGTCGATGCCCCCCGTATCAATGCATGCTTCATTACCCATGGCCATGTCGACCACACCGGGTCGATTTCGTTTCTGGACGAGACCATTCCTCTCTATGCGACCCCCGTCGCAGCTGCTCTCCTGCGCGCGGTCGAGGAGACGCAGGCCGGGCCCGGACCCGAGGACAGCATCACCGACTTTCTCATCCGCCCCAATCTCGGCTCTTCGACCCATGGCAAGCGTCTCCTGCAGGACCTTGCCACTTCCGTCACCTTCCCGGACTGCCGTGTCACGCCATTCCCCGTCGACCACAGCGTCCCTGGCGCCTGCGCCTACCTTGTCGAGTGGGACGGTGGAAGCCTCGTCTACACGGGCGACCTTCGCTTCCATGGACGGATGGGGGACAGCACACGCTCCAGCATGCAGGCGCTTGCTGCCGCGCACCCCGACTACCTCGTCATCGAGGGCACCAACCTCAAGTCAGACACGACGCCACAGGAGCATGAATCGGCTTTCCGGCGCAGCTTCACGTTCTGGGCAGAGCAGGACGTCGAGAAACAGGCTCTTGAAGAGGTACAGCACGCATCGGGACTCGTCCTGGCTGACTTCGGCATGAAAGACCTGGACCGTCTCATGACCTTTCAGCGCGTCGCCCGCGCGACAGGCCGCCGCCTGGCCATTCTGCCGCGCGATGCTGCCCTGGTCCTTCGGGCGCAGGAAGCCGGCTACCCCACCATCGACCTCGAGGACCCGGGCCTTGTCCTGTATATCAAGCGCGGGGGCAGCGGCACGTATGCAAAGTCAGACTTCCGAAAGGACTGGATCCGGTCCATGCTCCTGCGCTTTGCGGGCAGCGACCCGAACGCGCTCGACGCCACGGACCGCCGCGACGCCGTGGAGGACCTTCTTGACGGCAGCTGCCCGCGCATCGTCCGCGCCGCAGATGTGTCCCCGCACCAGAGCGAGTATCTGCTCTCTCTGGGCTACTGGGACATTCAGGAGCTGTGCGACCTTCAGCCGGCGCGTGGTTCTCTGTATATCCACTCCTCGGCTGAGGCATTCAACGAGGAGATGTCGTGGAGTCAGGACCGGCTGGCGAGATGGCTTCAGCTGATGAAGATGGACTCGGTCCACATCCATGCTTCCGGGCATGCCCCGCAGGAGGACCTGTTCCGCGTGGTTGAGCAGCTCTCGCCGAAAAGGGTGTTCCCTATCCACACCGAACATGGCGAGCTCTACGCCGAACGCTTCGGCGACCTGGTTATCAGACCCGCGAATGGAGAGACTGTCAACTTAGTACATTGACGGCTCGTGTCTTTGTGGTGATTTCCTCACACTGTTGGTAACGAAAAAACGTATTGTTGCGTATACAAAGGTGCGTGTGACGTAACGAAGGTGAGGAGGTACACCATGATCGACGAGAATGGATTCATTCAACCAGACCCTGAGGAACCCGAGTATCTGACCGCGCCGCCCCTGCCGGACGGCAATACGACGGGAGAAGGACCGACGCTCCCGCCATTCTACAGCACGCCGGCCCCCCATCCGGAGCACAGGCGCCAGAGCTCCGGGCACGCGCTTCTGGTCTGGGGCCTTATCATTGGACTGCTGGTGGGCAGCGTCTTTGGAGGTATTGTTGGCAACTACATCGTGATGTCCAACCCAAGCACGTTCCCCTGGGCCCGGACGTCCACGACCATTACCTACCCGACCAACACGGGCACAAACGGCGGTACCACGACGACCATTGTCACGACGGAGGAGCAGGCAATTGAGAACGCCGTGAAGATAGCGTCGCCCGCTGTCGTTCAGATCAACATCACGGCTGTTTCCCAGAGCCCGTGGGGATTTCCGCTTGGCGAGCAGGAAGGGCTGGGTTCCGGCTTCATCATCACATCCGACGGCTACGTCCTGACGAACAACCACGTCGTCGAAGGCGCAACAAAGATCACCGTTGTGCTGAAGGACGGACGGGAGTTCCCGGGAACCGTGGTCGGCACCGACGCCACCAGCGATGTGGCTGTCGTCAAGATCAGCGGCACGAACCTGCCCACCATCGCGCTGGGCGACTCCTCCGAACTCAGCGTCGGCCAGAAGGTCATCGCCATCGGGAACCCGTATGGTCTCAGCCAGACGGTGACCGTTGGATACATCTCGGCGCTCGAGCGTAACATTCAGGTGTCGTCCACGGAAACCTTGGTCGGCGTTGTTCAGACAGACGCCGCCATCAACCCGGGCAACTCAGGCGGACCGCTCATCGACCTTTCGGGCCGTGTCGTCGCCATGAACACCATGATCTATCAGAACGCCCAGGGTCTGGGGTTTGCCGTTTCCATCAATACGGCGCGCAAGGTCTACGATTCCATCGTCAAGACCGGCAAGGTGACCTGGCCGGCGCTGGGCATCTCGGGCGCGACGGTCACAAGCTCGATCGTCCAGCAGTACAACCTCAAGGTGTCCCAGGGCGTCTATGTCGCTCAGGTGACCGCGGGTTCCGGGGCCCAGTCTGCGGGCATCAAAGTGGGTGATGTCATCACTTCCATCGACGGCAGGCAGATGACGACGATTGACGCTGTCCTGAGCTACATCCGGTCAAAGAACGTCGGCGACGTCGTACAGGTTGTCGTCGACCGCATGGGTGAGACCAAGACCTTCTCGGTCACCCTCAAGGCACTCAGCCAGTAGATTCTCGTTCCGTCAGACGACCAACCGCCAGGGGCACGTTCTCCTCCCCTGGCGGTTTTCATGTGTACATCCTGTCGCGCAGAGCGCTATGCTGGTTCCTGGTCCGTAGCCTGCAGGTCCTTGAGGTGGCCGAGCACCAGCCTGGCTGTCGAGATGTTCGTCGCGAGCGGTACGTCGTTGACGTCGCAGACTTTGAGGACGGCGTTGATGTCCGGCTCATGCGGGTGCGCGGTGAGCGGGTCCCTCAGGAACACCACGGCCTTGACCTCGTCGGAAGCAATCATGGCTCCAATCTGCAGATCCCCGCCCTTCTCCCCCGAGTTCACCTGTGTAAGGTGCAATCCTGTCAGGTCCTGGATGAGGCTGCCCGTGCCCCGCGTTGCGACGAGTTCCTCCTGTGACAGAACCTCCAAGAAATCCCGGCACAGGGCAATCATCTCTGGCTTCTTGCGGTCATGCGCAATCAGTGCAACTTTTGTTCTCATGTCTGTAGTATTCGTTCCTGCCGCTGCGTGTCAACCGCCCGTTCGTCACATATCGTCTTCGATGTTATCCACAGCAGTCTGTGAAGACCTGTGCACTCCGCACGCCGGACGCGCCAGACATCGCTTCTCATGCACCGCTCGCAACCCACACCACTCCACATGCTGTCCGGGCCAGGCCGTTTTCATCTATGCCACTGTGGAAAACGCATTCAGGACGCGCGCACTTATCCACAGGAACTGTGGATAATGTCAGTATGTTCGGGGTGGTGTCCGCTGCGTGCGGGAGGCCGCCCGCTTTCTGCTTCGCCAGACGTTCCACCGCAACCATGCCTCATAGGCCCGCTCAAACGACGCTCTGAGAGCAGGGTTCTCAATTCCTTCTGCCATTTTCGCGGCCCTGGCCTTCTGTTCCACGGTCAGCACGACCGTCCGTGCCAGCGAGTCGTCGACCGGTCCTGCCGGACCAGCAGGGGGGCGTTGGCTCTGCACCCTGACTTCATGTACGTTCTCCAGCCCGAAGGCCAGATCCGTCACCATGCGCGCTCCCATCTGTCCATTGAGTTTCTCCAGGATGAGCGCCTTCTGTTCGGCAAGAACCTGCATGATGGATGCGTTGGCACAGACAATCGTCAGCGTGCCATTCCTGAACTCGGTCGGACGCGAATTGCGTGCAACGTAGGCGCCGATAGTCGTTTCGTCCCACAGTGACTGCACTGCTGGCCACACGTCGCTCAAGGACTGTATCTTGATTCCCTTGTCCAGCCTGCCGCTGCGGCGCATCTCCTCGAGTACGGCGCCAATTGGTTCCATGCCACCACGCGGACGTTGTTTCACAGCCGGACGAACGCAGTGTCTGACGCACTGCCAGACAGACGCGCAAAGTCAAACGACGTCACGAACACCTGCTCAAAGCGCGGAAGCAGGTGCATCAGCCGGTCAAGGTTCACACTGTCGATGTCTCCCTCGAGGTCATCGAGCAGCAGGACGGGATACTCACCCGTCGCGCTGCGCATGTACTCCGCCCCTGCAAAGGTCAGCAGCAGGGCAATGAGTTTTGCCTCGCCCAGCGACGTCACTGCGCGCAACTGGCGCTTGCCCCTGAGCAGGGTGAAGTCGTCCAGGTGACACCCGGCAAGACAGACCCTGCGCGCCAGCTCGCGCTCACGCAGTGCCCGGATTGAGCCAGCAGAAAGTGCCTCGGGGTTGTAGGCAATGGACACGTCCGCAAGCGGTGCGAACAACCCCTCAGCAACGAGCCGGGTCATCTCGCGGTTCATGACCCCCAGCACGGCGCGCCGTTTCGCGTAGATGATCGCCGAGAGCGAGGCTATCTGTTCGTCAAACACGTCAAGCAGAGAGCCGTCAATGGGGCCTGCTCCGGACTGGCGCAGCAGCGCGTTCTTGTGTGTTACCACGGCGGCATACGCCGAAAGAGTCTGAAGGTACCCACGGTCGCACGATGCAATGAGACTGTTGAGAAACTGGCGGCGCACCGATGGCATTCCTTTGACGAGAAACAGCGAGTTGAAGTTGAACTGCACCACGCGCAATCCTCCGATGAGGTGGACAAACGCATGGTACACGCTGCCGTCGATGCGGACCTCCTTGTGTCCCTCGCGTGTGAACATGGCCTGCACGGTATGGCGCATCGACGCCCCGGCGACCGGGTCGGCCGACCGGTATGCGCCACCCACAACAAAGTAGTTCCCGCCCTCCCGGATCAGGTCGCTGTTACTGAATCCCAGGCAGGATTTTCCCGATGCCAGAAAGTACACCGCGTCCAGCAGCGTGCTCTTTCCCGCGCCATTGCCCCCCTCGACAGCGACAATGGGCGCAGCAATATCAAGGCGCTCCTCCGCCAGTACCCTGAATCCTTGCACCCACAGCGATTCCAGAACCATTGACTGTCCGGAACGCTGTTTACTCCATCTGCTTGTGAGGCATCAACAGGTACAGGAAATCGTCCTTGCCCTGGTCCTTCACTACAACCGGGTGAACGGCACTGTTCAGGCGCAGTTCCGCGTTTTCGGTGCTTACCGCAGAGATGCCGTCCAGCAGCTTTGTCCCGAAGAAGGAGACGGACAGGCCACCCGCCTCGCCCTGATATTCCAGTTCATCCCGGGCGCTGCCCTGGTCCTGTGCCGTCCCCTGGACAGTCAGCCGGCCTTCCTTGAACGACAGCGTGACCACGTCCGTTCCGCCGAACACAACGGCGCCCACACGCCGCAGGGCGTCAAGCAGGTCCGACTTCTTGACGGCAACCGTGTACTCCCATTCGCGCGGAACGATGTCGTTGTAGGCTGGAAACTCCGCACCAATGAGCAGCGAAATAATCTGCGTATCCCCAGAGGCAAACAGGCACTCGTCTTCGGTCACCACGATGCCCACGTCCCCCGTTGGCTTGAAGGATTCGAAGACCTTGCTGGGCACAATCGCGCGCAGCGGCTCCAACTTGAAATCAAACTGCACGTAGGCAAGGCGACGCGAGTCCGTCGCCACGAAGCGGAAATACTCCTTGGTCTGTTCCAGGAGGATTCCCTGAAACTCCAGCCGCCTCTTTTCGTTATGCTCCACCGCCGGAAGCACACGCTCTATAGCACTCGAGTATTCAGCAAGGCTGAACTGGTACTCGCGTCCTTCCTTGATCTCAGGAATGGCAGGAAACGTATCCATCTGGTAGCAGGCAATGTCGTAGTGGGCCTTGCCGGAGGAAATCTGAATCTTTCGGTCATCCCCCTCGATGGTCAGCTCGCCGGCGAGGGCGGAGATAATATCCTTGAAGAACTTGAAGGGTACCAGCGCCTTGCCGGGTTCTGTCACTTCTGCCGGTTCGGCGTTCGAGAGGTATGTCGTCAGGTCTGTGCTGGTCATCTGGAGCATAGAGCCTTCTCCAGAGAGGAGGATTGCATCCGAGGTGAAGGTGGAGCTCTTTTGCTGGATGACCTTGGCGTGCTGTGCAAGCTTCTTGCTGAGACCTTCGGCCTTTGCGGTGAGTTTCATGCTTCCTCCTTTAATATGAAAGAACTCTTTGCTTCATGATCATCACTATAAGGAGCTTGGCAGTGTGGAGATGTCCTGATTGGAAAGACTGGGTGCGGGAAGGCACGGTGAGCGAACCTGTGGATAACATGGTCAGGTTGTCCACACTGTCCACATCGGAACGTTCCCGAAACGTTGTCCCCATGTTATGCACCTCTCTTCAACTCCTTTACCAAGCTGTCCAGCAGTGCACGGAGCGCGTCGTCGTTCTTCATGTCCTGCTGAATCTTTTGGCAGGCATAGATGACCGTCGTGTGGTCGCGGCCGCCGAACTTCTCGCCGATGTAGGGGAGGGACGCCTCCGTCAGGTCTCTGCTCAGGTACATCGCAATCTGCCGGGGCATGGCGACGTCCTGGCTGCGGCGCTTGGCCTGCAGGTCGGCAACTGATATGTGAAAGTAGGAGGCGACGGACTGCATGATGGCATCGATGGTGATGGGCCGGTTGACGACAGGAATGATGTCCTTGAGCGTCTCCTCCGTGAATGGAAGCGTCACTTCCTCGTTCGTGAGGGAGGCCGTCGCGAGGACGCGCATCAGGGCGCCCTCCAGCTCCCGGATGTTGCTGCCAATATTGGCGGCGATATACTCCAGGACCTCTTGGGGGACGTCAATCTTGTCCAGCTCGGCCTTCTTCTTCAGAATGGCTACCTTGGTCTCGTAGTCGGGCCGGCTGATATCCGCAATAAGGCCCCACTCGAACCGTGATGTCAGGCGTTCCTCAAGCGTGGCGATTTCCTTGGGCAAGACGTCCGAGGTGATGACGATCTGCTTGTGCGCGTCGTACAGGGCGTTGAAGATGTGGAAGAACTCCTCCTGCGTGCGTTCCTTGCCCGCCAGGAACTGGATATCGTCGATGAGCAGGATGTCGGCCCCGCGGGTTTCCTTGTGGAAGTTCTCGATGACAGCATTGTTGTTGTGTGCGTTCTGAATCGAACTCACGACCTCGTTGGTGAACTTCTCGCCCGTCGTGTAGACGATCTTCTTGTCGGGGGCAGAAGCCAGCACGGAGTGGGCGATGCCCTGCAGCAGGTGAGTCTTTCCCAGCCCGACGCCGCCGTAAATGTACAAAGGGTTGTAGACATTGCCCGGGTTGCCCGCGACGGCGTTGCAGGCGGCGAACGCAAGGCGGTTGCCTGCGCCGACCACGAAGTTGTCAAACGTGTACCGCCTGTTCAGGACAATGGTATTGTTGTGCGTGGCCTGCCCTGGCTCAGGAGCCGCTTCCGCCGGGGGTTCGAGAACCTCGACGGTGATAGTGGTCGGGCATCCTTTGATGGTGTCGATGGTCTCCTTGATGACATCGTAGTATCTGCTGACGATCCAGTCGCGGGCAAAATCGCTCGGAACACCGATCGTCAGCGAGGTGTCGTCCTCCTGGATGGTGGTAGCGTTCTTGAACCACATCTCGAACGTTGGACGCGCGAGTTGCTTGCTGAAAATGTTAAGAAGTTGCTGCCACGAATCCGGCGATTGTTCTTCCACGTGTCGCTCCCCTGCCTCTGCATGCACCATGGCCATTCCGCTCCACCGGGGCGGACGGGCCATACCCTTTCCCTTCACGGGACCTCGAGCCGTGACGGACGCGGCGGAGCCCCGACCCAGTCCTGCATTTTTGTGTGTTATAGTATAGGCGAAATGAAGTCCAGCGGCAATC
>Ga0209099_1001528_pt1 | contig 22751 bp, 21 predicted proteins | sample AD_JPNHW2_MetaG_FD_184430 | JGI IMG/M metagenome (GOLD analysis project Ga0209099, IMG submission 184430) | Active sludge microbial communities of municipal wastewater-treating anaerobic digesters from Japan - AD_JPNHW2_MetaG (SPAdes) (version 2) | ecosystem: Engineered > Bioreactor > Anaerobic... | reverse complement strand
AAAGAGTAAGCACCAATCATACGAGCAGTAAACCCATCGAGAAAGTCAAATACTGCAGCAATAAGAATAAATACTCCTGCTATTTGTAAATTTCCTTCAAAAGCAGAAACAATCGAAAGACACCCTGCCACTAGGTTTAGCAAAGTAATTGCATTTGGAAAATGCTTAATAATTCTATTATCTGAAATCATTTAGAAAGATGTTTACAATATTTATCACAAAAATAAGTTAAAAAACTAAGGTTGGTAATAAAAATCGGATTTTGTATGTTTACCGCCTGAAATCCAATCTCAAAATGCGAAGGATCGCCCTATTTATTGGTATTTTAACGTTCTGTACTAATGCCTATTCTCAAACGGCAAAGTACAGCAACGATTTTTTATCCATTGGAGTAGGCGCTAAGTGGATGGGCATGGGCAACACAGGAGCAGCATCGTGCAACGATGTTGGTGCTGCATACTGGAATCCTGCCGGATTATTGGGTATCCAAAACCGACACCAAGTAGAGGCCTTACATGCCAGTTACTTTGCAGGGATGGCAAGCTACAACCATTTAGCATTAGGCTACAAACCCGACACATCCTCCGCAATGGCCTTCTCGATTATCCGATTTGGCGTTGATGATATTCCTAACACAACTGACTTAATTGATGGCGACGGGAATATCGACTACGATAGGCTAAAAACCTTCTCTGTAGCCGATTATGCTTTCTTTTTCAGCTATGCTAAAACAACAAAAATTCCAAACCTTATCCTTGGTGGTAGTGTTAAGCTGATCTACCGAAATATTGGAAAGTTTGCATCTGCATGGGGATTTGGATTAGATGCAGCAGCAAGGTATAAATTAAACAAATGGCAATTTGGCGCCACAGTCAGAGATATAACTTCTACATTCAACCTCTGGTCATTCAACTCAAAAGAGCTCGAAATAACAATTGGCGATAGTACCTTTAACTCGGCTCCCGATAATAATCTTGAAATCACATTACCTCGAGTTATACTTGGGGCAGCACGAACATTTCAGTTTAATGAAAATATTTGTCTAACCCCTGAGATCAATTTTGATGTTACATTCGATGGAAAAAGAAATACCCTTATATCGGGCAACCCGATAAGTGTTGATCCTCATTTTGGGATTGAGGTCGGATATAAAAACTTACTATTCGTTCGCGCCGGAGTAAACAACATACAGCGTAATACCGGATTTACAAGCAATGGCTACACCTTACAACCCAGTTTAGGTGTTGGCATCAAATTCCGCAGCATAGCAATTGATTATGCAATGACAAACGCTGGAAGCCAAGGGTATTCAAGGTACTCCAATATCTTTTCGATCCGATGGAGTTTCGATTCTATTAAACTATAGGTTACAGAATAGCTAATTTGCTATATTTGTCCTCTAGTTAAACCCTAACCATGATCAAGATAGCCGTTGACTTTGACGGAACCATTGTAGAGCATTGCTACCCCGCTATTGGGGAGCCTAAACTCTTTGCATTTGAGACCCTTAAAGAGTTTCAGAAAAGAGGATTTTTACTTATTCTATGGACTTTCCGTGTCGGCAAGGAGCTAGATGAGGCTGTTGAGTTTTGTCGGATTAATGGTATTGAGTTTTACGCTGTCAACAAAAACTACCCCGAGGAAGTTTTGGACGAATTTACATCTCGAAAAATAGATGCCGATATTTTTATTGATGATAAAAACCTTGGTGGATTCCATGAATGGAGCGAGGTATGGCAAATTATGTTTCCCGAATCAAAGTTAGTTGAGCTGGAAAAAAACGCGTTAAGAAAAATGAAAAAACCTGGGTTAATTGCACGAATTTTTAGAACACGAAAATAAGATGAAAAACACTGCTAGATTAAGCATTTATACCGTTACGCTTATACTTATCTTTGCATTTTCATGCAAAACCAATAATGAAAAAAAGGAGTTAACCGAAAATCAAACCATTCAAAAAACTGTTTATCTGGTAAAAGTTTCAGAACCATCGAATGGAAAACTATACTCTCTTGGCGAAAACATTGAGCTTTTACTTAAACTTTACGATTCCAAAATAGTACCCGATTCCATTATTATTTATGCAGGAGACAAACGACTAGGACGCTCGAATGGTTTAAACTACCCTATAAAAACCAGCGAGATGAGCCTTGGGACTTTAAATATCCGAGCAAAAGCATATAAAGATGGACTTTTTCAAACCGCATCTGTATCTGTAAAACTAAAATCCAATATTGTCCCCAAAAAGTACTCGTATCAGGTAATTAAAACTTTCCCACACGACCCTGATGCTTACACCCAAGGTCTTTTCTATAAAGATGGATTCCTTTATGAAGGAACAGGCCGAAACGGTTCGTCAAGTATTCGAAAAGTTGAACTTGAAACCGGCAAAGTACTACAAAGTGTAAACCTCGACCAGAAACACTTTGGAGAGGGTATTGCGCTCTTTAACAACAAGATTTATCAACTCACATGGACATCTGAAATTGGTTTCAAATACGATTTTAACTCGTTTCAGCAAATTGGGACATTTAGCTATACAACACAAGGTTGGGGCTTAACAACCGATGGCAACTATTTAATTATGAGTGATGGTTCAAACACCATCCACTTTATTGATCCCGAATCATTTGGCGAAATTAAAAGAATTGAGGTTTTTGACGACAAAGAACCTGTTAATCAACTAAACGAACTAGAATACATTAACGGAGACATATATGCCAATGTTTATCAAACCGACAAGATGGTAATTATTAACCCAAAAACAGGTGTTGTAAAAGGAGAAATCAACTTTAAAGGTTTACTCAAAGATTCCGATAAAACCAACGAAGTTGATGTTTTAAATGGAGTTGCTTGGGATGAAACAGGCAAACGTCTTTTTGTAACGGGCAAACTTTGGCCCAAACTTTACCAAGTGGTAATAGTAGAAAAGTAGATTCATACTAATCATTTACAAATTAAAATAATTCATTATTTGTGATAAATTTGTTTTATAATAAACTCCAAACAAAAAAACATAAGCCATGAAAAATAGAATTTTATTAGCAGTTGTAATCATTGTTGGGCTTTATGGTTCAACCTTGGGGCAAATTACTGATGCCGAAAAAACATTAAAAACTCAATCTGCTGATACTACAAAGGGATGGAAAAAAGGGGGTATTATGGGAATAAACATGGCCCAAACCTCTCTAACCAACTGGGCTGCTGGGGGTGAGAATTCAATATCTGTTAATGGTATCTTTAGCGTGTTTGCCAACTACAAAAAGGGAAAAAACGCATGGGATAACTCCTTGGATTTAGGGTATGGGATATTAAAACAAGAAAGTGCAAAGTATGTGAAAAAGACAGACGATAAAGTTGATATTCTTTCAAAATATGGTAGAGAAGCCTTCAAAAACTTTTACTATGCTGCACTTCTCAACTTTAAAACCCAGATGACAACTGGTTATAACTACCCTAACGATACAACCAGAATCAAAATTTCCGATCACTTTGCACCTGCATACATTGTAGTTGCGCTTGGTCTCGATTATAAACCAAATGCATATTTCAGCATGTTTGCTGCACCTCTAACTGGCAAAATTACAATTGTTAATGACACATTACTTTCAAATGCTGGCGCATTTGGCGTAGAACCGGGAGATAAAGTTAAGAATGAGTTCGGGGGATATATTAGAATGATCTATAGCCGAAACGACTTTAAAGGTGAGTTCATGAAAAATGTTTCATTCACCACAAAAATTGACCTATTCTCAAACTACCAAAAGAATCCACAAAACATTGTAATTAACTGGGAAAACATAGTGGCCTTTAAGGTGAATAAGTACATTTCGGTTAACTTCAACACCCTTCTAATTTACGACGATAAGATTAAGATTGGCAAAGACAGCAACAAAGACGGAGTAATTCAAGAAAACGAGAAGAAACCAAGAATCCAATTCAAAGAACTTCTTGGAGTAGGGTTTTCTTATAAATTTTAATTTCTGAAATTAAGTTTTGAGTGATGGTTTTACTGGAAAAGGTTCAACATTTATATAAAGGAGATGCAAATAGTACTTTTATACAGTTTTTCAGATACACGTTTGTTGGGGGGATAGCTTTTATCGTTGATTTCGGAACACTGGCCCTTCTTACCGAGATATTTAAAATGCACTACCTGCTTTCAGCAGGTATTGCTTTTATCTTGGGGTTAACCGTTAACTATTTTTTAAGCGTTAACTGGGTCTTTAATAATAGAACTATCGAAAATCGTTTATTAGAGTTTGTATTTTTTTCAGTAATTGGGTTAATTGGGTTAGGTTTAAACGAACTCTTTTTATGGATCCTTACAGATCTCTTTGCTATTTACTACCTTATTTCAAAAATAATAACCACCATAATTGTTTATTTTTGGAACTTCTTTGCCCGTAAATTCATTCTATTTAACAAAGTAAATAATGAGTAAAACCGCAATAATAATTGGTGCTGGCCCAGCGGGCCTTACAGCCGCGTACGAGCTAGTTACCAAAACTGACATTAAGCCAATAATTCTTGAGAAAACTAACGAAATAGGTGGTATTTCCAGAACGGCAGTTCATAACGGGAACCGAATTGATATTGGTGGTCACCGGTTTTTCTCAAAGTCAGATGTGGTGATGAAGTGGTGGCAAGATATTTTGCCATTACAAGGCTCTTTATCAAAGGATGAAATTCTTAAAAACATTCACTATCACAATAACAAATCATCAGTTTCTCTTACTCCCAACGGCCCTGATCCAGAAAAAACCGATAGGGTAATGCTTATTAGAAGTAGGTTGTCGCGAATCTTTTTTCTTCGCAGGTTCTTCGATTATCCTGTTACTCTAAATAAAAAGACTATTCTAAACTTAGGAATTGTAAGAATCTTCAAAATAGGATGGTCTTACCTACTAGTAAAAATCTTCCCTGTTAGGAATATAAAATCACTTGAAGATTTCTTTATTAGCCGATTTGGGAAGGAGCTTTACAAAACTTTTTTCAAGGATTATACCGAAAAAGTTTGGGGAGTACCCTGCTCCGAGATTGCTGCCGACTGGGGTGCACAAAGGATCAAAGGGTTATCAGTAACTCGTGCAATACTTCATGCAATAAAATCCTCATTTAAAAAGGAGAAGTCAATTGAGCAGAAAGGAACTGATACAAGTTTAATCGAGCAGTTCATGTACCCTAAATTTGGCCCAGGCCAAATGTGGGAAACCGTTGCTAAGATTGTAGAAGAAAAGGGCGGGGTTATTATCAAAAACGCTGATGTTATTGGTATAAATATTTCTGATAATTGTATTACCGATGTTCAATATTTAAATAACACAACAAATTCCAAAGAAACTGTTAAGGGTGATTATTTCTTTTCTACAATGCCGGTAAAAGATCTGATCAATGCAATGGGAGATAACGCACCAGCATCAATAAAATCTATTAGCAATGGCTTACAATATCGCGACTTCATAACTGTTGGGCTACTACTAAATAAGCTAAAGATTAAAAACGAAACCACCATTAAGACGCTTTTTAATCTTGTCCCGGACAATTGGATTTATATCCAGGAACGTGATGTAAAAGTTGGAAGACTTCAAATATTTAATAACTGGTCGCCATACATGGTTGCCGATATTGAGAAAGTGTGGATTGGGCTTGAGTATTTCTGCAACGAAGGCGACGAACTATGGAGCAAGGCTGATGATGAATTCATTCGATTCGCAATCGAAGAACTCCACAAAATTGATATTATTGAAAGGGATGAAGTAATTGATAGCACTATTATTAGAGTCCCTAAAACTTACCCTGCTTACTTTGGAACCTATTCCCAATTTGATGAAATTAAATCGTTTACCAACAGGTTTGAAAATCTTTTCTTAATTGGACGAAACGGAATGCACAGATATAATAACCAAGATCATTCGATGCTCACTGCAATAACAGCTGTTGAAAATATTATATCAGGAGAAAAACGAAAGGATAATATTTGGGAAATCAACACCGAAGAAGAATATCACGAAAAGAAGTAAAAAATTCTTTTTTATCTCCTAAAAAACATCAAGATGTCTAAAACACCCGAGGCAAAAGGCAACAAACAAAAAATCAAAACGGATTCTTTCTTTCAATTTATGCTGTTAAAAGAGCAGAGAAATCAGTTTTTAATCTTTTCGTTGCTATTTTTTATACTTTATATACTTCTAATTAAGATTGTCCCATTCCCTCCGAGCATTTCTGACTCCGGGGGATACGTTAACTCTGCATTAAGTAACAGAATTGATACGTATCGTCCTTTTGGATATTCTCAGTTTCTTATATCTATCCATAAATGGTCTACATCAATTCATTTTCTGGTGTTTGTCCAATATATTTTAAATGCTCTATGCACTTTAGCATTAATATTTTCTATTAAATACTTTTTTCGTCCTAAAAATTCAATCCTATTTTACCTGTTTGCCCTATTGGCAATATTTTCTCCGTTAACCTTATACCTAACAAATACTGTTTTAAGCGATTCTCTTTTTACCTCCTTGACTATTTTGTGGGTTACAAGCGGACTTTGGATGTTATATGATCAAAAACTAGTATACAAAATTCTTTTTTATTCTACTAACCTGATCTTTCTTTTTCTTTTGATAAGCGTAAGATATACTGGTCTTGTCTACATTGGAATTACAGTACCTCTAATTTTATATGTATTCTATAAAAGGAGCATATACGTTAGCATTATTCTTGCATTGGTTCCAATAATTTTTCTCTTTGGTTATTATAAAGCACAGAAAGCAAAGGTTTACGACTTAGTTAAGGTTAATACTTTTTCAGGCTTCAGTGGATGGCAACTTGCCAATAACGCGCTTAACTGCGTTTCTCATATAAAAATTGATCCGAATAAGATTGAAAATACTCAGGTAAGGGAATTTGCCGAAGGAGTTGTAATGTATGATACACTTCTAATTCTTAAAGAAGAACCTTCAGCCAAGTTTATGTGGGACAAGAATATGCCACTTAAGGCATATTGCTACTACCAATGCGACAAAACACGTACTCCTTATGTATACCAATGGAACTACTTAGGTGAACATGTTTACAGCAAATTTGGCAAGTATATTATAACGCATTATCCTATTGCATTTACTAAGCATTACCTTCTTCCAAATTTTTTTACTACACTATACCCTAAGCACGATCAGATTATTAAACGCTATAGGACAGATGGTATTCCAAGCGATTTGATTAAGGATTGGTTTAAACTTGACCCTTCTACTTATTCAAGTAGTAAAAGTACGCTATTCGAGAAAAACTTTTTCCTATTTCCCATTTCAAGATTACTTATATGGGTTTTGGTATTTGTTTCTTTAGTTTTATATGTAGCTAGGCGAAAAAAAATTGCCTGGGTAGGTTTCCAGCAGCAGATGCTTTGGGTATTAATTGCCTTTCTTGCTATTTACACTGCATTCAACGTTTATGCGAGTCCTTTCGAATTACGTTACATAGCACCGGTGCATTTAGTACAAATAGCAATGCTCTACATTTTAGCGAATTCGGTAAATACTGAGTTTTTATCAAGGCTTATAAGAAAGGGCACCAATTAGATTTTTCGGTAAGCAATTGCTTCAATTCTAAGTGATGGGGCTTCACCATAAGGACGGCTATGTGTTTTCTTTTTTATCACAACTAATTCAGCATTCATCATTGCTGCTTTTTTCTTAAGAATTATATATGCCGAATACTCGAGAGTTTGGGGCTTGAGGTATTGCTCTCGAGTACTTGCTTCGTACTCTACTTCAATAACATCAATCTCAACCATTGTCCCAGTTACATCCTTTGGATTCTCAGTAATTTTTATTTTTTCCCAATCGGTGGTTTTCGGAATATCTACTGCTTTTGGGGTAATGATCTCTTTTCGACCACTACGATAATAGACTACATTCACTAGTCTACGATCGATCTGTGTCATGGTTGGGACGCCTGGGTTTGAGTAGTAAATAAATTTTGCCGAAAACTTTCGAATCTCAACTTCCTTCTGTTCCCCCGACATCAGAACCATTATATCCACACCTAGTTTTGACTTTGGGAATGAAGCAGAAGATGAGTTTCCCTTAGTGCTATCCTGCATAGCAGCTCTCTCTGTAGCTATGGCTGAGCTACAGAATAGAGATACAATAACATAAAGCGCTAGTAATCTTTTCATTTTCAAAAAATCGTGGCAAAAGTAACAATAATTATACCATTGAAAAAATGTACTTATTTTGATTTCTGATATTTATGTTAAATAAAAAAGGCTGCTATGGTTAAGCAGCCTTCTTAAGTAAAGTATGAATTGAATTACTTTTTCTTCTTACCTAATTTGTGTTTTTTAACAAAACCTTCAAGAACACCCTTTAGATCTGGTTGTCCAATCTCAACTAGATCGTAGTAAACACGTGTGCTAGGTTTTTTAATCTTGATAATACGGTTTAGATCAATTGGGGTACCAATGATAACTGTATCGCAATCAGTTTTATTAATGGTTGCTTCAAGGTCTTTTAATTGCTGAGCACCGTAACCCATAGCTGGTAGAATTCTACCAATGTTTGGATAAATTTCATAGGTCTCTTTTAGTTTTCCTACTAAGTATGGGCGAGCATCAACCTCTTCTGCAGCACCAAACTTGCGAGCAGCAATAGTACCAGCACCAATCTTCATTTCACCATGGGTGAGGGTTGGACCATCTTCAACGATTAAGCAACGCTTACCAGCGATAAGCTTTGGATCGTCAACCTTGATTGGAGAAGCACCGTCAACAACGATAGCTTTTGGGTTGGTTTTGCGAATGTTCTCACGTACAATCTGGATACCTTCTGGAGAAGCAGAATCCATCTTATTAATAACAACAACATCAGCTAAACGAATGTTAACTTCACCTGGGTAATAGCTAACTTCTGCGCCTGGTCTGTGTGGGTCGGCAACAGTGATAGTTAAATCTGGTTTGTAGAATGCAAAGTCGTTGTTTCCACCATCCCATAGAATAACATCACAACCTTTAGGATCTTTCTCTGCTGTGCGAAGAATTGCTTCATAATCAACCCCAGCATAGATAACGTTACCACGAACTACATGTGGTTCGTACTCTTCCATCTCCTCAACGGTACATTTGTGTTTCTTAAGATCTTCAACTGTTGCAAAACGTTGAACTTTCTGAGCAACTAGGTCACCATAAGGCATTGGGTGACGAACTGCAACAACCTTTAGACCTTGTTCCATTAAGTACTCAACAACCTTACGTGAGGTTTGTGATTTACCACAACCAGTACGAGTTGCAACTACTGCAATCACAGGCTTAGTACTCTTTACCATAGTTTCAGCGGGGCCAAGTAGCATAAAATTAGCTCCAGCAGCATTAACTATTGAGCTAATGTTCATAACCCTATTGTAAGGAACATCGCTATATGCAAATACACAATCCTGTACCTTTAAATCTTTGATCAACTTTGGTAATTCTTCCTCAGCATAAATTGGAATTCCCTTTGGGTATGCTTTACCAGCTAGTTGAGCGGGGTATTTACGACCGTCAATATCTGGAATTTGAGCTGCTGTAAAAGCAACTACGTTGTACTGATCGTTATTGCGGAAGAATGTATTAAAATTGTGAAAATCTCTTCCGGCTGCGCCAATGATAATTACATTACGTTTTGACATGGAACCTCCTTATTTATTATTTAGTTTTCAATTGATTATTCAAAATCGCTCGACAAAATTAAACGTTTAAGCATCATGAAAAAGTTGTTACCTAGATTTTTAAACTATCAAATTATAGCATTCAAACAAAACAAAATATATATTATTCATTATCAATAATTTAACTAATATTGTATTGGAATATGTTAAGAAACATGTAGCAAATTCTTATGTTGCAAATCGGTAGGCTCTATAATCTGCAAAAAACTTTTACAATTCTTACAACAATTGGAATTCCCATCACACTCTTTGTTGATCTAAATCATTATTATTAACCCCGAATTTATTAGGTTCAGAGATTGGATAGTGTATTTTTGTATAGATAAAGATTGATCAATTTTCAAAAAATGAATACACTTTTTACTGAAGCTACCGAGGACTCCCCTTCTATTATGTTTGATGGAGAACTAGGTATAATTGAGATAAAAGGGAAATCGCTACCCGAAGATGCTATTGTTTGCTATACTCCACTTTACCAAGCTGTGAGTGAGTACATAAAAACACCACTAGTTAAAACAACTATGAATCTTAGGCTTGAATACTTAAATTCATCCTCAGCAAAAAATATTTTGAAGATTATTAATCTCCTCGAAGATCTTCCCCCTCAAGGGTATGCTGTTGATATTAATTGGTTTTACAATGACAATGACGAGGATATGTTAGAGGAGGGAATGGAATTTCGAAGATTGACAACACTCCCAATAAAGTTTGAAAAAGAGATGTAAACATACATGCTTAAAAGAATTCTAATACTAACCTGTTTATTAGTTCTTTTTTCCTTCTGCCTTACCGGTGAATCATTGGCTCAACAGCCAAAGCAGCTAACGGAATCGCAAAAAAAGGAGGTAGATGAAAATTTAACCAAAGCAACCTCTTTGGAATCCGATGGCGATTTCAATCAAGCTGGGTATTTCTATAACAACGTTGCAACAATTTATTGGACTCATGGTATGGCAAAGGAGGCAATTGCCAACTTTGAGAAGGTGATTAGCATGTACGAGAAAATAGGCAACCGTAATGCTATTAAAAATACTTACAACAATATAGGTATGGCCTATACCGACATCAACGATTATCAAAATGCTTTAATCTACTTTGAAAAATGTCTTACAGAATGTCGCAATACTAGTAAAAAAGCCGAAATAGTTTCATCCCTAATTAACATTGCTAACACATACGCACAGGTTAATAAATACGATCAATCAATTGCCACGCTTGACGAAGCATTAGCAATAGCAACTGAAATGAACGATGCTAAACAGCTACGTAATATCTATGCATTACTTGCCGAAGACTATGATAAAAATGGCAACACTACAAAATCAGCCGAATACTTTGCACTTTATACAACAATAACACGAAAAGTCCAGAAAGAAGAGATACAGAAAAAAGAGGCTGAGGTAAAACAGATTGCTGACGACGCACAAAAAAGAGCACAATTAGCAGAGTCTCAAAAGCAACAAACACAAATAGCTCTTGAGCAGAATAAAGAAAAACTGGATGAAACACAAAAAAACCTTCAGAAGACTGAAGAACTCTCAAACATCCAGAAGATGGAGATTAGCATGTTAAACAAGGAAAAGGAGCTTCAAAGTGCAGTCATTAGCAATCAAAGGTTACTTCGAAACATTTTTATCATTATAATAATTGCTGTACTTGCTTTTGCAGGGGTAGTGGTATTAAGTCTATACCATAAAAAGAAAGCTAACGAACAACTCGAAAAACGAAACAAAGAAATTGCTGAACAACGTGATTTGATTGAACAGCAGGGCATGGATTTAGTTAAGGCAGTAGTACAGATTGAAAAGCAAAACAAGGACATTACCAGTAGCATTAATTACGCTAAGCAAATCCAGGAAGCACTGCTTCCTACGGAGGAAAGTTTAAAAAATATACTCCCCGAATCGTTTGTACTATTCAAACCGCGTGATTTAGTTAGCGGTGACTTCTATTGGTTTACTGGCTACTCCGGGAAAGGGGTAAACGGGAAATCTCGCAGGCATCATATCAGATTGGGAAATATCCCTGATGATGAAAGCGGATTCATAATTACTGCTGTAGATTGCACGGGTCATGGAGTACCTGGTGCTTTTATGTCGATGATCGGCTTTAATTTGCTTGAAACAGTTTCTCGAAATGGGATAACCGAACCAAACGAGATTTTAAACGAGCTTCATAAATCGATCCGTTACCTTTTAAAGCAGAGTTCGAGCGAGAATCGTGATGGAATGGATATGGCCATCTGTGTAATCAAAGATAAAGGGAAAAAACTTGAATATGCTGGTGCAAAAAATCCACTTTACTATATTTGCAATGGAGAATTACATCAGGTAAAGGGAGATCCTGTTCCTGTTGGTGGAATTCAAAAGGAGAATCGTAGGGAGTTTACCCTCCAAACGATAGAGATTACATCGCCTACTTATTTCTACATACTTTCAGATGGTTATACCGACCAGTTTGGAGGAAAAGAAGGGGGCAAGTTTTCTTCACAGCAATTTAAAGAACTGTTACTTGAAATACACCAACAACCGATGGATAAACAGCAGGAGATTCTCAAACAACGAATTGCAAGTTGGATGGGAGATAAATACAAACAACTTGATGACATCTTAGTTATTGGTTTCAAACTTGGTGATAGAACAATTGAAATTTCATAATATGGCAAACAGGCTTAGGATTTGCTTTCTTATAATGGTCTATTCAACTCTGGTAAGTGGTCAGCAGAAAGATGCGGGCATCTACGTTGATAGCACTGGTCAAATCTACATTCAAGCAAATCTTCCTGCTTATTTTTTTGTTTCGCCTGAAAGCGATAAGGATAAACGAATATTGATTCCTAGCAAAGACTCAAAATCCAACCCAATGTACTTCGACGGTAATGGAATCCACTACCTAACAACCAAGGATGCAGAGACAAATAATACCATAACCTATAAAATAATTGCCGATGGCATTGGCCCAAAGATTTCACTGAGGTTTAGAAAAGGGTTGTTGATAAATTCGGGTAAAAGATTTTATGTTGAAGAAGGATCAAAAGCACAAGTTATCGCAAAAGATAATTACTCAGGGGTAAGTAGCATCTTTGTTTCCGTTGAAGGTTCTAGTTTTATAAAAACCGATTCTATAGTGTTTGATAAGGGGACCGATTATCATGTTAAAATATATGCCATTGATAATGTTGGAAACACAAGTGATACTTCTGAGTTTAGGGTAATTACTGCTATAAACTCAATTGCAAAACTCAACAATATCTATTTCGATGTGAATAGCTCTATTCTCAGACCCGAAAGCAAGGTAGAACTTAACGAATTCGTTCAGGTGTTAAACGAGTACCCAGAAATTAAGGTTGAGATTCGAGCACATACCGATTGCCGCGGAGAATCAGTATACAACTACAGTCTCTCCGAGATGAGAGCAGAATCGGTTGTTAGCTATTTGATAAATAGTGGCATTAGCGAAGACAGATTAACTTATAAGGGGTTTGGAGATACAAGTCCAGTTAATGAGTGTATAAAAGGAGTGACCTGTCCCGACGAAAAGCACCAAGTGAATAGAAGGGTTGAGTTCCGAATACTTCCGATTAAATAACGAAAAGTATGCAATCAAAAAAAACTCTGATAAGTACAAATACCTTAAAGCTTCTAACTTCGGGACTCCTTATCTCATTTTGCATTGAACTTTCGGCACAAAACGATACTGTTCCAAATTACTATCAAGATTCAACCGGGAAGCTATATATGGCTACCGGAACCATGGCAAACATTTATGTAGGGCTTACCCCTGACGGTTCAAAAAGCATTAAGTTGATTGGCAACAATGGAAATAAACCAATTCGTTGGGATGGCCATGGTTTAAAACACCTTACACGTTACAGTTCAAAATTAGGACGATATATAAGCCTTGATATTTTTGCTGATGCACTTCCTCCAAAATCAACTATTACATATAACACAAAGAATGGAGTCCAAAAGCAGGATGGCATTTACCTTTCAGGGAATAATATTATTGCGCTAAACGCAATTGATCCTGATGCAGGCCTCAGGGGTATTTTTTACTCCCTTAACGATGGCGCTAATATTAAGTACACTGAACCTTTTACACTTAAAAGCGAAGGGGAGTACAAACTCTCAATATTTGCCATTGATAACGTTGGCAACAAAGAGGATGAAACCATTAAAACAATAATAGTTGATAACACTCCACCCCTTACCCACCTTGACTTTAGTGGAGACAAGTATGAGAATATAATATCAGGTCGAACAACCCTAACCTTTTCTTCAGTAGATGCTCTAGGTGTAAAACATACTTATTATAGCATCGATAGTAGCAAAATTATTCCATATACAAAACCCATTAACGCCGCATCATTAAGCGAAGGAGAACATACAATAAAATGGTTTTCTGTTGATGACGTTGAAAATACTGAGACCATAAAATCGTTCACTTTATATGTTGACAAAACCCCTCCTATGGTATTTGAAGAAGTTGCTGGGAATACATATATGGTTGCTGGCAAGGAGTATTCTTCTGGGCGTAGCCAATTAAAGATTGCAGCAGTTGATAATAAATCGGGTGTAAAGGAGATAAACTATTCACTCAATGGTAGCCGTTATATTGTATATGAGAAACCCGTTTATCTCTCAGATATTATGGGAACCTTGAGTGTAAATTCCTACGCTGTAGACAATGTTGGAAACCGAAGCATTTCGGACATACAAACCCAATCGTTTACAGTTCCAACAGTAGATATTACCGGTCCATCAATCTCATATGGATTTTCGGGACCAAAAGTTGAAATTAGGGATACCGTATGGATTGGACCAAAAACAAAAATAGCGGTAAACTCCTATGATATAGGCGCTGGACTTAATCGGGTTGTTTGTAGGGTAAAAGGGGAAGAAGAAAAAGTTTACACCGAACCATTCTCTTTCGATAAACAGGGAAAGCAGGGTCTAGTATGTTCTGCTTATGATAATGTTGATAATGTAAACCTTATCAATTTAACTTTTGGGGTTGACAATCAAGGTCCAACAATCTATCATCACTTCAGTGTTGAGCCAATTTCGTGGATTACCGAAAATAATGAGAAGATTCCTGTTTTCGCCAAAGGCGTTAAGCTATTCCTAGCTGCAACGGACAATATCGCTGGTGTAGATAAAATAACCTATTCCGTTAACGGAGCAAAAGAACTTGTTTACACCTCAACAGTTGATTGGTTAAAGCCTAAAACCGAGTATACTATAATCATTAAAGCATCAGACACCTTGGGAAACCTTACCGAATCAACTATTAGATTTAAAATAGAATAGAATTATAGATAACTACTTCTAGCTGACTCTACTTTTTTAAACGGCGCTATAGCACGTTGATAAATACCTTGAACATAGGAAATTGCCATGCCATAGTTGGTAACAGGAATACCTGCTTCTATTGCAGGTCGTAACCTATTAAGTATTTGTTTTCGGGTAATCATACAACCTCCACACTGTATCACTAGTGCATATTCCTTGATATCGCGGGGCAGCTTATCTAAACCGGCAACAACTTCATATTCCAGTTTCTTACCAGTAAAATTGCTAATCCATCGTGGAATTTTAATTCTTCCTATGTCATCACACGAAGTGTGATGAGAACAACTCTCAAGTAGCAGAACTTTATCACCATCTTTCAAATCAGAGATTCGCGGTGTACCTTTTATGTAATTATCAAAATCTCCCTTAAATCGAGCAAGGAGAATGCTAAAACTGGTCAATGGAATATCCTTAGGAATTGAAGCATCCGCTTTAACAAAAATTTGACTATCGGTTACAGCTAAAGTTGGTTTAACCTTTGTTTTACGAAGAAAAGCATCTACCTCTCGCTCTTTAAGAACTATTGCAACAGCATCATTATCCAATATATCTCGAATAGCCTGAACTTGGGGAAGTATCAATCTACCGGCAGGAGCTTCAACATCAATTGGGGTGATTAGTAAAACAATATCTCCGTATGAAATAAGATCACCAAGTAATGTTGGAGTCTTGTACGATGACTCAGGAATAGCATTTTTAATACTATCGACCAATACTTCGATACAACTCGGGTTATTAATACTAGTTTCAAGAATTTGATGTTTGGGGTATTTCTGGATAATCGAATTCTTAAAATCAACTGAAAGCGGCATTAAATCGTTTTTACTATGCACTAAAATGAATGGAGTATCAGTACGTTGAAATTCAGCAATTAGCCTTTCCTCCTGATCGCCCCAAATATTCTCAGCCAAAACTAGTATTGCTAAATCGATATGGTTTATCGATTCAAGGGTTTTCTCAACCCGTTTCATTCCAAGCTCGCCAGAATCATCAATTCCAGCAGTATCTATAAGAATAACTGGACCAAACCCGGTAATCTCGAATGATTTCTTCACTGGGTCGGTTGTAGTGCCAGCAAAATCGGAAACAATTGCAACATTCTGCCCTGCTAGCAAGTTGATAAGCGAGCTTTTCCCATTGTTACGCCTGCCGTAAATACCAATATGCGGTTTCGATTCTCTACCCTTTGACATAAACTTCAAAATATTTAGCAAATTAAACCATAATTCCTGAAATATGTTTGCAATCACATTTCATCATTTCTGGCAACCCTTTTGTTTGATAAAATTTATCTCAAAAAACAAAAAAGTTTGTAACTTGCTTTTCTTGTTTTAATAGATAAAACTTTTCATATAAAACCAATAATAAACTAAACAGAAATGAAAGCAAGAATTATTGTATTGATGCTCGTATTTGGATTTCTCCTAGGAAGTAATCAAGCATCGGCCCAACTCGGAGGTTTTTTAAAGGATAAAGCAAAAAATGCTATAAACAAGGGGCTAAAAAAAGATGACGAGAAAAAGAACGAACAAAATCAGCAGCAACAGACACAGCAACAAACTCAACAACAAGAACAACAACAGACACAACAAAACCAGCAAACCCAGGAAAACCCTTCAAATAATTTTATGCAACGTAAGATGATGGGGATGATGGGGCTTAACAATGTTAAGTACGAAACCAATTACCATTTTTCCTCAAGCATGACAATGGAAATGCAGACAACTGACTCTACAGGTAAAAAATCGGATAAAATTTTATATACAACATTCTTCGATAAAAACAGCAAGAGCTTTGCAATGGAGTTTGAAGGGAAAGACAAGGAATCTGGAGATAAACAGAAAAGTTTGATGATTTTCGACTATATAAATTGGGCAATGCTTATCCTTGGTGAAAAAGAAGATGGGCAGAAGAGTGGTATAGCAATGCAAATGCAAAAAGACTCAACTATTGAAGCAGAGCAAAAGAATCCAAATCAGGAGAACAAACAAACTAAAGAAGATTTATCAAAGTACAATACATACTACAAAGCTACTGGCCGTACAAAAACTATTGCTGGATATAACTGCAAAGAGTACGTTTATGAAAATACAGAAGGAAGAGCAGAAATTTGGGCAACCAACGATATTGTTTTCGATTACTCCTCGGCTTATAGCCATATGGGCGCTCAAGCCCTTGCTGCTGGCGGAACTTCTTACGGATTAGGAACTTCTTTAGAATGGCACTTCATAAATAAAAATACTTCAAGATCGGACATGACCGTTATTGACATCAAACCATCAAACCCAAAATCACTTGACATCTCAGGATACCAAATAATTGGAATGGGCGGTCAGCAAGGACAGCAAAAGGAAAAAGGAAAAGAGAAGAATAAAAAATAAATATTTTAGTACAAACCCGTCAGAATACAGAATTTTGGCGGGTTTTTTATATCTCCTTCATTGAAAATCCCAGTTTCAAGAGGTTCTCAGATTTTACAATCTCTCTTAGCTTTGAATCATCAATGAGTTTTAATTTTTCATTGGCCTCAAAGATATTCAGCCCATCTGATTTCATTATATTAGCAAGGATTGATGCTTTATTGAATCCAATATGGGGTAATAGAGCTGTTGTAATTGAAGGATTCATGAAAAGCAGTTCACTTGCCCTGTCTGTATCAACCTCTATCCCTTGAATCATATTTGCAGCGAGGGTATTATTGGCTGATATCAACAATTTCAAACTATCGAGTAGTGCATGTCCAATCATTGGGACATAAGCATTAAGGTCAAGGGTACCCTGTCCACATAACCCCGAAATTAGCTGATCGTTGCTATAAACTCTATGCGAAACGCTTACTACATACTCTGCAATTACCGGATTTACCTTACCTGGCATAATTGAACTACCCACCTGACGTTTTGGAATTGAGAGCTGATTGCGTGCAATGTCTGAAGCCATCAATCGAAGGTCAGATACCATTTTCTCGAGGTTAACAGCATGCGCTTTTAGCGTTGCATGAATTTCAACAAACGAGTCAAGATTTGATGTTGCATCAACTAAGTTTTCACTTCGAGTAATAGGCAAACTAGCAAGTCTTTGGAGCTGATTAACCACCTCCATGATAAAGAAACGAGGCGTTCCAATACCCGTACCAATTGCACCGCCACCAAGATTAACCACTTTTATCCTTTCAAAACATTTTGAAACTCGCCACCAATCGCGTGATAGCGCCTCACTATAAGTGCTAAATAGTTGTCCCCACGATGATGGAACTGCGGCTTGCATTTGCGTGTAGCCAATCCTAAGGTCTCCACGATGCTTTTTTTCCTGCTCCTCAACCCTAAATCGTAGATTATTTATCGATTCTTCTAACTCAACAAGCAGTTTTAGCGTTGCAACCTTCAATGCTGTTGGCACTACATCATTTGTTGATTGGAAAACATTAGCATGTTCTATTGGATCAATAATTTTGTAACTACCCGGCTTATGTCCAAGACTGATTAAAGAAAGATTTGCTATAATCTCATTAACATTCATATTGATGCTTGTGCCAGCACCACCTTGGATTGCTGGAACAATAAATTGATCGTAATGCTTGCCTTCAACAACCTCCTTTGATGAGGCAATTAGGGAATCAATTACATCATCTCCAATTATTTGAAAATCTTTAAGGGATACCTCAGAATCTTCTTTTAGTGCTTTTACAAACTCTTTATAGGTTAAATAACAGGCAAGCTTTGTTATGCCCATCGCTTTATACCACTCAATCTGAAATGGGGTTGTATCGGGGAAATTATGCTGAGCACGTAATGAGTGAATTCCGTATAATGCATCAGCAGGTATCACCATTGAACCAAGGTAATCCGACTCTGTTCTCATATCCTTTGGATTTTACCCAAAAGTAAGTAAGATTGGTGAAACGAAGAAATGAAGGATTAAGCTAGTTTGTAGCAATTTATCAGCTTAATCCTAAAATCACACAATTAGCTTTAAAAGAACTGTTATTAAACCAATCTACTTTTTAGCCAAGGAAAAGAAAAACTTGTATCTTCGCCCTCGCTTTTAAGTTCCTTTTTAGTATCTATAATATTTATATACAGATATTTACTGCAAATAAATGAATAAAAAAACGATAGCCGTTTACGCAAGCGCAATCATTGCGATGGTATTCTGGTCTTACTCATTCATTTGGTATAAAGAGGTTTTCGTTTACTACAAACCAATCACTTTAGTACTTTTCCGATTAATTATTTCAAGTATTTTTCTATTTGCCCTTACCATTTCGCTAAAGAGGTTGGACCCTTTGAACCCAAAAGACATAAAAAACTTTTTACTACTCGCATTTTTCGAACCTTTCATGTATTTTATTGGGGAAAGTTTTGGAGTAAGCCTCATCCCATCTTCGCTTGCAGCAGTAATTGTTGCAACAATACCTCTATTTAGCCCAATTGGTGCATATTACTTCCACAATGAGAGAATCTCTTTGATGAACTTTTTAGGTATAGTTGTTTCAGTCATAGGGGTTGCAATAGTTATATTTTATAAGGGTTTTGGAACAATTGACGCTAATCCACTAGGGGTTGCATTAATGTTTCTAGCTGTTGTTTCGGCACTCTTCTACTCTGTAATGATCAAAAAGATGGCTGCACGATACAACGTTTTTAGCGTAATCACTTACCAAAATACATTCGGAATCCTTTTCTTCCTTCCTACTTTTCTAATATTTGAATATAGCCATTTCAAAACGGTTCCTTTTTCATGGGACGTATTGGTACCCCTCCTGAAACTTGGGATTTTTGCATCATCTTTTGCTTTTATCTTTTTTACTTTTGCTGTTAAGAAACTTGGGATAACCAAAGCCAATATATTCACGAATACAATTCCAGTAGTAACTGCGGTTCTTGCATGGGTTTACCTAGGAGAAGAGCTAACTCTTACAAAGATTATTGGAATTTTTGTGGTAATTGCAGGTCTTTTCCTTTCGCAGTTTAACCCCCGGATGATTACCAATATCTTTAATCGAAACGATGTCGAAGACTAAAGAAATTCTTTCAAGAATAAAACAGCTTGCTGGTAATGCCGAAGGGGATAACAAAAATTTGCTGAAGCAATTAAAGAGAAAACCCTCATCGGAAGTGGATGAAATATTTCATCAATTACACGATGAGGTTTTTGAGGAGATAAATTGCCTCGATTGCGCAAACTGTTGCTCGACAATTAGCCCAATAATCACCGATAGGGATATTGATAAAATGGCTCGCGCGCTTCGTATTAAGCCTTCTGAGGTAGTTGAACGGTACCTTGAAATTGATGAGGATAACGATTACGTATATCGTTCAGAACCCTGTCCATTTCTAGGAAGCAACAACTATTGTTCAATTTATGAAGATAGGCCAAAGGCTTGCCGCGAATACCCTCATACCGATAGAAGAAAAATTCAACAACTATTCAACCTCACCCTTAAAAATGCGAAAGTTTGTCCGGCAGTTTATCTAATACTTGAAAGGGCTAGAAACATTAGGTAAATTAGGCTTTAGAACTATATTCACCACAAAAACAATAATTTCTGTCATGCTGATCCGTCAGTTGACGGAGAAGCATCTCTGCTGTAACTGGTAACTCGTAACCTGTCACTATCAAAAGATCCTTCGCTTCGCTCAGGATGACATTAAACTTTAATTATTTTGCTATTTTTGATCCGTTAAAACAAAACAACACTAAGTATGTCAACAGAGAACCTTGAAAATCAAGAAATCATAGAAAACCCAGAGAATAAAATAAATATTGATCAGGCGATTGAGATTATTGTTAATAGCACTCATTCAATTTCTCAATGTTGGAATGAATTTATTCATGATGAGTATGGAAACGACTACGCTGAAAAAAGGGACGATCTAATTGATATTATTACCATTGTTGACTATATCGTTTCGAAACTTAAGGATGAGCAAACTGGAGATTTTGAAAGGTTTTTTGCGGCAGTTGAACAAGTTCTTGAAACCGGTGATGAGGCCGCAAGAGAGCTTGCTGTGGTCGGTATACTTGAAGGATTGCAAAATAATTGTGGAGTAGAGGATGTTGAGTACCACACATGCTTTAATCAGTGGTTGAAACCAAAATCCCAAAAGATTTGGGATGGGTTAATTTACCTTTGGGAGAGTAATGATTCTATCGAGGAGAAACAGGAAAAACTGAAAGGATATAAACTTTAAATCTACTGCGAAAAGATATCTTTAAAAAAGATTATCTTTGATACTATGAATGACTTACGGTGTAATAACTATTTTCACACAATCCTTTTCGTTGTATTAGCAATCGTAATGCTTTCCTTTGCTAGCAAGAAAGAGGAAAGTCGCTCATTTAGTATATCAACAACTACTCAACTCTGCCTTGACGAGCACAACCAAGTTGCTGCCATTTCCCCTTCATCTATAGAACTGCCTATTTGTGCCTCTCTAGTTGATGAGAACCATTCAATCCTAGACTACTCTTCAACATGTAATCATTTTTCCAACCTACTAGTTTCCAAGAAGTACACGATTTCACAGGAGAAACTTCTTTCTATAAAACCACTTTTAAGTAGAACCTTTCAAAGATTATTCTTCCCCTCTAATGATGATGGGGATTACATCACTATCTGCTAAGGCCCACTTTTTTTTAACTTAAACCAACTTACAAATACATTTCAATGTGTTTGTGATTAATTATTCATAAAAATTAAAACCATGAAACTTTTAAAATATTTCCTTCTTGGAGTTATTATTCTTATTGTACTAATTAGCTCCTCTTGCAATTCTTTATCAAAAAAGGATAGCAAACAAAATCAAATAATAACGCTTAAAAGCACCAGTATTTCATTTCCAATTCAACTACTTGACGAATCAGGTAAGGTTATTTCAATGCGGTTAAAATGCCTCAACGTGAATAATTTTACAATTGAAAATGATGTAGAAAATTCTTCGCTTGTAATTAGTATTGAAGATAAAGTCGATATCCCATCTATTTCATCATCATTGTTAGCTTGGGGGAAAGTCAATTTTTTTGAAACCTATACAAGAGATGAAACTATTAAGTATCTCGAGAAAATCAGTAATTCCGATTGTTTTCAGAAACTGGACGAACTTCTTGGTTTTTCTAAAAATTCAAACTCAACTGCAACTTTTGGAATCGCTGATGTAAAAGACACATCATTAATTAATCAATACTTAAAGGCAAGTGTCTTAAAAACAGTTCTTCCAGCTGATTTTCGCTTTATGTGGAGTAGTCAATTTACAGATGACCACAAGTTGGAGCTTTACACAATTTCAAATAGCAATATCACCCTAAATGAATCATCGATAAAGAGTTCATCAATCGATAAGAATAAGGACTATATTGGGGTTTTAATTGAATTTAAAGAGAACTCTTGGAGTCAATGGGAGAGCATTACAAAGAAAAACATAGATAGACAAATTGCATTTGTAATTGATGGCAAAGTTTATAGCGCACCGATGGTTAGATCGGCAATTAGTAGTGGTAAAGCAGAAATAACAGGAGGTTTTACAGAAAGTGAGGCAAGAAATCTTGTAGCTTTTATTAGTTGTGGATTACTACCCTTAGAATTCGAAGTTAAGTAAGGATTTTAAATACATAGAAACGGCACCAAAAAGCAAAAACCACCTGTAAAGCAGGTGGCTTTAATCATTAACTATCACAAAATGATAGTTTGAA
>Ga0209099_1001525_pt1 | contig 22804 bp, 14 predicted proteins | sample AD_JPNHW2_MetaG_FD_184430 | JGI IMG/M metagenome (GOLD analysis project Ga0209099, IMG submission 184430) | Active sludge microbial communities of municipal wastewater-treating anaerobic digesters from Japan - AD_JPNHW2_MetaG (SPAdes) (version 2) | ecosystem: Engineered > Bioreactor > Anaerobic... | reverse complement strand
TGATACTTATAACTGGCCTTTTTTACAAAATGCTGATTTACAGGTTAAAACGACCAAAATGATCGCGCCTTTTAGAGCCAATTTGATTGTTTCAAATGTGAGAGTTGCCATGAACAATCAGGAAGTCGATATTGCAGTAACCGCTAATGTTTCCGGTCAAAGCAGCAGCAGTATTCAATATGTTATGAAGCTTTATCCCAATGGCGTCATTGAGTATTATTATGGGAATATGGCTTTTACCGGTTCTAATTTTTTATCTGTTCTTTCGCGCGGCGATAGTCGTCTTTTTCAACAAACAGCAGTTTCCGGCACGACAGAAACTGCGATTTCGCAGCGTAAATTTCGCTTTACGCCACCGGCAGACATCGATTTTTTGCAATTATCCGAGGATGGCATCTTGACCGGAATGTCCACCACTGCCTTTACGGGAATGCCGCTTGCCGTTACCTGCTTCGACAACAACGACGTGCGCCACGATACCATTTTATTAATCAATAGTGAATATTCTAATTTATTGGTTATTACAAACATATCCATAACTGCCGGCGATGATAACATCGTTTCTGCCGGCGAAACCGTTGAGCTCGATATCACCGTTAAAAACCTCGATTCCATTCCGTACAATGATTGTAATTTATCTTTTCATATTTTGAGTGACTATGTAACCATGATTGACAGTACCGAATATTTTGGCTATATCGCGCCCGGAAATGAATATACCTTGAACCAAGCTATCCGTTTTGAAGTGGATGAATCCACTCCCCACCGCACCATTCTCGATTTTAATGTCAGAATTGATAACGACCGATTCCCCGTTACTTCGATGGAAGCGATTACCGTTTACTCTCATTTTATTGAAGTTACCGATTACCAGATTATTGATAACGGCAACGGCTTATTCGACCCCAACGAAATTGATACCATATTGGTAACCATTAAAAATGCGGGACAAGAACTGATCACCGATTTGAGTTTTCAAATTTATTTTCAAGAATCCGATATTTCTCTCATTCAACCCAATGCCACGATCGATACCTTATTTGTTAACGAGGAAGAAGACATTCGCTTTGTATGCCGCCCGACAGGAAATTTCGTGTCCGGTACCACGGTGGATGTTTTTATGGATATTTTCTTGAACAATCTTTTTTATCAAACCAATGTTTTTTCCTTTGTTGGAGAAACAAATTGCGAAGGTTTTGAAAATGGCTTTTCGGAAGACTTTAGCTTTGCCGATACACCTTGGCTCCTGTCCGACGATGCTTATACAGGGCTTCATTCTGCCATGTCGGGGGTGATAACTCATGTAGACACCTCAACCTTAATCTACACCACCACAGTTGTACGCGATGGAAACGTTTCTTTTAATTATAAGGTATCAACTGAAAATAATTACGATTTTCTCAATTTTTATATCGATGGCGCTTTGCAAGGGCGGTGGGCAGGCACCCGTGATTGGACACCCATCTCATTTCCCATCTTCGCCGGAGATCATATACTTACTTGGAAATACATTAAAGATGTTTCCGTTAACGGCGGGTCCGACAGAGTTTGGATAGATAATTTTTGCCTTCCGTTGGACAATGACGCCGTGCCGGAAATCAATGTTACACCCAGTACCATTGATATTGCAATGAATAACGAGGTAATAGATTACCCGGTTACTTTAGAATCCGTTACGCCCATTTATCTGCTCTTTGAAAATACAATATTGGACAATAATCTTAATCCTGTTGGGTGGCTCAACACCGACTATCCCAATGGCAGCATCAATGCGTTGGAATCTAAAACGATGAATCTACATATTGATAGTCGTAACTTATTGCCAGGCATTTATCGTCTTAAACTCTATACCGAAGCCATTAATGGGAATACAGTGACTACCCCGATTGTTATTACAGTGTTTAGCAACGATATAACCAGTTATCAATCAGATAATTGGAATGTAAATATTTATCCCAACCCATTCTCTTCTTTTATCAATGTTTCCATTGAAAACGAAGATCCGTTTTTGCCCGTTCAATTTGAGTTGTACGATTTGTTTGGAAAGAAACTGCAATCTTTTACCACAACTGAAAAGGATTTCACTATGAATATGGGAAATTATGCAAGTGGCGTTTATTTGCTGCGAATGATTGCGGATAACAGAGATGTTGAAGTAATAAAAATTATTAAAAAGTAAGATAGTGATTTTTAGTTCTCCACTCTTTTTATTCCTATTTTTCCCTATTTTATTACTCGTCTACTATCTGACTCCCAATAAAATAAAAAACTATATTTTATTGATATTCAGTCTGTTTTTTTATTCTTGGGGAGAGCCGCGATTTATTTTTGTGGTGGTTGTTTCTATTGCTGCCGATTATTTTATTGCCCGTCAGTTGCCCCGTTGCGAAAAGAAAATTCGCAAATGGTGGTTACTATTTTCAATTTTCATAAATGTCGGGGTATTGCTTTATGCTAAATATGCCAATTTTTTTGTTGAGAACTTGAACGAACTCTATCAGCTTTTGGGGTTGACTCCTTTTCAATGGTCGGCGGTGGCGTTGCCGGTTGGGATTTCGTTTCTTACTTTTCAAAAGATATCTTACGTTGTGGATGTTTACCGCGAAGAAGTCCCGCCACAGCGTAAACTGTCGGATTTGTTGCTCTATATTTTGATGTTTCCGCAACTGGTAGCCGGTCCCATCGTGCGCTACAAAGAAATTGCTTCTCAACTTACCGACCGCCAAGCCGGCGATACTTATTCAAACCGTGTGGCCGGTTTTTCGAGATTTATAGTTGGATTGGCAAAGAAGTTGTTGATTGCTAATGTGTTAGCCGAGCAGGTGGATATTATTTTTGCGCTGTCGCCGGAATATTTTTCTACCGGTACGGCATGGATCGCCATCATTGCTTATACCTTTCAAATCTATTTTGACTTTTCCGGCTACTCCGATATGGCTTTGGGTATGGGCAAAATGTTGGGCTTCCGATTTCCGGAGAATTTCAATTTTCCCTACATTTCTCAAAGCATTACCGAATTTTGGAGACGGTGGCATATTACGCTAAGTTCTTGGATGAAAGACTATTTATATATTCCGTTGGGAGGAAATAGGGTCCCGTTACCGCGCATTTACTTCAACTTAGCCACAGTCTTTTTTATATCCGGTTTTTGGCACGGTGCCGCATGGACTTTCATCTTTTGGGGATTGTATCACGGCTTTTTCCTCATATTGGAGAAGATGTTTTTACTCAAATTTTTAAAAAAAATCGGAAAATTCCCTGCAGTTGTAATTACTTTTTTGATTGTTATCATCGGCTGGGTGTTCTTCCGTTCCGACAGTATTGATTATGCCTTTCGCTTCATTGGCAAATTGTTCTCTTTTGATTTTTCGATGGATGAGTTCTATTTTGATGCACGTTTCCTAACTTTCTTAGGACTTGCCGTTTTATTCTCATTTATGGGCTATTTTAAGAAAATCGAAAATTTTCAATATCAGATATTTGGCGAGAATCCAAAACGGTTGTTGTTGATTGGCGGCTTCGTCGTTTCTGTTATATTATATGTAATTTGTGGGGGCGTTTTACTTTCGGGTGGACTAAATCCGTTTATCTATTTCAGATTTTGACAAGTCGCTTTTAAGCGTGTCCCAAGTCTCGATAAGTTTCTGCCAAGGCATCATCATCATCTTTGATTATCAGCAATTTATCCTTTTCTTTGAGTATGGTTTTGCCGGTTGGGACGAAATAAACCTCTCCCCGTTTAACCATAATTACCAATGTTTTTTCCGGCATCCCCAGATTCATTAACATATTTCCGTTTTTTAAAGTCTGATGGGTCACTTCAATTTCGGAGGTAGCAGATTTGATTTCTTCCGGAAAGTCGATGTCGAAATTGTCAATTTTGCTTTTTTCTTTGGGATTATCCGCTACTCCCATCCATTTTGCCACCAAGGGGAGCGTGGTGCCTTGCAGCACAAGCGATACTAACGTGCAGAAGAACACGATGTTGAATATCAGTCGCACATGTGGCACATTTTCTGCCAATGTGATGATGGCAAGAATGATGGGAACTGCCCCGCGCAACCCAACCCACGAAATGAAGGCTTTGTCGCGTCTCGATATTTTCCTAAATGGCAGCAACGAGATATAAACCGTGAGCGGACGTGTGATAAATATCATGATGAAACTGATGATCAGTCCCGGAACTGCAATCGGAATTAACTCCCGCGGATTAACCAAAAGTCCTAAGGTTAAGAATAATAGCAACTGACAGAGCCACGATAAACCATCAAAAAAATTAAGGGTAGAACGTTTATGCACAAATTTAGAATTGCCAATGACTAACCCTCCAATATAAACTGCCAGATAGCCGTTCCCTTTTACATAATAAGTCGCGGAAAAAATAAATATGCAAAATGTAAGCACCAATATGGGGTATAATGAGCCGTTAGCTATTTTTAATTTATTGACAATCAATACAATAATTTTTCCGAGCAGAAGCCCCATGACTCCTCCAATCACTAATTGCATCAAGACTTCTGCAATCGCATACCCATAGTTTGGTGCCGTTACTTGTTGAACCAAACTGATGAGCGTAATGGTCAGCTAAGACACAACAACCTATCCAATTCAATTTCTCATTTTACCTAATATTATACATAAAAAACATTATTTTGTTTAATAGAAATTTGAGTGAAATGATGAAATAACAAGTGAGCCAATCTCCAAATTCAACGATGAGGTTATTATTTATCGCTGTTTTATAGGAAGCTATTGATTTTTGCAGAAATTTATTTTTAGATAAAAATGTGAGGATTTCTCAAAAAAATATGATGGCTGTCCGCTAAATTTTTTGTTCACTTTACAAATCAACAACAAGCATTTGGCACAATTCCCTTTCTTTGGAGGCGTGGTTGTAAGCGCGGGGTGGTTTCTTCAACTGTAATTTTTTTTGTAATAACGATAAGCTGCCTCGTGAACGATACGATTAGAAACGATATAAATGAAGAATCGAAAATTTGAACAAAATCGAAAATTTGATGCAGGATTCGTGAAAGAAATTTCAAAGTAGTAGAATCAATCAAAAAAAAGTGTATATTTGCAGCCCAAAAAAAGCAAGGTGGAAAGCAATCAAAAACAAGACGAATTTAAGCTGCGAATCTCTGGTAAGGAGATTGGAAAGTATAGTTATTCAATAGATTGCGATAAATCGTTCTTTGAAATTTCCGGGCTTTCAGATGTGGAAAGCGGGCTTCTTAAATTGCAAATTGAGATGGAAATTTTGGAGAAAATGATACTACTTGATTTCCATTTTAAAGGTGAATTAGTACTTCCTTGCGACAGATGTCTGGACCCCGTGTCTGTACCTCTCGATTTTAAGGATAATCTGGTGGTTAAACTTGTCGCGATGATGGATGAACCGTGCGAAGAAGATGATTTATGGATAATTGATGAAAATACGTATGAATTAGACCTTTTCCATTTTGTGTATGAATCTATCTTGTTAGCACTGCCTATTCAGGTTTTACACCCCGACGATGAAGCCGGAAATCCAACCTGTAATCCTTTGATATTAAGTAAATTAAAAGAACTCTCACGCACAGAAACACAGTTTGAAGAAGATACGGACCCACGTTGGGACGCTTTAAAGAATATAAAAAACGATCAATAAATTTAAAACAAATAAGCTATGCCACATCCGAAAAGAAGACACTCAGCAATGAGAAGAGACAAAAGAAGAGCACATGATTTTATGACTGCTCCCCAATTGACAACTTGCAGCCATTGCGGCGCTGCTGTTTTAACCCACAGAATATGCCCTGAATGCGGTTATTATAGAGACAAACAAGCTATCGAAATTAAAGGAGCCAACGCATAATCGTTTGCGTTAGAAAGCCGTATGCTATGGAATTAATCTTTGCTACGCATAACCGGCACAAATTAGAAGAGGCAGCCGCCATTGCGGTTGCCGGGTTTTCTATTTTAGGTCTTACCGATATCGGCTGCTTCGAGGAAATTCCCGAAACAGCCGATTCTTTATTGGGAAATGCCACTCAAAAAGCCGATTTCGTTTTTCAAAAATATCACTGCGATTGCTTCTCCGACGATACCGGTCTGGAGATAGAAGCCCTGCAGAACCGCCCGGGCGTCTATTCCGCGCGCTATGCCGGCGAACATTGCTCCTTTCAGGACAACATCGATAAAGTAATGTCCGAAATGAGAGGTCAAACCAATAGAAACGCTTGCTTTAAAACAGTCATCGTGCTTTTCCTTTGTGGTAAAAAATATTCCTTCGAAGGAGAAATTAAAGGCGAAATCATAGAAATCGAAAAAGGAACGTCGGGGTTTGGCTATGACCCGATTTTCCGACCCCACCATTCCCCCCTTACCTTCGCCGAAATGGACGAAGTCACCAAAAATAGCATGAGCCACCGCGCCATCGCCATGCAAAAAATGATGGATTTTCTTTGTAAAAATCAAATTTGAGATTGATTTCTCAACTTTCTTTTAAAATGTTGCTGTTCGGTAAATGTTGATTTTCCCGATAGAATCATCTTTCCCTTCCAATTCCAAAATCTAATTTTCAAATTCTATTTCGAGTCGGCATCAAAGAAAATCCCTTAGGAACGACAGTTTGGTAGCAATCAACGATCAACAAAATTTTAAAAAACATGAGAAGCTATATGTCACTCCAAACACTCATCCAATCGCCGAATCAACTCCTCTTTGTCCAAATGTTGACCGATAAACACAATTTTTTGCATACGGTCACCGTATCGTTCATCCCAATCGTACATCAAACCGGGTTCTTGTTGCATCAATCTGATCAGCTCCTCTTCCGGCGCGGTGGCAAACCACTGTCCCACCTCTTTCAGGTTCATCTGCACACCGGCTTGCTCAAATAGATACGACATGTCGCGATTGTGCTTGAAATAGCAAACTCCTTTGGTACGAATGATATTCTCTGACCAATGGACATTTAAGAAATTTTCAAACTTATCGAAGTCGAAGGCAGGGCGACGAAAATAGACAAAGGTACTGATGCCATACTCTTCTGCTTCGCCCTCATCGTGATGATGGTGATGATGTTCGTGCTCTTCGTGGTCATCATCATCCACAATATGTTCCAACTCACGAACCCACGCGGCAGAGGTAGCAACACGTTCAAAATCAAATAGATGTGAATTGATGATTTGATCTAAATCCACCTGGGCATAGTCGCACTCAATGATTTGTGCTTTGGGTTGTAACGCACGGATTATCAGTTTGATGCGTATTAATTCCTCCGGATTAACCTCGGATACCTTGTTCAACAGAATCAGGTTGCAGAACTCAATTTGTTGAATAATCAGATTTTCGATATCGTCTTCATCAAAATCATGTTGGGTCAGATGCTCACCGCAGCCGAACTCACTTTGCAGGCGCAGGGCATCTACCACTGTAACAATACAATCCAAGCGAGGAACTCCGTTTTGCGTATACTCCTCATTCATATTGGGAATATAGGACAACGTTTGTGCAATGGGAGCCGGTTCACAAATGCCGCTCGCCTCTATCACAATGTAATCGAATCGCGCGGTTTCCGTTATTTCATCAATCTGTTTCACCAAATCCATTTTAAGCGTACAACAGATGCAGCCATTTTGCATAGCCACCAAACTCTCATCTTCTTTTCCCACAATACCGCCTTTTTCAATCAAATCAGCATCTACATTGATTTCGCCGAGGTCGTTTACCACCACCGCAAACTTAATCCCTTTTCGGTTCGATAAAATGTGATTCACCAAGGTGGTTTTCCCGCTTCCTAAGTAGCCGGTCAGTAGCAATATCGGAATCTCTTTTTTCATGTTCTATTTTATTAGTCTCTTTTTAAGCGCGCAAAAGTACTATTTTTTTAGAGTCGCTGTTGGGAAAAAACAAAAATGCAAAAGGGGAGCAAGGGGGTTGGGAATGTTGCGGCTAAATTAAATATTATGCGTCCCATTCTTTAGACCATTTTTATCCGAAGTGAAGGTGATTAGTCTATAGTAAAATGTAGCACGGCACAATCCGAGGAGCACGCACTGCCGGCGGATACTGAGTTTCTCACTTGACGATACCTTTTCACACCCTCTTTTCAACTCATGTAAACAACTTTTTTAAGAAATCAACATCCATCGTCAATTCTCCTATGGTTTTGTATAGCTGCTCTATCAACTTATCTTTCTGATTTTTTTAAATTTTGTGCAAAGATAATCACTTTAGCCGTTGGCGTAAATTTTGGGGAGCACTATACAAAACTTCCATAATATATTTGTTTGTAATTCATCTCTTTTTTATGCTATTTATATTTGACTTGTTTACTCACAATTTATCATTCAAATCCTTTCTTTTCGAGTTTTTCCATACATTTTACGGTCAATAGGTCTGTTTCGTAATTTCTTTCCCGCTTACCGTTTAGAATATCAAAAAGAAAATCGGTATCTTCTTCCGATAATACGTTTTTGTCTTGATTAAAACTCAGCATTTTATGTATTTGCTCTAAAATCAGAGCGTTTTTGTCGTCGTCAGATATTTTTACTTTTTTCATAGGCACCCATTTACCTATGTATTTTTCAGCTTTTTGCAGTAATTCTCTATTTCGATTAGCAACAATATCAAGTATCTCAACACCTTTTTGACATTCCTCATCTGATAAAGGCCTATTTTGTCGTAGTTTAAAGGCAATATTGGAAACAATACTTTGCTTTATGATATTGAAATACCCGCAATCTTTGCCCCAAGTACCGATTTCGTTCCACAATGCAGCAGGAATAGATTTTATTGTTTCTCTGTTTTGCGCAAGTTCTTCTTCGGAAATATCAATATCTGCTCTTCGTTTTGGTGGATTGTTTTCGTCTATCAGATCTTCTTTTATATCGTCGAGATTGAATTTCCAAGAATGATTTTTGACTTGTTCCCAGCAATCCTCTTTTTTTGCCCATTCAATATAGTGCGACACAGGCGAATTTTCCAAAATAAACTGATTGACTTGTTTCATCAATAAGTAAATACAATCAGATAGAGATTGCGAAATTACTTGGGTTTCCCAGATTTTAAAGAGATTTAATTTATAATCTGTGAGTATATTTATCAATGATAAAGTGTATGGAACAACGACCTGACGAAGTTCGCCAATATTGTTACCTTTTACTTTTGTGCCGTATCGTTCTTCTGCCGTTTTGAAAAGAATACATTTTGCAATGGAATCTTCAAAAAACACATTGTTGATTTTCTTTATATCGGGCAAATTGTTGGCTATAAATTGAGCATAATTCTTTTCGTTGCCTCGAACAACAATATGTGGTCCAATTACCAACTTTCGTCCATCGTGTATTTCTTTATATGCGTTGATAAATTTTGCAAGTTCAACCTTTGTAAACATATGTTTTTTGGGATATTTCCTATCAAATGCAAGTTGTTTGGCTGGTGTTGTTCCCTCACGATTACGCAAGGTTTTGTATTGTCCTCTGGCACGTTCAAAGAACCAGCAAGTTTGTATATTGCTGCGAGTAGTAATAGGCGAAAGAATGTAGCGCGACAACTTTTCAAATTGTATCAATGCTGGGTTGTTTGCCGAAAAATCGGCATCATTAACTTTGTTCTGGGTATTAGAACAGCGGGATATTTCGGAAACAATTTCGTCGTATTGTTCTGGATTTTCAATGATTGAAAATTTGACCTGAACAAAGATTTGAGAGATATCTACTTTTTCTTTTCTTGCAGTATTAAAAATGGAAGCGGTTGTTTGTCCGCCGTTTACTATTTGTAGGTTTTTAATGCACTTAATATAGTGGTTGCTTTCGTCAAGTTCGATATGATCAGCAGTGGCGGCAATGCCATTGTTGAAAGCCAAAAACATTTGTGGCTTGTTACGAATGGTATCGCGAATACCTTTGTTTATCTTTCCTGTGAATTGCAAAAACGAGCGCACATTTTGTTCCAATAGTCGCGCACCGTAAACCTCATATAATTTTGCCAAGCAATTGCCGGGAATTATAGCAATGTACGCTTTATAATCTGTGTTTTGAGAGTTGTTTGCCGATAAACAAGGTATTTCATAACTTTTGCCCTCGAAGTCGTCAAAGTCTATCTCGATTGGAACGCGGGATTGTTCGGAAATTTTGTACAGATAATTTATATCTATTACTCGGAAATACAAGTTATAATCGCCAATTGTATCGCTTTGAGGAAAATCTCCTTTATATTCGCCGTTTGTTAAAATAAAAGCAGTTACTTTTACAAGGTTTTCTTTGAGTTCTTGAAAATTAGCCAAAGTATCAGCAAACTCAAATATTTCGGAAGATTCTTCTATTTTTTCAACGTAACTTTTATCAATGGCTTTACGGAAAAAGTTAGTGATTTGTATTGTAGCTCTTTCTATATCAGACTTTGCAACATTTTGTATTGTTGTTGCCGTCTGATTAAACACAGAAATAAACAAATCAACTTCTTCATAGTTTTCGCTTATGGCATACGCGTTTATCTTGTGCTGCCCAGCCTTGCCTAAGTTTTTTTCGTAGTAAGCAACAGAAACATTTTCAGTTTCGCCTGCTTCAGCCAACATATCAACTGCAATTTGTGTAAAAACTTGTGGTGTAGTACTACCCTCATCGCCGCTGCTTTCTTGTATTGCGGCAATATCCTGCATAAACGTTTGATAGTATTTTTCTATGTCTGTCATAAATTACTGATTTTGTCAAACACGCTATTTTCTGCTACTAAATACTCATAACATTGGGATAGTATGATTGAGTATTTTACATCGCCTACTCCGTTGCGAATTTCTTTTTCTTTTATGCGTGGGAAATTTCCCCCTATCTTGTAGAAATTTTCATCTCTAACTTGATAGCATTTACTTTCATACAAATAGGCATGTTTTTCAAAATAACCAACCTCTAATAGTTTGCTATAAAAAAGGTTTAGAGCAGGAACATTTTCTTGCAATATTTCTTTGATTGCATTTACTTTGGCATTCAAACTTTCGCCGTTCTTTTTTGCAGCCTCAACCGATAAATGAAACAGAAATAGACTTTCCAAAAGTGTTTCGTCTAATTGCCTTTCGCTACTGATACTTACTTTTTGGTGGTTGTTGCCTGCCGTAGTTTTTACCTCAACTGCCCAATCGTTATATTGAAAGTCGCGTACCTCTCTATCTGTTCCTACCCAAGTATTAAGGGTATCAACTGCATCAACTGCATCTTCTTTGGCAATAATCTTTTGCAAAAAATGAAGTTCGCCATATAACCCTTGTTGTTCTGAGGGTGTTAAGCCTTCGCCTTTCATTTTTTCAAACAAAGCCTGCCATTTTTCGAGTTGGTTGATAATTGTCCTAACAACTTGTTCTTCTGAACTTAGCGACAATACAGATTGAATCATGTTTTCGCACATTACGGAGAAAACATCGCGACTTTGAGAATACAACAATTTTATTATTAGCAAGTTGTTGTTTATGAATGAATTGTCGTTTGTAAGTGTTACTTGCAAATCGCGCAAGTTTGAGAACGAAGAAACATCAATATGAATGCTTTTGTCAAAAGAAAGTGCAATTCCGCAGTGGCGTTCTGGGTTTTGAAAAACGGCGTAAATATATAAGTCTGAATCATCAGAATATAACCGTTTTAGCAATCCTATTTCGTTGGATTGTTCAATGCTTGCCCATATTTCTTTTATGTCACTTTTCATCATCTTCTAAATTGTCGTTATTATCATCAAAATCAATCTCAGATTGATAGAACTCATTTGCCAAAGCTGTGTTGATGGCAAATTCTACGGTATGTTCTGTCTTACTTTTGGGAAATACAATGGCAAAACCTATTATTGGATCGTCATCTGCCTTGAACAATATTTTATCTTTTGGATTTGCTCCCAAAGGATCAAGAGGGTAAATAATCAACAGCGGGTTATTTACGCTTCGATACATATCGCGAACAAGTTTTGGCTTGGGATATGTTTTTTTCCAATCCTTATCTTGCTGTGAATCTTGCAGTGCTTTTTCATAATCTTCATTATCCAAATCAATAAATTCATCTGTTTGATTTCCGACAATATGATTTTTTATGATTATATAAGTGTTCGTGTCGCCTGCGGTGTTTCTGGTAAAACATCCAGAAACAATTTTATTAGATAAATGGATTTTTTTTGTAGCCCTTTCTTTGTTCATCAAGGCTACACGCCACGAGAGAAGTTCCTTTGATTGATTAAGTTTGCGAACAAAGTTACTGATTAGCGTTAAATCTACTTTTGCAAGTTCTGGAGCAATAGTAAATTCAGAAAAGAACTTTAATACATCTTCTGGCGATACATTGGACCATAAAAAATCCTTGCTGTGCTTGGGTGGTTCTGCGGGGTTTCCCAATTTTAATAGGAAATTTTGTGTTGCTATCAAATTTTTGCGGATAATATCTTTGTCGGTCAGCAATTTATATGTTTCAACCAAACGTCCAGACCAAGAAACTTGTATTCTATCTACATTACGCATTTTCGTAATTGCAGTAATTTGCAATTGTCCGGGGTGTGTGCGTACTTTCAAAGCATATTTTTCGGGTGTGGCTTTGGCACTCCACATGGCATCAAATTCTTCGCGTAAATCTTCGCTTGCCATTGTTATATGTCTAAACCACTCGTTGAGTTCGCTGCTTGTAAACAATCGACACAAATCAACATACCCGGGGCGATAGCCGAACCAACGTCCCATTTGCATAAGAGTGTCGTACATTTTTGAAGCACGCAAAAAGTAACTTACCGACAATCCTTCCAGAGTTAAGCCTCGCGAAAGTTTGTCGCCACCGATAGCAATTACCGAAATTCCTGTCCTCTCGTTTTCGTAATATTCAAGTGCGTCTGTGGATTTGCCATTGATTGCCATTATTTTTATTTTCTGAACAGCGGTGTATAGATACGGTTTTATTTCTTCCCAAGTATGCACTTTCATTTTGCTGTCAATATCTTTGAATGAAGAGTTCAAGATATTGTGCGTGGTTGTACAATACGAAATGTAATTGACCGTATCTTCTTCAAAAATGCAACGGAACTCTTCCATAATTTCAGAATCTTCTTGTTCTATACCTCGTCTATAGAATAAGAATTGATTTTCGACTACTTCTTTTAGCGAGTTTTGCCAGATTAAATAGCGCGAAATGTGTATTAGCATTGAGTTGTGCTTTTTCTCTTGCCCGCGAGCAATACGAATAGCACAAGTAACAATGAAACATTTTATTGCTGTTTGAAGCGATTCTGGGAGCGAATTAGGTATTCTGTCTTCTCTCTTGTGTTTGTCAGGAAAATATTCGGCGTAATCGTCTATTTTTCTGACTATCTGCAATAAATCATCATTAGTATCATCGGCTTCAAGCGAAGTACCGAAAATTTTCTCTGCACCTATGTAATTGTTTGGTGCAGGCAAATTTATGATAAAATCACGAGGAAATAAGTCGTCTTTATCGAGAGGAATAAAGATATTAGCAAACGGCGTAGCCGTGTAACCAACATAACCGAATCGATAAAAATGACTTGTAATTTTTCTTATCCAACCGTTTATTGCTGTTGGATTTTCATCAGACTTTTTTGTATTGATTGAAGCAATATCGGCTTCGTCATCAATGATTAAAAGCGATTTGTGTGTGATTCTATTTTCGCCGTTGATGGTTTCCGCCTGCGAAAGTAACCATGTATTCAAACGTTTTAATACCGTTGAATTTTTCTTGACAACAAGTAAAATAGGGTTTGAAACATCAAAACTAATTCCGCCAGCACTTTCGGTTAGCGTTTTTTTGAAATCAGAATCTATGGTTGTAATGGAAATTGCAGTATTGTTTCTATCTAACACTCCAACTCCAATTCTATTGCTTCCATCTTGTCGCCAAGCCCTATCGTGTTTTGTGTCAAAGCCGAGAAAATCTTCGTCTAATCGGTGCTGTGTTTGACTGCGCAAATTGTTGTGCAATCCAGCCAATACGATAATCAAATTAAAACCCGCATCAGCGGCTTTACAAATTAGCCCTGTATAATTAGCGGTTTTGCCCGATTGTACTTGACCAACAACAAGTCCTTTTTTATCAATGCCTTTTACATTGTGAATAGTAGGATCGTATAGTTTATCCAAAATGTCGTCCGTAAGACGGTCTATTTCGTCAATAACTTTCGGAGCAAAATTCTTTGTATTTTGCAGATAGGTTGTGTAACGATTCCAAAATTTCCAATCATCTTGTTTGTGGTTGGCTTTGAAATCCCTTAGCCATGGAGTATTGCGCTCGTTATCAACCAGCATTTTGTATTCTTCCAAACTAACATTGTATAATTTCAACAATCCTCTATGAAGTTCTTCTTTATCAACAGAAGAAAAAATTGGCATTGACAAACATTGCTCAATGGCATTATTTATCTCGCTATCGGTTACACTTGATTTTTCGCCGATAAGAGAACGGCATATTTGTATTGCTTTATCTATCATAAGTATCTAAAATTTCAATAAGTTCTGGGTAATTATTAAAGGGTTCCATATTCAGAAGCAACATTTTTATTTGCTCGGTGCTTTTGCCGCTTACTTTTTGAGCATCAAAAATTTGCTTAATCATTGCGTTTAATACGTCCTTGTTGGTTTCCTCAAACGGAGCAGCGGTTTCACCTTGTTCCGATTCTCTAATGAAAACGGATTTTGTCGGTATAGTTTCTTCCACAAAACGCAAAAGATATTCAATTGCTTTTTTTGGGGCTGTTTCAGCCATTTTTTTGATTTCTTCTATCATTAAATGGTCTCGATTCACAAGGTACAAATATTTGTTGCCTTGTTTTTTCTCAAGCCAAAGCGGGTGAAAATCATCCTGTTTTCTTGTTTTCAATATTTTTCCTCTATGTCTAAACACCTCTACACCACGAAGGCGGACTTTTTGACCATAGCTTCTTATTTGTTCCTTACAAATTATTGGTGGTCTGGCAGTTGATTTCTTTATATCAATCTGCCAATCAGAATCTAATGTATTAGGTAAATCAATTTGTATGCGTACTAATTTATAATGTTCTTCCTTACGGAAAAGTCCTAACCAATCGCCAGCCAACATCAGTCGTTTGCCTCGATATACATAAAAACCTTGTTGATTACCCCAACCATTTGCCCCCTCTGCATTTTTATATGTTTCTTCTGTAAGGTGGCATTTGTGAGGTAAAACATATCCTTTCATTACGGCTTCGCCAATATATTCTTCTGGAAATGCTTGTGTTGCTCTTTCATTTAGCAAAAAAGGATTCCATGATTTTATTTCATATTCCCAACAAAAAAGTTTTATGCTTTTTTCTTCAATAAATCTATGAAACGTCATTGCTAGGTGTTGTTTGACTTTGTCCATTTGAGCCAAAAATTTGTCTTTTGCGGATTCGTTGTCAATTGACGTTTCAATTGGAATAATGCGGTCTAAGTTTGTCCAAATAACAAGTGTTCCAGATTCTAAGTTATCGAGAGCGTGTAAGTAATCATCTGAAATAGGTTGGCGAATAAGTTCCCACCTATTCGTTTGATTAACATAATTCAGATCCCAAATCCAATAACTCGGTGTAAAACCTGCTTTCTTGCTGACCATAATCAATTTCTGGCATTGCGAAAAAGAGGCTGTTTTTAACCCTAACCCGAAACGTCCTAAGTCTTTTTCTGGTCGCTCGTCCATTGGATTTTTTGCGCCCGGCTTCATAGCTTGTATAAGTTCTTCTTCAGTCATTCCGCAGCCGTCATCTAATATTGTGATAACAGAATTTCCGCCTTTCCACTCAGAATTGAACCATACACTCTTGGCATTTGCAGAAATGGAGTTATCTATTACATCGGCAACGGCTGTTTCTAAATTGTATCCAATTGCCCGAAATGTAAGTATCATCGAGGCGGCACACGGTTCTGCTACTGCTGTTTTCTCTATATCAGTGTAATTCATGAGCAAATTGTTCTTTTATTTCATGGGCAATTTTGTATGCTAAGACAACAGGGACAGCGTTCCCGATTTGTTTGAATGCGGCACTTCGGCTGCCCTCAAAGAAATAGTCATCGGGGAATGATTGTAACCGCGCTGCCTCGCGAATGGTAATTGAACGCACATTGTCAGTCGTTGGCTTTGGATTAGGATAAATATAATAATGACCGTCCATTGCAATATGGGCGACAACAGTATGGCAAACGCCGTCAGGATTAACAACGGAAAAACGATTTAGGAATGTTTCTTTGTTTTTATGTTTTTGGTGGTCGGCAGGAATATCGGTATAAGACAATTGTTTTTTGTCTTTGTACCATTTTTTGTTTGCCATAACATATATTTCTCTATCGTTGAGGTTGTTGGGGCGTGCGATATGTTGAGTAGTAAAATCAAATGCACTATTGCGAATACCTGACTTATTCAAATAGAACATATCTTCTAATGGCTTTGTATATCTAATAGGTTCACACAAATCGCCTTCGCCCGCCTTGCGTTTTGGTAGGTCTGAAAACAAATCTTCAAGAACTTTATATTGACATTCTTCCGCCTTTAATTCAGGATAATGCAATTGCGTATCATTATTCCAACCTACAATAATCATTCTATGCCGTTTTTGCAGAACGCCATGCTCAGAGGCAATTTGTTCCTTGAAGTCTATTTTATAGCCAAGATTCCCCACAAGCCTTTGTAAATCTCTAAAAGGTTTGCCACCTTTGGCGGTACGAATACCCAAAACATTCTCAAACACAAACATTTTGGGTTTATAGTATTCAAGAAACTTGACATAGTATTTGTAAAGTTCATTGCGAGGGTCGTTTTCTACTTCTTTGCCCATTCTGGCACGTCCAGCAACAGAGTACGCCTGACAAGGCGGACCGCCAATAACAATATCTACTTCGTGATTGCCTTTGAGTTCATCAATCTTTTTGAAAATGGTATTAATTGTATCTTTTCCAATTTCTGATTGAATCACAGTATCAATAACTTCTGGCGGAACTTGTTCCCAAAGTTTGCTGCCATTTTCTTTCTCTTGTTTATTTTGTAAGTATTCTTTGTAAATATCTAACCTATTGTGTTCTTTCAAATAATGAAATGCGGCGCGAGTTCGTAAGGTATCGCACGCATAATTATCCATTTCGATATGAGCCAAAGGCTTAAATCCTGCCCGAATAAAACCTTCGGACAAGCCGCCTGCTCCTGCGAATAAGTCTATGAATTTTAATGCCATCATCTAACAAAGAAATATTATTATACTTATTATGCGTCCCATTCTTTAGATCATTTTTATCCAAAGTAAAGATAATTTCTCCTTACTATTTTGACATTGCAAAATTACATTTTTATTTCATACATTTAATCCTTTTGTTGTATTTTTCTGATTTTTCAGCGCGAATATTGTTCCTCAAATGTACCCTCTCTCCCCAATAATCTTTTTAACCCCCAACTACCTAAAAAAACAAAACCTTCTCACTACGAGAAGGTTTTGCCTTTTAAATATCAGAAAGGAAGTAGGATAACTTCCTTTTATCATTTCATCATAGATTATCTGACCACTACTTTCTTCACCACGCTTTCTCCGTTTTGGTACGTTGCTTTGATAAAATAGATTCCGCCGCTCCAATTATTTACGTTGATAATCAAGGCATTATTGGAAAAGTCGGATTCATAAACCTTCGTACCGATGGTTGAATAAATCGTGATGTTGGTCACATTACTACCCTCAATGACGAGTTGGTCGCTTACGGGGTTAGGATAAATCCGAAGCAGATTATCATGCTGATTCTCCTCAATTCCGCTCAAGGAGGAGCACGCAGTATTCGACATGCCGGACTCCCCATTGGTGCAGACGGCACTCACCGTATAGCAATATTCTGTATTTCGTGAAACATCGGTATCGGTATAGTTCGTTGCCGAGGTCGTTTGGATTAAGTTATTGTCGCGGAATACTTTGTATGCCACTGCATTGGCAGAAGGTGTCCAAACCAAACCGATTTGCATTTGACTTGGAGTCGTCGTTAAGTTGCCGGGCGCATCGCAATTACCGCCACCTCCGCCGCCAATAGTCGCACAACTGCTATTGGATAGCAACGATTCAAAATTGGCGGGGCAGTTGGAAGTAATGGTATAACAATAGGTTCCATCAGCCAAATTAGGGTCCGTATAAGTGCCGCCGATGACGTTGGAAGCAATCAATTCGCCGTTACGATATATATTATAGGTATTGCCCATTACACTTTGCCCTGAAATAGAGATGTCATCGACGCAAAACATATATTGGTCGTTGGAAGTGCAATGAATGGCTACATACTTGGCAGTTGCGGGGACGGTGTAGGAATAGAGTTGCCAATTGGCGTTGGATGTTACAGCTGATGAGGTGAGATTGGTAAAATCCGATTCGTTGGTTCCGGTGGTGGAATAGGTGGCATAGAATGTCTCATTAGCGTAAGAACTTGAAAAAGAGCGTGCATAGAAAGAAAAAATGAATGGTTCGGTGTAATTCAGCTCAGGACTAATCATCCAATCGTTGTTGGAAACGGTATTGTAATAAGAGCCATTGGCACCGGCACACCCAAAGAATTGATCGCCCGAATGTGCGCTGATAATCCCGGTTCCGGTCGTTTGCGCCATATTCATAACGATATAAGCCATGGCACTTCCTTCGTTGGTAAACTGAATACTGTTGTAAGTAAAGGTGGATGCGCCATCGCCGTCAATATAGCTCCAATTTAATGTTCCCGGCGAGTTAATGGAAAAGGCGGTATGGCTCTCGGCATCATCTTCGTAAGTGATGGTTTCAACGGAAGAGTTGTCATTCCAAGTAAGCAGAACGTTATTGTTATTGGCAGTTGCCGATAAGCCGGTTGGCGCATCGCAGTCGCTGCCCAATGCCGTCAAAAGTATGGTATTATTCCATGCATCGTCTCCTAAAGTAATGGATACGGAAATGGTGAATTGGTGACCGGTCTCCACGTTGTTGGCAACAGATAATTGGAAGCCGTTGGCAACGCTGGCTGTTCCGCCGTTGGCACTCATCGACGCATAATAGTCGGTATTGTCGGTGATGGTTAATAACGGGTCGTTGCAGGAGATCACAACGGTCGCATATTCGGTAGTAGCCACGCCGCCGTCATTTCTAAGGGAAATGGTAAGGAACGGATTGCTATTGTAAGTAACGATTTCGGGGGAATAATCGGCTACGGTCAGGTAGGGGACATTGCCGGAAACGCAATTTACATCTTGATAAATGGTGGTTGTATTAAAAGCAGAGGCAACCAATAGAACGTTGCCGGGGGTAAAATCGTGGGTAATGCTGATATTTCCGTTGGCATCGCTCAATGCTTTGTAGTAAACGTCGTTTTGCGAAATGCAAACCAAGGCGTTGGCTATCGGGGTGCCGGCAGCGGAAACGGTTGCCGTAAAAGGAATTCCCGACATCACGGTCGTATTGGAGAGTGACAATTGGTCAGGCTGTTTCGTCCGAAGTTGCAAAGAAGCATCGCCGAAAGTTGTCCACGTCTGAACCGTTTCAACATCATCGGTTGTGGAACTCTCCGCTAGCATCAGGTTGGCAGAATTAACGGTAATACAGCCCCAATGGGTACGTTGTTCGGTAGTATTGATCCCGTTCTGACCCGAATAGCCATCGTAGTTGAAACCGCCAATCAAAATATCGTAGAAATAGTCTTGACCTCTTTGCGGAGGAGTCCACGGTTGATTGATGGTGGACATCCACGTAACAACTGCGCCGCCGTTCTGCTTTTTGAGCCATGCTTCTGCAAAACAATCGCTACTGTTGTGGAAAGCACCGTTTACGCAAGCTACTGAAACGATGAACGGTAATTTGTCGCCATTGGATAAATTGGCGATGTTGCTGTTGCTGAAACCGGTCGTAACGAAGTAAGTTTCCGCACCGTGTCCGCAATAAGCAAGGGTTGAGGCACCTTGGTTGAGGTATGAGGAGAGGTCGGACGCTGATTCGTTGGGCGCATAATTTTGTTGATGGGTGTTGTAGGTAAAACCGTCAAGACGCTCACTATAAATGCGTTGCACGTGAGTATAGTCAATTTCGCTGTCATCGCCCGTGCCGCTTCCTTCGTCAGAGGCTACTCCGATAAAGGTTTCACGCCAATTGGCATCCATGTTCGGATTTTTTTCATAATTGATGGCTTTGTCCACCTGATCGGTCAATTGCCCCGACGTGGAGCAAGAAAACCGACCAATGGAGATGTCGGGATAATTGTCAGAACCGACAACGCAGCCCATTTTCGGGTCGGTGGGCGCATTATCCACGGATGCATCTGATTTTATATCAGTCCAATCGCCAACCAATTGGACAAACATGATGTTGTTATTATTGTTGTATTCAGTTTGAATTAAGGACTTTACGTTTGTTCCTGCCGAAACGACCTGTTTGCTGACGTTGTAGCCTTTCTCTTTTTTCCATTGAATAAAAGGTGTGATGGCGGTTTCGTAAGCAGGAGTAGTAATTACGAGAATATCACCATATTCACTCAATGGTAAATCGTAACGGGAAGGTTCGAAATTCATAAAAATGCTTTCATACATTCCCACGGCTTCTTTGAGGGGGTGTCTGTTTTCGCAGGTAAGCGGGTTGTGGGCAGGTTGGTCGTTTTCGACCAATTCTACTTCAACATGCGTATAAACTCGCAAAGTGTTGGTGACTGCATTATACTGAAATGGGAAAATGCGCACACTGGTACCTCTGACATCACGAATAATGAAAGGAGATTCCATCGTTGCCAAGTCGGTGGGATAAAACTGATTAATAACAGATTCTGTAGCAACATGATACGGAATTGTTGTAGGGTCTTGGTCTCGGTAAATGGTCCCGCGAGACGGCAGAAGGGGTGCGGTCAAGGGTATATCTATAAATTCTGTTGCCGTTACGTGTAAATCCACATCTTTGTTCGCGGGCAACTGAACAGATGCACTGATAAATGGCAATTCTGCCCAACCTTTATCTTGTGTTACTGTAGAAGATTCAAATTTAATCATTTGATAATCAATATTTCCCTTGCTAACTTGCGATAATTCCCAATGATTTATATCAAATTGTAATTGATAAATATTGGGGTTGTTTTGAGAAAAATTGATTTGATAATCTTTGGAGATAGTTGGCTCAAACACAAAACTTTGCGAAAATCCAAACTGACTACAAATGATTAAAATGAGTACTAAATATCTTTTCATAAAAATTTTTTTTTGAGCGACAAAAATACATTTTTTTATTGAATAATGTGTTTTTTATGAATTGTTTTTTTTACTATCTTTGTCACCGATATATAAACAAAATGGTGCGCAACCAAAGATAGAGATTGTGACTAAAATTTTGTAATTATTATAAATCATTTTAAATAAATATATTATGAAAAGATTATACCAAGCAAAAGGATTCAATCTTTTATCTATTGCAATTATTATGGGTTGTTTTCTAATGGCTGCATGTGATATTAATAAACATTGCTGTCCGGTAAATAATAAATATTTTTGATTAATCTATTAGTATTGAGTAAATTACAGCTGTTCATATTTTGTCAGGCTTACATTTCCGACGAATGTATAATGCATAAGAAATCCGAAGGATTACTTATGGTTAAAACAGATGTTTCCCATTTTTTTCATGTCTAATTCCCTTGAAACGCACGACCGTGCATCTCTATATTTGTTGCGTACCTACGGCACGCCATTTTCGTGCGGGCAATTCGCTTTTTGCCAAGCGTTTGTCCCTACGGGACATGGTTATCCTCAAGCATTATGTTTTTATTTTTCTAATTTATGATTTCTATTTTCTTATTTTTAATTCCTATTACGAACCGGGATCCATCAAAGTCCGGTAGGGACGACAGTTTGGTAGAAATAACCGTAGAACATAATATGAGCGTGCCGTAGTTACGCCCCATTCCATGTTTACGAAACATACATTACAAACATACGAATCCTACGGGGTCGGACGCACGGCATTACAATATTTACCGGACAGCAATAATTAATAAACCATCAGCGAAGCAAAACGAAAAGATTAATATAGAAAAGGAAGTCTTACCGAATGCGGTTACCGACATGGACGGAAATAGTTATAGTGCCGTCAAGATAGGGGAGCAAGTATGGATGAAAGAAAATCTCCGCACCACAAAATACGCCGACGGAACTCCCATTGAATTGGGCAGCACTACCAGTACCACTACGCCCTATCGTTATTATCCCAACGATGATTCTACTAATGTCTACACTTACGGTTATTTGTACAATTGGAAAGCGGTAATGCGCAACAGTAGCAGCTCCTCTTCTAATCCGAGTGGAACACACGGTATTTGTCCCACCGGCTGGCACGTCCCGAGCGATGCGGAGTGGAAACAATTAAAGGACTATTTGGGCGGAACCGATGTCGCCGGAGGTAAGATGAAAGAAGCCGGCACCTTCCATTGGTGTTCACCGAACGAAGGAGCCGATAACTCATCAGATTTTTCTGCGCTACCTGCCGGCGGCTACTATGGCAATTACAACCATTTTGGCACTTACGCCGCCTATTGGAGTGCTACCGGGTACAATAATGACAATGCGTACTACTGCTATCTATACCATCCCCGTGCTCGCGTGGGTTTCTACAACAACGATAAGAACTATGGCTATTCCGTCCGTTGTTTGCGCGATTAAATAAATACAATCCAATGTTCTTGCGCAGCGGGGAGATAGGGTTCCCTTATATATACATGTATCCCATTTTCCACTCCACATTTTCATTTCAATTTTTCATTTTCGCGTTTCATATTTCCAATGTTCAAAAATGCGAAATATTTCAAAAAACTCCGAAAGGAGGGGTTTAAAATAAT
>Ga0209099_1001524_pt1 | contig 22809 bp, 20 predicted proteins | sample AD_JPNHW2_MetaG_FD_184430 | JGI IMG/M metagenome (GOLD analysis project Ga0209099, IMG submission 184430) | Active sludge microbial communities of municipal wastewater-treating anaerobic digesters from Japan - AD_JPNHW2_MetaG (SPAdes) (version 2) | ecosystem: Engineered > Bioreactor > Anaerobic... | reverse complement strand
AGATGTAGCCGGACTTAAGCATCCTCAAAAACGAGAGCTGGGTCTTTGAGTAGTACTTCGGCGTCATCGTGATGTACTCGTTAGACCAGTCCGTAGAGAACGCCATGCGGCGGAGCGTCAGGCGCATCTGCGCGATATTCTTCTCCGTGAGTTCGCGGCACATCCGCCGGAACTCCTCGCGGGAGACATCGTTTTTCGTGATGTGGTTGAGTTCTTCGACTTTTACCTCGGTCGGAAGGCCGTGGCAGTCCCAGCCCTGCGGGAACATCACGTTGTAGCCTTTCATCCGCTTGTACCGGGCGAAAAAGTCGATGTAACACCAGTTCAGTGCATTACCGATATGGAAATTGCCGGTCGGGTAGGGTGGGGGTGTATCGATCACGAACTGCGGTTTTTTCGAGTTCGTGTCAAAATAGTGGTCCTCGTCGCGCCAGGTATTCCGCCAGCGCTCTTCCACCACGGCAAAATCATAGTTTTTTGGCAGCTGATCAGACGAAACCATTCCGTACCGGATTGGTCGTTTTATAAAATATAGTGATCGTATCGATACCAGATCAGCGGGAAGTAAAAACGGGATTTGTCAAAAGAAAATAACGATAAGGCTCTTGACATCTGAAAACAAATGTCTTTAACAATGCCGAAGCAGCGGGGACTGGGATATGCAGCGGCACTCGCCGGTGGAGTAGTTATTGTCGGCCCCTATGTACAACCCCACTGGCTGATGGCGCTTATTATTATCCTCTTTTCCCTGATCCTCTGGCGCTTCATTGGTACAAAATACCTGGCCTACGTATTCTGTATTCTTTCCTGTCTCTACGCAGTCAATCTCCTCCCGTTTGTGGTCCTTGCGACAACACTTGCGATGATGACCCTTGGCGAACTGGTCTTCCAGACCGGGGCCGACGATCTTAATACGTATTTTTACTACGTCATCACGACAGCATGGGCGGGGATGCTCGTCATGGTGTACCTCCATGAACAAGCCTTCCTGATGGTCATCTTTGGTATCATCGCTGCGGTGCTCTTAAAAGTGATCCTGTTAAAATTCGAGGACTCGCTCGTCATTGAAGGGATCGGTATCGCGATGACAATGTACCTGATAAAGGAACTCAATTATACGGTCGACATTGAGATTGTTGTTGTCGCGGTCTCCATCGCATTTGTTTTCGGGTACTTCGCGTTCCGGGCGAAGACTGCCGACCTCTCGGGGCTCTTCTCGATTGCACTTGTCGGGGTAATCCTGCTGGTCTTTGCCGACGCTACATGGCTGCTTGTCATGCTCTCGTTCTTTATCCTCGGTTCGGTCTGCACCCGGTACAAGTTCGAGTACAAGAAACGGATCGGTGTCGAGCAGGGCCAGAGCGGGGCGCGGGGGTACAGGAACGTCTTTGCAAACGGGATTGTTGCGTGCGCGGCGGCAGTGCTGTACGGCGTGTTTGTCCAGCCGATCTTTATCGTGATGTACGTTGGGAGCGTGGCCACAGCGGCGGCGGATACGATGGCAAGCGAGATCGGAGTGACCGGCGGGATTCCCTACCTGATAACAACGCTGCGCAAAGTGCCGATCGGTACCAACGGTGGCGTCTCGCTGAAAGGGGAACTGGTTTCACTACTGGGGAGTTTTGTCGTGTCGCTCGTCGCACTGGAGTTAAACCTCATAACTCCGTGGATGATGGTTATCTGCACGATCACGGGATTTGTCGGTACCAATCTTGACAGCCTTGTCGGGGCGGTTCTGGAAAACAAGGGGTACCTGGGCAACGCGGGAACAAATTTCCTTGCGACGCTTGGGGGCGGGATCTTTGCAGTCGCGCTGTACTGGGTGTTTATTATCCATGGTGTCGCTTGGTGAGCACCCGGCTCTTTTTTCCCGTATATCCATGACCCATGGACAACCTCTTATTCTCACCCATGCAACCGTTGATCCATGAGCACGATCCTCCGGCGTCAGATCCTCAGGAAATGCAGCAGTATGGACATCCCCCTCGTGGGGTTTGCCCCGGCCGATCGCTGGAATGATCCCCCGTTTGAACCGTGGGTGCCGGAGGCATTCCGGCCTGCCTCCGTCTTTCCCGGGACAAAAACCGTGATCGTGATCGGGTTTCCGGTCAGCCTGCCCATCGTGGATACTGCCCCTTCCATCTGGTACCATGAACTGTACCGGACCGTCAATGCCGAACTGGACTCCTGCGGTTATCGCATCGCGACATTTCTGACTGAAAAAGGCTACCCGTCGGTCTGGGTGCCCCGGGACGGGTACGGGTCAATTGGCGTCCTTAAGGAGAAACCGGTTGCGTTCTTCTCGCACCGGCATGCGGCTTATTGTGCCGGCCTTGGGAATTTCGGCATCAACAACATGCTTCTCACCCCGCAGTACGGCCCCCGTGTCAGGTTTACATCTATCCTGACAACTGCAGAACTCCCCGCCGACTGGGTGCTTGAAGAACCGCTCTGCACCCGGTGCCAGCGGTGTGTCAAGGTCTGCCCGGTCTCTGCTGTCCGTGAAGGTGGTTACCCGCAGGAACTTACTGACAAGATCGCATGCGCCACCCGGTCGGAGGAACTGCTCCAGCGGTTTCTTTCCCCGTGCGGGTGCTGTATCAAGGTCTGTCCTGTCGGGAAGGACCGTGACCAGTACGGCCGGGTTGATATGAGAATGTACGATGAAAAAAATCCGGTTTCTGAACTGTACCGCAATACCCGTGACCATGTGCGGTCATACGGGTCGCGGTAAATCTTTTCTTCTTCAGGACAAGGTTTTGTGTCTTTCTAATCTCACGCGGATTCTGCCGGTGGCCCGGCCCTGATGGACATATACAGGAAGTACCCGACGACCGCGAACGTAATAACCGGCGAGACATAAGCGGGGATGTCAAAGCCGAAACTGTCGAGGATCATGATGATCCCAAGGCAGAAGATCGAGTACATCGCACCGTTTTTCAGGTACCGGTACTTCTTGATCGAGTCCACGTTCCGGATCGTCATTTCCCGGACGAGGAACGCCCCGAGACCACTTCCGATGATGATGAGCGGGACTGCCATCGTAAAGGCAAAGGCACCCAGCACGCCGTCGATGGAGAATGTGGCGTCGATGATCTCTAAGTAGAAGATCTTGCTGACATCCGAGATGTCGCCCGAGACCATTTTTCGTTCCTGCTCTTCGGCATTCTGCCGGAAACCGTGGACAATGAAAAACGCGGTTGACCCGATTACCGCCCCAAAAGCCATCATCGGGTTTTTCCCAAGCGCAAGCCAGACGATGACCGCGAGGAGGATAGAGACAATGGCAAAGAACCAGACGCCTTTTGTTGCGATAAAACGCTCGCCGCGAAGACCAAATGCCTTCTCCTCTAAAAAGAGCCAGTGGAAGAAGAGGAAGATAAGGAACACGCCGCCGCCGATCAACAGCACAGGCGCAGACTGTTCGATTGCGGCGACCACGGCAGGATCGCTTGAGAACGTCGCGGTGAGCGCCCCGACGGGCCCAAGAGACGGGGTGGATATCCAGACGATCAGCCACGGCAGCGCACCCCGGATCACAAAGACGGCAAACAACAGTCCCCAGAAGAGGAACCAGCGCCGCGCCTTTTGCGACATCGTCGAGAGGACCTCGGCATTGATAATGGCATTGTCGATGCTCGTGATGGTCTCAAACAGGCAGAGCCCGGCAATGGTCAGGACGATGGTAAGAATATCCATGAAACAGGATCAGTTTTGTACCAGACCGGTATAAAACCTTGGGGAACTGTTGCCTACGACAACATGCCGGAACTGTTCTCTCCTGTAAGCCTCATTTCCCCCTTATTCCGGCCTCCCTTCCGGCAGGGCACACGTAATACCGGTGCTCTTAAAAAGGCAGACTGCTTACTCCGGAATATAATAAGGAGCTAAAAAATCGCATGGTCTTTTATTGCGAGCAGTGCGGGGAATGCTGCAGCCACCTTGGGCTGGTGCACAGCATCACCGAAGATCACGGGAACTATGAGTTCGTTGTCTTCAACCGGTACACGAACGAGTCTGATGTCGTGACCGTGGATGCCGATAAGTACTCCCTATATGATGACAAGAGCATCTTTACGAAACTCCCCGAGGCATGCCCGTTCTTCCGGCACCAGCCGGGCTCGGAAAAGGCGTTCTGCACGGTGCACCTGACCCGGCCTGAAATCTGCCGGGACTACGGTTGCTGGAGGATGCTTATCGTCAACAGTACCGGCCGGCGGGTGGGCAGGATCATGTTCTCGCGGTATCTCTGCTGGGAAGATCCGCTGGTTTCCCGGATTTTTGAGGAGTGCATCGACCCGGTGAATGAGCCGGATGACGCCCGGTGGGATAAGCTGGTGATTCGGGTGCTCAACGAACGGGGATATACGGTAAGGACGTAAGTTGACATCCCCCCCTTATCTATGGCACAAACGGATTATCCAAATAAAAAGATCGGGCCGTGGGGTACCCCCCACTCGCAAAAATGAGAGGTACCCCCACCCCCCTGTCCGGGCACATGAGGGGGGACTACCCCTTCTTTCCTGCACTGGGGTGACCCGTGCTTTGCGTGGAATTATCGTCTGAACCACGATTTTCCCGGCCATAGTCATGGGGGGTAGGGCCCTCTCTTCCGGCAAAGGGGTACCCCCCTCTCCTAAAAATGAGAGGTACCCCACCCCCCCGGCCAATTTTTTTTGAAGCGTGACCCCCCACCCCCTTCTTATGTCTCATAGAGGGGGTGCCACTTTCGTACGAACTCATGGAGTCCTCATTCATGAACGCCCGGACCGTGCGCGGTATGGTCCCCAAAACCACCCCGTTCCCCACCCCGTGATACCAATTATGAACAGCAGTCATCCCAAGGTATGGTCATGTGCAAAATTCTTTTAAAGCCCTGCACCTATAGAGGAAGATAGAATAGTCCACACTTTCGTGCTGGATTAGTGTTGAACATGACCGTCAGTGTCAGCAACGACGACGATGATGAAGTGGCTAAACGGTTTGCGTTTTCCCGCTCTTTTGTAACGACACGCTGTACAATGGATGCAGCGCGTGAGTTTTTGGATCATGCTTTTGCCCAGTTTACTCATTCTGCCCGGGACCCTCGTTCCATAGGCAGATCTGTACCGGGAATCCCCGGCCCCCGGGATACATCTGCGAGGGTGGAACACGAGCTGATCTGCGGATGAACGATCGGTGGAGTGAGCCCCGGGAGCACGGGGACGAGATACAGACAGAGAGTACGGTTGCATCAGGTCCCGCAAATCCCCTGGCCCGGCCCGGCATGAACCGGCGGGCGACCGCACGGGAGAAACTCCTTTCCCAGATACACGCACGGGCCGAGGCAGGCGTACCTCATGCCCACCCCGTGTCAAAGAAGGAACCGGCGATGACCCGGGATTCCCTTGCCGTTGTCAAACGGAATCATGCATACCATGTCATCGCGGAGGATTACTCGTACAAGACCGAGGCCTACTACACCATCCTCGAGCGTGAACTCTCCGGGGAAAATATCCACCCGTCAAGCCGCAACGTCCTCGATGCATTTGTGGTGCCCATCTGTCTTGAGCGGGCAAAACTCACCGGCATCCCGGTCATGGAGTGGGGCATCTCGCAGGCTTACGTCCCGCTCCCGGCGATCCTCTACGGGCTCAATTACTTTGCCACCGCTTCTGACTTCTTTGTCGTGCAGGATAACGAGCAGGCAAAGGACGTCGTCAAGCATATCACGAATAAGGGCAAGTACCCGTTCTGCTACCAGAAACTCGACGATGGCGCAACCATCCATACCTGCACGGCGGTCTTTGGCCGTACCGTGGGAAGCTGCACGGCAATCGAAGGGTACGCAGAGAAGATCTACAATCTCTTCTCCATACCGCTTGTGAGCATGGTCTTTGTAAAGACCGGTAGCGGGGTTGTGCTCTCTTCTTTAGCGCCCACGCGCTACACCCATCTCACAGAAAAAGAGCGCGCGCTCCTTGCCGCATACCGGGACGAACAGGAGTTTTTATGAGCCGGCTTGGAATATTTGTTGATAGAAAAACCCTCTCCAACGCCGAGCAGCTCAGCGCCCTGATCAACTGCCGGGACGTGGCAGAGAACCGGGGACATGACGTGGAGTTTCTCTTCCCGGTCGACATCAACAAGATCCCGAAAATGGACGCGCTCTTCATCCGGGCCCGGACCGACCCGATGAATATCACGTACGTCGCCGCCCGCATGGCCGACTTCCACGGCATCCCGGTCATTGATGACTCGGACTCCATCCAGATCTGCGGCGACAAGATCAACATGTACTCCCACCTCCAGAAAAAGAACGTCGCGCTCCCGAAAACAGTCTACCTCTCGAAAAACGATCTCTCGGTCGAACGGGTTTCGCAGCTCTTCGATACGCTGGGGACGCCGCTGATAGTCAAGGAACCCTCGACCTCGTTCTCTCTCCGGGTCGAAAAGGTCACGGACATCGCCGGGTTCTTCCGGGTCGCCCGACGGTTTATCAAGATGTCGGACTGGATCGTCGTCCAGCAGTTCGTAGAGAGCACGTACGACTGGCGGGTCGGTGTGCTTGGCGGGAAACTCCTGTATGCCTGTAAGTACACGATCCCCTCGGTAACCTTTAAGATCCAGGCATCCGTGAACGGCCATATCGTGTACTGCGGCGTGGAGAGCGTGCCCGAGATTGCGGTACCGCCAAATGTCATCCAGCTCGGGATTGACGCGGCTGACGCGATAGGGAATGGCCTCTATGGCGTAGATATCAAGAACAACAACGGCGATGCCCGTGTGATTGAGGTAAACGACAACCCGTCGCTTGAGAGCGGTGAGGATGCCTGTTATCCCCTGGTCTACGAACGGATCATCGACCACCTTTTTACAGCGTGATAAATAGTGACGGAAAACTGGCCGCTTCGGGCTGAAGATATCTGTATGAAATGCGGGGGGCACTGCTGCGATGAAGCCCATCCCCCCATATCCATGAACTGCCACCAGAGATTGATCGCAGCGGGAGTATCCCCGGCTGCGTTTGAGACGAACGGATACCGACGGCTCCGGACAAATCCCGACAATACCTGCATCCTCATGAAGGACGGCATGTGCATGATCCACGCGATAAAACCTGAGACCTGCCGGGCAGGACCGTTTACCTTCGATGTGGAAGGCGACTCGATCCGGATCTTCTTAAAGCATGCGTCGATCTGCCCTATCGTTACGCTCTTAAAAGAGGTGCCCGAGGCGTACGGGCAGCAGTACGACCTGGCCCTGAAGAATATCTCACATCTCGTCGCACACCTCACGGATGCAGAGATCGCGGAGATCAACCGGATTGACGAGCCCGAGACGGATCTGGTTGTGGAGATCCCCCGGGGACCCCGGTACGTATGACGATCGGAACAGAACACGAATACTCGGTTAACGACGCACATTTTACGGCGCTTCCCGTCTCCGACCAGGTTATTAAATCAATTTGCGGGAGTTTTGAGAGCGAGATCCTTTTTGGTGAGACAAAACTCGGGAAAGAACTCCAGAAACACGTGCTTGAATTTCTCCCGCGTGTACCGGCATCCGGCCCGGCGGCGCTTGAAGCGATGCTCATGGCGGGGATCAGGAAATTCTATCATATCTTCCCCACGCAGTATCACCTTCTCGGGCTCGGGATGCATCCTACCGTGACGCTCGACCGGACTGCCGTCTGGGATCACGATGAAGGGGAGTACTACGAGACCTATGACCGGCTTTTTAATATTCATCAGCACGGCTGGCTCAACATCCAGGCGCTCCAGGTCAACCTTTCGTACGCGGGAGAAAAAGACCTGCTCATGCAGTACAACCGGATCCGCACCCTCCTCCCGTATCTCATTGCGCTCACGGCATCCTCTCCCCTAGTGGAGGGTCGTCTGACCGGGACAATGGATAACCGGCTCATCTATTACCGGGAGAACCAGAAGGAGATCCCGCAGATTTGTAACGGTATCATCCCGGAGCGGATCCGGTCGGTGGCGGAGTACCAGAAGGCGCAGGAACAGATCTATAAAGAGCTCCGGGCCAGAAATGCAGAAATCCTCTGTGAGGAATGGCTGAATTCGAGTGGGATTATCATCCGGTTCTCCCGGGGCTGTTTAGAGATCAAGGCGCCGGACGAACAGGAGTGCGTCCGCTCCGATATGGCAGTCGCTGCGCTGGTGACCTCGCTCCTGCGCTGCCCGACGCTCCCGGTCGAGAGCGACCAGGACGCGCTGCTCGCACTTACGGAAATGGCGATAGAAAAGGGGACGGCCGGACTCCGGCCGGAACTTGAAGCGCTGTTCCGCTGTGCGTGGCAGCAGGCGACTGCTGAAGAGCGGCAGTACCTTCCGGTTATTGAGAGCCGGATCCATAAGGGCAGCCTTGCCGAGCAGATGGCGGAGCGGTACCGCAGGGAGAAAGCGATCGAGCCGATCCTTGCCGATCTGACGCACTGCCTCCGGGTAAATAAGCCCTATGGGATGGAGTAATTTTTTATCCGGGAACAGGCCCGGATTTTTTCTTTTTGGATTTTTGAATTGGGGGAGATCGATCCGGTGTTTCCGGATACATTTGTTTTCCCGGGTTTTGTGGTGTTTGTTCCGGGAAGGTTGCTGGTTTTACCGCAGGTCGGAAACCCCCCCATATATTCCCCATTATCCCCTGGATCACCATGATGTCCCGCATCAGATCCGGTCTCAATACGGGCTCCGATTACCCTTTTTCCCTCCCAGAAGAAGCCCGAATCGGGCTCCGTTTAAAAATAACCCCGAATCAGCCGTATTTTTGAAAACGGGCAAATTATAACGGGCTCACCAATGCGGTTCTTTTGGCCGATCTCATGTCAAATTGCCACTTACACGATCCGGAAAAAAGATGCCGCCAGAACGCGGATATGGGTCTGTGAAGGGCATTATATGGGGCTCAATTTGGGCTTTGTTTCGGGAATAAACAGAAAGTCGCACCCGTACCCGAACGCCGCCCGCCCCGGTCCGGGTCGCTTCAACAACCGAGAGGCCGATCTTTTCCCTGCCGGTCTGGCGCTGCAAGATCTGCGGGTATCTCTGCGCACGGGAGCAGCCGCCGGGGATTTGTCCGATTTGTAAGGCTACTAAGGAGAGGTTTGAGAGGGTTGTCTGAAACTTTTTTTCTGAAGAGACCTTCCCGAGAATATGGGGTCTCTCTTTTTGGAACGGATGCGGGGGCGCCCCGTCGGGGGCGGCGGAAGGCATCGCAACGTTCCGTCGCTTTAGGGGAGCGCTCTTTTCTTCGAAGTATCCGATTCCGAGAGCTGCCGATAACCTGCCAGAACCTTCATCTCACCCCATGTACCAAATAGGAACAACCAACCCCCGAATGAAGGTGACAGGTCACGTCAAATACCCTTGAAGTCCTTATCGAAAAGCTCTCCGATGATAATGAGGGGACGCGGTGGAATGCGGCAGAAGCGCTGGGACGGCTGGGAGACCCCCGGGCCGTGGATCCGCTGATCGAAACCCTGTGGGATGACGATGCACGGGTGCGGACAAAATCTGCCTGGGCCCTTGGCATGCTCGGGGATCCCCGGGCACTTGGCCCCTTACAGAAACTCTACCGGATCGAGCGCGAGGATGCACGGGACATCATCCAGGAAGCAATGGAGATGATCAAACAGGGGATGGCCGGCAGTCTCAAATGAACGTGCGCTTACCTGACCCATCGTGCGGCCAACCCCGCACTTTTCCGAAAAACTCCGGGCTCCGGGCAGGCAATTCCGGAAAAAGTCCAGTGAAGTTATCGGACTTTTCTAAAAAAGCTCACCAAAGTTATCAGACTTTTTGAAAATAGTCCAACAAGGTTACCGGACTTTTCTAAAAAGCTCACCAAAGTTATCGGACTTTTTAAAAATTGTCCGGCAACGTTATCGAACTTTCCGGAAAAAAAGTGGGCCCAAAACACATCTTCCCACACCTGACCCACCTGGGGACTTTACAGGATTTTTCTAAAATTGCCCGGCAAAGTTGTCGGACTTTTTAAAAATAGTACAACAAGGTTACCGGACTTTCTAAAAAAAGTACAGCAAGGTTATCGGGATTTTATAAAAAAGTCCGGCAAGGTTGGTGAACTTTCCAAAAAAAGTTCACCAGCGTTTGCGAAAATTAAAAAAAAAACTGGCAGACCGGGGAGATTACCCGGAATACCCTTTTTTCCGGATGCTTCCCTCTTCACGCCGCGTGAGGCTCGCAGGCCGAAACGGCAGATTCCGCCTTCGCCGGCTCTTCGGGCTGCGTGTAGCGCTTTGCGTTCTTCTTTTTCGTGAGCCAGACCAGTTTTCCCTCCACAAACCCGAACGCATCCATGGTGATGACATGAACCGGCTCAGGGATGGCCGAAACGTTGGCGGCTTTCGGGACGATCAGGTACTGTCCTTTGAGTGCCTTTCCGTTTAAGGAGGCAGTCAGTGCCTCAAGCGACAGCGTGGATGGCTCTTCATCGTAGGACACCACAAGAGCCACGGACTCTTTCCTTCCCCGGACCTCCCGGGAAAGGATGCAGGTCATATCGCGAGTACTCGGCGATGGGACCTCTTTACACTCCCATCCATCATATTCCCTGAAATGTGCACGGATCTCCTTGTATGCAAATATCTGCATGATATCGTGTGCTGAACCCATGTTGATCTTTTCAAAATTATACGCACGATCTTATAAGTTTTGTTAAAATGGTTTATTTTTAAAAATTGTTAATCATAAAATATAAACATCGGGATATGTACCGGGGGTGTATCCCCGGATACCAGGAACTGTTCCTGCGCAGGTACCCATGGTCCAAAAGAAATCCCGGGAGGAACCCGGGCTAAGAGAACGCTGCCATGGTACACGGGTTTTTCCAGGGTCGAACCTGTTCCGGAGGTTTCTCATCCGGTGTATAATATCAGAACTTCTCTAAAGTATCCTCATGGACATTGAGTAATTATCCCACCCCCGGGGAGTAAAACAACCCTGCCCTTAAACACACGGTTCCTCTCCCAACTCCGAAACCAAAACAGGTTTTTTCCCCATGTTGGTCGGGTGGTGAACATAAAAACAGGACTATTTTGTCCACTACGGAAATTATCTTTGCAATTTGCGGCGACAATCCCAATCCGGGTAAATTACGGTGCGTTATTGTTCCCCGTTCGCGTATCCTGCAGCGGGTGTTTTTTTTTAGTCGGCTTATTGATGGTCCGGCACCCGATCGGTCCCCGGGATGCCACTATGGGCCCGAATCCGGATTGCAGGTGTACCGGAAAATGCAAAAAATGGGCGGGCATTCCGGTTTTTACATGACTGGCAGCGATTTTTGGATTCATGAACCCCTCTGAAATAAGGACCGTACTAAAAATCAGATTACTATTGAAACGGGACTGTTCAACCCGCATTGTAAATTTCTAATAATGTACTTTCCAGAAAGATTAAAGAAAAATTGTTAAATAACTCCGGATATGAATGATCACTACGATTCCGTGATTACAGGACGTCCGAGGTTTTTAGAGATGAATCATTCCATGCTGCAAAAAGAGCGGTGCACCAGTATTTTTTTTATCCTGTGTGCCGGTGCCATCCTGGTATTCTGTGCCATCTCCGGGTGCGTAAGTGACGCATCATCAGCCACAGGAACAGGAAACCAGACGCACATATCTACTACCGGCGTCATCATCCCGGTCGATTCCGCCTCCACGCTGACCTATACGAGCGTCATGCAGAAAGGCGGTGTGCCTGCGAGCGGTCTTGCCTACGAAGGGCTGGTGATTAAGGCTCCGAACGGCAAATTTGCACCGGCTCTTGCGGAGAAGTGGGAGGTTTCTGACGATGCAAAGACCTGGACATTCCACCTCGCAAAAAACGCAACATGGAATGACGGCGTTCCCTTCACGTGCGCGGATGTAAAGTTCACCAACGATTACATGAAGGCAAAAAACCTCACCCTCGGATTTGTGCTCAAGGATGTCCAGTCCATCTCGTGCCCTGACGATCACACGGCAGTCTTCACCCTGAAAACTTCATACTCCGGGTTCCTTGACCAGATCTCACGTCAGCCGGGGATCACCATATCCCCGAAACATTTCTGGGAGAACATTACCGACCCCCAGCACTACCAGGATACGCAGTTCATCGGTACGGGTCCCTTTAAATTTTCAAATGCAGAAGCCGGCTACTTCGCATATACCGTCAATGATCAGTATTATGGAACGGTCCCAGAAATTTCCGGTGTCATCCTCACGGTGATTACCAATGCAGACAGTAAGGTACTGGCACTCAAAAACGGCGAGATCGATGTGGTAAACGGTATTACCCCTGCCGTTGCAGGAAGCCTTAAAGGAGAGAAAAATATCGGGCTCTACACGATCAACGACACGGGAGCCTATGAAGTCGCGTTCAACATGAACCAGTACCCGGCAAACAACTCCGCATTCCGCCACGCGATGAGTCATGCCATTGACCGGGACACCATCAGTAACCTGTTCGGGTCCGGCCGGACTACCGACACCACCTTTTTAATCCCAGGCCTTGCCGGGGATTACGTCAACCCGGCGGAAGTTGGAATGTACGATTACAACCTGACCAAGGCGGCGGAGATCCTCGCGGGTGCAGGGTTTGCCACGAACACGGAAGGCGTCCTTATCGGCCCGGATAAGAAGCCCGTGACTGTCACCATCCCGCTCGGGGGGAAGGGTGCACCAAACGGTGGCGAACAAAAAATCGTGACCGTCTTAAAGAATGACTGGGAGAAACTGGGAATTGCCGTGAGCACGCTCTCCTATGACGACCAGACCCAGTACCGGACGGCAATCAACAAGAACGCGGTCTTTATCGACGGGTTTCCCGTGACGCTGCACGACGATGCAGATTCACTGGTGAATTTTGCCGTCACACCCACCCAGGACAAGAATTATTATAATTACAATGATCCTGAATACAACGCGCTCGTCAGCCAGATCCAGAATACTCCCAACCAGACCACGATTAAATCGCTCGCCTACCGGATGCAGGAACTTCTCGCCCGGGATATACCATCCGTCCCGGTCTGCACAACCGACACCATCGTTGCATACCGATCGGACCGGTTCACCGGCTGGGATATCGGACCGGGATACCATGGTGTTCTCGATCCAAAAGTGCTCACCAACCTGACACCGGTGCATTCATCGTAACTTTCGGGAGGAAACGGGATGAAGCACCAGGATCCAGCTTTTTCTCCCTTGTCCCGTTTTCCTGTCAGAGTAACAGGCAACTTCCATCACCGTGAAAAAGTGCATGACAGACGGACAATGAATCGCCGGGACTAAAATTGAGATGCAGCACAAGACAAAACCGCATACCGTGAGGGCAGTCGTGTGATATCCGGGAATTATCTCGCAAAAAGACTCTGCTACAGCGGTGCGGCATTTTTTGTCAGTGTCACTATCACGTTTTTCCTCCTGCACCTGATGCCCGGGGATTACATCACCAATTACCTGCTTTCCCTCACAAACGCCCTCCCGAAGGAGACCGTTATGCAGTTCTATCACCAGTTCGGGCTTGACCTTCCACTGACCGAACAGTATCTCCTGTACATTTCGAACATCCTGCAGGGACATTGGGGATATTCCTATGCCTATTCCGTCCCGGTCTTCTCTCTGATCGTGGAAAAACTTTCATGGTCGCTCGTTCTCCTTATTCCCGCAACCATTCTTGGGATCCTTATCGGCACGGTGCTTGGCGCACGGTCGGGCTGGAAATCCGGGGGAAAAAAGGACCTCGCCCTCTTCAATATCATGATCGCGATCCGGGCCATTCCGGAGTTCTGGTGGGCGATCATGGCAGTGATGGTCTTTGCGTTTTATCTCAAGTGGTTCCCGCTTGGGGGGTACACGAGCATCAGTATCCTGACATCCGGGATCAGTATCCCCGACGTGCTTTACCACGCGGTCCTGCCCATTGCCCTTATGACATTTTTCATCGCGACGGGGAACTACTACGTAATGCGGAACTCGATGATCTCGGTCATCGGCGAGGAATATATCACCACCGCACGGGCAAAAGGGCTTGACGAGCGCGGGATTCTCTGGAACCACGCGTTGAAAAATGCCCTTCTCCCCATGATCACGATCACCACGTTCCAGTTCGCTGCAATCATCATGGGAAACGTGTTCATCGAGACGGTTTTTTCCTGGCCGGGGATCGGGCTCCTGACAACAGAAGCGCTCAGGATGCGTGACCTGCCGCTTCTTGAGGGAATCTTCCTTTTAGATACCTTCCTCTCGATTGCCGCAATGCTTGTCGCCGATGTCCTTTCCTCCCTTATCGATCCCCGGATCAGGATGGGTAAAGATGTCTAGGAAGATCATCCTGTGGGTGAGTGTTGCGGTCCTGTGCGCCTATATTGCTATCGCTCTCTGTGCGCCTTTACTTACCCCGTATAGTCCAACAGAAATTACCGGCGCCGCCCTGCAATCTCCCGGCGCCGGGCATCCGCTCGGAACAAACGATCTCGGGCAGGACATTTTCAGCCAGTTGGTCTACGGGGCACGCATCACCCTGCTCTTCGGGTTCTGTTCTGCCCTGTTGGCGGTCCTGATCAGCACCAGTGTGGGGATCGTCATCGGATATTACGGCGGCCTGCTCGATGAGATCGTGTCAAGAGCCATCGACATTTTCATGCCGATCCCGATGTTTCCCCTGCTCATTGTCCTTACTGCATTTTTTTCCCCGGGAGTCCTGCAGATCAGTCTCCTGATGGGTATTCTTGGCAGTATCTATGGCATCCGCATCATCCGGGCGCAGGTACTCTCCATTGCCCAGACAAATTTCGTGGAGGGAGCACGTGCAATCGGCGCCTCGGACTTCCACATCATGTCCCGGCATATCCTGCCAAACGTAATGCCGGTGGTCATGATGAAATTCGTTTCATCCTCCCAGCGTATGCTCGTGATGGGTGTGGGCTTAAGTTTCATCGGGTTGTGGGATACGACAACCGTTGACTGGGGAACGATGATCCAGAACTCGTATACCTCCGGGGGTATGGCCCTCGGTCTCTGGTGGTGGCTCCTTCCACCGGGAATCGCGGTTATCGGCATATCCCTTGCGCTTGCGCTGATTGGATATAGTTTCGAGGAAAAATTCAACCCCCGGGTCGGGGTGAACCGGATATGAGCCCGGAACAAATGACGGTACCCCAATCAGGAGGCAGTGGATGAACCTGATCAGCATTGAGGACCTGAGCGTCCGGTTTTCAACCCGTTCTGAATGTATCCGTGCCGTGGAAACGGTCAATCTTGATATTGCCCGGGGGGACCATGTTGCCCTCATCGGGGAATCCGGGTGCGGTAAGACCGTCCTTGGCATGGCGGTGATGGGGCTCCTCCCGAAAAATGCCCGGATCGGCGGGGCTGTCCGGTACCGGGAACACGACATCATTCAGGCAGCAGAACCGGATATACAGCGGATACGCGGAAAAGAGATCGCCATGATTATGCAGAACTCTGCAAACACCCTCAACCCGGTTAAAACCGTGGGGAGCCAGATTGCAGAACCGCTCCTGATCCACCAGATCCTTCCTGCAAAAGCGGCACACGCCGAGGCGGTCCGGCTGCTTGCCGCAATGCGATTTGACGAACCTGAACGTGCCGCCGAACGCTATCCCCACGAGTTCTCCGGCGGGATGCGGGAGCGGATCCTGGTCGCGATCGCCCTTGCCTGCCAGCCGGATGTTGTCATTGCCGATGAACCGACATCAGGACTGGACGCAGGAGTAAAATCGCAGATCCTCGTCCTCTTAAAACAACAGATGGCAGACCGGACGCTTTTCCTCATCACGCACGATATGGGAACCGCATATTTCCTCTGCACGCGGATTGCCGTGATGTATGCCGGAGAGATTGTAGAGATTGGCTCGACTCACGATCTCCTTTCTATGCCCATGCATCCTTATACGCAGGGACTCCTCGCTTCGCTTCCCTCCGCAGGACTGCATCCCATCCCCGGCATGAGTCCCTCACCGGCATACCTGCCGGAAGGGTGCAGGTTTTGTGCACGATGCCCGGCCGCAACAGACCGGTGCAGCACCTGTCATCCGCCGCTTAATGATGTCAGCGGTACACGCCAGGTCCGGTGTTTTTGCTATGATTGAACTTGACACCATCACAAAGGTCTACACAAAAGGGTTTCTTCGCCGGCAAAAGACCATTGCGGTAAACAATGTCTCCCTCTCGATAAAAAAAGGCGGGTCTCTCGGGCTTGTGGGAGAGAGCGGGAGCGGAAAGACCACGCTCGGGAGGATCGCGCTTCGGCTCATAGAACCAACGAGCGGTATGGTACGGTTTGATGGTGTGAACCTGACTGCGTTGTCCCGGTCAGCACTGCGGCAGATCCGGCCCCGGATGCAGATCATATTCCAGGACCCGGATACCTCGCTTGATCCGAGGATGACCGTGCGGAATTGTGTAGCTGAACCGATGAAAATCTGGAATCTTGTCGGGCCGCATGAAGAGGAAGATCGTATCCTTGAACTCCTCGAACAGGTCGGGCTCCAGCCGGATCTGATCGGCCGGTATTCGTTCGAGCTATCGGGCGGGCAGAAACAGCGTGTGGCACTTGCCCGGGTCCTCGCACTTAATCCCGGGTTTATCGTTGCAGACGAGCCCACCGCAGCGCTCGATCTCTCCGTGCAAGCACAGGTGCTCAGCCTGATAAAATCGGTGCAGAAGAAAACAAACCTCACGCTCCTGTTCATCTCCCACGATCTCCAGATTATTGAACAGATGAGCGATACCGTGGCGGTGATGCATAAAGGAGCCATTGTCGAGCAGGGGACGACGCGGGATGTCCTGAAGACCCCAAAGGATCCCTACACAAAAAACCTGATCGCAGCGGCGTACGAGAGTGAAACGTGGCTGGGAAAAGAACGGGGGCGTTCTCTCTGACCTGTGCAGGAAATTCCTTTTTACAGAATACTTCGCTTTCGGGGCAGGAATTCCTCTTTCGTGCGCTCTTGTATTGCATAAAAACGCATGATCTCAATAAAAAAAATTGAAACCTGGAACATCAAATCCCCTTAAAAATTCAAATGACGTTAACAAATGCGTGATTAACAGCCATTAAGACTTCAATTTATTAATTTATGTAAATTAAAAAAGATAAACAATCCATAAAGGTTAAAATAGAATGGTATTTTATTGGCTGTGCACAATTGGTAGTAGAAGATAAACCGGGGGATCATTTTCTACCGGAGATGCGGTATACTGGCTTTGGTACACCTCCCGTATTTATGTCTGAAAGTGGGTCATGGCGCTGATACTTATCTGGGGCATTATTGGAGTATTCGTCGTACTTCAGAGTAGCCGGTTTTCAGGTTTTTCCCGGTTATTCCATACAGATACGGACGCATCCCGGAAAGAACCCATAGGTTCCCCGGAGGCCCCAGGAAAAAAGATGCGCCTGGTAATCCCTGAAAAACTTCTGGTACCGTATCACCAGGCCATCTCTGCGCTGTCCCGGTCAACCCGCAAGAGTCTTATTCTTTTTACAGGAATCGCCGGGCTCGCTATCGGAACCGGTGTACTCGTCCTTTTCGTGGAGATGCCGCTCTTTTTACTTGCTGTGCTGTCCGTGTTCTCGCTTGCCACACTGGTGCCTGTTGTGATATCAGCCCGGATACGGTTTTTCCCATCTGCTTTGCCTGATATGCAGGATACGGCACCACCGGTGCCTGAAAAGAAAAACCCTGAACGTTTCTCACCAAAACCCGTTATTGAACCGGTAGTCCCGGATGAAACGGAGCAGCACGACACGAAAAAAACCGAGCACGGCCTGCTCACCCGCTATGAGGTAACGCCCCCCTATTCATCAGTAAAAATCGTGCGGCAGGGGAATGCCGGGTTCACCTATAACATCATCGAACCGCCCCTCTCCGCCCGGGAAAAGATCATTCTCCGGGAGACTTACACGTACCTGCGGGACGTGATCATCTACGATGATACCGAGAACAATCTGGACAAGCACCTTAACCCATCTGTCATTTATCCGGTCTTCTGCCAGTTTGACCCGGTGCTTTCAGAGGAACGTCTTGCCATCCTGTATTATTACCTCAAACGCGATCTCTCCGGGTATGGGCCCCTCGATGTCCTGATGAAAGATCCCGCGATCGAGGATATGAGCTGTAACGGAAAAGACCTCCCGGTTTTTATCTTCCACCGGGTCTACGGGAGCCTGCCAACGAGCGTTGTATTCTCGGAGGGGGAACTTAACCAGTTTGTCTTAAAAATTGCCCAGAAAGCAAACAAGCAGGTCTCGCTCTCAAATCCCATGGTCGATGCCACCCTCCCGGATGGTTCCCGTATCCAGATCACCTACAGCGATGTTGTCTCCACGAAAGGCAGTTCTTTTACTATTCGGAAGTTCCGGGAGGAACCCATGACCCCGCTCGATCTCATCAGCCTTAAGACCTACGATGCGGAAATCCTAGCATTCCTCTGGCTGGCCATCGAGCACCACAAAAGCATGATCATCGCTGGCGGTACGGCGAGCGGCAAAACCTCGACTATGAATGCGGTCTCACTCTTTATCCCGCAGAATGCAAAGATCGTTTCTTTGGAGGATACCCGGGAGATCCAGCTGCCGCACAAGAACTGGCTTCCTACCCAGACCCGTGAGCTCATTGCTTCCGGTGTCAAGGGAGACGATATCGATCTCTTCTCGCTCTTAAAAGCCTGTATGCGGCAGCGTCCTGAGTACATCATCGTGGGGGAGGTCCGGGGGCACGAGGCGCAGACGCTCTTCCAGGCAATGAACACCGGGCATGCCACCCTCTCGACCATCCATGCCGGGAGCGTCCAGGAAGCGATCAACCGGCTGACGCATGATCCAATTAACGTCTCTCCTGTGATGTTTTCCGCGCTTGACCTGTTTGTCATCCAGTCGCTGTACTCGTTCGGGAACACCCGTATCCGGCGCTGCGTATCCATCCATGAGATCGATGTTAATTCAAACGGGGAGATTGTGTCGACTCCACTCTATGAATGGGATATGGAAAGTGACACCTTCCAGAAGGTAGCACAACACTCGCGTGTTCTTGCGGATATCGCAACTCACCGGGGATGGTCGTTGGAGGAGGTCCAGCACCAGTTACAGAAACGGGAGGAGTTCTTCACGTGGGCGCTTGAGGTCAGGCCGCCGGATATCCGGGATCTGGCAAACGCCATCCACAATATGAGTGACTGACATGAACCTGTCCATCAGCGCACTCAACGGGATCGAGGAACGGCTCACCCGTTATGAGATGGTTGCATTCGGTGTAGATCTCAGAAAGACCATCCGGTCTGCGCACATGCCGGTAACGGTCGGGCGGTATCTCCACACCATCCACATCAACCTCGCCGCATCGCTCCTTATTTTCATCGCACTTGCAGTTTTTTTTGCATTTTCAGGTTTCACCCTTGAGATGGGACCTGTCACATCAGGAAATATTTTCTTCTGGCTCCTGCTCTTTTGTATCCTTGTTCCGGGGATTTACGTTGTCCAGATCTATTACCCGGCGATCGTGGCGCAGGGACGAAAGAGCAAGATCGAACTTGACCTCCCATATGCAATCTCCTTTATGCAGGCTCTTTCAACCACCATGCCGCCGTTTGAGATCATCCGCAAGGTTTACGAGGAGCGGGACATGTTCGGCGAGGTTTCAAAGGAGTTCGGGGTTATCGTGAGGAATGTGGAAGTCTTCGGAGATGACCTGATCACTGCGATGCGGGATCTCCAGCGCATCACGCCATCAGCCAATCTCCGGGATTTCTTAAATGACCTCGGGATCGTCTTTGACAGCGGCGGGGACATCTCTTCGTATCTCGCGGCAAAGACCGAGTTTTACCGGGAACGGGCCAAGCAGGAACTCGACCTGGTCTTAAAAACCATCGAGATCATGGCAGAGGTATATGTCTCCGCATTCGTGGCCGGGCCCATAGCGCTCATCATCATGATTGTGGCGCAGGGCATGACCAACCAAAATTCCATGAATTGGATCGTCCCGCTGATGTATATCGCCATACCGGCCGGTGCTATCATTATGATCTGGCTGCTCTCGATCATGCTCCCTCCCGAGAACCTTGAAGTCACCCATAAGGAGACCATTGAATACAACTTTGGGTCGTCCATTCCCGAAAAGCCTGCTGCTTTGTCGCCCGAAGTATCCCATGACGATGAAGTGTTCTATAAACGTATCATAGCGCAGAAAGAACGAAACCGTATCTTCAACCTGATCCGCCATCCCCTGCGTGCATACATCACGACCTATGATTACGGCATTATTGCGGGCGGTATCATCGATTGTATCATCGCCCTTTTCTGGATGGGAGGTACATTTGACAGCATTTTCCCGCATAACGTGCTTGAGGCCGTCATCTGCCTGTTCATCATCGGGTTTATGGCACCCGTTGCAATCGCGTACGAGGGAAGACGCTGGTACGTCAGGAACGTAGAATCGCATCTTCCTGAATTTTTGCGCGAACTGTCTGACATGAAGGATATCGGCCTTACCATCCAGGAAGCCATTCACAGGATTTCCGGTGCAAAACTCGGGCTGCTCAGTTCTGAATTATCGAGTGCCTCCCGTGACATGAGCGCCGGTGTCAATGTGAACTCGGCGCTTGTCAGGATGGAAGAGCGGATCGGCCTTGTCTCGGTCAAACGTGCGATTTCCCTGCTTGTCCGGGCAAGCGAGATCACCACCAACCTGCGCCAGATCTTCATGATCGCTATTACTGATTTCGAGCATTATCTCAAACTCAAGAGCGAGCGGGAGAACACGACCATCGTTTATGTGATGATCATCTACCTCTCCTTTGGGATCTATCTCTATACGGCATACCAGCTCAATGTCCCGTTCCTTGCCAGTTTTAAAGGCCAGAACGTCACTATGGATATAGCAGGTAACACGACCGATATGTTCCGGATCGGGATCATCCTTGGTGCGTTCTCGGGGATCATGGCCGGCCAGTTCAGTTCAAACAGTATCCTGTGCGGTTTCAAGCACAGCATTGTCCTGCTGCTTGCGGCGCTCGTTATGTTTGTGTTTTTTATCTCGTGAGTGCTAGTGTTGTGTAGTTTATCACGTTTACACCGGTTTCTTGCAGCAACACCGAAATCCTGCTGCTGATGAACAAATGAGATCCCCTCTGCCTAAATGGCAGGTATCGGCTTTAGTGCGCAAGACTACCCGATTGATGTAACGGGTTCCGGTGCGGCATCCGCATTCCGGAATGCGGACCCTGCACTGCGGGAATGCCGCGTTTTTGCACTCAACGCGGACGGCTTGTAAGAACACCAATATGTTCGTGTAATTCCGTGATGGGTTTTATCGTTATGCGATTTAACCAGACACAACCAGTCAATGTGAGCCTGAGTGTTGTTGAGATTGAAGTGAGCGCGTAATAATGTACACACTTCTCCGGTGCATGTTCTGTTTTTTTGTCTCAAGCACAGCTCCGATGGGGAGACCGGAGACTCCGTTGCGATCTGCCCGGTTCTCTGAATGGTGGACCGCAGGGTACGGGATTTTTCCCGGCATAAAAAAACCGGAGATGGGCCGAGGCATTGCAGATCTCCTTTACCGGGCCAATAGTCCCCATCTCATACCCCGGTTTTCCCCACATGCTGACCCCCATCCCCCCATTCTGTCCTCCTTCTAAACAAGCCTAAATACGTTTGGTGCCGGTTCCGAATTCTCCGTCGTAAATTCCGGGAAAAATGGTAAAAAACCGGGAAACTGACTTGTTTTTTTACGAAACTGACTTGTTTTTATCCCAAAAAAGGGTAAACAGGGCCTGAAATGAAGAGATCTGAGGGGGACTCCCCTCAGGACCCGGCACACCGGTGTCTCAAGGGTAGATGTGTGGGCCGGGGCATCGCAGTACCCCTTTTTCGGGGATAATTTTTTTTATTCCCGGTACCCCTTTAACGGGCCAATAGTCCCCGTCTCATACCCCCTGTTTTCCCCACGTGCTAACCCCCATCCCCCCATTCTGTCCTCCCTCCAAACAAGCCCAAATACGCTTGGTGCCGGTTCCGAAATATCCGTCGTAAATTTCGGGAAAAATGGGAAAAACCCTGAAAACTGACTTGGTTTTTTGCGAAACTGACTTATTTTTGTCCCAAAAACGGGTAAACGGGGCCTGAATTGAAGAGATCTAAGGGTGTCTCCCCTCAGGACCCGGCACGCCTGTGTCTGTGGGGTGGCACCGGGGGCAGCGGATCTTCGACGAACCTCCCTAGCCATCATCGGTCAGGTACCCACCAGCGGTCTCCCGTCACGGTCGATCTCGACAAGACCGGCATCGCCGACCCGGAAGAACCGGAGGGCCCCGTACTGTCCGCAGACCCAGAGTTCCCGGCACCGTTCTGCTGTGGCGGGCACGAGCCGGAGCCGTGCGAGCGGTTCGGCAAACTGCGACTCTATCTCCGGCAGCGGGCAGTGGATCCTCCGGCTCCGTTTCACCCGGACAAGCGGGGTCAGGGCCGTACCCGCGATCGCAAAGTCGCACACGCTCCCCGCGCCGGGTTTGCAGAGAATGACCATGCCCCGGGCCTGTGCAACGGGCAGGGCCTCATCGATCGCTTTCTTAGGGAGTGGCCCCCGGGTCATGCATCCTCATCCCCGTCATCCGGTACGGTTCCTGTACAAAAATCCGGTCGCGGCCGTACGATCTTCCGGTGCGGCCGCCGGCGTGGCAGTACGCACAGGCCCGGTGCCAGGGGGATATCGTGAAGCGCGGTGACCCGGTCCGCCAGGTACACGGGCGGTTCCCACGGGATATGGCGCTTCCCCCATTCCAGTTCT
>Ga0209099_1001523_pt1 | contig 22814 bp, 14 predicted proteins | sample AD_JPNHW2_MetaG_FD_184430 | JGI IMG/M metagenome (GOLD analysis project Ga0209099, IMG submission 184430) | Active sludge microbial communities of municipal wastewater-treating anaerobic digesters from Japan - AD_JPNHW2_MetaG (SPAdes) (version 2) | ecosystem: Engineered > Bioreactor > Anaerobic... | reverse complement strand
TGAGGGTGACGCTCCCGCCGGCGATGTCGGAGGCCGTGGGCGTATACACCGGGTGAAGGTCCCCGGCAGGGACAAAGCCCGAAGTACCCGAACCGGAACTGGCCCACGACAGGGAGGTATAGCCGGAGGCCGAAGAACCCGGGATCAGGTAGGTGCTGCCCTCGCAGATCTTATCGTCGGGGCCGGCATTGGCCACGGCAACGGGGTTTACCGTCAGCGTCATGGCGTCGGTGACGTCGTCGCAGGGATAATATGCCAGTGAATGCAGCGTCAGCGTTACCGGGCACGTTTCCCCGGGACCGGGGGTATACGAAGGCGTCAGCGTCGTGGCGCCGGTAAGCATCCCGGCGCCGTTGTGCGTCCAGTAATGCGTGGAATCGTATTGCGAGGCCGCCGTGGATACCGTGAAGGTGGCATTCTGGCATACCTGGCCGTCCTGCCCGGCATCGGCAACCGGATAAGGCGTGATATCCAGTATAGCTGTACTGACATCCGACGAAGAAGAGCAACTCAGGATTCCCTGAACAGTAAACGTCAGCGTCACAGGGCCTGTTTCGCCAGGACCAGGAGTATACATAGGTGTCAGCGTGTTAACACCTGACAAACTGCCGGTGCCATTTTCAGTCCAGCTATATCCGGAAAAATCTGATGCTACTGCGCCGTTTACGGTGAAACTATTACCCTGACAGATGATGCCTCCGGGTCCGGCATCGGAAAAGGGCTGTGGATTAATTATAATTTCAACGGAATCGACAGCCTGTTCAAAGTCACACGCTAAGTCCCCGTTTCCCGTAAGAATCAATACAACACTACCAAGAGCCACGTCACCCGCACCCGGCGTGTAAGTCGGATTCAGACTGGCTGAATTATTGAAAGTTCCATCACCACGGCTGGTCCAGGCAACTCCATCACAATGCAGTGCCGAAGCGTCTGTCAATGTGATTGTGTTCCCTTCACATATTGGGTTATCCATACCGGCATATACTGAAGGCAACGGGTTTACGGTAAGAATCAGCGTGTCGGACGCCTGTTGAGTGGAACATGTTCCGGTGCCCATCATATTAAGAATCAGCATGACGTCTCCTGACTCCCCCGAAGCCGGGGAATAAACAGGGCTCAATGTATTATTGCCTGACAGAGAGCCGGCGCCATTTTCTGTCCATGCGACTGAAGAAGGATCGTATGAAAAAGCCTGGCCGGAAAGGGTAAAGGTCTGAGACTGGCAAATTGCGGCATCGTTGCCTGCCAAAGCAACAGGAACAGGCTCGATTAAAAGATATGTACTATCGCTGTATAATTGCCCTGCACAGCCGCCGGTTCCTGCAACCGTAAATCTGAATTTTACCAGACCTGATTCTCCTGCGCCCGGCGTATATGTGGGCGTAAGCGAGGCTGCCCCGGAGAGTGTCCCGGTTCCGAAATGGGTCCATTGCTCTGAACCGGCAAGGTAGTTCATCGCGTTTCCGGTAAAACTATATGGCTGGGCATAGCAGGTTGTATCGTCAGGACCGGCGGAAACGGCCGGCGTGAGAACATTGACCACGGCTGAACCAGAAACTGAGGATGAGCACCCGTCGGATATCTGTACATTATAAACAGTGGTAATCAACGGATTTACCGTAATCGAGGCCGTAGTATCGCCCGTGTTCCATGCATAGTGGTAGGGTACTATCCCTCCCCCCGGAGATGCCGCGAGGTTAATAACCTGATTGCACATCACAGTGGTATCATCCGGTGAAACAAATGCAGCAAGGGGGGGGTAATCGTTGATGTTATAAGTAACGGTTTGCGTCTGAATCCCACTGCAGGTTACATTGGAATAGCTTATTTCGATGGTTTCCGTTCCTTCCGTGATCCCATCATCCACCGGGACTATATTAACGGAAGCATTCTGGCTCCCTGCCGGGACAACAATGTATTCCGGAAGGCTATTGTAATCGACGCCATAGGTCGCAGTTCCTCCATAGGATAATGGAATCGTATCGTTGACGATGCCAATTTCGTCCAATCCAAAGGTGACCGAGGCATAATTACACCCTTCCACCGTGGTTGTATCCAGAGAAGGGACCGAATATACCGTGGAAATGTTTATCGGGATACTTGAGAAACTTGATTCTTCCAATAATACGCCGGATTGATACTGACCATCGGCAGCATTAGCTACAGCTAATTTAATATGATAGGTTGAACATGGGATTAAAACGACTGTCGCCTGAAGAACTGCCGAATATGCATTAAATACAAAATTCGGATCTGTAACCAAACCTTCAGGGCAGCCGTTACATTGACCATTCCCATTGTAGTTGGATTTGTAATATTCTGTGTTAGTGATGCAATTTATATTATTGATAGAGACAGGAATCGTTGTAGAAGGGATAAGGGCAATATTTGCTGAATTATTTGAATAAGGTCCGGATATCCCCGGGCCGCTTATAAAAAAACCAAACCCATCATTGTAAGAAGAAGCACATGGCGGAGCAAAATTGGCATATTCTTCCGAAGCAAAAATAAAATTAAAAGTCAGAAGGTCGCCCTGCGGAACAAAGTCAAATTCAAGGATGGATCCATTTTGAGTGGCTACGCCACAAATCGAATTCATATCCGGATCATTTTGAACCGCTGAAGTTCCTGAATTGTCCATTCCGTTGGTCGGATACTGGGGAATTGAGTTGGCATTCCCTGTTGCAAGAACTACACCTGAGGGAATGCCTATATTATTTGGACCTGAAAATGTTCCCCGCGAAACATTTCCTCCACCATATGTAACATTGCTGAATGTTACACCATTCCCAACCAACGTTTGTACCAGTTGTTCAGGAGTAGCCGATGTATTGATAACCATCTGGCAAAATGCCTTCATGGTAAACAATATCAGGATAATTAGTACAGCGCTTGGTTTGGCTAGGTTTTTCATGATGCAAAAACAGAAAATATCTCCGGAAGGAGAACTACAAGGACTAATCGTCTTTTAACTAAGAGTGAATTAACAAATGTAAAATATTATTTCTAAAGAAAATGGAAATTTCAGGTTTTCATAGATTTAAGTTATAGAGTAATTGACGACCTGCCTGATGTTAGTTAAATCGGTTTTATTTGCCGGCTGACAGATCAGAAGGATAAAAACGGATGGGCTTCGTCAGGTGGCTTTCGTCTGTTATATTGCTGATTCTTTTAGCCTCCTGCCAATATAGAAACCAGAAATTCTTTGAGTATTACTATCAGATTATTAGCCTTCTAAACATTCAAATATAGAACCCATTTTACAATCATGTGCTGCCCGGTTCATCATGACCAACGTTTTATTGTAACAGGAATTTCTGCCGGCCTGAGGCATCCTCCGAAAGGACTTTTTACCGATTCCTCATTTTTACAGCAGACCGCTCATCAGTTGGAAGACTGGATAAAACTTTTCCTGATCCAGATTTCATTATCATCAATTTTCCGGAGAAACACGTAGTTCTGCCTGATATAATCCGTTATGATGCGTAATCTGTCTTCGTTTTGAAATCCGTCAATGGAGCACGACCAGCTTTTGTTCCGGTATAAAATATACTTTACATTACCGTTGTGCAGATCCGCTGCGACCTCCTGCTGATAAAAATAGGGCAGTGCAAACCATACCACCGGAAACCGCGTCGGACAAGGCTTATCAATAAAATAATACCAACTGGCTTCGGAAGTCATGGTAAAGAAATATTCCCCATCAGCCAGGTTGGTTTTCAGGAAGTCAATAGTCGGCTCATAATAGTCCTGAATGAACCTTGAATCTTCAATTTTTACCGGAAAATTCTCGGTAATAAGATGATGTTTATATATACGACAGAGTCCTGCGGTTGTCAGTATTAAGGTTAGTGAAATAATCGCTGCTGCGGATATCTTTTTATCAAGGAATCCGGGATGACAGCGGCCCAGCAAAATGTATAAAAACAATATATAAGTCAGAGGCGAACTGTACATGGCATGCTCCCAATCGGACCGGCCCAGGGCATTTCTGAAAATTAAAACCGAAAGGAGAAGCAGGCTGATCCCGGTCAGGTATTTTTGCACAAAACTTCTGACCGCAACAGATACTCTGCTGTTCTGATGCAACTCCTGTAAAAATTTCAGCATCACCCAGAATGCGTTGAAAGCTATCAGGAAACATATAACCATAAAACCCGCTTTATTGATCCGGAATACCCTTCCATCCATGAATTCCTTATACCTCGGCATGATCCTGAATTCATAGTCTATAAACTCCCGGAAGTCGCCATGAAGAAATACTGACATCAGGATGACCGCCGATAAAATTCCCAGGAAGGATGATATCAGGTAATGAAAACGGTATCGGTTTTTTCGAAAAAAACACAGATATAAAACAGGGGAAATGACCATATAGCTAATCGACAGGTAAAGCCCCCTGTCTACTGAATATATGAATGAAGCGAAAGGTATAAAGGATAACAAGAAAGAAATGATGCTGAACCGGACGACAGGAGTTTTATCGTTGGCTACAGCGTCGTGGATGAGCGCAATGGTGATCAGGAATGAAAAGGTAGTTAAATCTCTGGGAATGACTAGCATGATATTCCGCGTCAAATGCGGGATCAGAAACTGAAAATCCGAACTTGTATGAAGCAATGCCACGATAATGAGGGTCAGAAAAGAGAGCCTGTAATTCTTTCTGTAGATTAATATTATAAAAATTGACATCAACCCGAATGCAATTATTTTGTTAATGGATTCAAGCGTCCGTACCGATCCTATGGATTTTCCAAACAGGTTGAAGGCCACTACGGAACGTAACGGATCCTGGAAAATGCCATGACAAAAGATGAAATCTTTGTATGGAACCTGTCCTGCCAGGTATGAAATCCCCGAACCTAACGATTCTCCTTCATGAAATGTATCGAATACACCTGATGAATGATATGTCGGGATGTTTAAAGCCAGCAGTATGGTGCATGCCATCAGGATTGCCGGGTAAATAATTTTCCTGACCGGACGCCCGGCAGTTGCCGGCGTATTAATTTCGGCGGTAACAGGGTAACGAAATGACAGGATGGAATTTAAATTTCTGAAATTCAACAGGTAAACGATGAACAGCAAAATGGAAGGTAATAAGATTAACAGCACAAAACGGACCAGGTTATTAGCCGGGTTATATTCCAGCAACGAATGTTGACTTATAATACCCCAGGGATTGGAAAAGGGCAGGGAAATTTTATCCCAAATTAGTAATCCCAGGTAAAATCCAATGATTAAGATGACAGATAAAGTCAGGTATCTCAGTATAAAGATTTTGCGTCGGTTCATAGCATTCCGGCTTTATTACTTTCAGGAAATCCTGTTTTGTTATTGAAAACTGATTATTAATATCATTCTTTGCTAAGCAAATTTTACGGTTCCTTTTTTAATCCGAAAGAAAATCGCTTCACGGATGAAACTGACTGTCAATAAACTTTATTTCCGGCCACATCGGGCTGTTTAGCTTTACCCGCGCATTTAAAGGGCCTTGAACTATGATTGGTAACAAGGAATACAGAAAACGAGAAAATCAGTAGGTAAATATACATCTATTATCTTACATTGCTGCCCATAAAATACAGGTTAATTATCTGAAGAACAAATCATACTCCAGCCCGCCGTTCAATCCGGAACCTTTTCCACCGGATATTATATTATTGTTAACGTTTGACTGTGCCGGGATCCAATAAGACCTTCATGTGCCGGGGAATAATAATTTATTAGATGGAATTATTTTCAACTATTTTCCGAATGACAATGAATACATACAGAAAAAACGTGTGAAAAACATACGGTTTGCCGGAACTGCATCAGGGTTCGTGCCTTTTTATTTATTAGGTTTGCCGGCTTGGGATAGCAATCCGTTATTCCGGTTAATTTATTCAAAATCAACGGTTCTTATGAGTGGTTTTTTTGGTTGTACATTGAATACCGACTGTGTGAAAGACGTTTTTTACGGCACTGACTATCATTCACACCTTGGCACCAAGAGGGCCGGGATGGCTTTTATGCGGAACGGAAAAGTAATCCGGTCAATTCACAACCTTGAAAGCAATTATTTCAGGTCAAAATTTGAAGATGACCTGCCGAAATTTACGGGGTCAAAATCCGGGATCGGCGTCATCAGCGATACCGAGTCGCAACCACTCACCGTGAAATCGCACCTGGGCTTATACTCGCTGGTTACCGTCAGCAGGATCGATAATCTTCATGAATTGCTCGAAGATGTGTTGAACCATCAGGTACACTTCTCAGAAATGTCGGACTCGGAGACCAACCCGAGCGAGTTGGTTGCCATTCTGATCAATCAGGGCAATACTTTTGAAGAAGGCATCCGCAATGTACAGTCCCGGATCAAAGGTTCGTGTTCTATGCTTATCCTTACCGAAAAAGGCATCTATGCCGCCAGGGATAAATTTGGAAGGACGCCGATAATCATCGGCAAACATGAAAACGGATATGCCGCGGCGTCTGAAAGCTGTTCTTTCCCCAACCTTGATTATGTCATTGATAAATACCTGGAACCGGGCGAAGCGATCTTTATCACTCCTGAAGGGTATGAGCAACGGGTGGCCCCAAACAAAGAAATGCAGATTTGTTCATTTTTGTGGGTATATTACGGGTATCCCTCTTCCTGCTATGAAAACATCAATGTGGAAGAAACCAGGTATCGTACCGGAGCCGCCCTTGGCAGAAGAGACGTAGCCGATGACGACACCGAAGCCGATTTTGTGGCCGGCATCCCCGATTCGGGCGTAGGCCACGCTGTTGGATACAGCAACGCAAAGATGTTGCCGTATAAAAGGCCTTTTGTTAAATATACACCCACCTGGCCGAGAAGTTTTATGCCGCAGCACCAGAACCTTCGCGACCTGGTGGCTAAGATGAAGCTTCTGCCAAACGAAGCATTTACCAAAGATGCCAATGTTGTCTTCCTTGATGATTCCATCGTCAGGGGAACCCAACTTAAAGACAATGTTATCAAACTGCATCAGCATGGCGTAAAACAGGTACATATGCGTATTGCCTGTCCACCGCTGCTGTTTCCCTGTACCTTTTTAAATTTTTCTTCTTCACGATCAAATCTCGATCTCATTGCCCGGAAAGTAGCCGCTGAACTGGAAGGCACCAACGAGCCTTCCGATGAAGTCCTCATGGAATACGCCGATACGTCCACTGAAAAATACCGGAAGATGGTAGAAGAAATCAGGAAACGGCTTGACCTTACCTCCTTGAAATTCCAGTATCTCGACGACCTCGTGGAAGCTATCGGACTGCCGAAAGAGAGACTTTGCACCCATTGCTGGGATAATTCCAGCAAGCATTTTGAAAAGAAGGATTAGGCTGCATAGCTGGTTTTCAGTTTCCATTTTTATTAGGGGTTTTTCGTGCGCATTCGTGGAGAAACATAACCACGAATTTCACGAAACAGGCTGCGCCTGTAACACGAATTATCACGAAATGATTCCCGGGTTTCTGAACAATTATTTAGTGTTAATTCGTGATTCATTCGTGTCCATTCGTGGAGAAACATACCACGAATTACACGAAACAGGCTGCGCCGGGTCTGTTACGATAAATTCACATTCTCCGGTACCTTTAAAAGAGAACAAACCTGCATATTTTCTCCTGAGCTCCATGAATATCACATTTTCGAGTTTACGTCCCGCGTTTTGTGAATTGCTGAACCCAATAAGTATATGAAATGCCATTCGCACACCGCGGCTATGATTTCACATTCTACGAGATATGGCCTGTATTTACGGTTAAACCGAAGGCATCACGGGAAGACTTTGTTATAATGCAGTCATCTTCACTTCAAATACAACCGGCTCCTTTTCAGCGATGGCAGGAACCACGGGCAGGTATACCGCGCACATGGTATTGGAGATGTGATATAGACTTTTATGCAATTCCGCCGGGCATCCGTCAAGGATGGCAGCCATCACTTCGTAGCGCACCGTTTCGGGATTAAACGCATAATCGTGCCACACAACGATGGTATTGTTATGAACCAGATGCTTAAAAACCTTCTGCGTATCGTTTAATACACTTTCATAATGATGGTCGCCGTCGATAAAAATAAGGTCAAATTTCCGGTTCAGGGAAGCAAAATCGAAATGCCGGCTGTTGGCTTTCAGGTGTGTAACGTTGGCCAGATGTTTTGAGAACAGGGCATGCTGCGAAACATATTCCTCATCATATCCCAGCTTCCGTTTTTCATCATCGGGCAAGTCCATGGTAATGCACTCTTTCGCCACCGAAGCAACATTGGCAGCACTCTCGCCTCGCCATGTGCCGATTTCGAAATAATGGCACTCCCTGATTTTTCCGGCAAGGCCTTTCAGTAAGGCCAGGTCGGTAGGAAGCGAACCGCCGTCAAGAAAAGCGAACGGGCTGATAATTTCCTCTTTCCGGCCGGTCACTGCCGGCAGTGAGATCTGAGGCAATCTATGCAACTCCGGATATTTCTTCAACACATATTGTTTCCTGGTTTCATTATCGTCGAGCACCAGGTTCAACAGGTACGGTTTCCTGATGATCCGGGTAATAGCCCTGATACCTTTATTTAATTTGTTCATATTGGTGTTATATTCCGTCAGGTTTTTCAGCATCGGAATGCTCTGATCTGGAAATCTTCAAAGGTACATATTTCATGTGTTGAAAGGCCGGGACAATACAATTGCACCATCAGGCACAAGATTAGGACTTTATCCCGGGAACCGGGATATTGCATTGTCCGGGGAAACCGGCAACCTGCTTCAGGGAAATGAAAATTAGTAGGAATATCATAAATTTGCATTTTAAACCAATTTCAGACGCCATGAAAAACCTTATCTTTTTAATGCTCATCGTTATGTTGCCAGCGTTGGCAATATCACAGGATTGCGGGTACTATAACTATAAAAAAGGAACTGTGCTGGGCTACCAGAACCTTGACGGGAAAGGCAAAGTGACAGGAACTTCACGAATGACATTCCTTGATGTGTATCAGAAAGGCAATGCCTACTTTTTCAAAGTGCAATCCGAAACCACTGATGAAAAGAGCAAAGAGCAGCCGAAGCCTTTCGAATACACGATGAAATGTGAAAACGGCGAATTTTTTATCGATATGTCGAGCATGATGGATCCCTCAATGGCATCATCGTTCGGGACGGATGTGAAGATTACCAGTACCGATCTTTCTTATCCAGCCTCTCTTTCGGTAGGTCAGACGCTTCCCGATGCCAGTTTTATGATCAGTACAGCTTCGGAAAATGCTATTTCGATGAACATGACGATTAATATCACCAACCGCGTTGTTGCAGCGCAGGAATCGGTCACAGTTCCGGCCGGAACCTTCGACTGTTACAAAATTACCTACAACGCTGAAACCAAGATGCTTTTCAAGGTCAATTCAACGGCAGCCCTTTGGATGAGTAAGAACGGCGGTATGATTAAGACCGAAACGTACGATAAAAAAGGGAAGCTTTTAGGCTCCACCGTTTTGAATGAGATCAGGCTTAAATAGCGTAACATATCAAACAGTATGCAGCATCCCGGCTGCAGGTTAATTGCAGTGCATCGGGAGGAATAAAAAAATCCGACCTTTGCACTGTTTTTATAATGGCATGGTAATCGTGAATCTTTCGCTGTCAACAGAATATTCCTTATGGTTGATCATCTTTTGTATCCTGGCCGGAGCAGGGGGGGCAGCTATTCTGTATTATAAGGAAAAGAACCGCGATTTTAACCTTCGCACCAGGCGCTTACTGGCCTGGTTGCGGGGAATCGGCATTTTCCTGATAGCATTTCTATTGCTTTCTCCCATGATAAAGACGGTCACTCGCCGTTTGGAGAAACCGATAGTAATCCTGGCCGTGGATAAATCAGAGTCGGTTGTTATCGGGGAGGATTCTTCCTATTACAGGCATGATTTTCTGAAAAGCTGGAATAATCTGATCGCAAAATTATCGAAGAAGTATGAAGTGCGGGATTATAGTTTCTCCGATAACCTTAAAACCGGAAGTCAGGGAGCATTTGACGGCAAGCAAACGGATATGGGAGAAGTATTCTCCGAAATCGGGACCAGGTATGCAAACAGAAATATCGCTGCCGTTGTGCTGGCAAGCGACGGGATTATTAACCGCGGGGCTGATCCTTTGTATGCTTCCGGCAATGTCAATTTCCCGATCCTGACTGTCGCCATGGGCGACACAAACCAACATAAAGATTTGCTGATCAACAGGGCTGTATACAACCAGATTGCTTTCCTCGGGAACGATTTCCCCGTCGAAATCTCTGTGTCAGCGTATCGGTGCAGCGGCCACAATACCACGCTTACTGTTTCGTCTGAAAAAAAAGTACTCTTTACTCAAAACATTTCAATTCCGGCAGGCGATTTCAACAGAACAATTCCGGTCAGGCTGCCGGCTGCTGAAACGGGTACGCAACGGTACAGGATTTCGCTTTCACCGGTAGATGGCGAGATCAGCAGGACCAACAATATCCGTGATATTTTTATAGAAGTGCTTGATGGCCGCCAGAAGATACTGCTGGCAGCCGCCTCACCGCATCCCGATGTTGCAGCTATCAGGCAAGGTATTGAGGCAAATCCGAACTACGAAGTTGTTGAGCAGTCAGCAACCGAAGACCCGGGAAACCTTTCGCAGTACGATCTGGTTATACTTCACCAGATCCCGTCTGTGACCGATGCCGGTGTCCGGTTAATTGAAAAACTGAGGGAGAGCAAAACGCCGGCGCTTTATATTTTGGGCAGACAATCAAACCTGCAGGCATTCAACCAATTGAAAACCGGCGTGATCATTCCCCCGTCCAATGCAGCCATGAATGAAGCCTACCCGGTAGTTAACGATAAATTCCCTCTTTTTTCTTTACCTGCCGATGTGGTGAACGTTATTCAGGAAATGCCGCCTTTATCGGTTCCTTTTGGAAAGTATCAGTTGGCTACCGGTGCAGAAGTGCTTTTCAACCAGCGCATTGGTTCGGTTTCGACCGGCATGCCTCTCATCCTGTTCAGCCAGGGCGCCGATACCAAGGCCGGTATCGTTACAGGGGAAGGGCTGTGGCGGTGGCGGATCGCATGCTTCCTCAGGACAGGCTCTCACAAAGCATTTGATGAATTTATAGCGAAAACAGTACAATACCTGGCCGTAAAAACCGATAAAAGCAGGTTCAGGGTAATGCATAAAAACAGTTTTCTCGAAAATGAACAAGTAGTCTTTGATGCTGAACTGTATGACGAAAGTTATGAACTGGTCAACACCCCAGAGGCCAGGATCGAAATCAGGGATTCTGCGGATAAGCGTTATCCGTTTGTGTTTTCAAGGACATCGACGGCCTATACTTTAAATGCAGGTAGTTTTCCGCCCGGCAAATATTCCTATGAAGCAACGGTAACCGCCGATAAGTCCATGCAAAAACGCGGAAAATTTACGGTTATCCCGATTAATGTTGAAACCCTGAATACTGTAGCTGATCATAATCTCCTGTATAACCTTGCCTCGCGTCACGACGGTATCATGATTTCACCCCGCGACCTGGATAAAGTCGGCGAATTTCTGGATAACCGTGAGGATATTAAAACAGTGGCATATTATGAACAGCGTTACACCGGCCTCGTAAATCTCTGGTGGGCACTTGCAGTAATCATTGTTCTTCTTGGAGCAGAATGGTTCCTGAGAAAAAGAGCCGGAGAGTATTAGAAGGCTGGGAGCCGGGAGCAGGGAGAACGGAGAACGGAAAACGGAAAACGGTGAACGCAAACACATAACACAGATCACAGAACGTAGAACACAGAACATAGAACGCAAAACGCAAAACTCAAAACGCTAAAAGTTTACCTGCCTGGGCAAGGTTGTGGGTAAGACGGCAGGCTAACAGCCAACGGCCAAACAAAACCGGAATCCTGAAACCCTGCCCCCTCCCACAACCTTGCGCAAGGCAGGCAGGCCTGCCATCTTACGCGCAGCCTTCCCGGGCAGGCAGGCCTGAAACCCTGAAACCCTGGAACCCTGAAACCCTGAAACCCTGAAACTCTGCACACGAATCACGAGCCACGAATTTCACGAATGCAATCACGAATTGCACGAATCACGAACAACGAATCACGAATCACGAAACACAGAACTCAAAACTCAAAACTCAAAACTCAAAACTCAAAACACTAAAAGCTAAAGGCTAACAGTCAGTATGACCTCACAAGTCCTGTATTACATCATTTTAGCGATCGTCGTTGCCGGTTTTCTGTTCGGCATAGTTCTCGATTTTCTCAACTCCAGAACTTTGAACAGCAGGATGCCTGATGCCGTGAAGGGTATTTATGATGAAGAGAAATACAGGAAGCAGCAGGATTACCAGCGTGTGAATTACCGGTTTGAATTGATTTCAGGTGCGTTTTCATTTATTCTTATCTTGGCAATGCTGTGTTTCAGGGGATTTGCTGTTCTTGATCAGTTTGTACGCGCTATCAGCGATTCAGCGATATGGCAGACAATATTATTTTTCGGCATTCTGGGCCTGGCAGCCGACCTGCTCGCAACTCCTTTCGATCTGTATCAGACCTTTGGCATTGAACAAAAGTTTGGCTTTAATACTACAACCGCATACACCTATGTTTTCGATAAGATAAAAGGCTGGCTGCTTGCCGGCATCCTCGGAGGTGGAATCCTGGCCATGATCGTATGGCTGTATTACAGAACCGGCGATTGGTTTTGGGTTTACGTTTGGGGCATTATCACCGTTTTTACGGTTTTTATCAATTATTTTTACACCGTACTGCTCCTTCCGCTTTTCAATAAGCTAACTCCGCTGGAACCGGGCAGCCTTTACTCGGACATTGATCAGTTTGCAAAAAAGACAGGCTTCAGCCTGAAAAGCATATACACGATGGACGGATCAAAACGTTCGACCAAGGGAAATGCTTATTTCAGCGGTTTTGGAAAACAGAAGAAAGTTGTGTTGTTCGACACGCTTGTAGCCGACCACCCGAACAACGAGTTGGTTGCTATCCTGGCCCATGAAATAGGCCACTATAAAAAGAATCATATCTTTAAGGGATTGGCGCTTAGCTTTGTACAAACCGGTGCATTGTTGTATATCCTTTCGCTGCTGGTCGGGAGTCCTGTTTTATCAGCCTCGTTAGGTTCATCATTCCCTGGTTTTCACATGGGGTTGCTTGCTTTCGGAATTTTATACAGCCCTGTATCGGAATTTCTGGGAATCGGCATGAATGCAATTTCCCGCCGGCATGAATACCAGGCCGATGCATTTGCTGCCGCTAACCATTGCGGCGAAGACCTGCAACAGGCGCTGAAAAAACTGTCGTCGAAAAATCTGGTTAACCTCTTACCGCATCCCTTCTATGTATTTGTTAATTACTCCCACCCGCCCCTGTTGGAAAGACTAAAGGCATTGCAGAAATTCAAGCCTTAATACAAGCCGCTGATTTACAGCCAAATAATCTTTAAAGAAAGATAATCCGACCGCGTATCCCGTGGATTGTTTTTGGCTACCTTTGCAGATCATTTCCATGAAATAAATCCGATTGCATGTTAAAGGAATTACGGAACATCAAATGGCCGTCGTTTGGTAAGATTGTTGAAGTATTACGCAGTTCATGGAAGGCTGTCATTGATTATTTCCGGATACCCGAGGGTGTCCCATTGCTGGTTCGCGGGGCGGTTGTAACGGCATATGTTTTTGCTTTCTTCCTGCTTTTTATTCTTCTTGTTGATATAAACTTCCTGGGGCTTTTCGGCAAATCTCCGGTTATACGGGAGTTGAAGAATCCGCCGATGAGTATTACTTCGGAACTTATCTCGGCCGATGGGAAGCTTTTAGCGCGTTACTATACCGAGGATCGTACCCCAGTTGAATACAAAGACCTGCCCCAAAACCTGATCGACGCGCTGATTGCTACCGAAGATGTCCGTTTTTACAAGCATCATGGCATCGATTTCAAAGCCACCTTTGCGGCTTTATGGTCGACACTCCGGGGCGACAGACGCGGTGGAAGCACCATCACCCAGCAACTGGTAAAGAACCTCTTCAAAACCCGGAGCGATTATTCCACGGGAATTGTCGGAAAGATACCCGGCTTATCTACCCTGAATTACAAGATGAAAGAATGGATTAATGCGCTGAAAATAGAAAGCTATTATTCCAAAGAGGACATCATCACGATGTACTTCAACACCGTAGATTTCGGAAGCAAGGCGTTCGGCATTAATTCAGCGTCATCCATGTTTTTCAATTGCCACCCGATAGATCTTAAACCTCATCAGTCGGCATTGCTGGTCGGCATCCTCAAGGCTCCATCGTATTACAGTCCGGTATCTCATCCCAAAAAAGCCTTCACCCGCCGTAACCAGGTATTTGTTCAGTTGGAAAGATATGGTTACATTTCTTCGGCTGAAAAAGATTCTTTATCAGACCTGCCGCTCGGTGTGAAATTTGACCGGAGAAACAAAAAAAGCGACGGCGCTTCCTACCTTCGCGATGCTGTGGCCCGTTCGTTACAGCAATGGAGCCGTGAAAGCGGTTACGATATCTGGACTGATGGTTTGAAAATTTATACCTCAATCGACTCGCACATGCAGGAATACGCTGAAAAATCGGTTGGGGAACATCTTCGCCGGCTTCAACAGGTTTTTAACCGGGGAGGATCATCCGTAGTGGTTCCCTGGATCGATGAAAACGGGAAAGAGGATTTCGGGTATTTTCTAAACCTTACCGACGATGTACCTGCTATAAAAAATGCTGTCATCAGGTGGGGAAATAATGCCGATTCGCTCAAATACCATCTTACGAAGCGTCACAAGATGGAAGTCTTTACCTGGAACGGCGTCCGCGATACGACACTCAGCACCATCGATTCAATAAAACATTACAAGAGGTTCTTCCAGTGCGGCTTCATTGCCATGGAACCGGCTACCGGTCTGGTAAAAGCCTGGGTGGGAGGAATCAACTATGCCTATTTCAAATATGATCATGTGAATCAGTCGAAACGGCAGCCGGGATCATTGTTTAAAGGCTTTGTTTACTCTGCTGCCTTTGATAACGGATTTGGCCCCTGCGATCACCTTACCGATCAACCGGTTTCGATCAAATACGTTGAAAAGGGAGTCAACAAAGAGTGGAAACCCCGGAATGTAGATCGTAGTCACAGCGGTTCCATGACGCTTAAACATGCTTTCGCCCGGTCGGTGAATTCCATTGCCGTTCAGATTACACAAAAAATAGGGTGGAAGAAGATAATAGAACGGGCCCATGCATTGGGAATTCAATCGGAACTGGCGGATGTACCTTCGGTATGTCTCGGGTCAAGCGACGTTTCGCTGGCCGAAATCGTCGCGGCGTATTGCGGCTTTATTAATGACGGCTATCGTGTGGACCCCGTTCTGGTTACACGTATCGAGGACAAAGACGGCAATGTCCTTTATGAAGCCAAGTCCGAAAAAAAACGTGTCATCTCAAGCGAAAATGCATTCCTGATGACGACCATCCTTCGGGCAGGGCTGACAGAACCGGGCGGCACTCCGCAGGGGCTTTTCGAACATGACATCTTCAGGTTCGATACCGATTTCGGAGGGAAAACAGGAACCTCCAACGACTATGCCGACGGCTGGTTTATCGGCGTTACGCCGGGACTGGTTGGCGGATGCTGGGTTGGAAACGATGACCGCTCTATTCATTTCAGGACGTCGCACGTCGGCGAAGGCCTCAGAACAGCCATGCCTGTTTACGGGAAGTTTATGGAGAAAGTGCTGAAAGATGAAAAGATGAAGCGGTACCGTCAGCGTTTCGGTAAACCGGCTGTTACTATTTCCAAATCCTACGATTGTCACACGGTGCTGCCAAAAGCAGACTCATTGCGCCTGGCCAACGATTCCATCATTGAATAACCCGGATGGTCAGGCATATATTCCAATCATTATAAATCCAATCCATCTCTCATGCAAATTGAAAAAAACACTGTAGTCTCACTGTGCTATACCTTGAAAGCCGACAATTCAGAAGGAGATATCATTGAAGTAGCCCAGGAAACTGATCCGCTCGTATTTTTATATGGTGCCGGTCAGATGTTGCCAAAGTTTGAAGAAAACCTGGCAAACCTCAAACAAGGCGATCCTTTCGAATTCGGGCTGCTAAGTACCGATGCATACGGCGATCATGATCCCGAAGCTGTCATCGACCTGGATATTGAAATTTTTAAAGTTGACGGCAAACTGGATGAAGAAATGGTTGCTCCCGGCAATATGATCCCGATGCGCGACTCGGAAGGCCATATGTTACAGGGTAAAGTGGTCAGCATTTCACCAGTCGCTGTTAAAATGGATTTTAATCATCCCATGGCCGGTCAAAACCTGCATTTCTCAGGCTCAATCCTTGAAGTAAGGCAGGCAACAGAAGAAGAACTGAACCACGGGCATGTTCATGGCTGTTGCGGGCACGACCATTAATCCCGGTCGTTAAAAATAAAAATGAGGTTGTCGCAACAAGGCAACCTCTTTTTTTTATCACCCAAAACAACGGATGTGAAAATGAAATGTCCGTATTATCTAAGGACAAAAGGGACAACGATGGCAATAAGTCCTGTTCCTGCCACAACCGAAATGAAGAGGTTGTAACGTACACTGTAATTGTTCAGCAGGGATTCATCATAATACTTGTCAACATCCTTATCCTTATAAATCTTCATAAGCCCGGAAATGAGTTTCCTGCGTGTCTGCTTGCCTTTCAGCAAACCTATCACCACTACCAGGTTTACCAGCACCAGAAGCACTACAAACAGGAACATGGCTACAAACGTGGATTCATTGGTTCTTGATTTTTCAGCCATCCCCCAATTCACGGCAAGGGTGATAAGGTTGAGCGCTATTGAAGTAAGTATAAATATAGTATCAGTCCGTGCGTTTTGCTGCAATTCAGAGGTGATGTGATTGTGGACATATTCTATCATAACAATGCTTCTTGAAGATTCCAGTCCGGTTTATCTGAATTTCCAAACTTTGGCCTTTTTATAAGGCCATCCTTCCAGGAACTGATATCTGCCGTGGGGAAATATGGCACTTATGGCAACAGCCGTTCCGATGCCGGCAACAATCCCGATGGTACTTCCCAGCGCCCAGTTCCTGTAACTTTCCGGATTGATTTTTCCGTCTGAAAAGTTATAGCAGATCAACGGAGAGAAAATCAAAACCAGCAGCGACCCCAAAATGACCGGTTCGCCGATTTCGCTCATACCTCTCCATTTTTCAAAGCTGTAATCCAACGAATGAATATCGGACAAGGCAATGCGCATCATATTGGTATCGGCTGACGGGGTTGAGAGGTAGTATTGTTTTGCAGGAACGACGCTGGTGTAATGGATGCCGTTTGTGTATAACTGGTGCGCCGTAATGGTTTTTAGCTTCATCTGCAGCGAATCGGCCGATCCGCTTATAAATTCACCATAGTAATATTTGTACTGTTTCAGGGTATCGGTAACCGGCAGTTGGTTTCCGACGGTCAGTTGCATGGTTGGCTTGATCCTTAGGGTTTTTACCCTGTGGCTGCCGGTGGTTTTTTCTACCCGGACTTTCCATGTTTGGGCGTTCAGGATCATGGATAACGCGGCCAGTATTAAGGATAAAAGTATGGTTCTCATAGCTGCTGGTTAAAGTCACATTTGCGCATTCAGGTCAGGTTAACAGGTAATTTATTCAGGTTTCCGGTTTAACACTTCCCCCTTGATAACAAACAATACCCCTGCAATTAAAATCGGCGCTATCAGAATCAGGGCGGCCGCATTCCCGGTGAAAACCTTAAAGAGAATACTTCCGGCAAATGCCGCCACAATGAACAGGATGCCGCCGGCAAGTTCCCATTTCCAGGCAATGATAATCAGTATGATGAGTGTGAAAGTCGGAATGTTATGCATCACGAAACAGATGAGTTGCTCTTTCAGGGAATAGTCTCCACCTATGCAATCAAAGGACATTATTAATATGAAGAGTATAGACAGGAGGGAAAGAATCCGGGCAGACCAATTGACAATTTTGCTGTTCATAAGTATAATTTTATTTAAAAGGGCTGACAATTCTGTAGTTCCGGAATATTTTTGACCCGTTTCTGAGGTTTGCCGGCTTGAATCTGATGTTTACAGGAGCTTCCGGCGCTTCTGTACTCAGTTTACTATCCTAAGCCGGCGGCTGGTTCTGGGATTTTTCTTTTGCCAGCTCTTTTGTCAGGGCTGTGAGTCCGGCAACACTTCCCAACTGCATTGTTTCAACGGCTGTACTGGGCACCACGATAATGGTAGCATTGGTCTTGAGCCCTTCGTACAACATGTTCATGGCGCGAAGGTGAAAAGCGGTTGGATTGTCGGCATACGTTTGTGCGGCTTCTTCAAACTTTTGGGCAACCTGCCTTTCCGAATCGCCAAGGATAACACGCGCCTGGCGTTCGCGTTCAGCCTGGGCCTGCATCGACATGGCATCTTCGAGGCCGGATGGAATAAGGACATCTTTCACTTCAACCGAAATAACCGTGATACCCCAGGGCTCTGTCCGTTCGTCGATGATTTTTTGAAGCAGGATGCTCATTTTATCGCGTCCTTCAAGCATATCCGATAACATTGTTTTCCCGATGACATCCCTGAGAGCAGTTTGGGATGCCCAACTGATAGCGCTCTGGTACTCGGCAACATCAAGCGCCGCTTTTTTAGGATCGATCACTTTCCAGAAAAGCACGGCATCCACATCTACCGGGACTGTGTCGCGGGTAAGCGTTCTTTCGGCTTTAAAGGTAGTTGTGATGACCCTGATATCGATCCAGTAAGGCACAGCATCAATTACCGGGATGATGAAAAACAACCCCGGGCCACGCAGCCTGTGGAATTTTCCAAGCCTCAGAACGATGGCCCTGTTCCACTGATCGGCTACTTTGGTGGCAGAGGCTGCGATGAGCGCCAGCAGGAACGATCCAATCCCGACGGCTGTGGTGGTACCGGAGGTCGCCGTATCCTTCATGGAATAGGCCAATACGATCCCGGCAGCAAGGATGACAATGAACAATAGTGCAGAAAAAAAACTGTTGTTTTTCATGGCTATGATCTATTTATCGTGAATCATAATATCCGGGGAAACCTGTTCACTGTTTTCGATCGCATTCCAAGCTTGTGATTTCGGGAGCTGCATTCCGGGTAAAGGATTCCGTTTCCGGATTTCATTTAGTACATTATAAATATACGACATTATTACCCTGAAACCAAATTCGCCGGAACCGGTCAAAGATGTTGATCTCCATCCGATACTGACGCCTGTTCTCGTTTTCTGAGAATGCTGTATTCCAAAGGAATGCGAATGTGTCCGCAGTTAAACTTCGCTGAATTAAGTGCCGGTTGTTTTCTAAAAGCTGCTGATAGCTTTCAGGGTAAGGAGATATGAAAATTGAAAAAATGGATAGTATAGTGAAGAATAGTTGTGGCTTTCGTCCTTTGGAAAAGGGCAGGGAAAACCGTTATTGCATTAAAAAAAGGCTGTTTCAGAAGCCCTTATATACTTCTGAAACAGCCTCCGGCTGATAGAGTGACTATTTCGATTTCTTGTCTAAAATCTTTTCAATTTCATCCATGACTTTATTCATCGACTGGATCGTCTTTTCAAATGGCTCGGACGTTGTCATGTCAACGCCTGCTTTTTTGAGCAGGTCTATCGGGTAGTCCGAACCGCCGGACGAAAGGAATTCGATGTATTTGTTCAGCGCATTCTTATCGCCGCTCATCACTTTTTCGGCAAGCGATATGGATGCCGTAAATGAAGTGCTGTACTGATAAACATAGAAATTGTAATAGAAATGAGGGATATAGGCCCATTCCATTGCGATATAATCGTCGATTTTGCAGATTCCCTTATCGTGGCCATAGTATGCTTTTACAATGTCGGCATACATCTTCGAAAACGTTTCGCCTGTCAAAGGTTCTCCTCTTTCGGCTGCTTCGTGTATTTTTAGTTCGAATTCTGCAAACTGCGTCTGACGGAACAAGGTGCCTTTAAATCCGTCGAGCCAGTTCATGAGCAACGAAAGCTTGACGTCGTCGTTTTTTTCGTTCTTCAGCATGTAGTTAAACAGCAACACTTCGTTGAAGGTAGAAGCTACTTCGGCTACAAATGTCTGGTAATCGGCAAGCGGGAAAGGCTGCGTTTTGTTCGAATAATAGCTTTGCATGGTGTGTCCCAGTTCATGGGCCATGGTGCTCACATCATCATACAGGCCGTTATAATTCAGTTTGATGAAAGGATGCCCGTCATAGTAAGAACCGTCGGAATAGGCGCCGGTTTGTTTTCCCTGGGTAGGGTATACATCGATCCAGCGCTCATCAATGGCCTTTTTCACCGTGGAAACGTATTCTTCCCCCATCGGTTTTAATGCCTCGAGAATGATTTTCGAGGCTTCTTCATAGCTGTATTTCAGGTCAACATCTTTTACCACCGGAGCATAAAGGTCCATATATTTCAAGGTGTCGAGATTCATCATTCGTTTTTTGATCTGCAGGTACCGGTGAAAAGCCGGCAGGCTCTTATCGACATTACTGATTAATGACCGGTAAACCTCGACGGGTATGTTGGAGGGATATAAGGATGCTTCGAGCGATGACTGATAGTTGCGGGCTTTGGCCTGGAAAATATGCGACTGTACATTTCCGTAAAGCATCTCGCCATATGAGGCTTTAAACTTATCGTAGTTGTCCCAGAAGGCTTTGAACACTATCTGCCGGTCTTCGCGGTTTGCCGAAGCACGATACCGGCTGTATTCCGGTTTGGTAACCGTGATCTTTGTACCGTCCGAAAGAGTCGCTTCGGGCGAGGGCATTTCGGCATTTGAAAAGGTATTATAGACTGATTCCGGAACGCCGCCGACCGGCCCCGAAAGGGCGAGAATACGCTCTTCGGCTTCGCTCAGCGTATGCTTTTTCATGCGGAACATATTATCCAGTTCCATGCGGTAAGGCGCAAGACGGGGTTCCGATTTGATGAACCCGTCAATCAGACTCCAGTCGGCCGACAGTATCTCAGGCTCGATAAAGGCTGATTTTGCAGCGAAGCCGGAAAATATTTGCTGCAGTTCCTGTTTCATCCCCGAATATTTCATGTCGCGGGTGTCCAGGTCGGAGTTTAAGTTGGCATACAGGTATAATTTATTGGCTTCTTTCCTGATCCCGGAGTTGTATTCCATACACCTGAGCAAATCGGAAGCAGACCTGGTCAAAGTTCCTCTGAATTTTACAACTTCATCCATCTTCTTCACAATGCTTTCCTTCGATGCACGCCAATCTGCATCGGATTTGTAAATGTCGGTGAGATTCCATTTGTAGTTGTCGGGAATCTCGGTTCTTGTCTTCTGACTGTAACTGTTCATGGCCATAAACGTACTAAAAACAACTGCAAACGCTGTTTTTACTGTTAATCTGTATCGGTTCATTATTACTTTAAGTATGGGGTTATGATGGTGCAAGATTACCAAAAATTCACCAGAAAGCGGCTATCGGATCCTTCCGGCATAAAATTTTCCCGGCCTTTTGCCCGTGATCCGGAATACAGGATTCTTTATTTCCGGGAAACCGGCTTATGACAACTCCTGGAACAGCGTAATGATTGACCGGCCCAGCCTCATTTTTAACCCTGCCGTCTCAGGCAAAAGAGAACAATTGTTTATTTATAACACGCTGATAATTACATGGATTGGTAAATTTACCGGAATTATTCCGTATATTTGATATACAATCTCATAGATTATCACTATTTATTCCTGACAGGCTTGTGTTTCGGAAACCTTTGTATGGTCCTGATTGAGATGGCTGTACAACAGGCCCTGCATCATCACTTCTCTTAAACAACCTCAGTTTAGGTTCCCAAACTTGTCTCAATTTTACCGGGGAAGAATTCACAGAGATACGTCTTTGCAGTTACTCATTTTCATCTCAACGAAAGGGGGTATTAGGAACAGGAAACAGCAGATCAGTCAGTATCGCCTTAAACATTTACCTGCTAAACCCGGTCCTGATCGGACTGGTTGAGAAATTATTTTGTAACCATGAACCATTAAAAGCGAAAACCAATGAAAAACATTTTACGATTGTTCAGATGGCTTCCCGTTCTTTTTCTGCTCCTTGTGAGCATTAACAGGCTGACGGCACAGGTTACCTATGATATCTATGTTTACAGCCTCATAGACGGGACAACAGTTCAGGCTTCCGTAACCCCCGGTTATTACGAATACAATCGAAGCTGGTCTCCCAACGGTAAAAAACTGGCCCATGAAGAATGCGGCTTCGACATCAACGGGAACTGGTACCAGAATATTTATATCACTGAGATCAGCAGCCATGAAACCACTCCGCTTGCCGGCGGCGAAAACGGGAACGATGCGGCCTGGTCACCTGAAGGGAAAAAGATCATGTTTGATAAAGTGACCGACGAATGGGGATATTCGGGCATTTTTTGCGTTCCTGACGAAGGCGGGGACCCGACATTGCTGAGGAATTACGGAATCATGGCGGAGTGGTCGCCGAACGGGCATTATATCGTATTCCTGGACGAAGATACATGGTGGCTTAAAACCATGCACCTGGATGACGGTGATGAGACGTTTGTGGTTTTCGGGGCCGAGAATCCCGACTGGTCGCCCAACGGCCAATACATCGTTTACGACGAATGGTGGTGCTGTGGCGGAATCTGGATCATAGAGGTTGATCACGCCGGAAATCCTGTCGGCGATCCCGTTCAATTGACTTCCACCGGCGGCCAGCCTACCTGGTCGAACAA
>Ga0209099_1001522_pt1 | contig 22816 bp, 13 predicted proteins | sample AD_JPNHW2_MetaG_FD_184430 | JGI IMG/M metagenome (GOLD analysis project Ga0209099, IMG submission 184430) | Active sludge microbial communities of municipal wastewater-treating anaerobic digesters from Japan - AD_JPNHW2_MetaG (SPAdes) (version 2) | ecosystem: Engineered > Bioreactor > Anaerobic... | reverse complement strand
AGTTGTGCGAAATACTTTTTATAACGTAAACATGGTATGCTGCCATACTGAAAAAAATAAGCCTGAAATTTATTGTATTCCAGGCTTTTAAATAAGTACCCGAAGCCGGAATCGAACCGGCACGGCCTGCCTGCCTGGCGCAAGCCTGCGGGGGGCAGGCAGGCCGCAATGGCCGAAAGAATCTGTCTTATTATAAATCGTTTAATCCCGGCTTTCTGTTTCATGGGCCAGTTTCCTCAGAAAAGCTTTGCCGGCGCCTGTTTTTAGTTCAATTTCCCTTTTTCTGGCTTCGGGCCTTGAAGCGAAAACCTCGGTAAGAATTACACGGAAAGGTCTGTAGGGTTTGGTCGTCCGGTTGTACCCCTGGTTATGGGCATAAATCCTCCTGTCCGGGTTATCGGTAATGCCAACATAAATATAGTTGTGCGAAATACTTTTTATAACGTAAACATGGTATGCTGCCATACTGAAAAAAATAAGCCTGAAATTTATTGTATTCCAGGCTTTTAAATAAGTACCCGAAGCCGGAATCGAACCGGCACGGCCTGCCTGCCTGGCGCAAGCCTGCGGGGGGCAGGCAGGCCGCAATGGCCGAAAGAATCTGTCTTATTATAAATCGTTTAATCCCGGCTTTCTGTTTCATGGGCCAGTTTCCTCAGAAAAGCTTTGCCGGCGCCTGTTTTTAGTTCAATTTCCCTTTTTCTGGCTTCGGGCCTTGAAGCGAAAACCTCGGTAAGAATAACACGGAAAGGTCTGTAGGGTTTGGTCGTCCGGCTGTACCCCTGGTTATGGGCATGAATCCTCCTGTCCGGGTTATCGGTAATGCCAACATAAATATAGTTGTGAGAAATACTTTTTATAACGTAAACATGGTATGCTGCCATACTGAAAATAAATTAAGCCTGAAATTTATTGTATTCCAGGCTTTTAAATAAGTACCCGAAGCCTGCCATCCGCCCACGTCCCTACGCAAGGCAGGCAGGCCTACCATCCACCTACATCCCTACGCAAGGCAGGCAGGCCTACCATCCGCCCACATCCATACGCAAGGCAGGCAGGCCTGCCATCCACCCACAATCCTACGCAACGCAGGCAAGCCTGCCATCCGCCCACATCCCTACGCAAGGCAGGCAGGCCGGAATCGAACCGGCACGGCCTGCCTGCCTGGCGTAAGCCTGCGGGGGGCAGGCAGGCCGCAATGGCCGAAAGAATCTGTCTTATTATAAATCGTTTAATCCCGGCTTTCTGTTTCATGGGCCAGTTTCCTCAGAAAAGCTTTGCCGGCGCCTGTTTTTAGTTCAATTTCCCTTTTTCTGGCTTCGGGCCTTGAAGCGAAAACCTCGGTAAGAATTACACGGAAAGGTCTGTAGGGTTTGGTCGTCCGGTTGTACCCCTGGTTATGGGCATAAATCCTCCTGTCCGGGTTATCGGTAATGCCAACATAAATATAGTTGTGCGAAATACTTTTTATAACGTAAACATGGTATGCTGCCATACTGAAAAAAATAAGCCTGAAATTTATTGTATTCCAGGCTTTTAAATAAGTACCCGAAGCCGGAATCGAACCGGCACGGCCGCAATGGCCAAAGGATTTTAAGTCCTTCGTGTCTACCTGTTTCACCATTCGGGCAAAAAAAACCTCCTGATTGAAGAATACAGGAGGTCTCAGGTTTTGAGCGGAAAACGGGACTCGAACCCGCGACCCCAACCTTGGCAAGGTTGTGCTCTACCAACTGAGCTACTTCCGCGTTCGTTGGATTTGAGGGTGCAAATATACAAGATTTTTAAATTGTAATAGTCCTCTCAATATTTTTCCAACATTTTTTTTATCTGGTTTAATTTCATCAGAGCTTCCACCGGCGTCAGCGTGTTGATGTCCAGGTTGATGATATCGTCGCGGATTTGTTCCAGCAGGGGATCGTTCAACTGGATCAGGCTAAGCTGGTACGGATCGTTGCCTGCTTTTGATGCCTTTTTCAGGGCGGCATTTCCGGCCAGTTGTTCGTTGCTGTGCTTTTTTTCAAGCAAGGGAAGCAGTTCCTCGGCACGGCGCAGGACACCGCCCGGCATTCCTGCCATACGTGCCACATGGATTCCGAAGCTGTGTTCACTGCCGCCGGCAGTCAGCTTACGAAGGAAGATTACCTTGTTGCCGACCTCTTTTACCGCAATATGATAGTTTTTTATCCGGTGGAAAGTATCGGCCATCTCGTTGAGTTCATGGTAGTGGGTGGCGAAAAGAACCTTGGCCCGAAAAAGCGGATGTTCGTGCAGGTATTCGGTCATGGCCCAGGCGATGGAAATGCCGTCGTAAGTGCTGGTTCCCCGTCCGATTTCATCGAGCAGAATCAGGCACCGGTCCGAGATGTTGTTCAGGATACTGGCCGTTTCATTCATTTCGACCATAAAGGTAGATTCGCCTGACGAAAGGTTGTCGGATGCGCCTACCCGGGTGAAAATCTTATCGACGATGCCGATGTTGGCGGCCTTAGCCGGGACAAAGCTGCCGATCTGGGCCATAAGCACGATAAGAGCCGTTTGCCGGAGCAGGGCCGATTTGCCCGACATATTGGGTCCGGTAAGAATGATGATCTGTTGTTGGTCGTTGTTCAGCAGTACATCGTTTGCGACGTATTCCTCTCCTGCCGGCATCAATCGTTCTATGACGGGATGACGCCCCTGCTTGATGTCGATGGCCGGCCCGTCGTTAACCTCCGGTTTTACATACCTGTATTCATGGGCGATGCGCGCAAACGAAAGCAGGCAGTCGAGTTGGGCGATTAATTGGGCGTTAACCTGCACAGGTTCAACATATCCGGAGAGGCTAAGCACCAGTTCATTGAACAATTGCGTTTCAAGTTCAAGAATGCGTTCACCGGCGCTTAATATCTTTTGTTCGTATTGTTTTAGTTCCTCGGTAATATACCTTTCGGCATTTACCAGGGTTTGTTTGCGCGTCCATTCGGCGGGTACTTTGTCCTTATGCGAATTCGTCACCTCAAGGTAATAGCCGAAAACATTGTTGAAGCCAACTTTCAGGGAACTGATGCCGGTCCGTTCCGATTCGCGCTGCTGGATTTGTACCAGGTAGTCTTTTCCTGAATACTGGATATTGCGCAATTCGTCCAGTTCTTCCGAAACGCCTGAAGCGATGACCATCCCCTTAACAACCGATACCGGGGCATCGGGATGGATTTCGCGGCCTATTTTTTCGGAAATCAGTTCGCAGGGATTCAACTGATCGGCAAGGTGGCGTAATGCGGCGTTGTCCGAAGCCGCACAGGCCTCCTTTACAGGGATAATGGCCTGCAACGCTCTCCTGATCTGCAGCACTTCGCGGGGCGAAACCCGCCCGACGGCAACTTTAGAAATCAGCCGTTCCAGATCGCCGATTACCTTCAGTTCATGTTCTATTTTTTGTGCAAAGGATTCATTCCTGATAAAACATTCCACCATGTCGTGCCGCTCGATGACAGGCTGCTTGTCCTTGAGCGGCAGCAGGATCCACCTTTTCATCAGCCGCGAGCCCATGGGCGAAATTGTGCGGTCGATCACAGAGAGGAGGGAGGTGGCATTTTCATCAGCGGTGTTGAGTAATTCAAGATTTCTGATGGTGAATTTATCGAGCCAAACGTAATGGTCTTCTTCGATGCGGGATATTTTGCTGATATGCCGGACCCTGTCGTGCTGTGTTTCCGACAGGTAATGCAGTACGACTCCGGCTGCAATGATTCCGTTGGTGAGTTCGCTGACGCCAAAACCCTTGAGCGAGGTAGTGCCGAAATGATCGGTCAGCAATTGGCTGGCGAAATCGGAGGTAAATACCCAATCTTCGAAATAGCTTAGATAAAAACGGTTGCCGAATACTTCCGTAAACTGCTGCCGTTTATTCTTCTGGACGATAACCTCGCTGGGGCGGAAAGTCTGGAAGAGCTTGTCGATGTAATCATTTGAACCCTGGGCGAGCAGGAATTCGCCGGTCGAGATGTCGAGGAAAGATACTCCCGATGATGCCGGCAACAGGTGAATACAGGCCAGGAAGTTGTTTTCCTTGTTTTCGAGAATTTTATCGTTGTAGGATACGCCGGGCGTCACAAGCTCGGTGACGCCGCGTTTTACGAGTGTCTTGGCCGTTTTGGGGTCTTCGAGCTGGTCGCAGATGGCTACCCGGTAACCGGCGCGAACCAGTTTGGGGAGGTAAGTGTCAAGGGCATGGTGCGGGAAACCGGCCAGTTCTACAAAGGCGGCGGCCCCGTTGGCGCGCTTTGTAAGGACGATTCCCAGAATCTCGGACGCTTTGACGGCATCGCTCCCGAAGGTCTCGTAAAAATCGCCCACCCTGAATAATAACAGGGCATCGGGGTACTTGGCTTTGATGGCATGGTGCTGCTTCATCAAAGGAGTCATTACGATATTATTTTCGGAAGAGGCCAAGAGGTATAAGATTAACGTTGATTGCCGGCTAGGCTAAAAATAAAGGGTAAAAGTTAAGCTTTTCAAACGGATGACATTATCATTGGGTAGATTACAAATCCCCGTCGCAAATTTATAAATCTTCTTTTGAGATGCGCCTTTTGGCCTAAAAGGTGTTGATAAGTTTTAAATTTGCGCCGTAAACTGGAAAACACATGTATGCGTAAGCTTCAGATGAACGAACTCAACCGGGTAAGCGTGGATAAATTTCATGAACTGGAAAAGATGCCGGTAGTAATTGTCCTGGATAATATCCGGAGTCAGCATAATATCGGATCGGTTTTCCGGACGGCAGATGCATTCAGGGTGGAAAAAATAGTGCTATGTGGCATTTCAGCCACCCCGCCCAACCGTGAAATTCAAAAAACAGCTTTGGGGGCCACCGAATCAGTGAGCTGGAGCTATTCTGCCGATGTGACCGAAACCCTTTCGGGACTGAAATCGGAAGGATACAAAATTATTGCCGTGGAACAGGCAGAAGGAAGCATTTCATTGGCTGAATTTATATCTCCGGCCGGAATTAAACTGGCCCTGGTATTCGGGAACGAAGTGAACGGCGTAAGCAATGAAGCCATGGCTCAGGCTGATCAGTGTATTGAAATCCCCCAGTTTGGAACGAAGCATTCTTTCAATATATCGGTCACTGCCGGTATTGTTTTATGGGAAATGTTTAATAAGTTACTTCCTCAGATGAACTTTTAATCATTGAACTTATTATTTGTTTACTGAGCAGGCGCCGGTATTTTATGCGGGAATGAAGAATTTATTGATGTTTCAATGCTGTATCAGAAGGTATTGGAACCTGCCGCGATAAACTTCTTCAAATATTTATTTAGCAGGAATAATTTATTGATTTAATATATATATTTGCTTATGCTCTTAAGGTTCATCGTATCTTGTTCAACAAATAGCCACTGTATGAAAAAGTCACCTGCTGTTGGATGCATTCTGGCGGGATTTATATTCCTATCTGTCATCTCATTAAAACCTTCTGATGCTTTTGCGCAGAAAGAACGAACTCAATCAGAAGTATTCAGCGGGTATGGCTACTTTGGATTTAGCATTGGCGCCTCCGAATATTTAGGAGATCTGAACAAAGACGATTATTTTAATTCAAAGCTGGGATGGGGAGCCGGCCTGCTGGGCGGTTACCAGATAAGCCCGGTATTCGGCCTGCGCGGGCAATTTGTTGCCGGAAATCTGAAATCGGAACGCACAGACATCCATTTTAGAAAGCTGAATTCACAATTTCTTGATCTCTCGCTGAACCTCACGTTAAACATCAATGAGCTCTTCGGACGGTACAATTCCGATCGCCTGTTCAATTTTTATCTGTTCGGAGGCCCCGGGATTTCTTCCTATCACTCGCTTGTTACCGATCTGGATGATGTAAAGCTCTATGAAACAGATGGCCGCACCAATGAATATATTATGCCGTACGGATTTGGCATGAATGTAAAACTGTCGTCCAGAGTGGACCTTAATCTTGAATATGGCGACCATATTACTTTCAGCGATGACAAACTCGATTTTCTGGCTTCTACCGATCGCCGGGATCATTACACCTATATTTCAGCAGGCCTCACATTAAGGCTATACCAAAAAGACAGTGATGATGACGGGATCATCGACAGGAAGGACCTGTGCCCGGACGCACCAGGCTTACTGGTTTTTCAGGGATGCCCGGATAAAGATGGCGACAGCATCATAGATGAAAACGACGCCTGTCCCGATATAGCTGGGCTGGTGGAATTTAAAGGCTGCCCTGACACTGATAACGACGGTATACCGGACAAGGACGACATTTGTCCCACGGAAGCTGGGCTTAAAGCATTGAACGGATGCCCGGATAAAGATGGCGACGGTATTGCCGATAAAGATGACCGTTGCCCTGATGTACCAGGCAAAAATGATTTTGAAGGTTGCCCCGATCGGGACGGCGACGGTATCCCTGATATTGACGATAGCTGTCCGGATATGCCGGGTACTTTAGTATACAGCGGGTGTCCCGATACCGACGGCGACGGCATTCCGGATAATAAAGACCAATGCCCACGGCTGGCAGGCGTTGCCGAGAATGAAGGATGTCCAAAAGCGAAAATCGGGTTACCCAATGTTGTTTATTTCGATACGGATAAACATGTTGTAATTGATAAATATAAAGCAGCGCTTGATGAACTTGCCGGTTTTCTCACAGCAAATCCGGGTATTGTAATAAACGTTGCCGGGCATACCGACTCACGAGAGTCGGAAGGATATAATATGGCGCTCTCGGAAAAACGTGCCGGTTATGTTGTAACCTATTTAATCAAAATTGGAATTCCGAAATCGCGTGTCGAAAAGTCGTTCTTCGGCGAAACCAAGCCGGCTGCTTCTAACGAAACCCCCGAAGGGATGGCGTTAAACCGCAGGGTGGAAATATCAGAAATAAAGCACTAGATCGTATCCTTGATAAGCAGAAAAGCCGGAATAACAGAATTCCGGCTTTTTTTTGTGCGGGTACTATCCTCTTTCTACCGGCCATCACCATATCCGGGTTTCTGAATCTTCGGTAAACGATCAGCAGACGATCAATCGCGGAGCAGATGTATGTTGATTCCCGTTCCTCATCCGGCCTCGTCCTTTTCCGGATCAGCACATTTCAACGAATAGCTTATTCAAAAGCCATCTTATTGAGATAGAATACATTGCGCTTGTTTTCGGTAAGGAAGTTGTTCCGTATTGTTTCATAGCCGGAGGCAAGGAAATACTTGCCGTACCAGTGCTCCATCGTTCCAAGGTATTCAGAAGTAACCTCATCGGTCTGACGTTTTGGGGCAATGGTTACATATTCGGTATGTTCAACGGTTTCAGGGCCTTTAATGGTTTTTACCGCCAGTTTACCGTTCGCGTTATAAAACAGCGTCATCTCGTCGCCATCGAATATGTAATTCATTTTGTGGTTAAGGTAAGTCGTCAGGATGTCACGCATTTCCATGCCGTTGTCCCACACTTTAACCCCTGATGAGTCAAAGGCAGCCAGGAAAGCGTTGCAATAACGGAAGCCGTCGAATACCGAATAGGTTGAAGGGAATGCCCTGCCGTAATAATCATAAACCATTTGGGTCATGGTGTGGTATTCCGGATAATAAGTTTCGCCGAGAAGCAGGAATTTTCCGTCGGATGCAATGATGCTATGCATCAGAATGCGATAGTTAAGCGAGTTATTGTCATCATCAACCGTATTATCCTCTCCCGTCAGTCCGGTTTTCTCTTTTTTTTCGTTCCGGCGGCGAAGACGGAGAATATCCATATCGCTGGTTATCTTCAGGGCGTTGTTGAAATCTACAAAATTGTAATACTTCAACGCAGGTGGCGAACTTCCGCCCACCAACGAAGAAAAATAACCGTCCGAAACCGGTGTGTTATCCTTGTTGGCATCGTATGTATAAGGACGGTTGTAAAGGCTGTTGTAATAATAATAATTGTAGTAGTCATTATAATAGTCATAGGTCCGGCGTCCGCGGTTGGAATAACCATAGCAGCCTGCAACAAGTCCCTGCGTATCGGAAAGCGGTATGTATTCAGCCGAATTGATGATCCGTTTTTCGACTTCCCCCTCGAAAGTGGTGGTGCTGCGGAGCGCCGATGACAAATCATATTTATTAATATACAAGTTGTTGCGTGTGGCGGTTTTCTGAACCTTATAGGTAGCATATACGCCTTTGTAGATGCTGTCGACGGCAACATCCAGCAATAGCGCATCGTCTTCGGCGCTGATCTCGAAATTGCGCTTTTGGCCATCGATCAGCGAAAATGCTATGAGGCCGGGTTTGCTTTTCTTTTCGTTATATCCAATGAAAATCAGATCGTTAAGCACTTCAAAATCCACAATATCCGCTTTGTATGGAATGTCGCTGTGGTGTTCGGTGAGGATTTGTTTCGAAGGAATAAAAAAGAATACCGAGATGTTTCCTTTATCATTCCGCTTGGTATCGTGAAACAGCAGGTATAAACAATTGTTGCGGTAAATGCTTTTCAGGAAACTGACATCTTCCCGCAAGGGAATTCTTTGTTGCCATATTTTCTGAAAGTTGCGGTCGAGAAGATAAAATGACCATGAAACAGAGTCTTTCCCGCTTTCTTCGATGGTGGGATAAAACAGGCATACTCCCTGGTCTCCGCAGGCAACATGGTTAAAAGGATCAGTTCCCGAACGGGTAGGCGCCTCAAACCGAACCGGTTGGGCCGTCTGGGGCAGAACCATCACGGGAATAAGGATAAGCAGTAAGATATTTAAACAGTTTCGGAGCATAAACGGCAGATTGGACATTCAAAATTAATAATTCGGTATCGCTTTGTCCTAAACAAGCGTAAAAAAAGCAGCCTGAAGAGGCTGCTTTGGTATTATTTCCGCTGACCGGCGTTATCTGACGACAACGCGTGAAGTGGAAAAAGTTCCAGTTTGATGGTTATAAACCGATAAAATGTAGAGGCCTGGCGACAGTGATTTTACATCAACCCGGGTTGCGCCATCCTGAACCTGACGGTTTATAACTGTTTTTCCGGATGAGTTAATCAGGGAGAAAGAATAATCACCGGCTTCGGCGACATTCAGAAAGAACCATTCCGTGCAGGGATTGGGATATGCTTCAAAGGCAACATCTTTGGGCGTTTCTTCCATTCCGACCCCGGAGCTGGCTGTGATTAAAACATCATCAACTTCCCAGGTCGGCGCGTCATTCGTTGTGGAGGTGTATTTGAAGGCAATACGGACATTTGGCTGATCGTAGGATGACAGGTCAATATACTCTGAAGGCGTCCATGTCCACGATCCCGGTGAAAGCGTTATTCCCTGGCTCACGTCGATCCAGGTGCCGCTGGTTGCCGGATTGCCGCTGGTGTAATCTGTCGAGAGAAGAATGACCATCGGGTTGCTGCCATCGCCATAATTCTCGCCGGAGAAAAACCTGAACATGGCTTCATGGGTTCCGGTCAGGTCGATGGCTGGCGAAATCAGCCAGTCTTCATTTTCGAAATTTCCGGATGAATAACCGCTCATTTTGGCGCATCCGCTTCCGTCAATTCCGTGAATTGAATCATACACCCATATCTGGTCGCCCATAACGCTGTATTGAGTCCAGGGCTCAAGTCCGTCGTCGAAGTTATAAAACTTAACGATGGCCTGGGTTGTGGCTTCAGCGGCAGGTGCCGTTCCGTCCGTTTTATAGTCGATATACTGGCCATAATTGGTGTAAGGGAAAATCCGGAAATAATAAAGGGTTGATGCAGCAAGCCCGTTCCATGTATGCGACTGGGCGCCGAAGGTAACATTCCACGCACCTTTACCGTCACTCAAATCTTCATCGTCGGCTTCAGGCGTGCCATCAACCGGCGGTGTGATGGCTGAAGAGGTTGATGCTTTAATCAGATATCCGGCTGGCAACTGTGTTCCGGTAGCGTCAACCCAGGTCAACAGTGCCGAAAGGCCTTGACCTGTTGCGGTAAATGAGGCAGGATAAGCGGAAGGTTCAGGATCGGGGGTATACGTTCCCAGCACCTGGCCGTTGTTTACCTGTCCCATGGTAGCCGTTGCAGGGGGCTGCCAGACAAATGCGGCATACTGGCTTCCTGTTCCGGACAGTTGTAATGACTGTCCCACAGGTGAATTGACTTCAGAAACCCCGATATCGACAGAGGTCATGCCACTGGCAGGCCCGTCAACAGCAGTAAGGGTACCTTCATAACTCAGGAATTGAGCCGGGATAACCGTTCCCTGATAGCTCAGGCACAATCCGTCGGGAGCGCCATTCTGTATGCTCAGTCCGGCAGCCGTATAATTCAGGTAATAAAAAGTGAAACTGCCGCTGGTGGCTCCCACGGTATATTCGCTCAGTAACTTCTGGCTGTATGTTTTTCCGTCATTACCATTGTACAAATCTACCGCAAAATCAGAAAGCGTGTAACTGCCCGGATTTTCGATGACCACTTCAATAAATTCATCGGCGTCGGTGCCGGTGTTGTCGTAATGGATTTCGTTGATCCATGCATTCTGGGCCGAAAGGCCTGCTGCAGCCAGGAAGGCTGCAGCTAAAGCCAGTAGTTTTTTTCGCATAGTTACCGTTATTACTTTTATTTCAGGATCAGTTTCTGCGTTGTTATGGTTTTGCCGTCATTGGTGGTCAGGCGAACCAGATAAATCCCATCGGGGAACCGGCTCATATCCACCGGTATAATTTCTGCTGCCGATTTTATCGACACAACTTCGCTGCCCAGCAACGACAACACGGATATATTAATTGATTTGTCCGTCGGATTGGTTACATATACTTTTTCGTGAGCAGGGTTGGGGTAAATTCTTACTGCGTCAGAAGGAATCCGGGCAATTCCGTCGATATCCACATGAATATAATCGGTTTTGGTAAGCGTCCCCGAACCATACACATTGGTAGCCGTGAGCGTTACCGGGTATACGCCGAATGTGTTGTAGCGGATGTTAGGATTTTGTTCGGTTGATGATTCAGGCGTTCCGCCGGGGAAACTCCATTCCCAGGATATGGGATTGTTGGCTGAAAGGTCGGTAAACTGAACATATTCTCCTTCGAGTAAGGTGGTAGGATAACCGGTAAAGTTGGCAAAAGCGGGAGGGTTGACGCAGCCTGAGCCTGGCGTGGCGTAAACACTGTCGCCGGCAGCATTTACAGCAGCCAGTTCAACAGAGGCTTTCCAGTTTTCGGCAAGCGCGTTGTTGCTGTTGGGATCGCAAAGGGTTAATGAAGGCCCGTAGCCGTCGGCAATGGAATCCCAGGGCAGTTGGTCGTCGTAGGTAACCTGGTCGATGATGTACCCGTAAGGGTCCTGCAGGGTAATTGCTTCGCCGGAATTGCTGAGGGCTCCTGATGTCCATTGGATGGCGGAGACTCCGAAAGTGTTCTGGATAGCGGCTGCATTGGCGGCTACCACGAGGTAATTCCCGGAAGGCAGGTCAACAGAAGGGAACGTGAGGGTTACGCCTTCGGTGAAGGTGAATCCTTCCAGGTTTACGGAATTCCCGTTATTGTATATTTCGATGAACTCGAGGGTGTCGGTGCCTGATTCAGGCGGGTTGTACATGATTTCGGTGATCACGAGATTTGCACCGCTTCCGCACCTGGCGTTCGGTGTTGCGAAAATACTGTCGCCGGCTGTATTTACAGCGGCAAATACCCTGGAAGCCGACCATGATTCGGGAAGTGAATTATCGGCGTTCGGATCGCATATTTCCAGGCTGGGGCCATGTCCGTTTGCCAGGGTATCCCAGGGTAGATCGGGAAGATAATGAACATAGTCTTTTACGTTGCCGATAGCGTCTTTGATTTCGATCTCGCTGCCGAAATTGTTGAGTATTCCGCTTGTCCATTGTGCCGGCGTAAACCCGAAAGTATAATCAAACGAAAGGGCATTGCGGGCTATCACAAAATAATCGCCTGCGCTGATGGTCGTGTCTGGAAACACATAGTCGATTCCCTGTGAAAAATACCAGCCGTTGAGGTTAACGTCGGTAACGCCTTTGTTATAAAGCTCGATAAATTCGATGGTGTCGTTACCTGCATCGGGCGGATTGTACATAATCTCATTGATCACAATGTTGTCGCTTGAGTTGTAGGTAAAGTCAGAAAGGCTGCGGGATGTGATATAATCTCCGTCGGAACGTGAGTTGGGAATAATGACGAGATCCTCGCGTGCTGATGGAACCGGAGTGCCGATGTAGTCAACATCATAGAAGGTGGTGCGGAAATTTCCGCTGGTGCCGTTAATATCTGTCACAGGGTATACTGTGCCGTTGGCAAAATTGCCTGACGGACTGGTAAACGTAACATCGGGCACTTTAATCAGTTCTGATTCATAATTTTCCCAGTTGCCTAACAGGTCGCCCAGGGATACTTCTTCCGGTGTGATGGTGTTTCCTGTGGATGCCGGGGCGCCGGGATCGGCTTCAGGGGTAAATTCCATCATGCCGTTAAATTCTGTCACGGTTCCTGTAATATTCGTGATGGCATCTCCAGGTGCATAGGTGGTAGTGATTTTTCCGGCATTATCATCGATGAGGATGGCTGCAGTGGCATCCTGGATGAATTTCTGATGACGGTACGATTGCTGGAATGTGAGAACGCCCTGGCCGGTATAGACGTAAATTTCACCCGGAGTTCCAGCGCGAAGAGCTGCTATAGTATTGACTACTGTTGGGAATGTATATGTTGCAGAGGCGATGGAACTTGGATCGTAACCCGTAGCATAAGCACGTGCTTTCAGTGTTGTAGTGGAACTTATGGCAACTGGGCTGGTATACAATGTACCATTCCCGGTATTATTGGGATCAGTACCATCAATAGTATAATAGATTGATGCTCCTACTGTAGCACATGTAATTGTAACATTTTGTGTTGAATAATAATAACCTGTTCCAGGATCAAGGGTTGGAAGCGCTGCAGCCGTAGTTGAACAAGTATGTGTTGGCGAAAGAGTATTTCTGGGCGTAGGAGCCGAAGACGAAAAATCAAGTGAGTTGTCATTAGAATCCTGACATCCGTCAGATGCTCTGATCACAGAAGTAGTATTGCTCATAGCTACACTTGCTGCTGAACCTTCAAAGCAATTGGCTGTACCTGTGCCAACAAGATCCATAATCTGTCCACTGGTAGGACAAGCGCCAGTCAATACGAGAGAACTGTTGCAGAGGGCAACTTTACAATTTGTTCCCGACATCGGAATTGTACCAATAACATCGGGAGTTGGAAGGGGAACGCTGCCTCCTGAACCGGCGGCTTCCTGTATCAGGTAATACTGCCCAGGCGCTAATGAGACTGCCGTAAGGGTTGTTACCTGCCAGGACGATCCCGTTGCCGAGGCGTACTGAACGGACCACCCGGCTAGATTCACATTGGAAGTTCCCCTGTTGAAAATCTCAATAAAGTCATTAGTATAGGTGGAACCGGAATTACCACCTCCGCCGTACATCTGGCTAATTACTACCTGACTGTTTCCGACTTTTAGAAAGCCAAAAAACAAAAATACCGTAACTGTCACGGCAAACAGAGTAAATTTTCTCATATGGATTTAGATTAGTATTAATATTCGTTTTTTTTTAGTGTAAAGTTTCACTACAAATATATTACATATTGCTTTGTCATTTTTGCCAATAGTGTGAATTAATATTAATTTATCATCACTTGAATCGTTGCCTAATAAAAAGAGGCCTCTCTGTTAGAGATGGCCTCTTCTGATTTAGTGAGATAAATATCAGTTATTTAACTTCTTCAAAATCCACGTCGGTCACTTCCTGATCGGGTTGTGATCCTCCGCCCTGTTGCTGTTGCTGTTGTTGCCCGGCGCCGGGATTGTCCTGGGGCGCACCCTGCGATGCTTTATACAGCTCTTCGCTGGCAGCCTGCCAGGCTGTGTTCAGCCTGTTCATGGCATCGTCGATAGCAGCAATGTTATGGTTTTTGTGAGCTTCCTTCAGTTCAGCCAGCGCTGATTCGATGGGCGCTTTTTTGTCGGCGGGAAGTTTATCGCCGAATTCTTTCAGTTGTTTTTCAGTCTGGAAGATGAGGGCGTCTGCACTGTTGATTTTATCCACTTCTTCCTTCATCTTGCGGTCTGATTCGGCATTGGCGTCCGCTTCTTCCTTCATTCGCTTAATTTCGGCTTCGCTGAGCCCGGAAGATGCTTCGATACGAATCTGCTGCATTTTACCGGTTCCCTTGTCCTTGGCAGTTACATGAAGAATGCCGTTGGCGTCGATATCAAAAGTTACTTCGATCTGGGGAATTCCGCGGGGCGCAGGCGGGATGCCGTCAAGGTGGAACCGGCCGATGCTTTTATTCCCTGATGCCATAGGCCGTTCTCCCTGGAGAATATGGATTTCAACCGAAGGCTGGTTGTCGCTTGCCGTTGAGAATACTTCCGATTTACGGGTAGGTATGGTGGTATTCGATTCGATCAGTTTTGTCATTACACCGCCGAGCGTTTCGATGCCCAATGAAAGCGGGGTAACGTCAAGAAGGAGCACGTCTTTTACTTCACCGGTAAGCACTCCGCCCTGGATAGCTGCCCCGACGGCTACCACTTCGTCAGGATTTACACCTTTTGAAGGCGTTTTTCCGAAGAAATCTTCCACTGTTTTCTGGATTACGGGAACACGGGTCGAACCACCGACCAGAATGACTTCGTCGATCTGGGAGGCTGTATATCCTGAATCGGATAAGGCTTTACGGCAAGGTTCGATGGTGGAGCGCACCAGGTCGTCGATCAGTTGTTCAAATTTAGCGCGGGTAAGCGTACGGACAAGGTGCTTGGGAATACCGTCGACCGGCATGATATACGGAAGGTTGATCTCTGTTTGCGTGGAACTCGAGAGCTCGATCTTGGCTTTTTCGGCAGCTTCTTTCAGCCGTTGCATGGCCATGGCATCTTTATGCAGATCGATGCCTTCGTCTTTTTTAAATTCATCGGCAAGCCAGTCGATAATGCGATGGTCAAAGTCGTCGCCTCCAAGGTGGGTGTCCCCGTTGGTTGATTTGACTTCGAAAACGCCTTCGCCAAGTTCAAGGATTGAAATATCGAAAGTTCCGCCGCCAAGGTCAAAAACAGCAACCTTCAGGTCCTTGTTCTTTTTGTCGAGGCCGTATGCCAGGGCTGCAGCAGTAGGTTCATTGATAATTCGTTTAACGGTAAGCCCGGCAATTTCGCCTGCTTCTTTGGTTGCCTGCCGTTGTGAGTCGCTAAAGTATGCCGGGACCGTAATAACGGCTTCGGTAATGGTTTGACCAAGGTAATCTTCAGCCGTTTTCTTCATCTTTTGTAAAACAATAGCTGAGATTTCCTGAGGCGAATACATGCGGTCGTCAATCTTTACGCGGGCCGTATTATTATCCCCGCGAACAACGGTATAAGGCACCCGCTGGACTTCTTTGGTAACGCGGTCAAAGGTTTCTCCCATAAATCGTTTGATGGAGAAAACCGTTTTATGCGGATTTGTGATAGCCTGACGCTTGGCAGGATCGCCTACTTTTCGTTCACCGTTTTCGGTAAAGGCAACAATTGAAGGAGTAGTACGACGTCCCTCGCTGTTGGGGATGACAACCGGTTCGTTGCCTTCCATAACGGCTACGCAGGAGTTTGTAGTTCCAAGGTCTATTCCAATGATCTTTCCCATAGTATCGGTATATAAATTGTTAGTTTTCAGAATTTCTTTTGAGACAAAAAGCATTGTCAATCATTGTGCCATAAATGATAGCTGAATTTAATATTTATCGGATTATCTTCCGGAAGAGAAACGCGATAATATCTAAAAGCGAATTGTAACTTATTGATAAGCAATAGCTATAAAGAGGCGATGGCCGGTTCTTCAGGCCAGTGAACAGCATTTATTCATACCGGCTTGTCAGGGCGATGGTGACAAAAAGTCAGCCTGTTTGAAACGTAACGGACCATTCAGGAGAAAGGGCGGTATTCGTCGGGATAAGAGCCGGGTCACCACTCAGGAATAACCAGCTTCACGCGGCATCAGGCAATCAGGATCAGGAAGGTATTTCCTTGTCAGGGATGAGCTGCCTGGCAGGATTCCCGTTTTTCAATTGCCGGTTCACTGTTGCCGCCGGAATTCTTCTTTAATCTCCTACCGGCCTCACAAACTTCAGGTTGGTATTATTGTAGAGGTCAAGTTGGGTGTCCTTGCCTAACATGTAGTCCGACTTTTTCTGATAACGTGATGAAAACAATCCGATGCCGTTGGTAATATTTGAGTATTCCGGTTTTTCCATCAGGACACCGGTGGTTGGTTCGTTTACTTCGATGTAGGTATTGAAGTCATCGCCGACAACCGTAAAAATCAATTCCAGGTGATCGGCGACACGGGCAATCACGGCTTCTTCGGCAGCCGCATCCGCGTATGGGATCTGGGCAGTACAGCGCGCGTAAAAATCTGCATTCAGGTACTCAACCGACATTGCTTTTCCGCCATCTAATGATGATGACCTTTTAGCTGGAAATTTCCATTCAACTTTACGAACGATAGTGTCTCCGGGCGATGAAGTTTCCTTGTAGAAGTAATAGAGTACAGGCTGATACAGACGCCCGTTCTCAGCCGATTCCCATTCGAACTTTTGAGTGGTGGTATTTGCTTTTTTAAAATTTAATGTTTTTAACCAGTAGTTTGGATTTGAAATATTAAAATCCTGTACCAGTTTAGTAGAAGAGCTTACAACCTTCCCGTTTTTTTTGTTAACTATTTTTAGATTATAGGTTGCTGTTGGGTTTAATGTTCCTTTGGCAATGTAGTAGAGATGGTCGGGGTAGTAGAAAGCGCCGGAATCCTTGATGGCAAGCGTAATGGTGTCAAAGGTCAATATGTTACCTGTTCCGTCGCCGGTTACTTCTTCGAGTGTGACTTCAATGTTGCCGCCATAGGAAGAGGAATCGGGGATATGAGAGTATTCCAGTGCGTTCCCGCTTCCCAGAAAGGCTTTATTGATGCGCAGATAGTGGATACTGTCGTTTTGACTGAGGATGCCATAGACTACAGTTATGTCTTTGTAGCCGGCTGTTATGTCAAAGTCGGTTTCGCAGGAAGCAAGTGAAAAAACGAAAGGGAGAAGCAGAATAAGAAAGGGGATACGCTTCATGGCAGAAAGTCTCATGGGTGATAATCGATTAAGCATGGCAAATTTATATATATTTTACCAGTCGGGAACCAGCCCTTAAATTATCTTTTGCCTGTCCGGATATTTTCTTTGTAGTTTTGCATCCTCAATTGACCGAAATCGCAGCAATTCGCAGGCGATGCCGGTATGCTCCTTCTTATCTGATTTGAGAATACATCAGGTTCTTAAAAAGCAATTGATATGTCAAAATTCAGTTCAGTGTCAAAGGTCACAACGCATGTGCTCCAGGAAATGAAGCTCAAGGGTGAAAAAATTGCCATGCTTACTGCTTACGATTATTCAATGGCAAGGTTGCTGGATCGGGCAGGCATTGATGTTATCCTGGTCGGCGATTCCGCCTCCAATGTCATGGCAGGCCATACAAGTACGCTGCCGATAACCCTGGATCAGATGATATACCATGCATGCTCGGTGATACGTGGCGTATCAAGGGCCATCGTTGTTGTTGATATGCCTTTCGGAACATACCAGGGAAATTCACGCGAAGCCCTGCAATCTGCCATCAGGATCATGAAGGAAGCCGGAGCCGATGCCGTCAAGATGGAGGGTGGGGTGGAAATTATTGAATCAGTGGAACGGATTTTATCGGCCGGAATTCCCGTAATGGGACATCTGGGACTTACCCCGCAGTCAATCCATAAGTTCGGTACCTATGTGGTGCGTGCAACTGAGGAACCGGAAGCCCGAAAATTGGTTGATGATGCTAAAAAGCTTGAAGAAGCAGGGTGCTTTTCCGTAGTTCTGGAAAAAATACCGGCAAAATTGGGGGCCGAAGTAGCCTCAAAAGCCAGAATACCGATAATCGGCATCGGGGCCGGTCCGGATGTTGACGGGCAGGTTCTCGTCCTTCACGATATGCTGGGCATTACAACCGAGTTTTCACCCCGGTTCCTGAGACGATACAGCAACCTCAGCGAGGAAATCATCAACTCGGTGAAATCATATATCTCCGACGTAAAATCACTGGATTTCCCGAATGAACGCGAACAGTACTGATTCGCCTGACAGTTTTACCCTGATCAGCAATAGTATCCTTTACGAGGATAACCATCTTCTCATCGTCAATAAAATGCCCTCGCAGATTGTCCAGGGCGATAAAACCGGCGATACTCCGCTTTCGGAAACGTTAAAGGGCTATATAAAGGAAAAATATAACAAACCCGGTGAAGTTTTCCTTGGCGTTGTCCACCGCCTCGACCGGCCTGTGAGTGGCGCCGTGATCTTTGCCCGCACCAGTAAAGCCCTTACCCGGCTCAACCTGATGCTGAAAAACCATGAAATACACAAAACTTACTGGGCAGTGACCGGGAATAAACCTCCTGCCGGGGAAGGATTGCTCATTCATCACCTGGTCAGGAATGAAGCGCAGAATAAATCCTATGTTGTCGCCGGCCCGCGCAAGGGATCGCAGGTTGCTGAACTCCATTATCGCCTGATTGCCAGCAGTGAACGATATTTTTTGCTGGAAATTGAACTTCACACGGGGCGCCATCATCAGATCAGGGCGCAGCTTTCCGCTATCGGATGCCCTATCAAAGGCGATCTGAAATACGGCTCTCCCCGCTCCAATCCCGATGGCTCAATACATCTTCATTCAAGAAAGATTGATTTTATTCACCCGGTTTCTAAATTAAATATTTCTGTAACGGCCCCTCCACATCCTGAAAAGGTTTGGAATATTATGGTTAATGCCTATAATTCAGGGTTGCCAAAGCAATAGATTCTTTTTTTTATTTAATTGGGACCAAATGCACCCGGTCATTCGTGTTACCCGATCCTTCAACAGAAAACAAATTGGCGAAAATTGATGTAAGGTTTGCCAATTTAGGACATTTCAATCATTTTAATTTTTTTGAATACCGGTGTAATCGTTTGAAAAATAGCTGCGTGTAAATTTGGGCATATCTTTTGTTAAATATGGCGGTGCGTTCAAATATACATGGGAAACCGATAATGAGGCGGGAAATTAATGATTTCTAAATAATTTGTTATCAGTTTATTGCGGGATGATCTGTGGATCTGTCCTGCAACGTGTAAATTGGGGCATGAATGCAAAAATGGAAAAACAGTTTATCTGAAGCATACTTTTGAGAATGAAATACAGGCTGCTGACATGGACCCTTTTGGTTTTTCTGCTTTGCTCGGGCTTGACAGGTTTCAGCCGTGCAGGCTTAAAAATCTGTTCTGCCGGGAATCACCTGTCATGGGACGATCCAGCCGCCTGGCGCATTGTTCAAAACGGAACCACCGGCGCGGTTACTCCCCAGGGAGATGATACGATCATGGTCCGTCATGAAATATTGATGTACAATAATTTTGAACTGAACACCGGCAAACTGATTATCGAAAAAGAAGGTTCGCTGCTGGCGCCTGGTTGTACGGTTAATATCAGCTCCGATGCTGCCGGTGAATGTTCCGGCCGCCTGGAAGTTCTAAACCTTACTGTAAAAGGTTCTGCATCTTTTCTACTGATGCCGGAGGGCAAAGTCACCGTTAACGGATTGCTGCATGTTGATGCAGGAGCTTTGTTCACTCTTCAAGACAGTAAAAATAAACAAGGCTCACTGATTACTTACGGGCCCGTCGAAGGAAATGTCTCGGCGGGATATTCTGTTCCGGCCAATGAAAATCTGCTGGTTTCTTCACCGGTATCAGGAGCCGAGTCAGGGGTATTCCTGAATATGTACCTCCGTAATTATAACGAGCAAAAATCGGGATGGGGCGAATATATCGTGCCAACAACAGTTCCATTGAATCCGATGCAGGGTTACGAAGTGTTGTCCACCTATGAAGATTACCGCAATTTTACGGGGGTGCCTCTTTCCGGCGAACAAAAGATTGCCATCACTTCCGATGGCGACGGGTGGAACCTGGTGGGCAATCCCTATCCCAGCAGTATCGACTGGAGTCTGCTTGGCAATGGATATGATCACGGAGATTTTCCCCCGGGGATGAGTACCATATATTATTGGGATCCTTCCGGATCGGGCAACTTCTCAGTGTTCTGCGCCGGGGAGGAACCCATCTGCATTAACAATGGAAGTCCGGTTGTACATCCGATGCAGGGCTTTTTTGTGAAAGCCGGTGTTTCAGGTGAAATAAGTACGACCAACAAGATGCGTATCCATGCTGAAGATGGTGATTTCGTTGCCCCATTGCCGTTGTCAGCCTTAAAATTCAAAATCGAAGGCAATAATTTTTCGGATGAAGCAGTGGTGCGGTTTAATCCGGATGCCTCAGGCGATTTTGATATCGCTTATGATGCATACGAATTGCAGGGCTTCAACACGGCTCCGGGCATTTATACCACGCTGGCCGACGGAAGCAAACTGGCTATAAATACACTGGGATCTGTTTCTTCCGGGTCAATTATCCCGATAGATGTTATCATACCGTATGCCGGAATATCTGTCATAAAGGTTCAGGGGGCTTCTGCATTTGAATTCAGATATCCCGTCTATCTTGAAGATGAAAGCACCGGCATATACACGGATCTTCGTGCCGATTCGGTTTACAGTTTTGAATCCGAAAACGGAGATCCTGTTCGTCACTTCAAACTGCATTTTGCCTTACCGGGCGGAATTCAGGAAAATGAAACAAATACAATCTCGGTTACGGCCGGAGGTTCAGCCATTGATATAAAGGATGCTGAAGGACGTTCCGGCATTATCGAAGTATTTACCGTTGACGGGAAAAGAATATTCCGGTCGGCTGTAACATCCCTGGCGGCAGTCAAAATACCGGTTTCGCCTGGCCGGGTATATATAACGCGGATTGAAACCGGAGAGAAGGTTGAGACATGCAAACTTTACTGCTATTAAATCAACAGAGCACGAATAACATTATTTAAAACCGGCTAGTTAACAAATTATGAAGAGATTAAGAATCCTGTTGGCTGAAGATGATGAAATGATCGAAAAGATCACTTCATACTACCTTAAAAAATGCGGGCACGATGTAGATGTTGCCCGTAACGGATCTGAAGCCCTGCGTAAGTTCAGCAATGAACATTATGATCTTATTCTCATGGATATTCAAATGCCGGAAATGGATGGATTACAGGCTGTAAAGGAAATACGCCGCATGGAACAGGACAATCAGCAAAAAGAACATACAACCATAATCGCGATTACCACAAACGCCAATAAAGCTGAATGTATTGAAGCCGGTGTAGATGGTTACGCCCGTAAACCCTTCAGCCTCGAAGAATTTAACACGCTATTTTACCAGCACAACCTGGTTTAAAAACTACTTTTTTTACTATATCATTTTTTTCATTGCAGGTTAACCCCATCTCAAGGTGGGGTTTTTTGATGCGCTGCCGGCACATATTTAATACATTTGTCCAACACTTTTCGCTTATGAAAGTATTCGTCTGCCCGAAGAAAAAACCTTGTTTCAAGTGGTTCTTAATCATACAGGTTCTCATATCGTGTCAGGTTGCAAATGCACAATATTATAACTTAGGCCAGGATCCGGGCTCCATCCAGTGGAGGCAAATCCGGCTGAAAAACTTCAGGCTGGTTTATCCCGGCGAGTTTGAATCCAAGGCTCAGCGAATGGCAAATATCCTGGAATGTACATTCCCATTGGATACCTTTTCGTTAACAAGGCCGCCTTCGTCAATACCTGTAATCCTTCATACTTCAACGGTCGAGCCAAACGCTTTCACCGTATGGGCTCCAAAACGCATCGAGATGTATATGTGCCCTTCGCAGCAAACCTATGCACAGGACTGGATGGAACAACTGGCAATTCACGAATACCGCCATGCCATCCAAGTGAGTATGCTTGATCAGGGATTTACCCGCATCCTGTCAAAAATAACCGGGGAACAGGCTCTTGCTGCTGTCCTTGGCCTTTTTATCCCGACCTGGTTCATGGAAGGGGATGCTGTATCAGTGGAAACGGCCATCAGCCATTCGGGAAGGGGGAGGGTCCCTTCCTTTGAACAGGCAATACGGGCCCAGGTTATGCAAAAAGGAATCTATACGTATGATAAAGCTGTATTCGGGTCGTATAAAGATTATGTTCCCAATCAGTATGAACTGGGCTATCAGATCGTAGCAAATACCCGGAGACTATATGGCGCCCGGTCATGGGAAATGGTTCTTTCCAATGTAGCGCGCAAACCATATACCATTGTTCCTTTCGACCGGTCGCTGAAATCGGTGACAGGCATGGGTAAAAAAGCATTGTATGGGCAGACGCTCACTTACCTGGACAGCCTGTGGCGCATACAACAATCAAAAACAGTACTTTCGGAAAGAAGTCCCCTGCCCGTAAAAACAGCGAAAACCTATTCATTATACAAGTATCCCCAGTATGTTAACGACAGTGTTTTTATCGCGGAAAGGACTACCCTCGATGACATCAGCAGGTTTGTCCTGATCGACAGGGCCGGGAAGGAGAAAATTATTGTTACACCCGGTTTCTTCTCAGCGGACTACTTCACTGTCAATAGCGGTTTTGGAACGGGTTACAGTCTGAATAAGCCGGGTTCTTTCACTGCCGACAATATCTCATTGGTCGGGGGGGTGTTGGCATGGACCGAGAAAAGCGCAGACCCCCGATGGCAGCAAAGAAATTATTCCGTCATCAAAGTGTTCGATTTTAAGTCGGGTAAAATCCGTCAGTTGACTGACAGGAGCAGGCTTTTT
>Ga0209099_1001520_pt1 | contig 22820 bp, 21 predicted proteins | sample AD_JPNHW2_MetaG_FD_184430 | JGI IMG/M metagenome (GOLD analysis project Ga0209099, IMG submission 184430) | Active sludge microbial communities of municipal wastewater-treating anaerobic digesters from Japan - AD_JPNHW2_MetaG (SPAdes) (version 2) | ecosystem: Engineered > Bioreactor > Anaerobic... | reverse complement strand
GATCTCTGCACTCCGCAGCTGGGGATACGGGCATTCCCCTTCCCCAAGGAAGGACATGATGAGGATGTTCCGGTCCCAGACGAGCGGCTCCGGGACAGGAAGCCCTGCCTCTTTTGCCCGGGCAAGATTGGAGAACTCCTTTCGTGTCCACGCAAAGATGAGCTCCTTTTTGGACTTTTTTACATGGGAGAACCGGCGGTCCCCGGTGACGTACGAACTCATGGTGGTGAAGTTCGCCGACTGGATCCGGTAGATCTTGATGGCGACTGCCTGATCCTCCCGGTCCCCTAAAAAGACGTTCGCCTCTTTCCCGGTGCTGATGGAGCCGCCAATTGCGGTGATCCATTTCTTGTGGACGAGTTTGTACAGGGCAAGGAGGGTGACCTCGTCAAAGACATTCTCGCTGACTTTGAGATTATTCGCATCTTTTATGCGGATACCCATCTCAGCGAGACGCTGGTCGAATGCCTCCTCCTGCTGTTCGATGCTCACGTGTCATCCCCGGCTATTTCAGACACGTATCTTTTTGCCCTAGCGTATATAGTCGCGCACCGGTGCAAGGATCTCGACCAGCCCCTCGCCGCAGGCCTTCTTGAGGTCAAGCGGGTGGATCTCTGCTTTGCCATAGGCAGCTTCGAGATCCGCGTAACCGGTAAAGGTCCGGTCGCCGCCGAACTTTTCCGGCCGCTTTATCGTGATCTCCGGGAGCCGGGGGAAGATATGGTGCTGGAAGATCTGGAGGATCGGGTTCTCGGCAATCTCCGGGGGACAGAATGCCTTCTGGCACTTCTTCCTGATCTCATCCTCGCTGTCGGCAACCGAGATGTAGTTGCCCTGCGATGAGGACATCTTCTTCCCGTCAAGGCCGTTTAAGATTGGCGTGTGGATGCAGACCGGGGAAGGGAACTTGAAGTTTGGCAGGTGTTCCCGGGCGAGCATGTGGATCTTCCGCTGGTCGATCCCGCCCACTGCGGCATCCACGCCGAGCATCGCGATATCGGCCATCTGCATGATCGGGTAGACCATCTGCGAGACGGTCGGGTGGTCCATCTGCCGGCCGACTTCGTCCATGCTCCTGGTCGCCCGGGCAAGGGTGATCTGCTGGGAGAGCTGGTGGACGAGGAGTTCGTACTCCCGGTTGAGCTGGAGATCGGAACCGAGCACGTATTTTACGTTCTTGAGGCCGAGCCCCTCAAAACAGCGGCGGTTGTACTCGGCGAGTTCCCCGACCTTTTCCATCGTCCCTTTCCGGTTGAGGAACGCGTGAAGGTCGGCAAGGAGAACCGTGACCTCAAAGCCTGCTGCCTGGAGATCGACCAGCTTATTGACGGTGACAAGGTGGCCAAGGTGGATCTCGCCGCTCGGCTCGTACCCTGCGTATACTTTCTTTGAGGGTCTGGCCAGGAGAGCGCGGAGTTCGTCTTCGGTGACGATTTCAACGGTGTTCCGGGTAACCCGTTCGAATGTGTCCATTAAAAAATATGGGTGATGGTGGGAGTTAATGGTTATTCTGGATAGTGACAAAGTGGAGTGCGTCGTTCGTGAGTTTTATGGAGGTCGCCGCATCCTTACAAAGGCCGGTCATCGCCCGGATCGCGTCCACGTTCTCGACAACAACGTCCGCTTCCTGGTGGATGGCCTGGAAGAAGCAGAGCTCGTTCTTGTCGGCGTAGATGGAGTCCTCGAAGATGCAGTTCTCATAAAGATCTGCCCGCTGCCGTCCGAGGTCCATGGCAAATTCTTTGAGCTCTGCGGTGCTCTTGATCCCTGCCGTCTTTTTTACCAGGCCCAGGCGGGGATGCTTATTGATAAGTTCGATCACTTTCTCGCGGTTCACGTCTTTTTTCGTCGTGATCCGGATCGCGTGCATGTGCATCATCGTGGTCGGGACGATCATCGCCATGGTCGTGATCGAGATGTGGGGGAGAACAGTCTGCACATCGGGGCCGTGGTGGCTCGGGACCGTCACTGGGTCAAGGACAACCGCATCGATCGGTCCTTTCTTGATCTCGCCGGGATCCGATCCGCGCCGGACCATAATCGCATGGACGTGCTCGACGCCGAACTCTTTGTCGATCTCGTGGATGATCCGGCAGAGACCCGTGGTGTTGCAGGAGACTACACGGACAAACTGCCGGCCGATCGCATCCTTAAAGTTGCAGGACGAGTTGAAGGAGAACCCGGCAACTTCATGGTCTTCGCCACCCTGCCAGAGTGCCTTTTTCCCGAGTTTCTCGTAAAGCGGCTTGTTGGTCGCACCGACATCCCCGGGCGTCGCGTCCACGATCACGTCGGCGGCCTTGCACATGTCCTCGACCGAACCGGCAACCTTGAGGCCTGCTTTTTCAAACGCCGCCTTCTTTGAGAGATCCGCGATGTAGAGGGGGTATCCCCGCTGTTTTGCGATAAATGCCTCGGCGTTCGGGCGGGTCTTTGAGACGCCGATCACTTTCATGTCCTTCTGGGCTGCAACCGCATCGGCGACACGCTTCCCGATGGTACCGTACCCGTTGATGGCAACCTTGATCATATAACGAAGTATGAGCGAGATGAGATAAAGATTGCTTGTTTTGGGATTTGTGTATCCCGGGGCACGAAGCGAGGTGGGGGGAGGCCCCTCGGCTCATATAGAATAAGTCATTGCAAAACTGTAAAGAAGTTCATGCAGTGCATCAAACAACGGTGAGATATAGATGGAATTTTCTAATACCAAGCCTTCGAATAGTTCTAAATAGTCAATAATTATTATTTTGTTTTATATGAACACTAATTCCAATCTGACATCAAATGCAACGTCTTTGTTTAGAGGATCTTCTTTATCCCAAAAAAGCCGTCGCTTAAATGATTTTGACGATATTCCCCCTTGGAGATTTTTATCATTTGGATGGAAATGGGCTATTGATGTATTGTTAAAAGAAGCGAAGACTGGTGTTTGCTCGTCAGATTGTTGCTATCCTGTATTATATGTATTTCGTCAGTACTTGGAAATTAAATTGAAGGAATTGATTATTACATTAGAATTAAATCTACATTCGAAGAAAATCGATGAAGACAAATTAAAAGCTCAATACGGTCACAATATTAAGAAGCTTTGGGATTATTGCGACAAATTGTTAATGGAATGGTTAAGCAATTTAGAATCAGAAAAAGACGATTCTGAATGCAACAGTAGAAATCTAGAGGATTTTAAACGTGTTAAACTTTATATTAATGAGATTTATGAGAAAGACCCTCAATCATTTGCCTATAGATATCCACAAATCGCTAAAAAATATACTGTTGATCTGAATCATTTTTACGAAAATGCCATGTGGGTAAGCGAGTATCTAGAGGGTGTTTCGGATTGGATAGAAACAATACAGGATTTGGAGAATGAATGCTGTGCTAATTTTGATGGTGAATATTAATGTGCGGGAGAAGCAAGAATCAGATTATATGTGTAAAAGTGATATTATGGAAATTTGGACGTAAATCAAATCATTTTGTTAAATAATTAACAATCAATTGTGTGTTATTTAAAAAAATTGTAGTGTGTTTTTCAGATGATAACACAAAAAGACAAAGTTTATCAACGTTTACTTTGAGTTTCTTTAAAAAACGATCCAGGATCTCCCTGACCAATCTCATGAACGCAATGTGGCAAAGGAACAACCGGGCAGCAACCCGGTCAAAGATTTCACGATCATGCCCGATGGTGGGTTCGCGTTTTCGCTCTTTTTCCACACCCTCTCCGACGTGAGGTAGTTTGTAACTTTACAGCTGAGCTGTAAAGTTACAGCTCAGCTGTAAGATTAAGTACTGTGCAGATCCGGATTTTTTTAATTTTCTCGCTCAGCGAAATGTCTGCACATCAGGATCGTTTTCCTGCTATGGCTCTCACCACAAACCCCGGATGCGAAAAAATGGTGAAGGGTTTTTATGAAGTCCGTTTTGTGTATCCGGATATACGGTCAGATCCGATTGCCCGGCAGTTTTTGCAGGATTACCGGACAGATGATAAAAATCAGAGAAACAGCGCCTGGAACTTCACGACTTCTGTACTGTCCTTTGCCGTGACATAGAGCTCCAGAGGTTCCTTGTTGACCTCTAGAAACCTGATACCCCAGCTGACGCAGCCGAGGATCTGCGTCGCCCGTTCCTGTTCACCGAGGATGTAGAGCGCCGCGGCAATCGCCTCGATGGAGGTGAGCTTGCAGGGCTTCCCGAAATTGACCGGGTTTGCTGCCATCAGGAAGGGAAGCGCCCGCCGGATCCTCCACGAGCTGACCGCGCCGGTATCGAGCACTTCCCAGGAGCAGTCAAGGGCGGTGATGGATTTTACGAACTTATCCGCGGGAGAGAGGGCCTGCTCGGCGGTCGGGTCCAGGAGCAGGGTGTTCCTGGGGATCTGCGAGATCTTTTTGACGATCCTCAAAAAACCTGCCCGCTCCAGCTTTTTTACCGTGCACTTCTTAGGGTCGCAGCTGTTGTCCCGGTAGGCAACCAGCGGAATCATTGATTATTGTGTGCGTGCACACACTGTATAATGTACGTGCTCTGTTCTCCCTGCATTCTCTCCCCGTCACTCCGGGCCAAGGGTATCACGCACCCCTCAGATATCGCATTGTTTGCCCGGTCCATCGGGCGCTGCAAGAAGTTTGGGATCGAAGTCGTCCCCCTTCCCTGCCCCGAGACGCAGTATCTCGGCCCGGACCGGGAGCCGGGCACTTTCTTGGAGCGTCTCAATACCCCGGAATTTGCCACGCTCCTCGATGAGCTGTGCGGAAAGGTGAATGAAATTGTCAAAGAGCGGGGACCGCCGCTTTGTATCCTTGGTGTGAACTCGTCACCCACCTGCGGGGTTACGAGCACGTATTACGGGGCCGAAGGAGACAAGCCCGTCAAGAGATCCGGTCGGGGAGTATTTTACGCAAAATTCCCGGATATCCCGGCACAGGATGTCGCCGAGTTCTCAAAATACCGGATCTACCTTGCCGCGCCGCTCTTTTCTGAAAGCGAGCGATCCTATAATTCAGCCATTGCGGAGCTGCTCAGATCTCATTATTTTGAGGTAGTTCTCCCACAGGATACCGGGGACAACCATGCGGTAAGGGACCGGCAGGAACATGTCCGGATTTACAACCATAACAGGAGAGCGATCCGCGATGCTGATATTGTCGTTGCAATTATCGATGGTGCGGATGCTGACTCGGGAACCGCATGGGAGATGGGGTATGCCACAGCGCTCAAAAAACCGGTTATCGCACTCAGGACTGACTTCAGGATGACCGGGAGTCATGAACGGGTTAACCTCATGCTCGAACAGGCCGGAACTGTTGTGACCAGTAAAAAGGCACTCCTCACCGCTCTTGGAGTAGTTGTGGATAAGGCACCGGAACAGCCGGTAAAAAACCCGGAACTGGAATCATAACCTCCTTTGAAATTTGAATAAACGGTCCCTGTACTTCTCAAAATTTTCCTTTACAAACATCAGAATTTTTTAATAGGACTTGCCGAATCGATTCCCGGTCCATTGGGGGTACCCCCTCAACCAGCCCGGGGTGGCACCCCCTGCTCCCAAAACCGGCAGGGACCCTGACCCCCGACCAATTTTTTAAAAGCATGATACCCCCACCCCCCTGTCCGGGCATAAGAGGAGGCCTACCCCCCCTTTCCGACATTTCCAAAACCTGTGCTTCGCGTGGAGTTATCGTCTGAATGTATATTTTGCCGGCCGATGGCTTGGGGGGTAGGGGCCTCTTTTCTTACAAAGGGGTACCCCCCGCTCCCAAAAATGAGAGGTACCCTGACCCCCGACCGATTTTTTAAAAGCACGATCCCCCACCTCCCTCTTGTGGCCCGGGAGTGGGGGGTGTTACCTTTGTACAAATGGGGGGTACCCCCTTCTGCTATAAAGGGAGGGTGACGGCTGCCAAAAAGGATACTCCCGCTTCCAGATCTGGCTCATACGAATTTTGGGTGGTTGTTCTTTCAACTTGAAAATAGAGAAGTACTGGATCCGTGAAATTTTTGTTAACATGATATTTTAACAGGACAAACAGTCAGCCGTTTCCAGTATAAACCGGGAAGATATATCTGAACCATAATGAAATAGATAGTGATACCGATGGCAAAGAAAAAGGTGGGCCGGGAAACGGGGAAAAAACAGGTGGCCACTGGAGAATGCGACCTTGACAGTGGTTACGTATCACCCATTACGACTATCCGCGATTTTTCTCTTGAAAATATAAAATCGGTCATTGCGACGAGCAGGTATATTCAGGCACTTATTGTCCTCACAGTTCTCGGCATTTTTTTCCGGTTCTATAATCTTGGGTTTAATTCTCTCTGGCTTGATGAAGCAGCTACTGTCTCTTTCTCACTTCACTCATTCACGGAGATCTGGCAGGTGACGGCAGGAGGGGAATTCAATCCGCCGCTCTTTCACTGGGCTGAGCACTTCATGTTAATGCTCGGGAATAATGAGGTAATCCTGCGGTTCCTGCCGGCCCTGCTCGGGGTATTAACAATCCCGCTCTTTTATCTTGTCGGGAAAGAATTTTTCGACCGCAACGTGGGAATTATCGCTGCTGCGGGATGCGCATTTTCGCCGTTCCTGATCTATTATTCGCAAGAAGCGCGGGCATATTCGATGATGCTCTTTTTTGTTGCGCTTGCGACGCTTTTTTTCCTCAAAGGTCTCAAATCTGGGAGATTACTCGACTGGGGATTGTTCGGTGTGTTCTCCGCTCTCGCGTTCTGGACGCACTTCTATGCGTTTGTGATGATCGTATCCCTTGTCCTTTATGCACTGATTGTCTGGGCTCCCCACATCCGCACCGAATTCGATAAGGTCAAGATGCTTGTCGCAGGAGTAGCTGTATTCATTATTCTCTGTCTGCCCCTCATCATTGTCACTATCCAGCTCTTTGCTATCAGGACATCATCGGCACCCACATATGGAATTCAGGGTCTTGGCATTATTACCCAGTCCTTTACCCAGATATCGGGATTCAATACCCTCTCCCTGATCGTGCTGCTGGTTCTTTTTGCAGTCGGAATTATCCAGACATTTTTCCTTGATAAAAATAAAGCCCTCTTCCTTGTCCTGCTCACCGTTCTCACGTTTGTTGTTAGTTTTGTATTGTCATTCAAGATGCCGATGCTTCCCCGGTACCTCATCTTTTTAAGTATCGTGATTTTCATAGGAGTTGCGATGTCGTACCGGGCCCTTTACACCCTCTGGAGCAGCAAAGCAATTGTGTACGTGCTGATCGCTGTTATGATCCTTATCAGTGTCCCGGTACTTGCTAACTATTATTCCGGTTATTCCAAGGAGGACTGGAGAGGATTTTCCCTGACTCTTTCAGAAAAAACGAGCCCCGGTGATCTCGTCATTACTGTCCCCGGATATATGGCAGCACCTCTTGACTATTATTACTCCTCGATAAAGGATAATACTCATGAGTATGGGGCAACCACGGGCCAGGATCTCGAGAAGCTCATGCTACAAAAAGGTAACAGCACGATGTTTTTTGTCGTGACGCAGGATATTGGTGCCGCAAATCCAAATGGCGATGCGGTTGCATGGCTTAATAACAACACGAAATTTGCCGGGCAGGATACCGGCATCTACCTCTTTACTGCCTCATAATCCCCATGTGCTGCCATGTACGATCTGACCGTTATTATTCCCCTCTTTAAAGGAGAGTTCAATATTGGATCCATCATCCGGGAAGTGGATGAGGTTTTTTCCCGCAATTCCATTCATGGCGAAATTCTTATCGTTGACGATAATTTCTCTGACCGGACAATTGAAATTGTCAGGGATTTGCAAAAAACAAACACACATCTCAGTCTTATTGTAAGAAAAGAGGATCACGGTCTTTTCCAGTCCGTGATTGAAGGATTCCGGCAGGCCCAATCGGATATTATCCTTGTCATAGATACGGATCTATCTCATCTTTCGACCCATATCCCCCGGATGCTTGCAGAGATTCGTGCCGGAAACGATCTGGTCATCGGAAGCCGGTACATGGAAGGCGGAGAGATAAAGAAATGGCCGCTCAAACGGCGCATTCTATCTATGGGTACAACGTTCTTTGGAAGGTTGCTCTTTCCGGAAATCCGGGATCCGGTCAGCGGCTTTTTTGCCGTAAAAAAGAGTGTGGTCGAACATGCACCGCTCAAGCCCCGGGGATATAAAATCCTGCTTGAAGTGCTCGGCAAGGGAACTTGGGAAAAAGAAAAAGAGATCCCCTTCGAATTTGTGGACCGTGCAATCGGAGCGAGTAAATGGGGTGGCCGGACCATCGTCGAATATGCAGCACAGGTGATTGACAATGCCTGGTATTCCTGGAACCATCACGACAGTGTCGTCTGGCAGGAATGGATGAAACTTTTCAAATTCGGAATGGTGGGGCTTTCAGGGATCGTTATCAATGAGGGAGTGCTCATTTATCTCAAGGAATGTGTTCATTTCACTCTCCCGGTTGCAAGCATTTTTGCGATTGAACTGTCGATCGTGAGTAATTTCATCTGGAACGATCTCTGGACGTTTAAATCCGACAAGCAGCATGCTCTGGGTCACCGGTGGCACCGTTTCCTTTCGTATCAGGTGATTTCCGTTGGTGGGGCGGTCATCAATTTCGTCATCCTGAATGTGCTGGCCTCATATATCGGTATTGATTACCGGATTGCAAACATCCTCGGGATTCTGATTGCGTTTGCTTGGAACTTCTGGGTAAACCGGCATTTTACCTGGAAAAAAAGCGAATAAATTTTTGAGGTACTTCATTTTCGGGACGATTCATGTATATTTCGTGGATAACCTGCCATGATCTGCCCGAATTTCTCTGCTGTTAAACCTACGATTCCTGTCGTGGAAATCAGGGATCGTTCGTGTTATTGTTATTCCTGTCGGTTTTTGGGAGAATATCCTTTTTACTGAAGATATTCCGGAACCCCAGCGTCACAATAAACAGAATCCACTGAACCATTTCCCTGAATTTTAATTTTGACTCCCCATACGTTCTTTGGGGAAGTATGACCGGGATTTCCGATATAACTATTCCATTCCTGTTCATTATGTTCAGGCTTTCCGGGAAAAACGAATATCCATTGCTTACTATTTTTTCAAACAGGTCTTGGGGAATCCTGTCAATTTTATATAGCCGGAACGCCCCTGTGATATCATAAGGCATATTCAGGAGCAGTCTTGTTACAACATGTCCCGAGGTTGTCAGGAATTTTCGCCACAGGGCCCACTCCTGCAGACTGTCTTTCCTGATAAACCTGGATGCAACAACAATATCTGAATTTTTTGATTGCTCCATCATTGCCGGAATATCTTCCGGCCTGTGGAGGAAATCTGAATCCATGGTGATAAGCTGTTCGTATCCATGTGAATATGCCCACGCAATTCCATCTTTGTGTGCACTTCCGATGCCCAGCTTGCCTGATCGGTGAATAACGAAAACATCTGGTTTATTGATCAGATCCAAGACGTCCCCTGTTCCATCCGGCGAATTATCGTCGATGAATAAGATGTCGAGCGGGAGCTTCAGGTTTAATATCCGCTCATACAGTTTCATGACATTATCCCGTTCATTGTAGGTTGGAATAAATACGAGTATTTTATTGGGCATTTTTATGCACTCCTTGTGTTTTCAACTATCGATCGGATCATGGGGGAACATGTCACAGGGCGTCTCCATCCGGTGGCCCATACCACCGATTCAAAAAGGGCATTCATATCAGGATCACAATGTGGGAAAAGCACGCCATGTTTTTCAGTGATTCCAACGATCATTGCGCTTGACATTTTAAAGGTGTCCTATGGAATATGCAAATGCTTATGAGGCGGAGTTATTGCGACTTTGATGATTTAGTATCTACAATTTTGCTGTTCAATCATTATATTTCTTCGGCACTTCCCGATGGTCGGGTAGAGTACAGTCGAATAGGGAGGACGAGGTAACCGGTTCTCCCTATTCGACTGCATCTGCGGAATGTGAGAAATAGTATTGACAGTCGGGATTTTGACAGGTTATGGTAGTGGTTTCACGAAGGCGGGGCATAATACCAATTTTCACCGGATCTAAAATAAATTTCCCGTACTTTAACGGCTGTTTGATTATCATTTGAATTGTCGGCTACTACCAAAAAAATGAGTAAATGTGTCATTGATATATTTGATCATCTGGTCAGTCAATCCCGGATACACCCCAATCCAGAACAGCTTATCCATAACGAGATTGGTGTTCACAAGAGCACCCGGCGCCCGGTATTTCATATCCGCATACGCCGGCTGTTTCAGGAGATTTCCTCCAAAGAGCATCCGTGTAGCGATCTTGTGATCTTCAAGGTATCGAACAATATCATTACGTTTGAACGGTGCATCTTCCCGGACAATAATCGGGAATCCAAACCAGCTGGGATCCGAATGCGGTGTTGCACAAGGAAGGATCAAATCGTTCTCGTATTTTTTCAGCCCTTGATAAAGTGCCTTAAAATTCTCTTTTCGTCTCTCGATAAATCCCGGTAATTTCCTGATTTGCTCAACCCCGATTGCCGCCTGCATATCGGTAACTTTGAGATTGTAACCGATATGGGAATAGATGTACTTGTGGTCGTAGCCTTTGGGAAGGTCTCCGAGTTGCCAGTCAAACCTTTTTTTGCAGGAATTATCGCAGCCGGGGTCACACCAGCAGTCGCGACCCCAGTCACGGAACGAGGCAATTATTTTCTTGAGTAAGGGATCGTTTGTGCATACGGCACCCCCCTCACCCATTGTTATGTGGTGGGCCGGATAGAAACTGCAAGTCGAGATGTGACCAAATGTCCCAGTGAATTTTCCCCGGAATAGGGAACCGAGGGCATCACAATTATCTTCTATAAACCAGAGATTATATTTTTTTACCAGTTTCATAATGGTATCCAGATCGGTGGGATTCCCCAGCGTATGCGGGACCATGATCGCTTTTGTCCTGTCAGAAAGCGCATCTTCGATGTTATCGGCTTGAATATTATACGTTCCCAGTTCAACATCCATAAAAACCGGCACCAGGTTATTCTGGAGAATGGGATTAAGCGTCGTTGGAAAACCACAGGCGGTTGTAATAACTTCATCGCCGGCGTTTAGTCTTTTCTCCCCGAGTTTTAGAGAAGTAAGCGCAGAGACCGCAAGAAGATTTGCAGAGGAACCGGAATTCGTCAGGAGACAATATTTTATGCCCAGAAATGCTGCCAGATCTTTTTCAAACTGTACTGCATAGCGTCCGGTGGTGAGCCAGAAATCAAGAGACGCATCCACAAGGCTGATGAGTTCTTTCTCATCGTAGACCCGGCCGGCGTAGGGGATATGCGAGGTACCGGGTATGAATGATTCCTGACGTTTCAGGGCATACAATTGCTTTACTTTATTAAAAATTTCATTGCGAATCTGCTCTTCATTCATGAGTCAGTTCCCCGGTTATTTTTGTGGGTTGATTTTACAATAGGTCGCATAGGGATCTCTTCGGATTATTTCAGGATCAATAGTTGGGAGGATTTCCTTATAATACTCAATTAGATCTTTTATAGCAGAGTTCATGGGAGTAAATGACACATCCCCGATCTCTTTTTTCAATTGACCATTGTTTCCGCTATACTCGAGATTTAATCCCTCGTTTTCAACACAGATTTCAGATTTGAAATCCGAGCAGGAATTAATCTGGTGCGCAATTGAAACGAGATCTATTGTTGAAGGGGGTGTAATATTAAAGATGCGTTTTTTTGGTGCATGTGTAAGGAAATAGTCCAGGACCTTAAGAAAATCATCGATATAGAGCCAGCTGAACATGACATTCTGCCGGATGGTAATGGGCATATGAAGGAGATTTTTTACAATTGCATTTGATATAACCTTAAATTCATAATCTTCATATTTCCCAAATATTCCGAATAATCGCAGGCAATACATGTTTTCTGTCGTTTCAATGTATTTTGATATTAGGTATTTTGAAAAACCATATTCCTCAAGCGGGATAAAATTTCCAAACTCATTTTCGCTTATATTTTTGAGATTTTGATTCTTATTGTACTCGGCACCTGAACCAAGGTGGATCAACTTATCGAAGTGGTTTTTATTTTCCGCAATATTGAAAAACATACGGAGATTTTTATCGAGTACGTCCCCTTTTGTCTGTACTTTTCGGGTTCCCCCGAAATTTGCACAATGAATCACCGTGTCAATGTCATGCAATTCAAAATAATGATTCACATCTGACTGCGATAGTAAATTCAGGTCTTTGTGAGTTGGTGTAAGCAGAGTATATTTTCCTGTCAGGTTACATACGATATTTTTCCCGATAAAACCGGTAGATCCTGTTATTAAAATGGTTTTTGGCAAGGTTGTCATAACAATCCAAATGCTTTTTTATCTACTCTTTGATTTACCATCTACCCCTTAAGAGGCTTAATCTTCATATTTTCATTAAATTCGTTTCGATCTAAAAAGGGGTACATATCTTCAAGAGGTTTAGAAACCATGGAACCATCGGGAAGTTTCTGTGATGCAACGGTGGGAATAATCTCTTGGTCTGGTGGAGTCAGGATCTCGCAAATCACAGGCCCATCTCTATCAAGAACATTATGTAGTACATCCTCAAGTTCCCTATTATTATGAATACGGAAGAATGGAATTCCATAGGCTTGTGCAATTTTTTCAGAATTTGGGAATGATACCCCAGAAGTACATCCCTCTCCGATCAAGCGGTTTTCGAAATATCTGCACTGAGTAAACCGGATCGATAAGTACCCCTCATTATTCAATATAAAGATTTTAACCGGTATTTTATTGTGGACAATCGTCTGGAGCTCTTGGAGATTCTGCTGGAATGATCCGTCACCATTTATACACATTACCTGTTGTTTATTTGCGGCGATGCTGGCACCAATGCTTGCTGGCAAACTAAATCCCATTGTTGCAAATCCACCTGATGTGATGTACCTCATCCCCTTTTTAATCTGAACCGCTTGCGATCCAGCATAAAATGCAGAGCCTGCATCTGTTACGACTATATCCTGCGATTCCAGTTGTCGGCATAATGCATCGACAAAATAATAAATATTAACCCGCTCGTTCAGATGGGCATATTCGGGAAGACATACCGGATACCGGTTTCTCCATGAGATGGCAGTATCCAACCAGTCTTGAGAAAAGGTTATAATATGATCTGTAACCAGTTGTGATACTTTTTGGATGAACTCCTTTGCATCGCCTTTAACCAGAAGATCGATGAATATCGTATTTTTTTTATGAGACGTAAGATCAATATCCACGACAACTTTTTTGGCATAACGTGCAAACTCTGAATATTCATAACCGGTTTCTGCAACCGGCAAACTTGATCCAATGACGATCAATAGATCGGAGTTTTGGACAGCAAGGTTTCCTGCGCGATCCCCTTTGATCCCGATCCTTCCAACATAATACGGGGAGTTGCTCTCAATGACATCGATTCCCAGATATGTCGTAACTATAGGAATATTCGCGAGTGCAGAGAGGTGTAACAATTCTTCAATAGCTCCGGCAATCCGGATACCCTGACCTGCGAGGATAACCGGCCTTTTTGCGTTCTGGAGATACTCAAGAAGTGTGACATACTGTTCTTCCGGGATAATGCTCCTTCTTTTTTTCGGAGCATATCCGGTCAATTTTTCCGATTCTATATAGGCACCCTGTACATCCAGCGGGATATCCAGCCAGACAGGGCCAGGTCTTCCCTCTTTTGCAAGGTACAGCGCTTTTTCGAGATGATACCGGATGTCTTCCGGATTGTTTACCAGAACAGCATATTTTGTTACTGACCGCACTATGGGAACAATGTTGATTTCCTGAACCCCTATCTGGCGAAGTCCTTTGATTCCAGAGTTATATACCGCCTCTTTTCGTTTTACCTGCCCGGAAATAACCAGACAGGGAACCGAATCAAGCCATGCTCCGGCAAGACCCGTAAGGGCATTTGTGGCTCCGGGCCCGGTTGTAAAATATCCGACAGAAAAGTGTCCGGTGACCCGGGCATAGGCATCCATCGCCATAGAGGCCGCCTGTTCATGATGGAAACACGTGACTCGAAGATTTTTATTACAGGCAAGACCATCGGTAAGATGCATGATCCCGCCACCGGACAATAAAAAAACATCTTTCACCCCGGATTTTTCGATAAAATATGCGATGTAGTCAGAAACCCTCATTTTCATAATATCAGCTCGAGCGCTCCGATAGCGCGTTTTGCAGTCTCCGCAGTCCTTCCTCAATATTGTCTACGCTTGTTGCATAGGTAAGACGAACGTAGCCTTCGCCATACTTTCCAAAATTATTGCCCGGCAGAAGTGCAACTTTTGCATGATCGAGTGCGAAATCCGCAAATTCTTCACTGGTCATTCCCGTTGCAGTGATATTTGGGAAGACATAAAATGCTCCTTCCGATTTTAAGCAGTGAATACCATCAATACGATTTAACCCATTTACTAGGATATCGCGTCGTTTTTTATAAGTTGCCATCATGTCATTGACAGGTTTCTGATCCCCTTGTATTGCGGCAATTCCTGCCCGCTGAACAAATGGTGGAACACAGGAACATAATGTCTGCACCAACAATCCCATTTTTTCAATGACGGCTTTTGGACCGATTGCAACGCCCAATCTCCACCCGGTCATTGCAAACGCTTTACTAAAACCATTTGTTATTATAGTCGTATGTTGGCAGGCATCATTCATCGAAGGGCTGTAGAATTTTGTATTCCCATACATCATTCGGGAGTAGACCTCATCGCTTAAAAGATAGATGTCATTATCTGCGGCAATTTTGTAGATTTCGTTTATTTCATCTTTTGTCATCACAGCGCCGGTGGGATTGTTTGGGGAATTAATAATAATAAGCCGCGTCTTTGGGGTTATTGCCTCATTGACATCATCCGGATTCATGCGAAAATGGTTTTTTTCTTTCAGAGGAACTCTGACGGGTTGGACTTCACACAATTTCGCGACTGAGTAATATGTTGGAAAACCGGGATCGGGAAGAATTACTTCCTCCGCTTTGTTAACAAGACAATGGATTGCAAGGTAAATGATGAGATTTGCACCCGGAGTGACAAGTACCTGGTCAATAGACGGGAGAAAGCCACGTGATAATTTGGTGGTTTTAGCGGAGGCAACTCGCATATCATAAAGTCCCATCGAACTGGTATAATGGGTCTCACCCCTATTCATCGAGTCACAAGCTGCATTTATAATATGAGCGGGTGTCGAAAAGTCCGGATCGCCTAATTCAAAGTGGATTATAGTCTCTCCATTTTGTTCAAGTTTCTGAACTCTGTCCAGCACTTTGAACATGGGTTGCCCCTCAATCCGAAATGCAGCGTCAGATAAGTGAACCGATGTGGGCATATTATTCAAGCGTATGTTACCACGAAGTTGCTTATTTTTTTCTGTTTTGATATGTGTTTTCATGATTCACGTTTAACCCCGACTTCATTACGTACAATATAATTTGGTCGCTCTTTAACTTCGTCATAGATCCGTTCAATATAGGTACCCATGATCCCAAGGATCAAAAAGACCATGCCGAAACAGAACAGGATTACCAAAATGATCGTGGTAAAACCTGGGACTTCCCGTCCATACATAAAATAAAGGGAGATCTCCACCAATGCCATGAGAAAAGTAAGTGTGGATAAAAGAAATCCCAGAAATGTCGCAATTTTTAATGGGAAATAGGAAAAGGAGAATATCCCGTTCATGGCAACGTGCCATACGGTTCGGAAATCCGCTTTTGATTCCCCGGCAAAACGGGGTTGTCGCTCGAAAGGCACACCGATCTGCTTAAAGCCGGTCCAGACTACCAGACCCCGAAGGAACTTATTTTTTTCTTTCAGGGAATTGATTATAGTATAGACCTTTCGATCAATTAACCGGAAATCGCTTGCATTTTCAGGGATCATATGATTACTTAATTTGAAAATTATCATGTACGCAGCCCTTGACAATACCCGCCGGATTACGTTGACGCCCTCGCGTTTTTGGATCACGCCGTAAACAATCTCGTACCCTGATTTCCATTTCTGAATAAACGAGGGGATCAATTCAGGGGGATCCTGCAGGTCCGCATTCATAATTACTGCAGCGTCCCCTTTGGCATAGGCAAGTCCCGCAGTAATTCCCCCGTCACATCCAAAATTCCGGGATAACTGAACAATTTTAAAGCGTGGATCTTCGTGATGGACAGAGATCAGTTGTTCGAAGGTAGTATCCGCCGATCCATTCTCGACAATAATTACTTCAAAATCGTAATTTTTACATTGATTCATTATCTGCTGCAATCGTTTTTTCAGTTCTCCGATTACCGCTTCTTCATTATATGCAGGGATAATAATACTGATCATTTTTTTCATACATTCACCGGATGCTGATAGGATTCAAAAAAATGAATATACCATTCGATCGTTTCTTTAAGCCCCTTGTCGAGAGTGTACTGCGATCTCCAGTTCAATAGTTTTTTTGCTTTTTGTGCGGACAAAAACTGGTCCTGAATTTCATTTGTCGCACTTTTCAATACGTTTGGTTTAAGATCACTGCCCATAAGATCAATTGTTTTTTGTACAATCTCCAGAACAGAATGGGGTTGTTCTGTACTAAAATTAAATGCCTCTCCCAGAATTTTTTTATTATTCATCTGTTCTGCGAGCAGTTCATATGCCATAACCCCGTCCCGAATATAAAAATAATCGCGAAGCGGTGAACCATCACTTCTTATAACCGGGGGCTTATGATGGAAGATCGATTGTATGGTGCCCGGGATGACGCGGTTAAAATTCAGATCCCCGCCCCCATAGAAATTTCCGCACCTTGTGACGCATACCGGGAGATTATAGGTCTCAAAATATGCCCGGCAGATCAAATCGGCACAACTTTTTGAAACATCGTATGGATGTCGCCCCTCCAGAGGTGTTTTTTCATCATAGGGTAAAGTCGGTTGATCCCCGTACGCTTTATCGCTGGATGCAACGACAATCCGTGATACCTGTGCTGATCTCCGACACGCCTCCAGAATGTTCCAGGTTCCTTCGATGTTTGACTTAAACGTTGAAACCGGGTTCCTGTTGGCAAGCGTTACAATGGTCTGGGCAGCAAGATGAAAAACCGTGTCTATCTCGTATTCGTTAAGGATTCGCTCCATGAGCGGATAATTTTCAATTTCTCCTCTCACAACGGTAACCCGGTCCAGAATACCGGGTTGATAAAATCTTGATTTGGGGACAGAATCACGAACAAGTCCAATAACATTTACATTTTGTGATACCAGTGATTCCGTAAGCCACGAGCCGAGCAGTCCGGTACACCCGGTAATGAGAACATTTCTCTCTTCCCAGAACCTGTCTTTTGGCATGAGTAATCAAAACCTGTCCTACATTTGATTTTTTGAAGTATCAATTTTATCTTTGAACGTCCATAATTTCTGACCGAAAAAACTCACCGCTGTTATCACCGGTAACAAGACCAATTGCGCAATTCTGGGATTTACATGAATAATCTCCACGCTCACGAAGAGTGCAACTGCATTTACAATGAAAACGACAGCATAGATTAAATTAAATTTTACAAACTCGAGTACCTGGAATTTTTTTGACTTGAAAATCCAGTATTTGTTCCAGAAAAAACTATGGCAGACCCCAATGAGATGGGCAAGGAGCAGGGCCAGTAAATAATACAGATAATTTACCAAAAGAAAAAAAGCGGCATAACCGACAATTGTATTGAGTATCCCGACGCCGCAAAATTGAATAATCTGTTTTCGGGATGTGGGATCCTGAATAAAAGTTTTTGCAAACGACACAATCCTGTGAACGGGATCAGATCCTTTTAATTCTCTGGTGAATTCTACCTTGTCGTCCAATATTACCACACTTTCCATGGTGGATTGGGGGTATTCCATGAAGCATTGAGAAGTTCCAGTTCCCTGAACGTGTCACAGCATTGCCAGAAGCCCTCATGAGGGTACATCATAAGTTCATTATCTGCGGCCAGCCTTTCAATGGGTTCTTTCTCCAGGATACACCCGTCGCGATCGTCTAAGTAGGAAAAGAAGTCTTTGTTGAAGACAAAGAAACCCCCGCTGACAAATCCTCCCATTGCCTGTGGTTTCTCACAGAATCGTTTTACACAACGGGAATCAGTACACAATTCGCCAAACCTGGATGCTGGGTGTACTCCGGTAACAGTCCCGATTTTTCCGTGGGACTGGTGGAATGCAAGAAGTTGGCTGATATCAATTTCAGCGACTGCATCTCCATATGTCAGCATGAATGTATCTTCATCAATATATTTTTCTATTTTTTTAACCCTGGCACCGGTCTGTGATTTTTCCCCTGTATCCGCCAGCGTGACTTTCCATTCACGTTCTGTATGGTCATTATGGAGAATTATTTTACGGCGGTTCCCCAGGTTTACCGTAAAATCACTGTTCATAATCTCGTAATTTAAAAAATATTCTTTGATCATGGCACCTTTATATCCAAGGCAAATGACAAACTCTTTAATTCCATAAGAACTGTAAATTTTCATTATATGCCACAATATCGGTTTATTGCCAATCTGAACCATTGGTTTAGGCCGATATTCGGTCTCTTCGCGGAGACGTGTCCCCAAACCTCCGGCTAATATTACTACTTTCATGATCGAACCACATGTAAATTTAAATTTTTGATATTTAAAGTATATGAGAATCGGCACCCTGGGTTTTTAGACGGGGTACATTCGTTCGTTTTTTGCCGAAAAAATTGATTTGGGCCAGTACTTAAGGGGCCGGGATACTCTCTGTTATCACGTAATGCGCCGCTTTTCCGTCTTGAAATTATTTCACACTTCTGTTTGCGTTTTCCAAAAGTTCAGGACCGGTGCTCATGAAAAACGGACAACTTTCCTCTGAAGTGGGAATAATTGAGGGATAAGAATTGTTTGAAAAAATATATCAGATCCTGTACTGAAGTATACACAATGAGGATCAGACAGTACCGCGTACTGACTGATAGTGTGGATATTTTCTGAGATCAGACCTTCCTTAAAAAACTCTGAATGGCACTGGTGGATCAAATGACATTTGAATGGATTAAAAGCAGGAATATTTCTGTAAAAGATGTTTGTTACCTCATTTTGCCGTTGGTACTTTTATTGGTGGTGTTCCCGTCAATTATTCAACAGGATCAGGGATTCATTTCAAGTAAATATGATACGCTCCTTACGGTTAATTCTGAACTTTCTGTTGCAAATGATCCCCTTGCATTATGGAATCCAAACTGGCTCACAGGAATTCCGGAATATGCACTCTCTCTGTCAGAAAAATACTATCCGACTTTTATCCCAAGTCTCCCGTTTTCGCAGGATATCTATCTGACAAACTGGCTTATTATTATTCATCTTTTTCTGGCGTACCTGTTTTTTTTCAAAATGTCTGGATTAATGACCAGGAATCCGGAACTCCGAATGATTTTTTCAACAATATACATGTTTTCGGGGATTCTTCTGGCCCGGGTTGATGCAGGTCACCTGACCATTATATACGCGTTAACATGGATTCCCCTGATGTATTATGCATTTTTCAAGATGATCTGGGATAATGACACCTCTGTAATAAATATAATAATCTTTTCCGTCTCGTTTGCAATAATATTCTTTACTGGTGCCGTGTACTACCTTTTCTATAGTTGTGCACTCCTTGCAATTTTTTTTATTTATTATCTTTTAATGAAAAAATTAAGCAGCCGAATGATTATTGCCGTATTATTATCTGCCTTTATCGGGACCCTTCTGTTGGCCGTAAAACTCATCCCGGTTGTTATCAGTTCAAGCGCACTCGGCCGGATTGATGTTATAAATCCCTTGGGAGATGGAGGGTCGCTAGAAAATAATATTGCCTCGTTTATCGTGGGAACCCCGATTGATCAGGTGTTCAGCAGCTATGAGAGTCTGGCATTGATCGGGATAATTCCTGTTTTACTCCTGATCATCGCATTTGTCTATGGTCGTGAAGACCGGACGATCCCTGCTTTTTTTGCAATGGTGTTCGCATTTATCTGGGCGGATGGCGGGCAGACCTTATTATCGTTTATTCATCTTCTCCCCGGTGTAGTAAATTTCCGGGTTGCAGGACGTATATTTGGGGCGTTGCTTCCTATCCTCCTTCTTTTTTCTCTGTATGGGTTTAATCTTCTGTTAACCCGGCTTAAGAATGAGGACTTATTTGAAATATCTTATCAACAGAAAAAAAATATTATTTACGGGATATGTGTATTGCTGATACTGAAATTATTAGAGTTGCCATTTCAGGGAATTGGATCAATTGAAGCCTGGATTTCACTGGCGATTATTGCAATTTTTGTCGCATTGTTGTATTGCAATCAAGCAACAGTGAAAAATCTGATGGTATTCTTTAGCGCCGCGTTGGTCGTGGATGCAATCCTGATTTACCGTCATTTTTCGGCGATTAATACAGATATCTTCATCAAATCGGTTATTGTTGTGGTTATCATCAGTGCAGTGGTGATTCTTTTCAATCGTCAGCGTATTCACCCACACACTACCAAATCAAACGTGTTTTGTGGTTTGCTGATGGTGGGTATTTTGATTATGGCGATGGGAAATTTTAGTTATCTTACAGTATCCCACCCAAATCTTGATTACAGTCCTGCCATTCCTATCATTGAAAAAATAAAATCACTCCCTACTAATGAATCCCAGATCTGGGTGCTAGAAACAGGCTGGCCGTTCCAGCACGAAGATTTTACCTACTGGTTTATAAAAAGTGGAATTCATCCGATCAGGGTATACTATCCGAATTATCTTCTGACCACTCTCGGCAATGCATATACGATCGGGAATACCTCGTATTACGTCGCCGATTATATTGTAGATAACCAGTATCTTGAGACTGGCAATCAGAATATCAATAATGTGACCTTCAAGGTTCAAAATATATCAATATACCAACCGGATCATGTCCTTCCAAATGCATTTGTAATCCGAAAGAACGAGGTTGTCCCTGTTAAAATTGAAAAATTTTCATCAGATGAAGTGAGGATATCAGGCCATTTTACCCCTGGAGATATTGCTGTACTTAAAACTTCATATTACCCCGGTTGGAAGGTTAATGGTCAGGATGCGTTGAATGCCGGAAATATGGTCGCCGCTCAGGTTACATCGGAAACCCCGTCAATTACCTTCAAATTTGATCCAAATGACGTAAAAATTGGATATGTGTTGACCGGAATTGGTATAATCATACTCGTAATTATAATCATTAAACGCAGGGAAATCGAACAATACTTTGTAAGCATGGATGTTATTAAAAAAGAGCAAGGATCAAGGCACAAAAAGAAGAAGCAGTGAGTACTTGAGCAAGCGGCTCAAACTACTTTTTTTGGGGGCACGCCTTATAATACTTCGTTTGTTTCTTCAATTTTCCCTTTGTTAAAAAATCCTCATATCCTGTGACATCCAATACACTGTATCATGTCCAACATCACCGTTGCCGTCCTTGCCCCGAACGGCTATGCAGATGATCTGGGGAAGAAAGGCACAACAAGCGATATCACCTTCTACAACCTCAAAAAAAGCGGAGCAACGGTCACCTTCATCGAACCCACGCGGTATCCGGAAAAGCTCTCATCACTCTACTACGCGATCTCCCTTGCGGACCGGATCCTCCTTGTCGTCGATGAGATCAATGCGACCTTCGGAGAAACCGTCCTGATGCTCCAGTGCGCCGGGAAAGCGAACGGCTCCATCATTTTCAAGAACTATCTCTCACCCGACCAGATCGCCCCGCTCATCAAGGGCACGGTCCTTGAGCATTACGAAGTTATCGAGAACGATCCAATCGGTATCCGTGAGAAACTGCTCGATACAGCCGCAAAGATGACCGCCCACCAGAAAGCAAAGGAAGGTGCCGGCACGGGTTCAGTGCCCATCGATCACCACTTCAATGTCAAGGGTGTCGGGACGGTTGTCCTCGGCTGTGTCGCCCACGGCGTCATAAAAAAGCACGATACCTTAAAGGTGCTCCCGACCACAAAGACCGCCCAGATCCGTTCCATCCAGAAACACGAGGACGATGCTGAAACCGCAGTGGCCGGTGACCGGGTCGGCCTTGCCCTCAAGGGTGTCGAAGCAGAGGAACTCGACCGGGGCTACGTCCTCACCAACGATCCCGCAGTAAAGTGTTCGACCACTGTCACGGGTAAAGCGCAGCTGGTCAGGTACTGGCCGGCCCCGTTAAAGGAAGACATGGTGATCTATCTTGGCCACTGGATGCAGTTTGAGCCCTCCCGCCTCACCAAAGTCTCTGTGGACGGGGACTGGAGGATGCCCGAACTCACGTTCAGCCTTGAAAAGGATCTGGTCTACCTACCCGGCGCCCGGGTAGTGCTCAATTATCTTGAAGGTGGCAAGCTCCGGGTCATCGGGACCCTGATGCTCTCATAAGACTGCGATAAATCCAGGAACTTTTTTTAAATTTTTTTGTCTCACAGGTTTCTGTCAATAGTGTCCGGCCACCTCATTTATTATCTGGTACCAGGATCATCAGTACACTGAGAACACATGTTTGGCGATATTATTGGCTGGATTATCCTTGCCGTTGTGATCATCGTGGTCATTGCCCTTGTCATCTGGGTCGTCGGGATCTACAACCGGTTCTATTCCCTGAAAAATTCCTCGGAAGCGACCCTCGGGCAGATCCGGGTCGCGATGAAAAAGCGGCTGGACATGATCGAGCAGCTGCTCGGTGCGGTCAAGAGCTATG